>Ga0067045_1027555_pt1 | contig 93706 bp, 82 predicted proteins | sample TerdegcTABiofilm_FD_59184 | JGI IMG/M metagenome (GOLD analysis project Ga0067045, IMG submission 59184) | Combined Assembly of (Gp0054472, Gp0054536) Wastewater bioreactor microbial communities from Singapore -Terephthalate degrading...
GGCTGGAGGAAGACCTGCCAGCCCCTCCCCTGAGCATAGCCTGCAGGCGTGCGGTCGCGCTCGGAGGGGACGGGGATGAAGAAGGCGAGTACGAAGGTGAAGGTAAAGGTGAAGGCGGATGGGGCCTCTCGTTCGGTCCCGAATCTGATAGTGTTGAGACGCGCGAAGAAGCCCTCCTCTCATACCTTGCCTCGAAGGGCGAGCAGCTCGACTTTAAGGAATGCAGTGCATGTTGCAATATCCCTGAGAGGGAGATTCCGAAGGTTCTGGAAGCTTTATCTAGGAAGAGGCTGATAAAAGTGCTGACTGTCGAGGGGGCTATCGCGCATGATGGCGGTAAATGAGCTGGAATCTGATGCCATCAGGTATGCCAAGGAAGCCAAAAGGCTTGACGACCAAGGCTCAAGGGGAATGGCAATCACATACTACCAGAGGACGATCGATGTACTCCTAAAGATCGTGCGCCTCTACCCGAACTATGAGCTAAACAAGGTCTACGTGCAGCGCGCCAACCAGTATCGGGAGAGGGTCAAACAGCTCCAGGGCGGGTACGAGTCCCCTGAAGAAGGGGACGGGGGGAACTCGGCCGTAGAGTTCCGGCCTCTCGGCAGGGTCGAGGAGCCCGGATCGGGAACGTCCCAGCCGGCAGGACCCCAGCAGCCCGAGCCTCCCGGCCAAGCGCCACCGGAAAGGTCGCCCAAGAAGACATCCTACGAGGATCTCCTGGTGGTTGACAAGCCAAACATCAGGTGGGAGGATATCTCAGGACTGGAGATCGCCAAGAAGGCGCTCAAGGAGGCCATAATCTATCCCTCGCTGAGACCAGACCTCTTCCCCCTCGGTTGGCCGCGGGGGATACTCCTCTATGGGCCGCCTGGATGCGGGAAGACCATGATCGCAGCAGCGGTAGCCACCGAGATCAACGCCGGATTTTACTCCGTGGATGCCGCCTCGATAATGTCGAAGTGGCTGGGCGAGGCCGAGAAGAACGTCGCAAAGCTCTTCAGATCTGCGAGGGACAAGACGATCAGCGGCGACGCGTCGATCATATTCATCGACGAGGTGGACTCCCTCCTTGGCGTCCACGCCAACGAGGTCGGGGGCGAGATCAGGGTCAGGAACCAGTTCCTCAAAGAGATGGACGGGATCATGGACAAGGGGAAGAACCTGCCCCATTACGTCATAGGTGCGACTAACAAGCCTTGGGCGCTCGACTGGGCGTTCATCAGGAGGTTCCAGAGGAGGATCTATGTGCCAGTTCCGGACTACGCGGCAAGGCTCGGGATGTTCTCCCTGTACACCCGCAACCTCAACTTGGGGAGCGTCAGCCTTGAGGAGGTAGCCACGATAACCGAGGGCTACTCAGGGAGCGATATCAAGGACATATGCCAGTCGGTCCAGCTGAAGGTGGTGGGCGAACTCTTCGAGACAGGGATGGCCATGGACAAGCGAACCAAGCCCCGGGCCATAACTATCGAAGACTTCAAGGAGACCCTCGAGAAGCGCAGGCCCAGCGTCACGAAAGACATGATAAAAGCCTATGAGATGTGGGAGGAGAACTTTAGGGCACAGTAATATGGGGATCAGGACCAGGATCAGGACTGGGATCACGCCATCCTGATGGGCATCATTTTAACCAATGTTTTAACCAATGCCAATACCCGGACCAGACCCGAGCTGGGGGCCGACCCGGCCCGCACGAGCCCTTTTTAATATCAACTAACGATCTCTACGCATGAAGTGGATAGTAGCGCACGGCGATATGGACGGTATCTGCTCTGCCGCTATAGCGATGGCCGCCCTCGGCGAGGGGCGGCTCTTCTTCTCCCATCCCACGGGGTTGGCCGAGGATCTGGCACACATGAACGGCGACGTCGTCGTCCTGGATATAGCGATCTCGAGGAGGTATGGAAGCATCATCGATGCACTGAGGCGTATAGGGCGCGTGATCTATATCGACCACCACCCCCTCCCCACCGATTTCGACGCCGGGTCATTCCCTGGGGAGTTCATACATTCAACCGAAGCATCGGTATCAGAGCTCACCTACTGCAGGTTCGCGGAGATGCTGCCCCATGATATGAGCCGGGTTGCTATCTACGGGGCCATCGGCGATTACCTTGACTGGACCGTCAACATCAGGCAGTTGCTGGGGCGGTGGGATAAGAGAACGCTCTATCTAGAGAGCGGCCTCCTCGTCCAGGCCATAGAGTCCGGGGGGAGGAACTATGATTACAAGAGGAGCATAGTGAAGCTCCTGCAGGGGAACGTGACTCCCAGCTCGGACGCCAGCCTTGTCAGAAGGGCCATATCTGAGGCGATCCTCGAGGAGGAGATGAGGAAGAGGATCAAGGAGAACGTCAGGGTTATCGGCAACGTGGCCTACGTGCTGGACATCGGCTGGGCGCTGGGCAAGAGCGCGATCTACGCGAGGGCCGAGGCCTCGGCGCTGATCGGGATAGGCGCTGAGACTCGGAAAGGCTTCATCGACATGAGCGTCAGGACCGAGTCAGGCTTCGACCTGAACGTCAACCTCGCGGTACTGGGTGAGAGGCTCGGGGGGAGCGGCGGAGGCCACCCGAAGGCGGCCGGCGCCCGCGTCCCAGTCGAAAGGTTCGAGGAGTTCATCCGTGAACTGGACAGTACGGTTAACGCCTTTCTGAGGGGTAATGCTGTGGATTACTAAACGAAATGCCAATATTTGGCTAAGAAAAGTTTACAGAAATGTTTATAAACATAACTAACTTTTAGTTCGAAAATATGGGGTTGGTATTATGAAGCTGAAGTGTCCCGAATGCGATGCGGATATCGAATGCAAAGACGTAATCGAAGGGGAGATTGTCACCTGCGGCGACTGCGGGTGCGAGCTGGAGGCCACCAAGGACGAGAAGGGCGGCTTCGAGCTGAAGGCAGCGGAGTCTGAAGGCGAAGACTGGGGAGAGTAAGCTTAAGTGTGCCCGTCCCTCTCCCTTATCTACGACAGGATAAGGGTCGAAGAGAAGGAGCTTATCCACTCGGCCCAGAAGAAGGGCGTCAGCATCAGGCCGGTGGACGCGAAGGAAGTTCACCTCACGATCACCGATCCCTCTGAGGGGAGGGAGCTCTTCGGGGACGTGGCTCTCGAAAGGTGCGTCAGCTTTTTCAGGGGCCTCTACCTCGGCGCCATCTTGGAGAGTAAGGACATCCGCGTGATAAACAGATACAGCGTTGCCAGTCTCTGCGGTAACAAGCTCCTGACCAGCCTCTCCTTGGCGAGGGCGGGCATTCCCACCCCCCGGACGGTTGTAGCCTTCACCATCGAGGAAGCCATGAAAGCCCTCGAGGCGAACGGTTATCCCGCCGTCCTGAAACCGGTATTCGGAAGCTGGGGGCGGTTAATGGCGCCTCTGCAGGACCGGCGGACCGCGCAGGCTATCTTCGAGCACAGGGAGGAGATGGCGAACCCTCTCTACCAGATCTACTACATACAGGAGATGGTCGAGAGGCCCCCCAGGGACATACGGACCGTGGTGGTTGGCGACGAGATCGCAGCATCGATCTATAGGTACTCCGCACCAGATGACTGGAGAACCAACATCGCGCGCGGGGGGAAGGCTGAGGTCTGCCCACTCACCGAGGAGCTGGCAGATATGATCCTCAAGGCAGCCGAGACGGTCGGCGGAGGGGTGCTCGGGGTCGACGCCATGGAGACTAAGAACGGCATCGTCATCCATGAGGTGAACAGCACGGTCGAGTTCAAGGGCGCCATGTCCGCATCGGAAGTCGACATACCCGGGAAGATCATCGATTATGCGCTCAAGACCGCAAAGAACTAAGGCACGGAGGGGCTGCCTCGAAACATCAGCCGCTCTTCTCCTCTTCCAGCTTGGCGTTTATCGTGTCAAGGCATCGCTGGAGGGATTCCATCAGGCAGAGTATGGTCTTGCGCCTCGCCTCTAGCTCCTCCGCCTCATCCTCGGCCATAAGGTCCGACATGAAGAGCGAGAAGATACTGGGAGGGGCGACGAGCGGGTTGTCAAGGCCGAACGATTCCTTGACAAAGCCTCCGAAGAGCCTGTTGATCCCTAGGGCGATCTCGCTCTGCTTGAGCAGCACTCGCTCGAGCGTCTTCTTCCCCTCATCAGTTATCATGTAGAGCTTCCTCTTCCGCGCCTTGTAGGAGAACCACTCGCCCTGGATGAGCCCCTCCGCCTCAAGCTTCTTCAGGACGGGATAGACCCCGCCCGGCGTAGGCCTCCAGAAGCCCTGGGTGGTCTCGCGTATAAGCCTCATTATGTCGTACCCTGAGAGCGCCTTCTCGTTCACTATGAGGAGGAGGGCCATGCCCATGTAGCCCTTCCTGCTCCACTCGAGACTCTTGGAGACCGGATCACTTTCCATAAATTATCAATAGGCATATATTTGTATCCGATATATGAATCTTGCGTTTACCCGCTCCTTCAGGAGCCCCCTGAGGGAGTCCGCCAGTGGAGGAATTCAATTCCAATAGCTATAAACTGGATGCAGGACGCTCTGAAGCGTGTGAATCTGTATGAGGGTCGCTAGGAACGCTCTTATCGCGTTCACCCTGATGTTAGCACTGACAATCGCTGCCGGAGCTTATGGCGCTGCCTTTGGGAAGTCTGAGATGGTCCACTTCTGGGTCGCTTTTCCCGCAGGGAACGTAACGCGGGAGATGACCCTGCGCGGAGCTGGTCCGCCGGTGACGATGGCCCCCCTCACTATAGACTTGGATCAGCGGGGGCTCCTGAAGAACTGGCTGGACGGCGGCAAGGAGGCGATCTCAACCCACTGGGTCTACAACCTCGGCACAAAACCAGTCAGGGTGAGACTGGAACTCGTAAACTGCACCATTCCCGTGGAGTGGGACGTCGGCGGGAACATGCCTTACGATCCCGAGACACATACATTTACCACTCCGCTGATGCCCGGCCAGTCGATCCAGAACCTGGGCATCGACTGGTTCTTCGAGATACCTGCGTACTACATGGACGAGCACCTGATATACGACGGAGGGCTGGAGGTGATCGATGCCGATACCGGGTGTGTCCTTACATTCATCCCCATAAAGATCGTCAGGGGAAGCGTCCAGCCGTCAGGGGGGGCTGACTGTTGCTCTTGAGCAGGGTCGGAGCGAGGCTCGCGATGAACAGGTGGCGTTACCTCGCCTTTGTCGCAGGATTCTTCCTCTTCGTCGCTCCATTCGCGCTCGCCTCGCGTGCGATTTACTACCTGACGGGAAACTTGGCGGAGGCCACACTCCATACTATATGCCTGAGGATGCCTATCGACTGGTTCTTCGGCGGTAGGCTCTACAGCCTCCTCGGATCGCCGGTGATGACAGGCTTCGTCGTCGCCGCCATCCTCATCGCCCTGATCTTCGGCCCACTCTTCTGCGGGTGGCTCTGCCCTGTCGGAGCGGTCAGCGAGAGCATCAGCCGGGCTATACCCGTGCCCGGGAGGTTCAGGCTCAGGATGAGCCCAGCGCTCGCCACGTCAATCCGGTACGGGTTCTTTGCCGGGTTCGTCCTTCTCGCGGTTCTCGTCGGGTTCAAGCTGGCCGGACCCCAGATCGGCGGGGTCTGCTGCAGGTACTGTGCCTCATCCGTCCTGCAGAACCTCTCATACGCACTCGTCGGCGATCTCTCAGGGATCGCTTACTGGCACACCGGCTCCATACTGGTGCTCGTCGGCTGGCTCCTGATCGGGGGGCTGCTCACCGCCGGGGGGCGGGGATGGTGCCTCTTCTTCTGCCCCTTGGGCGCCCTCTCCGGCATAATGCACAGCCTCGGGGCAAGGCTGGGCCTCTACCGGATCCGCCATGCGAGAGAGAAGTGTTCCGGCTGTGGTTCCTGCAAGAACCTCTGCCCCATGTGGGCCATAGGTGAGGGCGGCTCGGTCAACAAAGCGCTCTGCATCTCCTGCAAGGAGTGCGTAAACGCCTGCCCCAACAGGGCGTACGAGTACGGGAGGGGCGGCAAGTGAGGATGCGTCTGAGCCTGAGCGAGAGGGCAAAGATGATGTGGGCATTCGCGCTGTCAGCCTCGGCTGCGCCCCTGACGTTCACCCTGCAGTGCGGCTTCGCCTGCTTCTCCTGCCCCCTATCGGGCATGTGCGTCATAGCCTCACCCTTCCTGATCCTGGCGGCGGTGGCAATCAAAGCCGTCAGGGGGGTAAGCAGGCAGGGGAGGGGGGCTCCCAGAGCGGCTCGGACTTGACCTGGCCTGGCCTGGCTGATCCGACTTGGCCTGCCTGTTGTGCTTGACAGCTCCCACCTACAGGCTGCACCCCGATCGTGGTGCAGCCTGCGGAAATTTTTTAAACCAATGCCTACGGTATGGACTCTGGGATGAATCCGATGCCTCATACCATAGCGGAGAAGATCCTTGCCAGGGCTTCAGGCAGGGATAGCGTCGAACCAGGAGAGTACGTGATATGCAAGATTGATCTTGCAATGATCCACGATCTCACCGGCCCGTTGATGCTGAACGTCCTGAAAGAGGTGGGCTGCAAGAGGCCGTGGAATCCTGACCAGGTAGCGGTAATCTTCGATCACCAGGTTCCTGCCAACTCCACAGTTACGGCGGAGCTCCACAAAGAGCTGCGCAGGTACGCCGAGGAATGCGGGCTCAGGAACTTCCACGATGTAGGTCGGGGCGGCGTCTGCCATCAGATCCTTGCCGAGAAGTATGTGAAACCCGGCATGGTGGTGGTTGGGGCGGATTCCCATACCTGCACCCTCGGTGCGGCGGGCGCCTTTGCGACGGGGATAGGCTCTACCGAGATGGCCGCTGTCTTCCTGACGGGGGAACTCTGGTTCAGGGTGCCGGAGACCATAAAGTTCTGCCTGACGGGCAGCCTCAAGAAAGGGGTCTCCGCCAAGGACATCATCCTCAAGATAATCGGCACGGTTGGCGTCGATGGAGCACTGTACTGTGCGGCCGAGTTCGCCGGTGAGGGTGCAGAATCGCTCAGCATGGACAGCAGGCTCACGATATGCAACATGGCAGTCGAGATGGGCGCCAAGACGGGTATAATCAACCCGGACGAGAAGACACTGCGGTATACTGGGTTCACCGGAAAGGCGCCAACTAGCGACGCTGATGCGCGGTACCTGAAGACCATCGAGGTGGATCTCGGCGAGCTCGAGCCGCAGGTCGCGATGCCGCACTCGGTGGACAATGTGAAGCCTCTTAGCGAGGCAGGCAACGTACCCGCAGACCAAGTCTTTATCGGCTCGTGCACCAACGGGCGGCTGGAGGACATTGAGGCAGCGGCGGCGATACTCAGGGGCAGGAAGGTGCACCGGGGGACCCGGCTGATCGTGATCCCTGCCTCCGCGTCGGTCTATGCCGAGGCCGAGAGGAGGGGACATCTCCGCACTATAATGGAGGCGGGCGGCGTGGTATGCAACCCGAACTGCGGCCCCTGCCTAGGCGGCCATATGGGCATACTCGCGGACGGTGAGACGTGTATAAGCACCTCGAACCGCAACTTCCTCGGCAGGATGGGGAGTACCAAGGCGAAGGTCTTCCTGGTCTCGCCCGAGAGCGCAGCCGCGACTGCCGTTGAGGGGAAGCTCGCGGATCCGCGCAAGTACATGAGGGACTAAGATGAGCGTTCAAGAAGGAAGAGTCTGGATTTACGGGGACGATGTCGATACCGACGTCATACTCCCCGGCAAATACCTTGTACTGACAGACCCCAACGAGCTGGCAAAGCACGCGCTGGAGGGACTAACGCCAAACTTCTCCGGCAAGATTACCAAGGGCGACATAATCGTGGCAGGCAAGAACTTTGGCTGCGGGTCGAGCAGGGAGCATGCGCCGCTGGCCCTCAAGCATGCAGGCGTGGGCGCGGTAGTGGCAAAGTCCTTCTCTAGGATATTCTTCAGGAACGCGGTGAATATCGGCCTACCCGCGGTGATCTCCGAGAGGGCAAGGGACGTCCTCCGCGAGGGGGAGCGCATCAGTATCGACCTCGAAAGGGGATACATCAAGAGGAGCAATGGCGAGCGCATACCGATCGAGGGGTACCCCCCATTCCTTTTAGAAATCCTTAAAGACGGCGGGCTATTACAGAACCTAAAAAAGAGGTTCAAGTGATCTGGAGGCACCTTAATGGCCAAATCCTTCAAGGTAGCACTGATGAGGGGCGACGGCATCGGCCCCGAGCAGACCGAAGCGATGCTGACGGTCCTCAACGCGCTTGAGGACGCCGCCGGGATAAAGCTGGAGATGCTAGAAGCGGAGGGAGGGGACGAGACCCTCAAGAAGAGGGGCGAGGCCCTGCCGGCGGAGACGATCGAGACCATCAGGGGATCAGACGCCTGCCTCAAGGCGCCGGTAGGCGAGAGCGCGGCGGACGTCATCGTCAAGCTCAGGCAGTTATTCGACCTCTACGCCAACCTGAGACCGATAAAGACGTATCCGGGCCTCAAGGCGCTGAGGCCCGACATAGATATGCTCTTTGTCAGGGAAAATACCGAAGACCTGTACAAGGGCTATGAATTCAGGGTGGGCGACGATACGGTCGGGCTCAGGGTCATAACCAAGAGGGGCTGCCTGAGGATCGCCGAGTACGCGTTCAAGCAGGCCCTCAAGCGGCGCAGGAAGGTAACAGCGGTCCACAAGGCCAACGTCCTGAGGATCACCGACGGCCTCTTCAGGGACACCTGCAGGGAGGTAGCGGCAAGGTACCCGGACGTAGCATTTGAGGAGCTATACGTTGATGCCGCCTCGATGCAGCTGATCAAGAGACCGCACGAGTTCGATGTCATTGTGACGACCAACATGTTCGGCGACATCCTCTCCGACGAGGCGGCCCAGATCGGCGGCGGGCTTGGCTTGGCTGCTGGCGCAAACGTAGGGGACAGGTACGGCCTCTTCGAGCCGATTCACGGCTCAGTCCCGTCTAAGGCCGGCAAGAACGTGGTGAACCCTACCTCGATGATCCTCTCGGCGAAACTGATGCTCGACTGGCTCGGCGAGACCAGCGCAGCCAAGATGATAGAGGACGCGGTCATGAAGACCCTCGCCGATAAGAAGGTTGTTACATACGACCTCGGCGGCACTGCAAAGACCAGCGAGATGGCTGAAGAGATCGCCAGGAACCTGCGGGGTCCATAGCCATGACAGGCTGTTGACCCTGCCTGCCAACCGAACGGCTGCTGCCGCTCGTTATGTAGGGGCGCCACCGGGAGTCTCAGTACCCTCCGGTTGCGCACCCAGCACTGCATGGTGCCCTTGGCCCGAGAGGGCCTGCTGCCGCCAAGATGTCACTTCTCGGCCACGTCGATTATTCCGCTGCCTGTTATCCCAAAGACGGCTTCGCCCTCCGGGTGCATAGGGGAGTCGATTATCCTGGCTATGCGCCTGCTCTCCTTGGACTTCCTCAGCCAGATGCGGTACGTAGAGCCGTGGGCGATGATGTTGCCCCCCGCGGGCCTGTTGGGGTTGCCGAAGAAGGTGTCTGGCGTCGACTGGATCTGGTTCGTGACCACCACCGCCATATTGTATATGTCTGCCATCCGGAGCAGCTGGTGGAGGTGCCGGTTGAGCTTCTGCTGCCTTGGAGCGAGGGCCTCCCTCCCCGGGTACTCGGACCTGAAGTGGGTTATAACCGAATCGACTACCATGAGGCGGATATTGCTCTCCGGTATGATGTTCATCGCCTCCTCTGCAAGCAGGACCTGGTGATCCGAGTTGTAGGCTCTTGCGTAGGTGATGTTGGTCAGGGCGTCGTCTGGGTCAAGGCCCAAGCTGTTGGCGATATCGACGATCCTCTCGGGCCTGAACGTCGACTCTGTATCAATATACATGGCGTTCCCGCTCAGCCCGCCCTTCTCCGGCGGTAGCTGGACGGTGACACATAACTCATGGCAGATCTGGGTCTTGCCCGACCCGAACTCTCCGATAAGCTCGGTGATTGCCTGTGTCTCTATCCCCTTGCCCAGGAGGGAGTCGAAGGTCTTCGATCCTGTCGTAATGTGGCCTATGTCCCCCCTCTTCGAGAGAACCTCCTTGGCATTCGTAAAGCGTATATTCAGCAAGGAACGCGCGTTCCGGCTGACAGCGAGGGCCTTCTCCTCGGTCAGGTCGGCCACGTTGGTGAGAACCCTGACGGGTGTGACCGCCAGCGCCTCCACCGAGGTTATCCCGGCATTCCTGAGCTTCTCGGCAGTAGCAGGTCCTATCCCCTCAACCTCCTGCAATTCGTGCCTCGTTGCCCTTTCTGCCAAAGATTTTTCTATCCTCCTAAGTTAGAGAGCATCAAGAGCGATTTAACTTATTCGGCGGGGAACCCGCACCATCAACAGGGTTTGCGGTGGGAGACTGCGATGCCATGTGCCCCATCGCAGCAAGCCAAAAGATAACGCACCGCGATATTTGGAGGGCCGGGTCGGAAACCGTCCAGCCCGAGGGAGCGCACGCGGGCGCCCGATGGAGGGCGCGCTCAGGCGTTAAACGAAGCATCTCGGGTTTAGACCGTTCAGGTATAGCGCCGGCAGTGGGACGGTCAGCAAAAGCTTAAATCAAGCTTGGAAATTATAATGGTTAATTCGGTTGCTCTAGGGGATTGATTCCGGTGACCGCCTACCAAACTTGCGAGTTCTAAGGAAAACAGTGCGATCTCAGCCCTTAGAGGCATTCGGAGAACAGGTGAGGCACTATGGATAAAGTCAGAGTGGGTGTTTTAGGTTCTACTGGTTCGGTTGGCCAGAGGTACGTCAGCATGCTCAAGGACCACCCCTGGTTCGAGATAGCTGCGCTCTCAGCGTCCAGCGCATCGGTCGGGAAGAGGTATCGCGAGGCCGCAAAGTGGGTGCTTGATCAGGAGATGCCTGACATCGCCGAGCTGCGTGTCGTCCCTGCTAAAGCAGAGGCTTTTAGGGACGCGGGGGTCGAGCTTGTCTTCTCAGCCCTCCCGTCCGAGGTTGCGAAGGGGGTGGAGAGTGAGATGGCAAGCGCCGGGCTCAATGTGGTCGCTGACACCAGCGCCCACAGGATGGATCCCGATGTGCCGCTGCTCATCCCGGAGGTGAACAGCAGCCACCTGGAAGCGCTGCGCCTGCAGAAGAAGGGCAAGATGGTGACCGGCCCCAACTGCACCACCATCGGGCTGGCGATATCTCTTAAGCCGATCCAGGAGAGGTTCGGCCTCAGGAGGGTTCTCGTCTCCACGATGCAGGCCCTCTCCGGAGCAGGCTTCTTCGGAGTCCCGTCCATGGCCATCCTCGACAACCTCATCCCCTACATCAGGAATGAGGAGGAGAAGCTGCAGCAGGAACTCCTCAAGATACTGGGCACCTACAGCGGGTCGTTCAGGTTCGCGGACTTTAAGGTCGGCGCGAGCTGCCACAGGGTCGGTGTGCTGGACGGACACACAGAGGCGGTCTTCGTCGAGACGGTAGAGCCCGCCTCCCCAGAGGAGGTGGTGGTCTGCATGAGGGAGTTTGAGGGGGAGCCGCAGAGGCTGAAACTGCCCACAGCCCCGTGCCCGCCTATAATCGTGAGGGAGGAGCCCGACCGGCCCCAGCCAAGGCTTGACCGGCTCTCCGGAGCGCCGGAGAGGGCAAGGGGGATGCCCGCCGTCGTCGGGAGGGTCCGCAGCGAGGGCGCGCTAGACAATGGTATAAAATACGTGATGCTGAGCCATAACACCGTAAGGGGGGCGGCAGGCAACGCCATCCTCATAGCGGAGCTTTTAAAAGCAAAGGGCTTCATGTAGAATGTACCAAAGTGGGGAGGGGCGGCACTCTGAGGCTTGTCATGAAGTTTGGCGGCGTACTGATGGAGAACGCGGATCAGATAAGCTGCTCTGCCGCGCTAGTGGCTGAGCAGGTCAAGAAGAACGATGAGATCGTGGTCGTAGTCTCTGCCATGTCTGGCGTCACCGACGATCTGCTGGAGATGGGCGAGAGCGCCAAGGTCGGTAACATGGAGCACGTCAGGGAGACCCTCTCGAAGCTGGAGAGGAGGCACCTGAGCACCGCCGGAAAGCTTTGCGACGGGAAGACACTGGGCGAGGCTACTGTGAGGATCAAGAACCTGATAGAGACGCTAAGCCAGTGCCTGACAGGGGTCTTCCTTCTCAGGGAGCTGACCCCGAGGTCCAGAGACCTGATACTCTCCTTCGGGGAGAGGCTCTCGGCACCGCTTATGAGCTACGCCCTGGTCGCAAGGGGGGTGAAGGCTGCCCCGTTCACAGGCGGCGATGTCGGGATAATAACTGATAGCAACTATGGGAACGCCAAGCCCCTGCTCAACATTACTGAGGTCACGGCGAAGGAGAGGGTGCTCCCCATACTTAAGGGCGGGGTCGTGCCTGTTGTAACTGGCTTCATAGGCCAGGACGAGAACGGCGTCATAACTACCTTGGGGAGGGGAGGGTCCGATTATACCGCCACGATCCTGGCCTCGGCGCTGGACGCAGACGAGGTCTGGATCTGGAAGGATGTCGACGGGATAATGACCGCAGACCCCAAGATAGTTAAGAGCGCCAAGACAATACCCGTCCTCTCGTACGCTGAGGTGATGGAGATGGCATACTTCGGCGCCAAGGTCCTCCACTCGCTCACAGTCACCCCCGTTCAGGAGAGGATGATCCCCATACGCATAAGGAGCGCCTACACCTCGGGCCCGGGAACGCTCATAACAGTGAAGGGCGGCGACGGGAACATCGTCAAGGCTGTCACCTCGATAAAGGACCTGTGCATAATTACTACAGGCGGCGCCGGGATGATCGGGATACCCGGCATGGCTGCGAGGATATTCTCGGCTCTGGCCGCAAAGGACATCAATGTTATAATGATCTCACAGAGCTCGTCACAGGCCAACATATCGATGGTGGTTAAGAGTTCGGACCTCGAGAAGGCGCTTAAAGCCCTGAAGCTCGAGTTCAGAAACGGCGACCTCGTAAAAGACATCTACACGGTGCAGAAGGTTGCGGTGGTGGCGATAGTCGGGGAAGGGATGCGCGGCACCAAGGGGGTCGCGGCCAAGCTCTTCACAGCCGTCTCTGGGGCCGACGCCAATATACTGATGATCTCACAGGGCTCTTCCGAGCTGAACATCTCCCTCGCCGTGCTCGAGCAGGACGTCGACAAGGTGGTAGCGGCGGTACACAAGGCGTTTGGTCTCGACTGCGCATGATCCGCTCTCTCTTGCAGTAGCGGCAGCCTAGGGAGGACTAGGCCGGAGGCGGCGGAGGGGGCGGAGGCGGGTACCCCGTCCGTACGTCCCGTCTAACACCCGCGCCAAAAGATGCATCCCCCAACGACTCTTTTCAGATAAAAGAGGGCGAAGGGAGAGGAGAAAGAGCGAAAGAAGAGGGGGAGAGGGGAAAGGAAAAAGAAGTAGGGAGAGAAAGGCGAGGAAGGAGAAACCGGGAAGAGGGCGGGCGCCTCGGATCAGAGCTTTTCTGCAACGGCCCTCGCAAAGTCCATGGTGCCCGCCGTTCCCCCCAGATCGCGGGTCACGACCTTCCCCTCTTCCAAGACCCTGTCTATGGCGGATTCCATCCTCGCGGCCGCATCCATCTCTCCTAGGTGCCTGAGCATCATCGCGCCTGAGAGCATAAGGGCTGCCGGGTTGGCATCCCACTTGCCCGCATGCTTGGGCGCGGTACCGTGGATGGCCTCGAAGAAGGAGTACCTGTCCCCTACGTTTGCGCTGGGAGCGAGCCCCAGGCCTCCCACGACCCCGGCGACCTCGTCGGAGAGGACATCCCCGAAGAGGTTGGTGGTGACGATCACGTCCAGGTTCTGGGGCTTCATGGCAATTCTCATGGCTGCAGCATCAACGTGCATCTCGTCGAACTGTACGGAGCTGTAATTCTTTGCCACATCAGCGCAGACTGACCTGAAGAGGCCGTCGGTCTCCTTGAGGACGTTGGCCTTGTGGACCGCTGTTACCTTCTTCCTCCCCTCCCGCCTTGCCAACTCGAACGCGAACCGAGCTATCCTCTCGGAGCCCCGCCGTGTAATCACCCTTATCGCGAGGGCACTCTCGCCTACGTTGTACTCGATCCCCGCATAGAGACCCTCCGTATTCTCCCTGACGATCACCAGGTCTACGCCCTTGTGCACCGACGGCACCCCGGGGTGGTTCCTGAAGGGGCGCACGTTCGCGTAAAGGTCAAGCTTCTGCCGGAGCATGACCGTTGCGCTCCTGAAGGATCCCGGACCGGGCGGGGTCTGGGTAGGAGCTTTCAGGCAGGCGTCCGACTCCCTGATCGTCTTGACGCTCTCCTCAGGGAGCTGGTTCCCGTACTTCTCCCAGGCGTTGAGCCCGACCGGGACTTTGGTGAACTCCAAGTTGAGCCCGATCTTATCGAGCACATAGAGCGTGGCCTCGGAGATCTCCGGGCCTATCCCGTCACCGGTTATTACCGCTATCTTGTAGGTTCTTCCCAAACAAATCCTCCCCTCTTCTTATAATGTTCTACCAATCCGCCATCTTGAAGTATGGTCATTAGGAACTTCGGCATGGGCTTGAAGCGGAAAGTCTGACCGTCCTTTATGATCTCCCCCTTCTCAAGCAGGATCTCGATGGTATCGCCGGTGCTCACACTGTCGACCAGCTCCGGGCACTCTATGACCGGGAGGCCGACGTTGAACGAGTTCCTGTAAAAGATCCGGGCGAACGATTTTGCCACCACCGCACTGACCCCTGCGTGCTTGATCACCACCGGGGCCTGCTCCCTGCTCGACCCGCAGCCAAAGTTATTCCCCCCGACGATCACATCCCCCTTGGAGACCTTCGAGGAGAAGCCCGGATCCGCCCCCTCCATCGCGTGTCTTGCAAGTTCGTTAAAGTCGATCGTCTTGAACTTGTACTTTCCGGGGATTATCAGGTCGGTCGAGATGTCGTCCCCGAACTTCCATACCTTTCCCCTTATCCTGTCCATTCTCAGATCCCCCTAGGTACTGTAAGTTTTCCGTTCAGTGCGGTGTAAGCTGCCGTGAGCGAGGATGTGAGGTAGACGTCAGAATCAGCACAGCCCATCCTCCCCTTGAAGTTCCTGTTGGTCGTGGAGACAACGACCTCCCCCGCGGCGGGGACGCCATGGTGTCCGCCGACGCACGGCCCGCAACCAGGTACGCCGACCGCGCAGCCGGAGGCAAGTAGCGTCTCTATTATCCCCTCGCCGATCGCCTTCATGAGAATCTCTCGGGACGCCGGCATGATTATAGTCCTGGACCTCACCCTCTTCCCCCTCATGACTGAGGCGGCAATCCTCATGTCCTCCAGCCGCCCGTTGGTGCACGAGCCGATAAAGACTTGGTCGACCGCCAGCCCCTCCAGCTCGGAGACGGACCTGACGTTGTCCACAGTGTGGGGGCATGCGATCATGGGTTCGAGCTTCTCCGCCTCGACCTCCAGCGTGTCGCTGTAGTGGGCATCGCCGTCCCCCGAGAGCTCGATAAAGGGCTGCCTTGACCTTCCCTCAAGGAACTCGCGCGTCACGCCGTCCGACCCTATCAGGCCGGTCTTGCCCCCCATCTCCACTGCCATGTTGGTCATGGTCATGCGGCTGTCCATCGACATCTTTCTCACGGTATCCCCTGTGAACTCGACGGCCTTATAGGTGGCCCCGTCTGCCCCAACTTCCCTGATCGCATAGAGGATGGCATCTTTCGACATCACGCTTGGCTTGAAGCTGCCCGTGAGGTTGACCCTCAGCGTCTCAGGCACCCTGAACCATAGCTTGCCCGATGCGAAGACCGCCGCCATGTCCGTCGATCCTATGCCGGTAGCGAATGCCGCAAAGGCCCCGTGGGTGCAGGTATGGGAATCCGCCCCCACCACGACGCCTCCAGGAAAGGTGTATCCTTTCTCCGGGAGGAGTTGATGACAGATTCCCTCGCCGACATCATAGATCGTCATCCCGTGCCTCTTTGCAAACTCCCGCATCATCTTATGAAGTGCGGAGCTCCCCTCGTTTGAGCTGGGTGAGATGTGGTCTATGACGAAGACCGCCTTCTCCCTGTCCCAGACCGACTTTGCACCCATCTCCTCAAAGCTCTTGATCATCAGTGGCGCCGTCCCGTCATGAGCCATGGCTGCATCGATCGGGAGGACCACGATCTCGCCGGGGCTCGGGGCTCGCCCGATCTTCCGGGAGATGATCTTCTCAGCAAGTGTTAGTCCCATCAACTGCCACCAGACTTCGTCTAATATCGCGGGGATGTGATTTTAAATCTATCGGAGATCGTGTTAGTGGTTCGGGACAATTACCGAAATCCGGCTCTGGGATGCCGGTAAACGCCCCTTCCCGGCTCGGGGCTGGCGATCTTCACGGGCAAGTCTGCAATTATGCCGATCGGTTACCTGTTATGAGCCAGCGGCACGGGTGTAAGCATCAGCCCGGGATTGGGCGAACATATAAATCCGTCGGCGACCTTACTTGTATCCATGCAGAAGACCGGTGTTGAGCGCTTCAGCATCTCGGCCCCGCGCGATCTCATAGACGACTTTGACAGGACAGTCGGAAGGCTCGGCCAGGACCGCTCGAAGGCAATACAGCAGGCCATGCGGCTCTTTCTCTCGGAGTACAGGTGGGTAGAGGAGGCGGGCCTCTGCGCTGGGGCGGTCGTGATCATCTACAACCACGAAGTCCACGAGGCTGAGGAGGAGCTCACAGACCTCCAGCACCACTTCCGCGAGGTCATAAACTCGGCGCTCCACCTCCACATAGATGACAACAACTGCCTAGAGATCATAGCTGTCAAGGGGGCCATCCCGGGGGTCAGGAACCTCATCGAGAAGCTCTCTGTCTGCAAAGGGGTCAGGCAGATCAAGCATACTGTGGTCGGGATTTAATCCGGCGGCAGGGACGGGTAGAATAAAAAATATCCGGGAGCTTGACATGAGGGTAGGCCACGGCAAGCTCGCCTTATATCATGTTCTCGAAGTATACGACCATACGACCACTAGTATGACCGTCACTACCGCGCCGATAAGACCCGCAACGACCCACTCGGCTGACACCAGCATCGGCAGGACTTCTCTGATCCATGGCTCAAGGTTCCTGAACAGGTAGAACGCTGCCACGCCGATAAAGTAGCCGATGACAGCAAAGGCAATCAAAATCCCAGCTCTTCCCATAGGATCTCCTCAGATGAAACTCCTCCCCCCTCACTGGATATAAAGATTGCTAAGCGTCTTTTTCAGGGATAAAATCCTGCAATATCTGCCTGTCAACAACTTGCCCTTCATTGCACTGCGGTAGCCTCGCCTTCAGACGCATCCCCGCTAACGACAGAGGACTCTCCGAATAAGTTAAATGATGTAAAACCCAATTATCCTTACGGATCAAGGTGTTCCCATGTTTGACGTCGAATCTATCAGGAAGGATTTCGTTCCGCTGAGAGAAGGCCGGATCTATTTGGACTCGACGGCAACGAGCCTCACCCCCGAGCCTGTCATTAACAAGATGGCTGAGTATTATCACGATTACCGCGCAAACGTGGGGAGGGGGATATATTCCTCAACCAAGAGGGCGACCGAGGAGTTCGAGAAGGCCCGCGCCGAGGTGGCAAGGATGGTGAACTGCAAGCCATCTGAACTGGTCTTCGTCAAGAGTTCCACCGAGGGGCTCAACCTAGTGGCCCGCGGGATAGGCCTCGGGAAGGGGGATCGCGTGGTTACCACGATCGTGGAGCACCACTCGAACTACGTCATCTGGCTGAGGGCCCGCGACAAGGCAGGGGCGGAGCTCAAGGTCGTCAGATCCGATAGGGACGGGATCTTCGATCTCTCGGACTTTGAGGAGGCCATAAACGACAGGACCAAGATCGTCTCGGTGACGCACGTCTCGAACGTACTCGGGGTCAGGCTCCCAATCAAGGAGATCGGTGAGATCGCCCATGCCCATGGTGCGCTCTTCGCAGTCGATGGTGCCCAGTCTGTTCCCCACATGCCAGTCGACATCAAGAAGCTCGGCTGCGACTTTTTAGCGTTCTCCGGGCACAAGATGTGCGGACCAACCGGGATCGGCGCCCTATACGTAAGGGAGGATCTGCAGGAGGCGGTCGAGCCGCTATCCGTCGGCGGAGGGGCGATCGAGGATGTCGGCATCGACTCTTACAGGCTCAGAAAAGGCCCGTCCAAGTATGAAGCCGGGACCCCCCCCATCGCAGAGGCGATAGGCATGGGGGCAGCCGCCTCTTACCTGATGAGGATAGGTATGGACAACATCCTCTCGCACGAGGAGAGGCTGACAGAGCTCATGCTTCAGGGGCTGGCAGAGGTCCCCGGCCTGATGCTGTATGGGCCGCAGGACCCCCGCCTAAGAACCGGCATATTCTCGTTCAATGTAAGCAGCATCCACCCGCATGATGTCGCCATGGCGCTGGACGTCACTGCCGGCATAATGGTGAGATCCGGCCACCACTGTGCCCTTCCGCTGCTGAGGGATCTCCTCAACATCGCGGACGGCACTGTAAGGGCATCGGTGTACCTATACAACAACAAGGGCGACGTGCACGCCTTTCTGGAAGCACTCGGAGAGATAGCCCGCTCCATGTGAGGTGATCCACGCAGATGGCGACCTTCTATGAAAATTATGCAAAGTTCCCCAAGACCGACTGCGGCTACTGCGGCAACCCCTCATGCGTGACCCTCCTGAGGAGGTACTCGTCAGGAGACCAGCCGATCACAGACTGCGTCTACTTCAAGTCGGGGCTCTGCAACGAGGGGGACTTCACTAGGACCCCCTTGGTTCGGCCGCAGTCCCTCAAGCGCGAGATCAGCTACGTGAACCCGTGCGCCAGCGATGCCGATCGGGTAGCCGTCGAGGTCCACCTCTCGGAAGACACCAAGTACGGCTACTTTGACATGATTACTGCGAACAAACTCTTCGGCGCCGCGATCCCGGGGCTGAAGATATCCCCTGCGCTCGGCATCGCCCGGTACGAGATCGAGGGCAAGGGCATCATGGGGTTCTCGGACGGCCGGCTGATCATAAGGAGGGCATCCAGCCGTGAGGATGCCTTCTGGCTGCTGAGCAGGTTCGTCCGGTCTCTCTGGGCAGCGGTTAACTGATCGCATCAGGCCGAATCTGCCCCGAGACCGGATCCCCTGCAGTGGAGTGCCTAAGCTGTCCGGAGGGATGCTCCGCCCTGGAGGTGCCCGACTCGATCATCACGGAGAAGCTCGGCGTCCGTGAATCGGAGGCGTATGCCCCGGAGAAGCTGCCCGAGCCTCCGGGGGAGGCCGACCCCTCCGAGCTGCTAGGGATCGCCAGGCGGAGCATGCTGGCCATAATGCCTGAAACATCCCCTGCGGTCGCACGCTGGTACCTCAGGGACGCCTCTTTCGCGCTCTTCATGTCTAGGGCAGCCGAGGGGATCCGCAAGAGCGGATCGGCCGACCTCCTGGACCACTACAGCGCCGTGATGAGGGGCAGGATCGATGCCGGGGCACTGGAGAGGCTGACCTCGACCCTGGACAACCTCCGGGAGGCCGTCCCTGCGAGGGATGCCGCCAAAGTTCACGCCAGCAGGACAAAGGCCGTCTTCTCGATCCTCCGCGCGGGGAAGATCGGGTATGGTCTGTCGGACGGCGCCCGGGGTTAGACTGATGCGGCGTGGGGACCCGTCTGCCAAGGAAAAATTCCGGTGGTAAGCCCTGAAACACTACTCCGTCTCGGTCGTGGATGCTGGCACCTCCCTCGAGGCTTCGGTGAAGGAGGCCATAGACCTCATAGGTTGGCGCCCCTCGAGGGGTGAACGTTACCTCCTCAAGCCAAATATGATAGTCGCGAAGACCTCCGAGGAAGGCGTCACTACCGATCCGGGGATAATAGGAGCGCTCATCTCACTCCTGAAGGGGAACGGGTGCCAGCCGTATGTCGGCGACTCGCCGGGCAACGCCTACCCCGGAAAAGCCAGGTCCGTCTTCGAGAAGACCGGCATGCTCCGAGCAGTCTCTGAGGCAGGGGGGGAATTCGTCGAGTTCGAAAGCTCTCCCCCCTTGGTGGTCGGCACAGGGGGGAAGATCATCAGGGAGGTAGGGCTCGCAGAGCCCATCTTCAGGATGGGGCTGATCAACGTCCCGAAGCTCAAGACCCACATCCAGACGGTCATGACCGGGGCCGTAAAGAACCTCTCCTTCGGCTGCATACCCGGCTCGGGCAAGATCGCCCTTCACATGGAGGGGCGGACGATGGCGCTCATGGCGGAGGCAATGATCGATGTCTACTCCGTCATCCGGCCGCTCGTGACCCTCAACGTTATGGACGCAATAGTCTGCATGGAGGGGGCAGGCCCGTCGCACGGCAGGCCTGTAAGGGTCGGGAAGGTTCTGGCCAGCAGGGACGCCCTGGCGCTGGACATGGTCGCCTTCAAGATGGCAGGGGTAGACCCCTTGAAGGTTCCTTATATAAAGGAGGCAGCGGTCCGCTCGATGGGCCCCCGGAGCCCGGATGAGATCGAGGTTCTTGGGGACCTCCCCTCACTGAAGTTCAGGCTGCCGCCGGCCTTCCTGGGGAGGTTCCTTCTTCTGGCTTCGCCCTACGCCCCGATCAAATCCACGGTGTCGATCAGCAGCTCATGCAAAAGGTGCGGCGAATGCGCCCGCGCCTGCCCGGTATCCGCCATCTCCCTCTACCCGTCTCCGCGGATAGACTCTGGCAAGTGCCTGAGGTGCTTCGTCTGCTCGGAGGTCTGCGAGTACGGGGCAGTACGGATAAGGAAGGGGTTCGCCTCCGGGTTCATGTGAACTGGCTGGTCGCCCCTGCCAGCTCGAGGCGCCCCCCTCAGACGAGGAACCTTCCGAACGTCCTCTCAACGCTCACCGGGAGCGACCTGCCGTTTTGCGAGACCTCCTGTATCGCGGGCGGCTTGCTGGCGTACAGCTCGTTGATGGTTGCCAGCCGCTCCTCGAAAGTCTCTTTCTTGTCGTTGACAAGGAATGTGCCGAGTGCCACCTTGTCCCCTGCCTCGATCTGCGTTATCTCCTGGGCCTTCCTGACAAAGTCGCCCCCGTCCTTTACCACGGGATCCCAGTCCTCGAGCACATACGAGTTCCTGTTCATCCAGTCCATGTCCATGATGTTATTCCATGTAACGCACGGCTGGAGGACCTCTATGACGCCAGCCCCCTTATGGGCTAACCCTTCCTTCATGACAGATTTCAAGTGATCGAGGTTGTAGGCATAGCTCCTTGCCAGAAACGTGTACCCGGCGCTCATCCCGAGCAGTATGGGGTTGACAGGGTCGTTGACGTTGGGAAGCGCCAGCGCCTTGGTCTTGACCCCCCTCTTGAGGGTCGGTGACGCCTGCCCCTTGGTCAGCCCATATACCCAGTTGTTGTGGATGATCACGAGGACGCCGGCGTTCCTCCTCCCCAGTGCTATGAAGTGCCCCATCCCTATGCCCAGGAGGTCCCCGTCCCCGCCGTGGACAATGACCTTCAGCCCCGGGTTCGAGGCCTTGATCCCAGTTGCAAAAGGTATAGCCCTCCCGTGCAGCGCATGAACCCCCGTCGCCCGGACAAAGTGCGGCATCTTTCCGCTGCAGCCTATGCCGGAGACTATCACCAGGCTCCTCCGGTCAATATGCGACTCGCTGAGGGCATACTTCAGGGCTGTCAGGATGCCAAAGTCACCGCAGCCCGGGCACCAGTCCACCCATACATCGGACCCCCACTCCACCGCCATCTCACTCGCCCCCGGTGAGGACTACGCGGCTCTCCCCCTTCAGGATCCTCGTGTATGCTGAGACCACCTCATCCTCCGTGATCAGCCTCCCGTTGTATTTCAGGATCCTCTTATCGATCGGCCTCTGGCACTCATGATTGATGCGCTCGGCCAGCTGCCCCAGGTAGTTGGCCTCCGCGGCTATGACCTCGCCAGCCTGCGAGAGGAAGCTCGAGATATACCCTGCAGGGAAGGGGTCCATCAGCCTCACCTGAAGTACGGAGACTCTCCTCCCCCCCTCACCCAGATCCCCGATGGCATCGAGTACGGCGCCTGTGGTGATTCCCCACGTGACGATCAGGTCGTCGTAGTTGTCGGGCCCGAAGAAGCAGGCCTTGTCCTCCTCGGGCACCTCCTTCAGGATTTTCTCCAGTTTGCGCATCCTCTTGTCGTACATCTTGGTCCTGTTCACGGGGTCCTCGTTGATATGACCGAACTCATCGTGCTCGTCTCCGGTGTACCACATGAGCATCTCCCCCAGAAATGCACGGGGGGAGATGCCGTCCGCCGTGAATTGGAACCTCCTATATAGCCCGGCCCCGGTCTCCCCCACCCTCCTCCCCCTTAGGATCTCCGAACCGTCAGGGAGGGGAACCGTGGCGGCGGTATTCGCCAGTCCCTTATCCAGCAGGTGTATCACCGGCAGCTGGTACGTCTCCGCATAGTTGAACGCTTTGATCGCATCCATCATCGCCTCCTCATGATTACCGGAAGCCAGGATCATCCTAGCGAACTCTCCGTGGCCCGCAAATATTGAGAAAAGGAGGTCTGACTGGCTGTGCCTGGTCGGCAGCCCTGTCGACGGCCCGCCCCTCTGGTAGTATGTGATCACGATCGGCACCTCGTTGTTGCCCGCCCAGCCGAGGCCCTCCACCATGAGCGAGAACCCCGGGCCGCTGGTGGACGTTGCCGACCTGGCACCTGTAAGGGCCCCCCCTATGGCCATTCCGACAGCAGAGATCTCGTCCTCAGCCTGGATTACAACGGGTGCCCCTGCCAGGTTGCCTCCGCCGTCCAGAAGCCTGGTATGCTCCTCAATCGTGAACGATTCATCAGCAGCGGGGGTGATCGGATAATATGTCTGGAACCTGCCCCCGCCCAGTACTTTCCCGATGGCGACAGAGTCGTTCCCCGAGACGAGGAGCCTCCTCTCCCGTGCCTCGATCCGGACCGGGGCGGCCTTAATGTGGGGCTTGATGATTTCATAGACCAGATCGACAACCTTGAGGTTGACATCCGCCACGTTCCTCTTCTCACTGAAGAAGGATGCGACGGCTCCACGGATCGACTCCCTTCCTATTCCGACCAAGGCAAGGATCGATGTGGTGATGGACGTGTTCATGGTTCTGGCTATGAGCGGGTTCGGGAACTTGAGCAGCTCGGAGATCGACTCGGATATTGGGGCCTCGACTATCTTTATGCCTCTTCCGGAGAGGTGCCTGCCCAGATCACCTACGGTCTTGCCCACATTGTGCTCCTCTAGATACGCCCTGACCCTCTCCCCCTTGTAGCGATCGATCGAGGGTGTGGCGGTGAGGGGCTTGCCTGAGAGGAGGGCGTCGTAGACGACGAACCCTCCTTCCATCACCTCATGGAAGTGCGTGACGAGCGTCTCAACGTCGAGCGCTCCCAGCGCACCTATGGGGTACTTCAGGCTTCTTACGGGCCTGTCCGAGGCCCTGATGTGGGCGTAGCTGTGTTTCCCCTTTATATTCGAATGGTACTCCCTGTCCACGAAAACCTCCAGGCCCTGCATCGCCAGCGTCTTGACGGCAAGGAGCCCCGCGGTCTCGATCCCTCCTCCTTGGGGACCACCAACTACGAGGTTGAGATCCAACGTCAGTCACCGGCGCCAGTGTACTCATGGGAGTCATAATCGATGTGGGCTCCGTTGTGGAGGCGGTGCGTGGCATGCTTCGAATCGAGCTTGTAGACGGTCATCCTGCAGTCGCGGCACCAAGGAAAATTGGCCTCCGGGCCAGCCCTCTCGAAGCGATCTCGGCACTCATGTTTTTCGAGGGTTGCCGTGCCCTTTGCCCTGCACTCACCGAGATATGTTATAAACACATCGGGCTGCCACCATCTACAATCTTCACAAAGAGGCATTAAACCATCTACCACCCTGATTTATGGCTCATGAAGGATTTATCTCTTCTTACAACCCGATTCGGACAGCCCCTGCGGCACCCGCGGCAGCCCGGAAGCCGGTCAATAAGTTTATGCGCCGAAGGATCAACTACTATGCCGGCGGGCTCAATATGAATGAGGCTGAAGGAGGCTCATTGGGCATAAAGGACGTCAAAGGCGGCGCCCTCGTTAACGTCTATGTGAAACCCTCCTCCCGGGTCGAACGCATGACCTTGGCGGGCGAGGTCTGCATAGAGACCAGGGCGCCTCCGTCGGGGAATAAAGCAAACATCGAGGTCATCAGGGTTCTCTCCAAGGCCCTCTGCATTCCCTGCGCATCCATCTCGGTCGTTAGGGGGTCTACCAGCAGAACGAAGGTGCTCCTAGTGAGGGGGATTGGTGCGGCAGAGGTGGAACAACGTCTAAAGCGCCAAGGAGGTCCCTGACCAAGCGTTTAGGAACCTCTCCATCAAAGCATCATTATGAAAATTTATATAACGATCAAGCGTCCACAGGTTAGTGGTATCCGACACTGCAGGTGTGCACTATGGGGCTGGGGAAGTATGTTCTCCGCAGAGTCATCTACATGATCCCTCTGATCCTGGGGATATCGATAATCAGCTTCCTCGTGATGTACGCCGCAGGTGATCCCATACAGATCGCGACTGCTGGCAACCCGGGTATCACTGAGGCTCAGAGAGAGTTCCTCCGGGAGTACTACGGGCTGCGGGACCCCATCCCTGTCCAGTACGTGAGGTGGCTCAGCCACTTTGTGCAGGGCGATTTCGGCAAGTCGCTCTACGGCGGCAGGCCTGTCAATGAGGTCATCTCCTCGCTCGCATGGGAGACCATAAAGCTCCAGATAGTCTCGTTGCTGCTGGCATTCGCCATCTCCCTGCCGCTCGGGGTATACTCTGCCCAGAAGCAGCGCTCCGCGACAGATTACAGCGTAACGAGCCTCGCCATCTTCGGGATATCCCTCCCGGTATTCTTCTTCGGCATAATCATGATACTGGCATTTTCATTCCATCTCGGCTGGCTCCCCTCGGCAGGGGCACATGGTGCACCGGAGCTCTGGCCCGTCTTTGGCATCAAGAACGAGGTGCTGGACGAGCTCGCGCACCTGATCCTCCCAGTGGTCGTCCTGACTTTCGCCAACCTGGCCTACAACGTGAGGCTGCTGAGGGCGGGCATGCTGGAGGTCTTGAGGCAGGATTATATCATGGCGGCAAGGGCGAGCGGCTTCTCCGAGCGCAAGATATTATTCAAGTACGCCCTCAAGAACGCGATCACACCGCTGCTGACTCTTCTCGGTCTGGCGATAGGGACCTCAATAGCAGGGGCGCCTGCAACTGAGACCGTCTTCAGCTGGCCCGGCCTGGGGAGGGCTTATGTGACCGCCACCCTCCGCCTAGACTTTCCTCTCATAATGGGCATCACGATGATCGTCACAATAATGATCCTCGCGGCCAACCTGATCGTCGATCTAGTCTACGCGTGGGTCGATCCTAGGATAAGCATCGATTGATAGTGCGAGGGCTCTGGTATGAACTCTGACAACCGGAAAACTGCCAACTCCAAGGGAAGGAGCGCCAGCCAGTGGGGAGTGGCATGGAGGAGGTTCAAGAAGCATAGATCCGGGCTCTTCGGCCTCGGGATGATCGTTGTCCTACTAGCGATAGCGGTCCTCCATAACGTCATCGCTCCCTACCCCGCCAGACCTGCCCCGGGCGCGTTCGGCCCCCTCTATGAGGGGGATGCGGCGATGCCGCCCTCTTGGAAACACCCCTTCGGCACCACCGTGATGGGTACCGACGTCTTCAGCGAGGTGATCCACGGGTCGGTCTATACCGTCTACGTCGCGGTCTTGGGGACAGCCATCACGATGCTGATTACCGTCTCCATAGGGATAGTCTCCGGGTATATGGGCAGGTATGTGGACGAGGTTCTGATGAGGATAACCGAGATATTCTTGGTCTTCCCCTCGCTCCTTCTCATACTGATCTTCGCCCGGCTGTACCAGCTCAGGAACCCGGAGCCCTTCTGGAACCTCGCAGGGGTGAACATCCCTGCGGGTCTCACCATGACCATCCTGATCGTCTCGATATTCGGCTGGGCGTCATATGCCAGGGTGATACGTGGCGAAGTCCTGAAGCTGAAGGAGGCAGAGTACATCCAGGCTGCGAAGAGCCTGGGAGCCAATTCCAGGTGGGTGATGCTGAGGCATGTCTTCCCCAACGTCCTGCCCCAGATTATCGTCTTAGGGACCCTGACCATGGCCACTATCGTTCTGGTCGAAGCCGTCGTCAGCTTCCTTGGGTTTGGGGATCCCAACACAGTGACGTGGGGCAGACTGATGGACGAGGCTCTCCAGGATCTCAGCACGGTCTGGTGGGCAGAGGTCTTCCCCGGTCTGGCCGTCTTCCTGACGATCCTCGCATTCAACCTGGTCGGAGATGGCCTGTCCGACGCGTTAAATCCGAGGCTGAGGGAGTGACAATGGACAACATACTCGAAGTGCAGAAACTCAATACACGCTTCTTTACCGAAGCCGGTGTAGTCAAGGCACTCAACGACGTGTCCTTCTCAGTGGAGCGCGGCTGCACCCTGGGGCTGGTCGGCGAGAGCGGCAGCGGAAAATCGGTAACCGCGCAGTCCGTACTGAGGATCGTGCCGAGGCCCGGTAAGGTAATCAGCGGCACCGCGCTCTTCGATGGCGAGGATCTCCTCTCCAAAAAGGAGGAAGAGATGCGCAAGTTCAGGGGGAGAAAGATCTCTCTCATATTCCAGGACCCGACAAGTTCCCTCAACCCCCTCTTCACGATCGGGAGCCAGCTGGGGGACATCGTCGTCCAGCATGACCGGGTCAAGAAAGATGAGGCCATCGAGCAGGTCATCAAGACCCTGAAGCTGGTAAAGCTGCCCGATCCCGAGGAAGCGGTCCGGCGCTACCCCCACCAGTTCAGCGGCGGCATGAAGCAGAGGATATGCATAGCAAGGGCGCTGCTTCTGAACCCCAAGCTCCTCTTCGCAGACGAGCCGACCACGAACCTCGACGTCACCATACAGGCCCAGATAATCGCCCTCCTCAAGGATCTCCAGAAAGAGATCGGCATGACCCTCGTCATGATAACACACGATATGGGGATAGTGGCCGACATGTGCAAGTGCGTCGTGGTCCTCTATGGCGGGCGCGTCATGGAGATCGGCGATATAGAGACGATCTTCGAGAGGCCCCACCCGTATACCGAGGCGCTTCTGAAGGCCGTGCCCCGTCTCGACGAGACGAAGAAGCTCATCTCCATCCCGGGGAACATACCCAACCTGATCGACCCGCCGCCAGGCTGCGTCTTCCACCCGAGATGCCAGTACGCAACAGACGCGTGCAAGGAAAGGGTGCCCGAACTACAAGAGAACGGCAGCTCCCACTTTGTCTCCTGCATCAGATGGCGGGAGCTGCGGGGAGGCGAGTGAGGATGGCTCCGCTTCTTGAGGTCAGGGATCTGGTGAAGTACTACCCCGTCTACTCGAGGGGCATACTGACCAAGAAGGTGGTCGGAAAGGTCCATGCGGTCGACCACGTCAGCCTGACGGTCAACGAGAGAGAGATTGTGGGGCTTGTGGGGGAGAGCGGCTGCGGCAAGACGACGACCGGGAAGCTCCTGCTCTACTTGGAAAAGCCCACCTCGGGCGAGATCACGTTCGAGGGGAAGAACGTCATCGAGACCCTGTCCAACGGTTCCAGCGGGGAGAAGATGCTTCTTAGACGTTCTATGCAGATGGTCTTCCAGAATCCGTATGCCTCGCTCGACCCGAGGATGACGATCTTTGACATAATAAGCGAGCCCTTCAAGATACATCAGCACATCCCCTCGAGCGAATGGAGGGATAAGGTCTACGACCTCCTCTCACTGGTGGGCCTCGAGGCGTATCATGCCGAGAGGTATCCCCACGAGTTCAGCGGCGGGCAGAGGCAGAGGATATGCATAGCGAGGGCGCTGGCAGTCGATCCCAAGTTCATCGTTGCCGACGAGCCTGTATCGTCCCTCGACGTATCTATACGCGCGCAGATCCTGAACCTCATAATGGACCTGCAGCAGAGGCTGGGCATATCCTACCTCTACATCTCGCACGACCTCAGCTCAGTCAGGCAGATCACCCAGCGGGTTATGGTGATGTACCTCGGGGAGATAGTCGAGAGCGCCCCCACCGAGCAGCTCTTCGACCACCCCGCCCATCCATACACGAGAGCTCTGATGGCGGCAGTACCCGTTCCGGACCCCAGGAAGAAGGTGGCCGTGCCGCTCCTCTCCGGCGAGGTGCCAAGCCCTATAAACCCGCCCAAGGGCTGCAGGTTTCACCCTAGGTGCCGCAAGGCCACCTCAAAGTGCTGCGAAGAGCCGCCCGTTATGGTAAAAGTCGGCACAGACCATTACGTCTCATGCCATTACCTCGACGGATTTTAGCTGCAAACGCGGGCGGTCTCTCGCCGGCACCTCCCCGCCAGCCAACGGCGCACAAGGCGCCGGCTTGCCCCTCATAAGAGGCGTTTCAAAAAAGGATGTAGTAAGCATTTTCTACCTAAAATTTTGACGGAAATACATTTTCAGCCTATGTTTGTAAACTTTCCTATGGTAGAGTTATGACAGCCCTTAAATATTATCTTGTCTCAAGTGATCTCACACTACACAGATTGTGTATGGGGTAAAATGTATATGAACAAACAGTTATTTGCTATATCTCTGCTTGTGCTGATGGTTGCCTCTCTCTGCGCAGTCTTTCCAGTGCCTGCCGTTGAAGCCGCCGACAACCAGCCGTTCTTCAAGATGACCATAGTCGCTCCGGGCGATGCCAATCCCGCGAGACGCAATTGGGGACAGATCATCGCCAACTCGTTCCAGTCCGCTGGCATCGATGCGCGCGTAGTCTTCCTGGGATGGGGGAGCGTTTACGACAGATGCCTGACCCCTGCCGCCGAGAACATCGGTAAGACTTGGGACGAGGGCGGCTTCGACGCCCTCTTGATCGGGTGGACCCCTGGTTCGCCCTCAACCCCCTACCTGGGCTCCTTCCAGATCTACTACAGCAAGAACCTGCCACCAAACTCTAACTATTTCCTGTGGAACAACGCTACCAGCGACAGGTACCTTGAGCAGTCCCTGGTCCTGGGGTACACCGATGCAGGCAAGGCGGCATTCGACAACTGGCAGCTAGTCCAGTACCAGGACGTCCCTGCCTCACAGATCCACTTCACCTCGGCCGTCTTCTCTGCGGATAATGCCCTGAACTTCCATGACTTTGAGTGGATCTTCGACAATATCGGCCCTGTCCCGCAATTCGTGACCGGCAGGACAGAGATCACCCTCGCCAGCACCGGCGAACTGCTCTCCCTCAACCCGCCGCTCTCGAACTCCTGGTACGACACCATCGCGTTTAACCCCGTCTTCGACGGCCTCTACTACCTCGACACCGACTACTCTTACAAGCCCGCGATCGCGGCTGCTGATCCCGTGGTCTCCAACAACGGCTCGACCTACACCTACACCCTGAAGCAGGGCGTCAAGTTCCATGACGGTGTGGAGCTGACCGCTGACGACATCCTCTTCACCTACCTCGCCTACCTCAACCCGCAGTCCGGATCCCAGCAGTCGGCAACCGTTGCAGGCTACACTGGTGACGATGTGACCTTCAAGTGGCTCAACGGGTCGACTACGAGGCTGGTGATCGATAACGTTGCAGGTGTCGGCATATACCCGGCTACCACTGAGACCGGGACCCGCCAGGGAACTATTGAGGCGGTAGACACCTACACCGTCAGGATCACTATCCCCGACTTTGGCGATCTCGGCGCGCCCGCGGCTACATTCCACCCCGAGGGTGAGCCGTCCTACATACTTCCAAAGCATGTCCTTGAGACCGTTCCCTTCAGCGAGTGGCAGAACCACCCGTTCACCAAGGGCACGGGCACCTACACCGCCAACGGCCAGACCTTCTCTGGGCCCATCGGAACCGGACCGTACGTCTACAAGAGCTACGATGCAACCAGAGCACTTGTAGAGCTCGATAAGTTCAACGATTACTACGACAAGGCAGCCTTGGAGTCCCAGGGCCTATTCACCGTACAGAAGTACTATGTCAGGTATATTGAAGAGAAGGACGGCGCCATTGCGGCCCTGAAGAACGGCGAGGTCCAGATGCTGGATCAGAACTACCAGCAGGGGAGGGATTATGTCGCCGGCAACCTTAACTTCGCCACCAACTATGTGCTCGAGGGCTCGGGCATACAGCAGCTCGGCTACAACCTGAGGCACCCGGTCTTCGGGACAGGAACCGCCACGCCTGTGGGTCAGGCTGACCCCTCAAAGGCGGCTGAGGCTGCCAGGAACGTCAGGATGGCCTTTGAGTACCTGATCCCGCGGCAGCTCATCGTCGACAACCTCATGAGCGGCCTTGGAGCCCCGGCAGCGGTTCACGTGAACCCAGTCAGCCCGTACTACAACAACCAGTGTGTGCCCCGTGAGTACAGCCCCTCCACCGCAAGCCAGTACCTTGCCAAGGCAGGATACGGGACAGGCGCCGCCCCCGCCGGACCGACACCATCCGCGACCTACCTGGTCAACCAGTCCATAGTCTTCACCGGCAACTTCTCGATCGATCCAACGATCGAGAGCGGGCATGGCGGTATTGTAGCCCTGCTGGAGAAGCAGGTCAACAGTACTACTTGGACGCCGGTAGCTATGGGGAACACCATGAGCGGCGGGTACTATGCCATTCCGTACACTCCGACACAGACCGGCGTTCAGACCTTCAGAGTCTACCTGACAGGCTTTGGTGCAGACGATGCAGCTGCGAGAGGATTCACAACCCCGACCTTCAACTACTTTACTCTGCCGTCCGCACTTCAGGTGGTACCGCCTGATACATCTGATCCCGTAACCTACAACATAACTTCCATAAGCAGCGTCCTCGCACCGTTGCAGAGCCAGATAACTACCCTGAACAGTCAGCTCAGTGCAGCCAACGCACAACTGAGTAGCACGACGACGCTCATGTACGCCGGCTGGGCAGTTGCCATCATTGCGCTGATAGCCGTCGCGTTCGTTGCCATGCGCAAGAAGTAAGGCGTGAGAAACGCCCCCTTCTCTTTTTTTTGCCTTTTTACTATTTGCCAGTTTTCTTAGCTTGTTCTCCTTCGTTCTCGCCTTGACTTTGTATTTGCCCCACTCAGGAAACTTTCCTTAACCTGCCCTGCATTGGCCCTGCCCAGAATCTGCCCTGAATCAGAGCGTGGCTAGCGCCAGCAGGATGGACTCGCTCAGTAAGACCAAACCGAGCAAGGCGAATCTTTTTCCTATCCTTACCTGCTCTTTCATCGGGATAGGGGCTTCTCTGGCCCCGGTCTTTTCTGTATTACCGTCCTTTCCTGCCTTCCTTGATCTCGACCGTCTGTCTATGGCATGGATGGATGCGCTCGAGAGGAGGAACCCAAAGAGCCCTCCCATGATGAGCATAAGCGCGCTGGCGAGGAGCAGAGCGGTCATGAACCCTCCAAGCAGTCCCCCTCCCGCAAAGTAGATTACGACCGCCACCAAGAATGCTGCCGCATTAGATATTACCAAGTCGATTGAGAGGCGTTTAATGATCGCACCAGCCATAAGGCCACTTCTTGCGATGAGAAGAGGCGTCCTGCAATAAAAACCTTAATAATGCCAGTGGCTGAACTACCCTCTAACAACCCGGTGATTCGAGTGCCTGCGAAGAAGGACGCGCCGTCGGCAAAGATGAAGATCTTCATACTCTTCATGCTCGTCATACTCGTCGCCTCTGTCGGGGGGGTCCTCCTCAATCGGCAAGATAACCGGATAGTTGCGCCACCCGCGTCCGACTTCTCAGCCAAAGGCTGGATGTATCTGGTGCCGGCTGACGTCACCGGCTTCCGCTTCCTCAACCTCACCGAGATATCAAAATACCCGGGCGTCTTCGGTTCGACGTCCCTCCTCAACCTCACTGACGTCGGCGTGGAGCTGTCCATTGCTGACGCCTCTTTCGGTCTCGACATGGCTACCAAGAACGGCTCTCTAATCAACGTGATAGGACTGACGGATTCAAGCGCCCAAAACGTCTCGGCTGCCCTGCAGGCGGGCAACCTCACCACCTCCACCTACAACGGCCTAGGGATATACCGGCTCTCGTCCGCCCCGGTGGCGGGGAGCGGAGGAGCTTGGGTATGTGTCTACAACAGTGTCCTCATCCTCTGTGAGGGCGAGGACATCGCCCTGGAGGGGGTAAAGAGCGTGATCGATGCAGGGGAACGCCCGTTCTTCAGCAGCGATGCGCTCAAGGTCGGCTACCTTCTCTCGGTAAACGGGCGGGAGGTTCTTGCGTTCACCTACTATGAGGCAGGGGGCGACCCTTACAATGTCGACTGGGCGATGAGGGGCGTCTCAAACTCGTCCGGGCTCGCGGTCCGCGACGTCCTCTACTTCCCGTCGAGCAGCGATCTGGAAAACAACAAAAACGAGATCACACGATCCCTCTACGCAAGGGCGGACGCGGTCTTCCTCAGCGAGAAATTTATGATCGGTGCGTTCCTGTATCCGTACTCAGAGATACGGGCGGTACTGATGGGCCTCTGAGGTGGGGCGGGGCAGGCCTAAATCCCAACTGCCTGCTCTGCACCTCCGGGAATCCGACCTTCCCAGCGGTGGCGTTGAACCCCTCAGGACGGGCTCTCGGGTCGCTGGTCCGCGTTTTCGCCCTCAAGGACGTTCAACGTTCAGGTAGAGCATATCCTCCTTCGATCGCAATACTAATAAATTAAGAGGCCTCTAATCGGAATGCTCACGGTGATGCAGTAATATGGCTGACCGCCCGCGGCTGGTGCTTTTGATGGTGGCCATTCAGGCAGCCTTTGTAGCAATCAACCTGAGCATGCCGTTCCTCACCGGAAGCTTCCTTTCGTATACATACCTCGATTTCCTGATGGCCTACCTGACCGCCATAATCGAGCTGATCCTTGTCGTGGGGTTCCTGAGAGGCTCCAAGTGGGCGTGGTTCGCCGGCCTCTTCTACAGCGGCCTCTCAGTGCTGATGTACGCCGTCTCATACCTCTCCGTCCCCTCGGTGTTCTACATAATCCTGATATTCATGCGTATTGTGGTGATGGCCTCGCTGAGGAGCAGGAACGTCCGAGCCTACTTTGACATCACCCGGTTCACTCGATGAGCGGGAATACCTCCTCCCTTATGTATGAGAGGAACTCCGCCTCCTGGATCTCGCTGAACGCGGTTACCACCGAGCTCCTCGTGACGCCTGCTACTATGCCATACCTCTTGGATTTGAAGACTATGTACCAGATGACGCCGTGGCTCAGGTAGTCGTTGTAGAGCGCGGTGTTGGCCAAGCCCGTACCGTATAGCGAGAGCTTGTCGACATTAGGTATATCGACACCGTCGAAGAAGATCACCTTCGTATCGTCGGGGTTTGCCTCATGGAACGTCTTCAGCGTCTCCGGGAGGATCTTGGCCTCGACGATACCGCCTGTGGTGATGAAGAGTATCCTGCTCAGCTCATTGGCTATGTTGTTGGCAACCCTCTTCTTCTCCAGCACAATCAGGAGCGTCCTATCGCCGTCCTTGACGAAGAGGAAAGGCGCCTCAAGGGTCCTGACGACCAGCCTCTCCCCCTCCCTGTGGGCGACCGTGAACGGGATGTCCTGCGAGAAGACGCCCTGCAGCGAGTCCGGGGCCAGGGCGAGCCTGTCTATCTCTGTGATGAGGTTGAACTTGTGCTCGTTCTGGGCATATTCCTCTTCCTTCCTGTACTCTTTCAGTTTTGCCGATATAGTCGGGAGGTCGATCTCCTCCCTGACTTTAAAGACCTTGCCAGCCAAAACCATCCTGAACGCCCCACCCCTCTGTTGAGGGCGCTTTAATATAAGCAATGTCCCGCAAGCCCCATTGCACGGATAAGCGCATGGAATAGGACGGGGAGGTAAAAGGGCCAGGCTCAGCTCTCCTTGTCGATCCAGCCGAACCTCCTCTGCAGAGACTTGTTGTAGTAAAGCTTCCAGTCGTAATCGATCCTCCTCCCCCAGTTCGCGTAGACCCTGGGATCGATATAATTCTTCAGCGAGGTGTTGAGATTATAGTCCCGGGTAGCGGTTATGGCCTTTATCCTCAGTTCGAGCTCCCTGATCCTATCCCTCTTGGCGTTCTTCTCCTTCAGGGCCCTGAGCCTCTCCCTCTTCTTCTCGAGCGACTCTTCCCAGTTCTTCGGCATCTTCCTCTTGTGGTTGCAGACTATGGCTGCCTGCAGGTTTGCCATTGTGGCATAATACCTCTTGACGTAGGCGGGGTCCTCCGGCTTGACCTTCGCCTTCTCAAGCTCGCCCTTGGCGGTTATCGAGGCATGATAGGTCCTGAAGACCTTTGCCGAGAGCCCCGGCATCACCTCTGCGAGGTAGGCGTTGACCCTCTGGGACCTGATACCGTTGAAGAGGGTGCCGTTGCCCTCCTTCACGTACTCCATAAGGTTGTCCACTACCGGCTCCTGTGGCATAATCGTGCAGTTCCACCTGACGCAGTCCTTTCCCAAGAAATCGAAATTGACCGATCCGTCCGGTCTGAACTTGATGTGCTCTGCCCTCAGGGTTGTTGCACCGACGGTATCTGCCTCATCGTCCCCCTTCTCATCGCCCACCCTCATCTTGAGGTGATCGATCAGATAGCAGACCGTCGCGACCTTCCTCAGTGTGGGGTCCCTTGACCTGAGCCCGTCAAGGATGTGCTTCCTCACCTCCCTGATCTTCTTCTCCAGCTCCCACGCCTTGTCAAACTTCTCCACATCCCTTACCTGCTTTATGTACGCTGTATCGGAGAGCCAGACATACTTCATCTTGCCTCTCAGCTTGTCCTTCCACCTCGCGACCCAGAGCGAGGAGGGGTCAAAGAGGACTGCCCCCCACTTACCGCCGTTCGGCGGTTCGGGCACCTTGGCGTCGGGGGAGAGGTTCAGCGTGATATCTTCTGCCTTGAGGCCGGGTTTCCACACCCCCCTCATGGGGTGCTCCCCCCTGCCCATGAATATCGAGGCCGGTTCAACCATATAGTTGCTGATCTCCATCGGCATGCCATTGACATAGGCGAAGCCGTACTTCTGCCTGTTCTCCTCTCTGATCCTCTTCCTCTCGGCGGCGAGAGCCTTCCTCTCCTCCCTGCTCATCCCCTCCCTCTTCGCCCTCTCCGACTCTAGCCACTTCACGATCTGCGAAAAATCGAAATCGTCGGGGCCGACCGCCTCACTTATCCCCAGCGCCTTGCCGAAGTCGGCGAAGAAGTTCCTCACGAAGACCTTGTCCTTGACGTAATCGGTGCTGAGCTTCCTTGCCCAGGCGACAGCCATCTCCTCCTGATCCGGGGTCAGCGCCAGCTCCCTTCCCCTGAAGGTGATCCTGAAGCCCAGCGGCTTGTAGACCGGTATCAGCACGCCGTTAGTGATCAGCTGCCTGACCTCGATCTTTTCCATGGCGATCGCCCTGATAGCTGTTAACGAGTAATGATATTATAGATAAACTTTTTTGAGTTATGGGTGCCGCTCCATGAGGGCCTCCAGCTCTGAGCTGGGGCGAAGTTTATAAGGCAGGGTTCCACTCTGGAAAGTTCCAAGGGGCACCATGAATGTCCAAGTTTACCATATCCGAAGTCATCCTTGAGAACTTCATGTCGTACGAGTATGCCAGGGTGCCCCTTAAACGCGGCCTGAACCTCATATCGGGCCCCAATGGCGCAGGAAAGTCCTCGATCCTCCTGGCGATATCCGTAGCGACCGGCCAGAGCTACACCGAGCGCTCGAGGAAGCTAGCCGACCTCATCCGCCGGGGTAAGGAGACCGCCCGCGTGACCCTCGTCTTGGACAACAGTCCCGACGGAGGGAAGAGGCCTGTTCCCTTCATCAACAGCGACTCGGTGGCCGTCTCCAGGTACCTGAAGAAGGACGGGACCTACTGGTTCGAGATCAACAACAGGGAAGCGGGCAAGTTCGACATCAACCGCCTCTTCAAGAGCGTAGGAATGAACCCCGATAACATGCTCGTGATAATGCAGCAGAACATGATCGAGGAGTTCGCCATCACCTCGCCCGAGAAGAAGCTGAGGATGGTGGAGGAGGCCGTCGGCTTCTCGCAGTACCGGAAGGCGATCTACGATGCGGAGGAGAAGCTGAACCGCATACTCGGCGAGGAGGAGGCGACATCCCAGCTCCTCGTCAGCGCCGAGCAGACCCTCGCTTACTGGAAGGATCTATTCGACAGGTACAACGAGAAGAAGTCCCTCTCGGAGAAGAAGGCATACCTGGAGAGGGAAGCCGCCTGGGCCCAGATCCTGAAGAGCGAGCGGGCGCTGACAACGATCGAGGAGAGGCTGCGCCTCAAGGCGTCCCAGCTCGAGGACCTCAGGAAGAGGATAGCCGAGGCAGAAAAGTCTGCGGGGGGCCTCTGGGAGGATTACCTTGCGGAGAAGGAGTTCCTCCGGTCCCTCCTCTCGGACCGCGGCGGCGAGGACCAGATGAGGAAGCTCGGGGTGCTCGACGAGAAGATCGACGCGACGATCAAGGGCTATGTCGATGCGCGGGTCGAGGCCGCGGTGATGCGCTACCGCACAGAGGGGCTGGAGTCCGACATCAAAGAGTTGCGGTCATCGCTCAACGAAGCCAAGCAGAATTTGGAGGAGTCCAACAAGCTCAGGGAGAAGGCGGGCGACCGGATCGAGACCAGCAGATCCGCCCCCGAGATCACCGAGGAGCTGAAGTACGTCAACGCACACCTGCTCTCCCTCGGCGACGTCCCGGATGACGCGCCGTCCATGTATGAGGCCTACCTCAAGACCTACAACGAGCTAAAGGAGAAGGTGACCGTCGTCGGCGAGAACAGGAAGAGGACGATAGAGGAGCTCGATGAACGGAAGAAGGTCTGGAAGGGCATAATGGAGCGCCTCGTAGAGGAGATCAACCCGATCTACCGCGACGTCCTGGGGAGGGTCGGAGGCGTCGGATCGATCCGCCTCTCGGGGATGGAGGATCCGGATCGTGCGGGGATAGAGGTCACTGTGGGGTTCAGGGGGGTCTCCCCCGTAGTGCTCGATGCCTATGCCCAGAGCGGCGGGGAGAGGGCGGTCTCGACGATGGCGTTCCTACTCTCGCTCCAGCACCAGCTCAAGTCGCCGGTTAGGGCGGTCGACGAGTTCGACGTGCATATGGATCCATCGAACAGGGAGGCGATGATGAGGATGCTCTTCTCGTTCATGAGCGAGAACGCAGACGTCCAGTTCATAATGATCACGCCGAGTCAGCTAAGCGCTGTGGGTAAGTTCGCCAACATCGTCTTCGTCCAGAACGTGCGCGGGAGATCGGAGGTGGCAAAGGCTGCCATCGCCACGCCCTGAAATCACCTTAACCTTTTTATCATTACATCTGCTTCAATATGATTGTTGCAGTTGTCACAGGGGGATTATCACGACTGCGGGTACACCGTCGGAATGGCATCCTGAAGCCTCCCGGCTCCAGCCTCCTACACGATCGGTCCCCGTCACGCAGCCCCGTCTCAGGCCGGAGGTGATGCGTATTGCCGCCGCACCAGCATGAACACAACAAGGCCTTTTACGAGGAGCTGGCGAGGATAGTCAACCTCTGCCAGAGCATCAGGACTAAGAGCGACGATCCGTTCCTGGTGGACGTCCCCCAGAAACTTGCGATCCTGAAGAAGCTCCTGCCGAAGTGGAAAGCTCTCGATGAGCTCCTCATGGATGCCGAGGCGCTGAACGAGCTCTCGCTCATGGTCAAGCTCCAAAGCGACTGGGTCAGGCGGCGCGCAACCGGCCTCTTCATAGATCCGTTTCTGATAGAGGTCAAGGTCAAGATGCTGAGCAAGGAGCACCTGGCGTCGGCGCTCCTATCCTCCTGGAGGCCTCTGATCGCCTCAGATCAGCTGACACCGCGGCGCCTTGCGCAGGCGATCGAATACTGGAAGGTCCTCCTCCCCCTCTCGCAGAGGATGGCGGAGGCCGAGCCCGTCCAGGAGACTGAGCAGAAAGTGATGACCGTATCCGACCTCATCCGCCTAAAGTTCCTCTCCGACAAGGTCTTCAACGAAGAGGTAAGAGGTATCGAGGCCGAGCTGGTCCGCAGCGCCGGAGGGGCCCCTGTCGACTACTGGAGCTTCGTGATCCGGGATACCTACGACGAGACCGTTATGAGGGCGTATGCCCTCAGTTTCCTCATCTCCAACGGGCACGCCGACCTCATCATAAACCCGGTCGAGGAGACCATAGATATAGCCCCTGTCACAGGACCTGCGCTCAAGAAGGCGGGCAAGTCCGTACCGATCTCTATCCCCTACGAGAAATGGATGGAGATGCGCGGCCGCGGCAAGATCAGCCCGGCCGGAGGGCCTGAGCCGGCTCCGGGAACTGGGGCAGGCGGAGGCTGTCCTCCCGGGGCCGGGTCCGGTAGGGGCGGGATGGACTCGGAGGAAGGCGAGGGGACGATTACTTAAGCGAGGGTGTGACAGATGAGCGAAGATGCATCCCTATCAAGGAAGATAAAGAAGGCAACCCAGCTCCTGATGTACCAGCACCACAGGGTCCCGGGCGCCAAGGGCTGGGAACTGAGGAGGGTGGTCGGGAAAGACTATATGAGGGTGATAAAGCTGCTCGAGAGGCGGCTCGAGGACCTTGGCCTCGAGGTGAAGATCGTCTACAAGGACGGAATTGACCTTCCGAACCCTACCGCGGAAGACTTTGAGCAGGCTACGTTCTACGTCCTGTCCAAATCCCCCCTCCAGATGGGCGAGATCTCGCTCTCCGGGTGGAGGATAGATACCCTGGCTGTCTTGGCGGCGTCGCTGGCCTATATAATGTCCAAGCAGGGGAAGGCGCCGAGGCGGGACGTCGAGGAACTCCTCATGGAGAAGTTCCCTGACTGGAAGGTCGACTACGACCTGAACCGCTTCATCAAGCGAGGCTATCTCGACGAGGACGACTCGGGCAACCTCTTTGTAGGATGGAGGACACGGGCAGAGATCGACCGGAAGAAGCTCCTCGAGATAGTCGCTGGGTCGGTCACAGAGCCCGCCCCAGAGGCTGAGACCGGGCCTGATACAGGCATTGAGACCACGACCTGAATCGGTCGGGCGTGATGAGTTGGCCGGTTATATCGGTACCCTGGACCCTGGCTGGCCTCATCCCCTGCCCGATAAACCCGACCGAATACTTTTCACTGTCTCGGTCTCCTTCGGAGACGTCCAGAGGTACGGCCACTGACTCTCTCAGTAGCGCGTCTCAGTTCGAAGGGTCAATAAGCGAGTCAGGTCAGTTCCGACAACTTCTTCTCTATCTTCAGGGCAAGCTCAGTGTATTTGGGATTGAGGGTCTCGATCTCGTAGGTAATCTTGTCCTCCTTCTTCTTGATTGGAACGTTGATCACCGGGTCGAAGCCGAGGAAGTCTGCCTTCCCCACGCGGAAACCGCCGAACTGCTGCTCGACGATTATGGTGTCGATCTCATGTTTGGGAGGTAGCGCCGACTCGATACGCTTGCGGGCCTCCGTTCTGAATTGGGCTAAATCCATACTCTCCCCCCAATTTATCATCCGCAGTTATCACTAATAAATGTTATCACCAGTGGTGATAACATTTATAAGCACGCTGCCCCAAGCATGTACCATTGCTGGTACTGCTGAGGTAAGAGCATGGTCCGGGAAGGGGTTGGCAGCATATTCAGGAGGAAGGACGGAAAGTTCTTCATTTACCTCCCCCAGGGGGTGGTTGAAGATACAGCATTCCCGTTCGAGATCCATTCCTCGATGAAGGTGATGGTAAGATTCACCGATGACACGATAGTCATCGGGCGTCTGGGTAAATAATCCCCTTCTAATTCTGATGGCATTCCTGCACATGCGATGCAAGCGATCCGGGACGTCAAGGGAGCGGTATGGCATAAGGGACATGGTGCTTGGATGCGGCGCGGGCGGGGCTAGATTTTTATGGCTTAGCGCCAAGTATTATATTGCCTTGGACGCTGTCTCCGCAGGGGGAACGGGTCGGCCAGTGCCGAGAACGATGCAGCTACCGGGTTCGAAGCCGAGGAGGTCCTTCTATGAGATCCTCTCCGAGATCCTTATGGCTGCGCGGAGGAGGGGAGGGGCAAACAAGACCCTGATAGTGTATAAGGCAAACCTCAACTTCACGAAAGCCGAGGAGTATCTGGGCCTGCTCGAGAGGAACGGATTCCTCGAATCATACCGCTGCGGGAGGACCATCTACAAGACGACGGATAAGGGCATCGAATTCCTCGCGCGATATAAAAGCCTCACTGACCTCGTCGGGAGCGGGAAGGTATCGTCGAACGGTCGTGGTTGCCCGTAGGCTCCCTTTCTGCCTGCCGGGCTCAGGTGCCCGGGGGAGCCCTCCTCATCCTGCTCTTCAGGGCGCTCCTCTCCTCTTTCAGGATGAGGTCCACTAGGTAGTCCAGGTCCCTGATCTCCGAGGTGATCAGAGTGATCGCCACCGGCCTGGGCAACCCCCTCGCGGCCAGGACGAGCGCGGCCATCCCGCCATACCTCCCCACCAGCTCCCCGCTCTCGACTGCCGACTTGTACATCCTCCTGAACTTCTCCGCGACCTTGCCTGTCGCCGCCTTCTCGGCTGCCATCTGCTCCACTTCCGCCGGGTCATCTGTCAGGAGACCGATCCTCTCCGAGCCGCAGACCGGGCACCTCACCTCTCCCATGAATTTCTTGACCCTCGTGTTCTCAACGTACCCGAAGCAGTTTGTGCAGACCGCCACACGCGACTCGTTGAGCAGCCTGGCTTTGCCCGATTCGATGAGGAGGCGGCGCATCCTGTCCGCCGGCACCAGGTCCGTCTTCCAGCTCAGCTCCCTCATGCCTATCATGGAGATGGGTGAGAGCGGCTTGTCGGGATCGGTGACCACCACCCTGTACTTCCCCTCGCCCATATCCTTGACCACCCTTGCCGTGCCCTCCAAGTCCAGATCCTTGAAGAACACCTCCTTCATCCCCTCCCTGTAAATGACCGATCCCTTGAGCCCCTCTGCCAGCTGGTTGAGCCCGACGTCCTCAAAGTCTGCCTTCTTCTCCACTACCCCTGCCCTCTTCGCCACGTGGAGGAGCCTCCTCTTGAAGAGTCCTGTCCTCTCCACCGCGGCTTCGACCATGCGCCCCACCTCGCCGGCATCCATCCCCTTCAGTATCTCCGCTATGACGTGGGGGCTTACTTCCGTCTTCAGGAAGATCCTGTACGCGTCCTGCGATGCGCCGACACCGCTCCCGGTCCTCTGGGCGAGCATGTAGCCGAGGAGCCTGGAGAGGGTCTTGTTTATCTGGAGCCCGAAGGCGCAGCTGATGATGACGTACCCCTCCCACTCCTCGACCGTCACCGTCCTGTCTGTAGGTACGGGGAATCCCCCCTCCACCTGCTCCCTGACCTCCCTCAGCGATCTCGTAAGGATCTCCGGTGAGACCCTGTACTCCTTCCGGATCTCCTCCGCCGCCTCTTCGACGGTCTTCCCCCCTGCCAGTATCTCAGCGCCCATGCCCCTTATGGCGCCGACCTCCTGCGCGATCTCGAAGGGCACCGGTATCTCGTCCCCGACCCAGTCGGGTATGGCGCCAGTAGGGTCGCTCTCCGCCCTGACATAGACCGAGTCCTTGAAGATGTGGATTATCTTCCAGGGCGATCCCCTGACTATGAACTTCACTCCCGGCTCCCCGTACTCCGCCACGAACGCCTCGTCGAGGGTGCCTATCGGCTCGTCCTTCTCCTCGTCCACGACGATGAAATGCTTCTCCTCGGGGATCATCGAGAGGTTCTCAAAGTAGTACTGGTAGAGGCCCTCCGAGGGGCGCGGCCTGAGCACTAGGTCGTTCTCCGGTATGTAGAGGGCAAGCCTCGGCCGCCTGGTGGACATGTACTCCAAGACCTCCACGACCTCCTCCTCCTTCAGGTCCGCGAAGGGGTATGTCCTGCGCGAGATCTCCATGATATCGTCCACCGTCCACCTCTCCTCGTCGAGCAGGAGCCCGGCGATCTGGTGGATCAGCACGTCCGTCGGCCTCTCCACTATCTCCACCTCCTCGAGCTCCTCCTTCAGCCCCCTCTTTACTATAACCACCGACTCGAGTGCGTCGTCAGAGTCTATCGTTATCACCTTCCCCTTCGAGGTCCCCCCCACCCAGTGCCCTGCCCTGCCGATCCTCTGCAGGAGCCGCGTGACCTGCCTGGGCGAGTTGTACTGGACGACTAGGTCGATGCTCCCTATGTCTATCCCGAGCTCCAGCGACGATGTGGAGACAACTCCCCTCAGCTCACCCTTCTTCAGATCCGTCTCCACTCCCACCCTAGAGGATTTTGCGAGGCTGCCGTGGTGGATACCTACCGGTATGTCGATGTCCCACACCCTGAACCTGCTGGCGAGGACCTCCGCCTCCGACCTAGTGTTGGTGAAGATCAGCGTCGATCTGTGGCCGTCTATCAGCTCCCTTATCCTCCTGAGCCTCGCGGCCACCTCAGGATAGGTGGCTATCCTCTCCGCGAGCATGGTGTCCTTCTGGCCTGCCTCGGGGAGCTCCACGTCTATGTCCATGCTCTTCGCCACAGAGACCCTGACGATCTCGCACTCCCTGTGAACTCCGACTAGGAACTTTGCGACCTCACCCGGGGAGCCTATCGTCGCGGAGAGTCCGATGATCTGCGGCTCCGACTCCGTGATCCTCCTCAGCCTCTCGAGCGCGAAGGCGAGCTGGCTCCCCCTCTTGTCGTTCGTCAGCTCGTGAACCTCGTCGACCACGACCCACCTTACCTTGGCAAGGTGTCTCTTCATCGTCCTGCCAGGCAGGATCGCCTGGAGGGTCTCCGGCGTGGTTATCAGTATGTCCGGCGGGGCGAGCGCCTGTCTCCCCCTCTCCTTGACCTCTGTATCCCCGTGCCTGACTGAGACCTTCAGGTCGAGCTTGTTGCACCACCAAGTCAACCGCTCGAGCAGGTCCCTGTTGAGGGCCCTCAGGGGCGAGATGTAGAGCACCTTTATGCCGCCCCTGCCACCCTCCCTCACCAGCCTGTCCAGTATCGGGAGAAATGCTGCCTCGGTCTTCCCCGTCCCCGTCGGCGCGATGACCAGGACATTCTTTCCTCCGAGTATAAGCGGTATGGCGTCCCTCTGTATCTCTGTAAAGACCTTGAACCCTTTCTCCGCTACTATCCGCTGGATCGGTTTGGAGAGCTGCGATAATATTCCGCTCATAAATGTAATGACGAGTACTTGTCCCCCCATAAATATCCTTTTCCCGTCCCATCATAATCGGAAAGATCGACGGGGGACAGCGAGGGAAGCCAGCCCATATGCTGGCATTCTCCTGTAACGGCCGCTGATCTCGGGTTACGCCGCCCAGACCACCAAAGGGCACGCTGACCCCTTGCGCCCTCGGCTTCCCCCGGACCATGAATAGGCTCCCCTGCCGGCAGATCGTCGAATACACAAGGTATATCTGTGACTGATCACAGAAAGAAAACTGGGTCAGGTGCCCGGGCCGCCCAGCGACTGATGATGAAAGCTGATTGCGGCCGTAGCATCAGGAGGCAAGCTGAATGTCAGAGTCCAAATCCGAGCCAGAGTTAGTTCCACGTGCGCGGTACATCTTCCTGATGGCAGCCATACTTATCGCTGTCATAGGCGGCGGCTCCGCTGTGGGCTTTAGCTCCATAACTGGCACTTTCATGGAGAACGTCCATAAACTCCAGAACTATATGGTGGGGAGGGAGGGGATGGAGTTCGACACAGACTCGGGTATAGCCAGGGTGAACCTGGGCATAGACATGAAAGGCCTGTACAATGAGACGCACGGGCTGGTCTACTGGTTCATGGATGTCGAGGTTGCCCCGGGATCGACTGTTATCGACCTCATCCAGAACTCGAGCGTTGCGCAGAAACGGCAGTACCGCATCTACAGCCTCACCAACTCATCGGAGTGGGTGGCGATCAACGATACTGGTGTGGGGAACTGGTTCTTTGACGTAGAGTACGGCGATATTGGCGGCATGCGCTACATCTATGCAATTAACGGCACGGCCTCAGATCCCGGCAACATGAGGAACTGGATGGTGTTCGTCTGGGATCAACAGAACGGGAGATTCTCATATCTCTCGATGCCCCCCGACGTCTACAGGCTCTCTGACCTCGAGACTGTCGTGCTGCTCTACGACCAGGTGAATATGCTGCCTGCCGACTGTTGCTCGGGGTTCGCATCTGAGTATCAGGAGTATGAAGGGGGACAGCCAACCTGAGTCTCCCCGTCCGGGACACGGAGATAGCCGGACGTTGTCATGTGCAGGCTGACTGGCTCATCCCAGCGGGGACTGCCTGCACCAGACGCGGCCGTTACTTCAGATCTGCCACCGCTGCCGCTACTGGTGGGATATCTCCAGCCTCCGCCCTTCCAGTATAGCAGTAATCATCTTTACCTTGCCGCTCTCCACAAGGCGCCAGACCGTATTCCGGGAGATGCCCATCGAGAGGGCTGCCTCGCAGTACGGGTAGCCTTCGAGTTCCACCAGCCTCAAGGCTTCAAACTCCGCCAAGTCGAGGGAGATTGGCGGACCGTTCCCTTCTGGCTCCGGCACCATTACCTCTGTTTTCGGCAGAGTGGATATGGCGACTGGCTTGGGGATGCGACCCAGCGCCCCCCTCCTGCACCTGCAGAATCTTTCATGCATATGTGGGATATATCACAAAAGATATAAAACGGTAATTATAGGATATATCACAAAAAGGTGAGCAAACTGATGCGGAATATGGGGTACCACGGGAAGCGCGGAGCGGATGAGCCGCCGCGCGGGATCTGCCGCTGCGGGCATGGACCGAATGCCTACAGATGTTGCTGCCACACGAGATCGGGGCCGAGGCAGGGCCTTTCTGAGGTGAGTTCGGAGTATCTCCAGAACCTGAAGGCCGATCTCGAGAAGGAGCTGAGGATGGTTGAGGAGAAACTAGCTGAGATGAACAGGCGGGGTGGGCTGGTCGGCATCAGCAATAGCGGGGGCGGTAGTGACAAGGGGGGTGCTGAAAACGGCGGTATCAGTGGCAGTAGTAGTTGATGCTGACGGAAGGATAAGCAAGCACTTCGGCAGTGCACCATATTATCTTATAGTAGATATTGATATTGAAGATGGCACGGTAAAGCGCCGGAGGAAGGTTCCCAAAGTAGGACACGGACAATGGTACGGGCGCCCCAACTATCAATTGGAAGCGGGAGCGGGGCCCACTCCAGTGCCGGGTTCGGGGGCAAATATGGCACAGGTGTCAGATCGCAATGAATGGTGCCGAGGGGGAAGAGGCGGCGTCCACACGGGGGAGGGCTGGAAGCATGACTTGATGACCAATCCGATAGAAGGCTGTGCGGCCTTGATAGTCGGCGGGATGGGTATTGGCGCATATGAGGCCATGATGGCCAAAGGAATAAAGCCCGTGCTTGTAGCCCTCGATGACGTCGAAGAGGCGCTCGCTACCTTCGTGAAGGATAAGCTGGAGAGCCATATCGAACTCCTCCACTGATCTGCATCCCTCGGGCTCATTTTTTCTTTTTTGCCCCTTTTAACACGGCTTACGTCTGCAGATCGTGTCACTGAGCTACCGTTGCTCTTCTCCTTATTATCACAGAGTTGAGCACCGTGAGGCTAGGGATCAGAATCTCGTTTGTCTGCGTCTCGATGATCGTGTGCATTATCTCGATGCTCTTCACCTTTCCGGTATTCCCCGCCACTGTCACCTCGTCGTCCACCTTAAAAGGCCTGATTACCATCAGCAGGACCCCCGCCAGGGCATTGCCGAAGACGGTCTGGGAAGCCAGGCCTGCCACGATCCCCGTGAAGGATCCCACGATCAGGGCGAACGACGGGTTGAGGCTAAGCACGGAGGTGAGGCTTGAGAGCAGTATGACATAGCCGATTACCTTGATAAACGTCCGGACGGTAGTCGCCGTCTGCTTTGAGGCTGCTTTTGAGATCCTGTTGTATGCGATCGTGCTGAACGCCGAGACGATGATGTAGCCGCCCACCACTACAAAGGCCGCGTAGAAGTACTGGATGTACTCCGGCGTGATGTAGTTGAGCGAGTAGAGATACGACGTGAGGGCCGCCCCCCCGGCCAGAAAGGCGATCCCGCCGATGAGCTTGAAGCCCGGATATGACCCCTCCATATTCCCTCTTACCCGCTCACCTTCGTTGATGCGATGGTTCTGATCAGGCTATGTAGCTCGGGCCCGGGCCAGTCTTGACCTCCCTCGCCGCCTGTGGGGCGATAGTGGGGAGAGGGAGCGGCGGGGGCACGTTGAGGGAACGCGAGAGGATTACCCCCTCGACGAACGAGATGTTTGAGATCGACTGGAGTATCTGTGGCGGCAGGACCTTCTTCTCGTCGAAGGATCTCTTTATCTCTTCGAGCTCACCCTTCTCACCGGAGATCTTCACAGAGCCTTTGATCGTCAGGCTCGCGATCGCCGGGTTGTAATTGACCACGAAGATGAATGTAAAGTCAAGTACATCCGTGTACGTCACCTTGGTTATGCTGATGTTAGTCGTAACCTGGAGGTTTACGGGGCCCTTGTCGAGTTCCAGCAGCTTCTCCCCAGTGATCTGGGTAAGGCTCACGTTTAGGTTCATACCGAGGCACCATCCTACCAATTGGGTGACTGCTTTTTAAATTGTGCGTCTCCTCCAGCCGTACCTCCCGGTATCGTAGAAGGGCATGCCTGAAATGGTTGCGCGGCTCCCTCTCCCGCGGATATCGACCAGCACCTCGTCCCCCTCCGATATATCCGCCCTGGCGTAAGCCATGGCTATGGCCGCCCCGACCGTCGGGGAGTAGGTGCCGCTGGTCACTTCTCCGATCTCTCGGCCGCCCGTCGCCAACTTGAAACCCTTCCTGGGTATGGCCCTCTCAAGCATCCTTATCCCGATCCGGTGCCGCCCTCCCCTCCCTTTAGCCGCCTCAGAGCCCACCAACTTGAGCAGGGTCTCCCTTCCTATGAATGAATGCTTCTCGAGGCTGACTGCAAACCCCAGCCCCGCCTCGATCGGGTTGGTCGTCTCGTCCAGCTCGTTGCCGTAGAGCGGCATGCCCGCCTCTATCCTCAGCACGTCCCTGGCGCCCAGGCCCACCGGTGCCGCCCCCTCCGCAATGATCCTGCCCCATACCTCCTCTGCCCCAGAGACCTCTTCGAAGATCATCTCAAAGCCGTCCTCCCCTGTATAGCCCGTCCTTGAGAGGAGCGCCTCCTCGCCGGCTACCTTCCCCTTGGCTGACCTGAACCTCCTGACCTTGGCAAGGTTGACCTCCGTGACCTTCTGCAGCACGGCCTGTGAGAGGGGCCCTTGGACGGCGATCATTATCGAACTATCCGTAAAGTCCGTTATCTCAGCATCGAAGCTCCCCCTGTTGGCCCTGAGCCACTCCATGTCCCTCCGCCTGTTCGCTGCGTTCCCTATGAAGATGAAGGAACTCCCGCTCTCCCTGATCATGATAAAATCCTCAATCGTCCCCCCCTCCTCGTTGCAGAGCATCGAGTACTTCGCCTGCAGGGGGGCTACTAGAGACGCATCCGCGGTGCCGACCTTGTTGAGCAGCCCCTCCGCGTCGGCTCCACTGACGCGGAGCCTGCACATGTGGCTGACGTCAAATATCCCGACCCCCTCCCTCACCGCCATGACCTCTGGGATTATCCCCTCATACCACAGCGGCATATCATATCCAGCGAATTCGACGATGTGGCCCTTTGAAGCATGGTATCCGTACAGGGGCGTCCTCACCTCCCGCCCGCCTCCTCTCCCGATCTTCTTTCACATGTACTGTTAGAGATATGCATCGGTAGAATATAAAGTGAAAGTGAAAGTGAAAGGGGACGAAAACGGGAACGGAACGGGAACGGAGCGGGAACGAGGGAACGGGAAAGATTAATGGAAAGGGCTATAGAAGTACCAACAGGCGGTCGGAGGGCAGCGGAAGGGGAGGAGAGCGGCCGTGCCCGGCTCCCGTCATATGCTGTACCCCGGGAGTGACTTCAGCGCCTCCCTGAAATCATCCGACCTCAGGTACTCCAAGAATGCCTTCACCGGACGCTTCTCCCTGCTGCGTGGGTTTATTATGAAATCATACTCCTCTTCCGCGAGCGGGATGAAGTCCAGCCCATAGGCAGCGGCGGCGCTCTTCACACCTACGCCGGCGTCAGCCCTTCCCTGGCTGACTGCCGCGGCAACCGCCGAATGGGTCTTCGCCTCGAACCTGTACCCGCTGATCCCCCTGGTGAGGTCTCCCAGGCCCACCCCCTCAGCCTCCGCGATCTCCCTGAAAAAGTGGTCGATGAGAGCCCTCGTGCCGGATCCCCTGTTCCTGTTCACCATCACGACGCCCTCCCTCAGGAGGTCTGCCATGCCGGTAATCCGCTTGGGGTTGCCCTTCCTTACTATGATGCCCTGCAACCTCCTGTACCCCTTGACAAGGCTCTCCGGCGGGAGCCCGGCGTCCTTCACGAAGGTTCGGTTGTACTGGAGCGTCTCCTCGTCGAGAAGGTGCACCCCCGCGATGTCTGCCTCGCCCCTGGCTATGGCGTTGAGCCCCCCGAGAGATCCCACGTTCGCGGTCTTCGTCCTTATCCCCCCCCTCTCGAAAGCGATCTTGAGGAGGATGTCGAGGCCGGGGCAGTGGCTTCCCATAACAGTGAGGTCCGGGATCTCCTTCTCGAAGAGGTTGACCTCCACCACCTCCCCTGCGTCAAGGAATTCCGTCCCCTCACCCACTACAGTATAGCCGTCTGCCCTGGCCAGCGTCGCGATCGCTCCCGAGCTGGCGAAGATCGGGTATACGCTGGCCTCTCCCCCTTCAGTCCTGAGGACGTGCACCGGCAGGAACCACCTCCTGCCCTTAGCGCTGTTGACCCTCAGCGAGAGCCTCCCCCTCAGGGTGCTGCCGGTCCTCCGGGGCCTCCTCCCGAGCCTCTCGAGGTAAGGTCTCACTAGCTGGTCAAATATGATCAGCGCCGAGACCGGGTATCCCGGAAGCCCGAAGACCGGCTTGCCACCGTCCGCCGCCACGACCGTGGGCTTGCCGGGCTTGACGTTCAGCCCGTGGACGAGGATGCCCGGGTCCATGCTGCCGAGCACTTTATAGACGAGATCCCCCGCACCGGCCGAGGTGCCGCCGGAGACGAGGACTACATCGCACTCACGCACCGCCCCCTCGATCGCGTCCTTGGTGGACCGGAAGTCGTCCTTGACCCTTCCCAGGCGCCGCGCAACTCCCCCCGCCTCCGCAACGGCCGCCTCCAGTGCGGGCGAGTTCGCGTCATATATCCTGCCCAGCGAGAGGGCCTCCCCCGCGTCCACCAGCTCATTTCCGGTCGAGATTATCCCCACCAGCGGCCTCCTCACAACCACGACCTCGCCGATCCCTGCCGCCGCAAGCATCCCGATCTCCCTGGTCCCGAGCAGCACCCCCTCCCGCAGCACCATCTCGCCGATCTGGACATCCGACCCTGTGGAGGAGACGTTCTCCCCGGGAGTGACGCTCCGGAAGATCATGACGCTCCCGCCGCCTCCCGCCTCCGTATACTCGACCATGACCACCGCATCAGCCCCCCTCGGCATGGGAGCCCCGGTGGCTATCTCGGCGCACTCGCCCCTGCCTACCGCGCCCGGCCTCTCCTCGCCGGCACCTATCCTGCCGACGACTTTCAGCCTCACCGGGGCCTGATCAGAGGCGCCTTCCAGATCCGCCGATGCTACAGCGTAGCCGTCCATCTCGGCCCTGTCGAAGGGCGGAAGGTCCACTCTCGAGAAGACGCTCTCTGCGAGCACCCTCCCCTCAGCGCAGTTCAGGCCGATCCTCTCGCAGCCCGTCTCAGCCCTCGCGTTCCTGAGGAGCGCCTCGGAGGCCTCCTCAATGGTGAGCAGCCTGTGGAATATCTTCCGGCGCCCTTCAGCCAAACCTCTTGCCTCCTAGCATCTCGACGTCCACCTCTTCCCCCTCCTCGACCCCCTCGAGGTCTTCCCGTATGACCACGACGCCGTCAGCCCTAGTTATCGACGAGAGGAGCCCAGAGCCGGTAAGGGCTATCGGTACAGCGAACAGCCTCCCATCCCTCCTCTCTAGGGTAACCCTGAGGAAGTGCCTAATGCCGGGAGCGGTTGGGACCCTCCTGCTCATAACCGCCCTCACCCTCTCACGCTTGGATGGCTCGATGCCCAGCCATCTGCAGAGGAGCGGCTGGACAAGGTTCTCGTATCCGATCAGCGCCGAGACCGGATATCCGGGAAGGAGGAATACCGGTTTGCCGCCCGAGACGGCAAAACCTGCCGGCTTGCCGGGCTTCGCCGCTATTCCATGGAAAATTATGCCGGGCGAACCCGCAGAGCCCAGCGCCTCAGGGACGAGGTCCCTGCCGCCTATAGATGTGCCTCCTATGGTTATTACTGCGTCCGACTGGCCCCTGAGCTGCAGGATCTTCGAAGCGATCTCATAGAGGTCGTCTGCTACGATCCCGCCGTCGATGACTGTACACCCCAGCTCCCTGACGAGCCCTGAGACCATCGGTCTGGTGGAATCGATCAGCCGCCCGCCCCTTCCAGTCCCAGCTGGTGCGGCCGCTCTCGTGCCCGCATCAGCCTCGGTATCAGCGTCCGCACCAGTATCGGCATCAGCACCCGCGTCCACGTCTAGGAGTTCCGCCCCGGTCGAGAAGATCCCGACCGTGGGCCTCCTCCTGACCACCACATCCCTCCGGCCTATCGATGCAAGCACTCCGATGTGCCACGGCCTGAGGAGGGTGCCCCTCCCCAGTACGACCTCGCCTGCACGTATGTCCTCTCCCTTCAGGGAGATGTTGGCCAGCTTCGGGACCGGTCTGCAGACATAGAGCGTGGAGCCGACGAGGTCCGTGTCCTCTGCCATCACCACCGAGTCGAAGCTGGGCGGGACCGGGGCGCCTGTATATATCCTGAGCGCCCCCCTCCCCTCCGCTGCCTTCCGCCTTTGCCCCGATCCTCCAGCCTCCCAAGAACCGCCCGCCTCGACGGTCCCCACGACTGTGAAGACAGCCGGGCTGGACCGGCTCGATCCGTAGGTCTCCTCAGATCTCACGGCATAGCCGTCCACTGCAGACCTGTCAAAGGGAGGTACATCCACCGCGGAGATGACGTCCTCATCGAGGACCCGCCCCCACGCTTCCTTCACCGGGGCCCTCTCCGAGCCGATGCTCTCGCCGGAGTGGCTCATGATAAGCCTAAGGGCTTCATCTATACCCGTCAGCCTGCTGAATCCCTTCATCCGCCTCAAGCCCATCCCCGACCACGAGGATACTTTACCCCGTATGGGCATTATGAAGTTTTGTTCTGTGCCATCCATGCTGCCAATCTAGGCTACTGCTGTGCCTTCGTCAGAGTAACGCCGCCTATTATCATGGCAGGGAGGAAGACCGGCGTCCTCACCTCCCACCACTTGACCCAGCCCCTCTCCCTGCAGACGGCCTTCACCGACTGGAACATCCTGAGGAGGTTGTCGCTTATCCTCACCCCCCTCAGCGGCCCCCTTATCTCCCCGCCCTCGACCAGGAAGACACCGTCCCTACAGATGGTCGAAAAGTCCCCCGTCCTGTAGTTCTGGAAGCGGGTGTACCAGTTGCTCACCACGTAGACGCCGCTCCCCAGCTCTTCCAGCGCTTCGTCGAAGGGGAGGGATCCGCCCTCTACCACCAGGCTCCAGGGGGACGGCGCTACCCACCCGGCGTTTCCCGTGGTCTCTGTCTTGAACCTGCGGGCCGTCGAGGAGTTGTGGAGGTATGTCTCCAGTACCCCCCTGCTGAAGAGGCGGTTCCTCCGGGTGGGCGTTCCCTCGTCATCGAACGACCTGGCGGAGAGCGACCTCTCGTCGGAACCGTCATCATAAACGGTGACGAGGTCTGAGAGCACCTTCGTACCCAGCCTGTCTGCGAGGCAGGAGGTCCCCGCCTCCACCGAGAATGCCGAGCAGCTACCGCCGAGCCTCTCGATCAGGTTTGCACAGACTATGGGGCCCAGGAGGACGTCTCGCCTCCCCTCGAGCCAAGGTATCGGGTCTCCTGCCCCTGCCCTCACGATCCTCCCCGCCTCCGAGCCCGCCTCTTCCGCCCTGACATCCGAGATGCGGGTTCCGCAACTCAGCCCCTGACCCGACGCATCGCCCCTGAAAGCCCGGACGTTGAGCTCGAACGACGATCGTTCGTCATACCCTTCGGATCCGCTGCTGCTGAGGAGCGCATAGCGCCTCACACCTACGGTGAATATGCCCGCGGCCCTCTCTGCCCCCTCCCTCAGCGCCGCGTCGATCGCCTCTTCCGCCCCTCGGGCAGCAGCGTCCCCGTCAGTAGTCCCTTCCAGGAGGGTTCTGTCGGCGTACCTGACGGCGGGCAGCGGGGGCGCCACCTCGCTCTCCCTCACGAAGGCCGCCTCCTTCGCCATCCGGTCGGCCGTCCTAGTTATGGATCCTTCCGACAGATCCTCAAAGCTGCTGATGATCCTTCTGCCGGCGAACTTTGCAAGGGCGCTGGCGTCAGTCACGCTCCAGCTCTGCACCACCGTGACCTGGTTGTTGCTGAACCTCACCATGAGGATGTCCATGTTCGCCGGGAGGACTATCACCTCCTCGGCCCCCCTCCTCTCAAGCTCCTTCAGGATCCTCCCGCCGAACTCGAAGAGCCCGTCCTTCATGCTCATAAAAAGCGCTCTCCCGCTGGGTCGCTGTTATATTATAGCTTCGGCGGGCGATTATTTTAACCTGTCCGGCGGGAGTCTGCCCCCTCCCTTCCCGGCTGCACTGCAACAATAAATATGCTCTCGCAATCCTTATACTGTATACGCCAGCAGAGGTAGAGCGGTAAGCATGAGAGTCACAGTCTCCGCCCCCGGCAAGATAACGCTCTTGGGCGAACACGCCGTCGTCTACGGCGAGCCCGCCATCGTAAGCGCCATCGACCGCCGCATCTATATCGCCGTCGAGTCCAGAACCGATAAGTCGATAAGGATATCCGCGCCCGACCTGCAGGTGCCCGGCATGACGCTCACCATGACCGGCAGGGATCTGATCGTTGAGACCGACCGAGTACGGGCACAGGGGGCGGTGAGCTACATCCGCAGGGCCATCGACGTAGCCTCCGAGTTCGCCGCGAAGAGGCAGGGTGTGGACGTATATGTAAGCTCCCAGATGCCCGTCGGCGCCGGCCTCGGAACGTCCGCGGCCGTCTCGATCGGCGTGATCGCCGCCTACCTGCGCATGGCGGGGCAGGAGGTGGAGACGAAGGATCTGGCAAAGCTGGGGCACTCAACCGAGGCGGGAGTACAGGGCGCTGCCAGCCCGATGGACACCACCATATCGGCGTACGGTGGAACTATCTATCTAAAGCCCTCTGGCCGGGGGCAGGATCCCATCGTCGAGCCCCTGAGCCCGCCGGTCGAGCTCCCCTATGTCTTGGGGTACACCGAGAGGGAGTCGAACACCGGGGACCTGGTGGCAAGGGTGAGGCGGCTGAAAGAATCATACCCCGACGTGGTGGACCCGATCATCAAGGCCATCGGGCGGGCGGTGGAGGGATCGAGGAAGGCTATAGCGGGAGGCGACCTGAACACTCTCGGCTCACTCATGAACATCAACCAGGGGCTGCTGGCGTCTCTGGGCGTCTCGACCAAGAGGCTGAGCGATATGATCTACTCCGCGAGGAGCGCCGGTGCGCTGGGCGCAAAGCTGACCGGGGCAGGCGGCGGCGGGTGCATGATCGCGCTCTGCCCCGGAAAGGCGGCGGAGGTGACTACTGCAATAGGCATCACCGGGGGGAGGGCGTTCCAGACCTCGCTCTCGGCCGAGGGCCTCCGATACGAGTCGGTCGAGCCCTAGTGCTGTACCTCTGCCACCGCCTCTCCTGACTCCCCCTCCCTTTTCCCTCCGGCGCCCCAAGTCGGCCGTGCCAGGGGGAGCGGCTAACGGTAACTCTTATATATGGATGGATAATCTATCCAGACTTATGAGATCAAGCGTTTGGACCGCAGTAGCCCTTGTATTCCTGGTATGGGCGGTGGGGGCGACGGTCGGGCTTGCCCAGTTCTACCAGACCTCACAGAACCAGGCCGTAACCATAAACAACCTCCAGTCCGTGGTGAACGAACTCCAAGGGGTTGTCGGAAACATCTCGATCAGGACAACAATCGGAGTAGATTACGGCAACGGTACCATCACCTGGTACAACAATACATACGCTCCGATAGGCTCCACCCTGTTGAACCAGACTATGCGGTTGGCCAGCGTAACCTACGACGTCTACCCGTTCGGCATCTGGGTCAACGGCATCAACGGCGTCAGGGAGAACGCATCCGCCGGGCAGTACTGGATGATCTACTCATGGTCATCCGGGAACTGGATCGAGCTGACGGTGGGTGCCGCTGATTATACCCTCTCGAACGGTGAGATCGTCAAGTGGGCACTAACAAAATTCTGACCTTTCGTCACCCCCTCTTTTTTCAGGCGTCTGGCTCAGAGAGATGACGGGCTTACCGACAAGCGGTGCGCTTAAAAAGTTAACCTTCAATGGGGCCCTTCCCCCTCTCACCTCTGCCTGAAAAAGCTAAAGATTGTAAAAAAATCATTCTTACCGATCCGCAGCCGCTCAGGCCTCTCGGACCGCTAAAGCCGGGCTCTCTCGTCCTGCTTACATGCGCCTTGGCGGCCTTCTCTTGGCCAGGCACTCCCTGCAGTAGACGGGCCTGTTGGGGTCCGGTACGAAGGGAACTTCGCACTCTTTCTGGCAATCAGAGCAGATTGCCTTGTGCATTTCACGAGCTGCCATTGGATTTCTAACCTCCTTATTTTACTTGGTTGCAAGGATCAGGGCTCTGTCAAGCTCATGGATTCCTGCGGGGAAAGAATTGACTCGGCTCCCCTATTAAACCTAACTATTACAGTTTCCATGCCAAAGAAGAGCAAGCCTTTTAAGATGGCGGGATACTCCATCCATATAGGGGCGCTAAAATGAAGGCTGTGCTTCCAAGGACCAAAATGATAAGTTATACCGCCATCATGATCGCCCTGGCTATCTCACTCAGGATCCTGAAGCACGCGCTTGTCGGTCCCTTCCAGTTCGTCAACTTCCCGGGGGTCTTCACCATCCTGGCAGGCGTCACCTTTGGTCCGGTTACGGGGATGGTGGTCGGATTTGCATCATACCTGCTCTCCGATATGATGATCGGACTGCCGGGCCTCTGGACAGCGGTCAACGCCCCGCTCATGGCGGTGGTGGGCGCCGTCAGCGGCCTAATATGGGGGTGGCGCAACAAGCTCCACATATCCAAGATCGGGCTGGGGATAAGCACATACGTAATGATGTTTGCCTTCGATGTTCTGGCCTCCTGGATCCTTTGGGCCCTCATAGGGTACGACTGGGTGACCGCCCTCGTCGTCAGCATGATCGGGCTCTTCATCCCGGCGGGCGGCGGATTTCTTTTCGCGGTAGGTCCGATAACAGAGGCAGTGACCGCCATCCTGGTGGTGACGCTGGTGTTCGCCCTCGCCCGCGGCACGCAAGGGCTGCTTCACCAGCGGCCGTCATGAGAGCGGGAGTTGCAGAAGAACGGCCGAGGACCGGGTGAGCCGTTGGACGGACGGGCCGGCCGCCTGCTTAATAAGCTTATTATCCACCTCCTCTTCTAGTCTTGTGGAACATGAGGTCTGTCTTATGGTCACCACGGAAGAGGTCCTGGAAGTCCTGCGCAGGGTCATGGACCCCGAGCTGGGGCTGGATATAGTTACCCTCCAGATGGTAAAGGAGGTCAAGTTAGAGGGTGAGAAGGTCCGCGTGACGATCGCGCTTACTTCGAAGACGTGCCCCCTCGCCGAGAAGATACGGAAGGACGCCGAGGACGAGCTGATCAAGGAAGGGATCAACGCTACCGTTGAGCTGACAGTGATGAGCGGGGAGGAGATGGCTCAGATGATGGAGGCCTTGGCCTCACGGGGCGGAGAGCCGGGCGCGCAGCCGGTCCGGGCCCCCACGGTGCCCCCTCCCGGGAGGCTGCCGAAGATGAAGATCAAGGAGATAATCGCTATCCTCTCCGGCAAGGGCGGCGTCGGCAAGTCCTCTGTGGCGGCGATGCTCGCTGCCGAGCTGGTGAGGAGGGGGAAGAAAGTGGGGCTGCTCGACGCAGATATAACGGGGCCGAGTATCCCGAAGATGCTCGGCCTCACCGAGGCACCGTTTGTCCTCGAGGGGAAGATCCTGCCAGTGCCGTCAAAGACCGGCATAAGGGTGATGTCAATGAACCTGATCGCCGGTAAGGAAGAGGCCCCCATCGTCTGGAGAGGCCCCCTCGTGAGCAGCGCCATAAGGCAGTTCTACATCGATGTCGACTGGGGCGAGCTCGACTACCTTGTGCTGGACCTGCCGCCGGGGACCAGCGACGCACAGCTGACGGTGATGCAGCTGATCCCGGTGGATGGCATCGTCGTGATAACCTCCCCGCAGGAGCTTGCTGGTATGATCGTCTCCAAGGCAGTGAACATGGCGACTATGATGAACACGCCGGTTCTGGGCATCATTGAGAACATGAGCTACGTGAAGTGCCCGACCGACGGCACCATAATCAATGTCTTCGGGGAACCCAAGGGGAAGAAGTTCGCGGAGAACATCAACGCCAAGTTCCTGGGCTCGCTCCCGCTGGACCCCGAGATATCAAAAGCGGCGGATACCGGGAAGATCGAGGACTACCAGAGCCCTGAATTCAAGGCAGTGGTTGACCGGCTACTGGAGTAGGAGGCGGCCGCGCCCAGCTCTCGCCCTCTCTTCTCTCCTCTTCTCTCCTCTCCTCTCCTCTCCTCTTTCTTCTTCGCTCTTCTCTTGCCTCTCCCCTACCCAGCCCTATCCTCTCTTCCCTTTCCTTCTCTGACCTATCCCCTGCTGGCTGAGCCGGGTCTAAAACCCGTGCCTGTCCCGACGCTCGAAAATTTGGCGGACTCCTTATTGTAGCAGACCGGGCACTTCCTGAAATAGAACGGGACGTAGAACTTGCCCTCCGCAGCGTGTACGGGGCACTCGAACTCCTTCATCTTCCCCCCTAGATTATGCCACCGTATCTCGACCCTGCCGTTGCTGATCTCGAGGGTCCAGTAGCAGCCAAGGAGGGGGGACGATCCGTGGGTCCCGTCGCGGTAGAGGAAGGCGAGGTTGAGGTAGTTGCCGTTGCGCTGCCCGGCGTGGGTGTGGCCCTCCACGTGTATAAGGGCGTCAGAGGCGACCCCTTTATCATAGTGGGTCATATACACCGCGCCGCTGGCGAGGTCCTTCCGCGAGGTCACCTTCAGGCCGCCTATGTCTACGGAGGGCGCCATCTCGAGCATAAAGCCGTTGCTGAGCGATTGGAGTATCTCCATCAGCGCCCTGTTGCGGTCCTTCGCCTCCTGCTCAGGGAGCGACTCGTCCCCGAAGAGGGGATAGTCCCGGTTCCCCAGCGTAAAGAGGTACTTTATACCGAAGGACTCGAGGGACGAGAGTACCGCCTTGAACTGTTTCACCATGGCGTTGAAGGAGCTGGCGAAGAATGCATTGGTCAGGTCCCCCGGGATGATCATGAGGTCATAGTCCTCGCTGATATTGCCCTTGAGGGCCCGGAGCGCTCCCAAGTTGCCGTGGATATCACTGAAAGCAAGGATCTTCAACTGGTAAACCGCCCCTTCGCCAGAGCCACTGCAACGAGCAGAAGCGTGGATGATAATTGCGCAGAGGTGGGATATTAAGTTAAGTTAAGCTGGCTGCAACTCCCCGGGGCCGGAACGCGGGATGCGCTGCAGTGGCGTCTGACTGGCGCGCAACACCTGCCTCGCCCGCCCTGGCGGCCTTGCCCATGCCTCCTAACAAAGTTTTAATCGGGGCGGCTGGAAGGTACTATGAATACCGACGTGGGTAGTGGGAGACGTTGGATCAAGAAGACGCCTGGCATACCCTGAAGAGCGAGGAGGCGCTCCTGAAGCTGGCGACAAGCGAGGAGGGCCTGACGACAGCCGAGGCAGAGAGGAGGCTCCAGACGTACGGGGCAAACGAGCTGGAGGAAGAGAGGGGACCATCAAGACTGGCCCTCATCGCGCACCAGCTGAAGAGCCCCCTCATCGCGGTGCTCGTTACGGCCGCGCTGATATCTTTCTCCATCGGGGAATACATCGACATGTCTGTCATCGTCGTCATCATAGTCTTCAATACCATCATAGGATTCTTCCAGGAGTACAAGGCAGAGTCCGCCCTCCAAGCCCTGAAGACCATGACGGCGCCGGAAGCGGGCGTGATCAGGGACGGGCTCGAGACGCGCGTCAAGACCAGGGAGATCGTGCCGGGCGACGTAATAACCCTGAACGCCGGCGACAAGGTCCCCGCCGACGCCCGCATCTTCGAGGCACTGAACCTCGAGATGGACGAGTCGATGCTGACCGGCGAATCGACACCCGTAAAGAAGACTGCCATGCCCCTAGGAGGAGATCTGCAGATAGCCGACAGGGTGAATATGGTCTTCTCAGGGACAATAGTCACGCGCGGAAGGGCAAAGGCCGTCGTCGTCCTGACCGGAATGAGGACCGAGATAGGCAAGATAGCCAAGCTGATAAAGGAGACCGGGAAGGCCGAGACCCCGATCCAGAGGCAGACAACTGATCTGAGCAAGAAGCTCGGACTGTTCGCGCTGCTGGCAAGCGGCATTATCCTGGTGATCAGCCTCCTTCGTGGCTTTGAGTTCATCGAGGCGTTCCTCTTCGTCCTGGCGGCGGCCGTCTCAGCCATACCTGAGGGGCTGCCCGTGGTGATCACGATAACCCTGGCGATCGGCGTGAACCGTATGGCGAGGCGGAACGCCATAATCAGGCGCCTGCAGGCGGTCGATACGCTGGGCTCTGCCACGGCGATCTGCACGGACAAGACGGGTACGCTGACGACCAACCAGATGACCGTCCAGAAGATCTTCACGGACGGGCGAACTATCCGGGTCACTGGCGCAGGCTACGCCCCCGAGGGGCGCTTCGAGGAGGACGGCCGTCCTGTGGATCCGGCAGAAGATGGGCAGCTCGGCCTACTGCTCAGGATAGCCGCCCTCTGCAACGATGCGAGCCTGAAGCAGCACAAGCTCGACGGAGGGAGCCGGTGGGGGATCCAAGGCGACCCGACGGAGGGTGCCTTGGTCGTCGCCGCGGCAAAGGCAGGGCTCGAGAAAGACCGGCTGGAGGAGACGTATCCCCGTGTGGACGAGATCCCGTTTGACTCGAAAGACCGGTACATGGCCACCTTCCACACCTTCCACAAGGCCGGAGAGGGGAGGCTGGGCGTCTACGTCAAAGGCGCGCCCGAGAACATACTGGAAAAATGCTCCAGAGTCCTTGAGGGGGGCAGGGCGGAGCAGCTGACCCCGAAGAAGAAGGAGGAGATCATGAGGGCCAGCACCCAGATGGCACGCGAAGCGCTGAGGGTTCTGGCCCTTGCCTATGATCTGATAGACGAGGGGAGGCTCGGGGAGGTCAAGGCGGGCCTCCAGGCCGGCAGCTCCCACCTGATATTCGCGGGCCTCGTCGGGATGATTGACCCGCCCAGGGCCGAAGCCAAGCCCGCTGTCGATCTCTGCAAGAAGGCGGGGATCCGGGTGATCATGGCCACCGGGGATCACATGCTCACCGCGGAGGCGATAGCGAAGGAGATCGGCATCCTCGAGGAGGGACCCGGGGTCCTCGAGGGCGTCGACATCGACCGAATGTCCGACAGCGAGCTGGATGCCGCGGTAAGCAAGACTTCTGTCTTCGCCCGCGTCTCCCCCGAGCACAAGCACCGCATCGTCGAGTCCCTGAAGCGCAACGGCCACGTAGTTGCCATGACAGGCGACGGAGTCAATGATGCCCCCGCCCTGAAGGCGGCTGCTATAGGCATCTCCATGGGCATCACGGGTACCGATGTGACGAAAGAGACTGCCGACATGGTCCTGACCGACGACAACTTTGCGAGCATCGTCAGCGCGGTCGAGGAGGGGCGCGTGGTCTTTGAGAACATCAGGAAGGTCGTCAAATACCTCATCTCGACCAACACGGGAGAGATCGTCACGATACTCTCCGCCCTCGTCCTCCTGCCGGGCGCGCCCCTCATATTCACCCCTGTCCAGATCCTCTGGGTTAACTTGGTTACCGACGGCCTACTCGACAAGTTCATAGCGATGGAGCCGAAGGAGAAGGGCATCATGGATCAGCCCCCGCGGAAGCCCGGCGAGAGGATAATCAACCGGGACATGGTCCTGAACATTCTCTACGTGAGCATCTTCATGGCCGTCGGAACACTCTGGCTCTTCACGACCGAGTGGAACAACGGGGACCTCCGGAGGGCCCAGACCATGGCCTTCACCGTTATCGCGATGTTCCAGGTCTTCAACTCGCTGAACTGCAGGTCGAGGACGGCCTCCATCTTCAGGCTCGGCCTGGCTACCAATAAATACCTTCTGGCGGGCATTACCGCCTCCGTCTCGCTTCAGGTGCTGGCGACATTCCTTCCTCCCCTACAGATTGCGCTGGGTACAGTCCAGCTCTCGATCTGGGACTGGGCGACGATATTCCTCCTCTCCAGCACGGTCCTGATAGCCGATGAGATAAGGAAGCTGGTCATGGGCCGAAAGAGGAAGTGAACGCCGAGGACTTGCGCTGGCAGTCTTGCCGGAGGTCAATGCGGCTGATCATCCGTTTCCCTACCCGACGTTCTCCCCGGCCATCGCCTATTATGTTTGCCCCCGCCTGCTTCTTTCTGGGAGGCATACGGCTGGAACGTTATAGCACCAGCATCTTACAGGAAATATGACAGGAGCCGAGACGCCAGACCGCCAACCGCTATCGCCGCCATAATATTTGCCAGCGAGATCGTCGCAGCCGCTCTCCATCCGAACTCCCTCCCGAGGATCGCTACTGTGGAGAGGCACGGCAGATAGAGCATCGAGACCAGCGCCAGGGTGACCAGCTGCACAGGCGAGAAGTACAGCGCCAAGTTGGTCGTACCGAAGATGGCCACGGCGCCCAAGAGCACAAACTCTTTGCGTACAGTGCCGAGGATGAGCAATATCCCAACGGCTGCTGGCAGACCGAGCCACTGGACAGTCAACGGCGACAACGCATCGCTCAGGGGCGTCAATGCGTCTAGGGCATACAGGGCCTGGACCGCGGCACTGCCGACTATGTAGATCGGAAAGACTAGGTAGATCAGCGATTTGGTACGGGCCCACGTCTGCCTGACTATCACCTCGAGTGAGGGCACCCTGAAGCTGGGCATCTCCATTATCAAGCCCGTGGACCTGCCCGGAACCACTTTCATCGCCACGCGGCCCATCAGGAAGATCAAAGCCACGTCCACCACGTACAGGGCAAGCGCCCACTGGATGCCCAGAAACGCGCCGACCAGCCCTAAAATGACTAGCGTCCTCGCGGCGCACGGGGCAAAAGTTATGGCAAAGGCGGCCAGGAGCCGTTCACGCCTCGTCTCCATGATCTTGCACGAGTGGACCGCAGGGACGCTGCAGCCATAGCCGAGGATCAGCGGAATTAAGGCTTTACCGTGCAGGCCGATCCTGTGCATAGCGCTATCCATCATAAACGCTACCCTCGTAAGCAGCCCCGAATCCTCGATCGCCGCCAACAACAGGTAGAACGGGATTATGTATGGTATGACCAGTGTGAGCCCCGCCACCAGCCCGCCAAGTATGCCGCTCCACAATGCGCCTGGAACCGATCCGCCGATTGCTGGCCCGAGCGGCACAACGGCGCTGAACGCTTGTGAGATGGCCTCCGAGAGCAGGTTGCCGACAATAAACGTCCACAGCAGCAGGCCTGCTACTATGCCCGCAGAAGTAACGTACCCGAGGACCCTGTGGGTCGTCAGCGAGTCGAGCCGCTCAATGAAACTCTTCTCGACAGCCTTCTGCCGCAGCGCACGTCTGGCAATCGAGCTTGCCAACGAGTACCGCTCGGAGGCGATGACCGAGAAGCAGGGCTCCTGGCAACTGTCTGCCAGATCCTGCGCAAAGATCCCGGCCATGCTGGCAACTTTCTGGGACCTTGAGGCCACCAGCTTGGTGATCTCTGCGTCCCCCTCGAGAAGTTTTATGGCGACCCAGCGAGGGGGGTATCCGAGTCCGGGCTGCTCCGACTCGATCAGCCCCGCCAGCTCCCCGACGGCCCTCTCGACCTCTGCCCTATACCTGATCTCTCTCCGCGGCGGCCTGCCGAAGGCAACTTGGACGGCAGTCTTTACCAGCTCGTAAACGCCCTCCCCGCGGGTAGCGACAGTAAGCACAACCGGCACACCGAGGGCCTCCTCAAGCTCCTTCCTGTCTATAGTTATACCCCTCTTCTTTGCCTCGTCCACCCGGTTCAGGCATACAACCAGCGGGACATCCATCTCGATAAGCTGGATTGTGAAGAAGAGGTTGCGCTCGAGGATGGACGCGTCGAGGACATTGATGACCACATCGGGTCTCTCGAGGGCGATATAGTCGCGCGAGACGATCTCTTCCATGGAGAATGTGGAGAACGAGTAGATGCCGGGCAGATCGATGACCGTGACCTCGTAATCCTCAAAGAGCAGCGTGCCCTCTGCCCGGTCAACAGTCTTGCCGGGCCAGTTGCCGATGATCTGGTTCGAGCTGGTGAGCTGGTTAAAGATCACGCTCTTGCCGACGTTTGCGTTTCCAGCCAAAGCGATCGTCAAATGCCTGCCCTTTTTCTCCTCCTTCTCTTCTTTCTTCTCCTTCTCCTTCTCCTTCTCCTTCTCCTCGTCTCTATCCTCCGCTTCACTGTCGTGCCGTTTTTCCAAAGATATGCTGGGCTTCATTCTATGTCATCCTCCCGCCCTCGCTAGTCTCCGTTTCCATTCCTACGCCTGCTCTCGCCCCCGCCTTCGCCCCTGTCCCGGCACCCAGCATCGATGAAGACTTTGGAGGCGATGCCCCTGCCGATCGCCAGTCTCGAGCCCCTGACCAGGATCTCAAGGGGGCCCCCGAACGGCGCAGCCTTGACGAGGGTGACCTCAGTGCCCGGCGTGAGCCCCATGTCGAGTAGCCGCTGGAGCAGGTTATGGCCGCCCCTGATGAAGAAGACCTTGCCCGATTGCCCCTCTCCCAGATCGATCAGTGCGGTGAGGCTCTCCTTGCGCCTGCCAACCTCCTCTAGGCCTTGGCTGTGGAGCTGCACGCACTCTGCACAGCTTCCGACCCTCAGGTCGCACGGCGGTATTGCCTTTCCGTCGTCCGGGCACCTGTCCGGGTGTCTGAGGAGCCGGCAGAGCGACTCCTCCGCGTCGTCCGAGAGTACATGCTCCATCTCGCAGGCTTGGCTGTGGACCTTCTCCTTGTCAATCTTCAGCAGGTCTGACAGGAAACGTTCGAGCAGGCGATGCTTCCTAACAGTCCTCTCGGCGATCTCCCTCCCGGCACCGGTTAAGGTAGTGCCATGGTAGGGCGAATACTGTATATACTCCCTCTCCGCCAATTTCTTGAGCATCTCCGTAACGCTGGCTGGCGCCACGCTCAGGTTTCTGGAGATGTCTGTGGTGCTGACCGGGGCTCCGTCCTTGGAGAGGTTATAGACCGTCTTGAGGTAATCTTCAACGCTCTTTCTGGGCATTATCCCCACCGCTTTTAGGTACGCCTAATAAAGCGGGCTCTAATAAATATTTAGGTTTACCTAAATAACCTGCTGGCAAAAAAGACCTGCGCCGCAGATGCGGCCCGGCAGCATGGCGGGTTCGGCCTGCCGCGGCCACGAGCGCAACCGCGACCCCCTGCCGTTACCCCCGCTGGCACCATTCAATAAGGCCCGCCCTCATGCCCGATCCCCCGCAGCAGGGCTGGTGCGACGCCTATGCATCGCCCTAATGGCAGGGTGATCACCTGATGGCGCCCTCCCGGTCCTCCGGGCAGCAGGCTATGCCTGCCTCGGTGCGCCAGATCTGACCCTTGATCCTCTCCCAGCCGGCATGGGGCTGGGCGGCGGCCACCGTCTCGGCGAGCTCCTTCAGCATCAACTCTGCCCCGTCGCCGAATATCCTTGCGAGGGCATCGCTGAAGCGCTCTGGGTCCCGCAGCACCTGCTCGCCGCCTATGTGATATACGATGGTCTTTGCGATATCCTCGCCGAAGAGCACCTCCAGCCAGAGGCCGATGGTCTCCGCCAGCCTCTCCTTCGGCTCGATGCGCCCCGCTCGTCTGAGGAACTCCTCTCTCGCCTTCGCCATCAACACGACCACACCGATCCACCCTTACGCGCCGAAAATTTATAAACCGGACAGGGTTCGGCGACACCTCCTCGCTGGTGCCGGAGGCCGCTCCTGACTACCGCCGGGCGCAGGAATGCCTTGGGCGGAGTTCGGCGACACCTCCTCGCTGGTGCCGGAGGCCGCTCCCCCCGGTCGCCCCCTTTGGCCCTCCCCGCACCCTGCACGAAGCAATGCGCCTGCCCATGGACAGCCGCGTCCCATGGCCGGACCTGCCGGCACCCCCATGCCATCCCACTCGCCTCCTCGCGGGTTCATACGCCTACGACCGGCCCCTCGGCCGATGCTTATTGGTAGGGGAGTAACCCGGGGGCGTCACGGGGCCCTGGTCCGGTCCCAGACCGCTGACAGGTCGCCTGCCCGACTCTCCGTTATAAAGTGTACTACACTATCACCCTGCAAAGAGGCATTCCTATGAACCTCGGAATCCGGACCAAGATACTTATCATATGCGCTATTGTTGCCGTTGCGCCCCTCTCCGTAGGCATACTCTACTCATCACAACTCTACTCGGAGAACCTGAAGCAGCAGATCTTCCAAGGCACGGAGGCGGTAGCAGCGGCCTGTACCAGAACGTTCTTCTCGGAACTGCAGACTGCGGGAGGACTCGTGCAGCAGGCGTCAGCCATTTTGGACCACCTGCCACAGGAGGACTGGCGGATCTCCCTCAGCGATCTCAAAGGCGCCTCCACCCGGATAATCGCGCTGGGCGTGGTCGACTCTTCCGGAAGGGTCCTCGCGGTGAGCGAGCCGGAGAGGTGGGCCTCCTCCTACATCGGGGTCGGGGCAGACCTGTCCGGGAAGGAATGGTTCAGGGAAGCGTCAGGCGGGAAATCCTACCCCTGTTCTGAGAGGGGCGGAGATACCGTCTACTACAGCAGGCCTGCGCTGGACTCTTCACTCTCGCGGCAGGAGGTGCCTGTGGTTCAGCTCTTCGCGGAGGAGTTCAGGGGCGTGGACGGGGCAGACTACCTCCTCTTCATGGTCTATGACTGGTTCTATTCGCTCAACACCGCGGGACTCGCCCCGCAGGAGATGGTCTATGGTACCATCGGAGCGGTCGTCGGCGAATACGATAACTCGGGCCTTTACATATGGGCCGACACCAATCTGGTGGGCAGGATCGGGACCATCCTCGGCACATCTAGCCTCGGCGACGGGTGGCTGCTCTACACCGCCATAAAGGATGAGCGGGCCCCATCGTTGGATCGGGTAGAGGTCCGGACGGCAGAGTACTCCCTGAACGGGCAGCCCAGGGTCGTCACCGCCGCGGCTGCACCTTCGTGGTACCCCTATGCAATGATCTTCATAGGCTACCTGACCAACCCCGAGGCGGCGTACGCCTTCATAGACGGTGTCAGGAACCAGGTGGTCCTCATAGCCTCTGTCGTAGCGATCGCGGGTGTCGTCTCAGGCCTCTTCACCACGAGGGGGATGACGAGGAGGATCACAAAGCTGGCCGAGGCCGCGGCACGGGTGAGCTCCGGGGACCTCACAGTTACCTTCGGCAGCCGCGGTACCGGAGGGGGAGACGGAAGCGGGAAGGGCGACGAGATCGACCGCCTCTCCGGCGCATTCAGCGTGATGGTCAGCAACCTCAGGGGGGTGATAAGCAAAGTCTCTGCCAGCTCCGACAGGGCGTCTGACTTTGCAGAGTCGCTCGGGTCGTCCTCGGAGGAACTCTCCTCCTCAGCCAACCAAGTCTCCCAGTCGGTGCAGCAGATCAGCACCGGCATACAGGATCAGGCCAAGACCGTCAACGAGATCGCGGCGGAGGCCAGGACGACGCTGGGCACCATGGACGCGATCGGGAACGCCACACTCTCGCTCGACGCAGACGCTTCCCAGGCAGGGGAGCACGCCGGCGAAGCCAAGGGCGCGGGGGAGGCAGGCATGGCGAAGCTGGATGCCATACAATCGGCAGCGAAGAGGGCGACCGAACTTTCGGCCAGCCTGAACGAAAAGTCGAAGCAGATCATCAGTATCGTCAGCACAATAAGAGAGATGGCTGACCAGACCTCGCTCTTGGCACTGAACGCTGCGATAGAGGCCGCCAGGGCGGGCGAGGCCGGGAAGGGCTTTGCGGTCGTTGCCGACGAGGTGCGCAAACTCGCAGAGGAGTCTCGGAAGAGCGCGGACCAGGTCTCGGTACTCGTCAACAACATCACAGCAAGCACGAAAGCCGCCGCAGACGCTATGGGCGAGGTCGAGGCGAATGTCGAGTCGGGCGGTGCCACCATCCGGGAGGCCCTCTCGAAGCTGGACTCGATATCCGACGCCATCTCGGGCATAGCCGGCAGGGTGCGCAGTCTGAAGGGTTCGATCGAGACCGGCACCGCCGCCGTGAAGAAGATCGAAGAGGGCATCAGCGGGCTAGCGAGCGTCTCCGAGGAGTCTGCGGCATCGTCCGAGGAGATAACGAGCGCGGTCGAGGAGCAGACCGCTGCCATCGAGAAGCTCTCCGGAATGGCCCAGGAGCTCGTCAAGACCGCGGCGGAACTGAAGGAGGAGGTGAAGCGGTTCAACGTCTGAGAGGGATGCTGCGCCGGTTCATCGGCTGGCGCCAGGCCGCAGGCTGGCGCGGCCCCGATTTTTTCTCCCGACCGCCTCTGCCCCCTTTGATGCGGCTCAGTGAAAGGTGAAACTTGGTGCCATAGGGGCACCGTCCGCCCCCTCAAGCGACCTCCTGCTGCGACGTATACATGAATCTGCTATACGCAAGTGCATTAGATCCTTCTTCCCTAGCGCCCCCCTTCGGCATTACATCCTGCTGGCCTAGCTAAGGCCAGGGCGGGTTCCCGATCCCTTATCCTTTACCCTTTACCCCTTATCCTTTACAGTGCACACTGTCGATCCAAGATGCCCTCCGAAAACCGATTATTCATGAGGCTCCTTGATCAACTTCTGAATGGCCCTAAGATGGGCTACCAGTTCCCAGCCCTTCTCCGTCAGCTCGATGGTCTGCTTGAATGGGAAGACCTTTTCCTCGGTGATTTTTATGAGGCCTGCCCTCACAAAACCCTTCTCGTAGAGTATGTAGGTTGCCCACCTCACCGATCCCCCCTTGCTCAGCAGTTCAGACTTGAGCGCCACCCCACCGCGTTTCTCCAATTCGAGCAGTATCTTCGCCGGACCCGGACTCAGGAATGAGTCAAGTTGCATGGACCCACCTATTCTCCCACCCTTACGCTTTGCGTGTAAGCGCTCAGACATAAAGATATCTCCGCCTTCTTACTAAGATAGTAAGAACGTAAACTATATATCTCCTCGCTTAATAAAGTATTGGCGCTGATGTGCAGGTTGATGCAAACTTGGCCTCTCTATTCTGTTCTTATGGTGACATCGGTCTCGACCTTTCCCGCATTGGGGATAGCCGCCCGGAGTATCTGTCTCCCTCCTTCACGGATAATGCCGAGCGCTTTTTTAAAACTTGCCGCCCGCCGATACGTCCGCGGCCAAGGGACCCGGTGTCCCCTGTAGGAGCGCGAGGAGAGGGCAGGAGATCGGGACTGACCGGGATCAGGAGGCGGGCAGGCGCGGGGGGAAGGTGCATGGTCACCAGAGCAGATCCAAGCGGACGGGGAGTTCAGGTTTGGGCATAACCACACATAACGAACGGGCACACCGCTTGTCTGGCCGACAGTCTTTTACACACTGACTGGTGTGGATCAGATTGATGGAGAGAGCAAAGGGGAAGTTCGTCAGCCGAGCGGGGCATATCAAGACGAAAGAGGACTTGGCCCACCTGCTGTATGTCTGCCTGCTGAAGGTCTTCGGGAGGAACATCACGGAGGTCATCCTCTTCCATATCGGTGGCGCGCGCACCTTGGAGGATCCGGAACTTTTCAGTGAAGGGATAATCCGGATATTCGGTGAAGGTGCGGTGATAATCCTCGATCAGCTCGGGGAGGCGATGGAGGATTTGAACCAGTCCGGCTGGGAGCCGGGGCATGAGCTGAGGAGACGCGCGGGCGGGCCTGCATCTGCGGGCGCGCGGCGAGGAAGGGGGCTGGGGACGAGGTCACTGGCTGCACAGTGAGGCTATCGCCGGCGGGGCCGATGGTGTGTAACCTCCAGCGCTCCGAGGACACCTGAGACATCCTAGTGCTCTGCCCGGACGTACTGCCTGAGCAGCTTTATCGCGCAGTACTCGCCGCACATCGTGCATGTGTGAGCCCCCGAAGCCGGCTCCCCCGGCAGCTTTTCTCTCCTCATCCTCCGGGCCTTCTCGGGATCGAGGGCCAGACTGAACTGCCTGTCCCAGTCGAGCTCCGCGCGTGCCTTTGACATCCGGAGATCCCACTCTGCCGCCTCCGCCCGCCTCGTCAGGTCGGCGGCGTGCGCGGCGATCCTGGTAACGGTGACCCCCTCCCTGACGTCCGCCGCGCCCGGGAGGGCTATATGCTCCGCCGGCGTCACGTAGCAGAGGAAGTCTGCGCCCGCCGCCGCGGCGGCAGCACCGCCGATCGCGCCGACGATGTGGTCGTAGCCGGGCGCCACGTCTGTCACGATCGGCCCGAGGACGTAGAAGGGCGCGTTCCCGCAGATGCTCTTCTCGAGCCTGACGTTCGCCGCTATCTGGTCCAGCGGGACGTGCCCGGGGCCCTCGACCATCGACTGCACATCAGCGTCCCTCGCACGCTCGACCAGCTCGCCCAGCACTAAAAGCTCATGGACCTGCGGCCTGTCCGTGGCGTCGTGTATGCAACCGGGCCGCAGGCCGTCTCCCAGGCTCAGCGTGGCGTCGTACTCCCTTGCGACCTCCAGAAGGTAGTCAAAGTTCTCGTAGAGCGGGTTCTCCTTCCCGTGGTGTTTGATCCATGCCGCCAGGAAAGTGCCGCCGCGGCTGACGATCCCGAGTAGCCGGTTCTGGCGGATGAGCCGATCGACGCTCTCCCTAGTCACGCCGCAGTGGACTGTGATGAAGTCGACCCCGTCCTTAAGGTGCCTCTCGATCGCACCAAAGATGTCGTCCTCCGTCATGTGGATTATGGCGCCACTCCTCCTCTTGGCATCGATGGCCGCCTGATATAGCGGAACGGTCCCGAAGGCCACCGGGGCCGCCTGTAAGAGCCTCCGGCGGATCCCGTCAAGGTCCCCACCCGTACTGAGATCCATGACCGTGTCCGCCCCTGCCCCAACGGCCGCCTCCACCTTCAGGACCTCCGCCTCCGCGTCGCAGATATCTGTCGAGGTGCCGACGTTGGCGTTTACCTTGACCCGCAGCCCCTCGCCTATACCCAAGGGTTTTATGCACTCTCTCCTCGCGGTGTTCTTTGGGATCACTATGCTGCCGCAAGCCACCCGGCGCATGACCAATTCGGGAGGGAGGCCCTCTGTCCCCGCAACATATCTCACTTCCTCCGTCAGGACCCCCCTCCGGGCCGAAGCTAGCTGTGTCACAGCTCTCCCCCTGCCTCTACGCCTTCGCTGCCCCGTGTGCAGCCGATGGCCGCAGGTCTGGCCTGCGACAGGCGCTCTTCTGAGGCTGCGACGGACTGCCCGACGAAAAATCCACCCATCTCTCTCCCTCCGCCAGCATTATCTGGATCAGGTACAAAGGGTCGACGGTGAACAACCGTCCTCTCAGCCGGGTCGCTGCCCAGCTCCCCTTCCTCCGTGAGAAATGGGCGTGGTTCTTTTTAAAACCTTTTGGTCGGCGGGGGCTGTCTGTGGCAGGTCGGCAGCCCCGGCGGGAGCAAGATGGGCTTCCTGAGCAGGTTCCGCCGCAAGTCCGAGCTGTCTGTGGCAGGTCGGCAGCCCCGGCGGGAGCAAGCCCCACCGCCCGGCATTCCCGGGCAAGGCTACGCCTTACCCTCGACGGGCGGAGTTCTTCCGCCGCTCTTCCGCACCCTCACCACTCCCATACCCGTGGTCCTCCCGCCGCCAACGTTGCTGTACTCTGCAAAGGTGAGGAGCGCGTCCGTGAGCTTGGAGTACTTCTCCTCCCTGCTCCTGATCGCGTAGCAGGCGCTTCCGGTAAAGCCTACCTTTGCCTTTACGCCCCGGACTGAGAGGGAAACGGTCCTCAGGTCGTACGCCGTGATGCCGATGCTCTTCCCCACCCACTCACGGTACCCCTCATAGTCCTCATCGCTGACTTCGGCAAAGGCCTTCCAGACCCTGAGGAGGTTCATCATCACCCTCTGCGGCTCAGGGAGGAGGCTGAAGAACGCCGCCCCCCTCTGGGAGAAGTAGGTGGGCGTGATGAACTCCATCGTGAACCGATCGATCGCCGCAGCCTCGTCAAGGATGCTCGCATAGCTCTTGGAATCGATGAACAGCTCGCTGAAGCGGAGCTCGTTGTCCCTGATCAGCGCACTGTCGCCCGAGGAGAGGCGGCTGGCAAAGTCCTGCTCGAGGCCGTCCTCCAGTACCCTGACATCGAGCGTGCAGGGGCAGGAGGAATCCACGATATACCCGTCCTCCGTCCTGTACTTCTTGCGGAAGTGCAGCCTGTCCACGGTGTATGGCTTCAGGACGTTGAGCTCATGGAGGTCCTGCGCCATCGAAGGGGAACTCTTCCTGATGATGTGCAGGAGAAGACCCCTCGCGATATGCCCGGTGAACCTTGGGAGCGGGAAATCCCTCTCGGAGATCATGCTGATCGTAATCCGTGCGGGCATGGTATCACCTCGTGCACAGGCGCCTTATTACCCTTTAAGCGGATAAAAGGATAAAATAGCCTGCCAGTGAGAGGGGTATCCGTGTTCCGGAAATGATGACCCTCGTAATATACGACATATCCGACGACTCGATGCGGACCAAGCTCTCCGGATACCTGAAGCAGTACGGCCTCACCCGGGTGCAGTACAGCGGGTACAAGGGCGATCTCGACGCCAATGACCGCCACGTCCTGGTACAGGAGGCTGGGAAGTTCCTCTCAGAGGACCGGGACTCGATATACGTGATCCCTGTCTGCACCTCCTGCACGAGGACGGTCTCGATAATCTCCAAGACAAAGGGAGAGTTCAGGGACGACCAGAAGGTAAAGATAGTATAGTATAAGCGCCGTGAGAGCGCGGCGGCACGCCGCCCACCCGGGGGCTCGGGGACGGCAGCAGGACTCAAAAGCGTTATAGACATAAAGCGTTTCTATTACCACTGTGACCGAAGATGGCCCACCTCCCCAGCGGGGTAGACCAGGAAGCGCTCCTGCGGCTCTTGCCCGCTCTCGAGTGGAGGATAGGAACTGGAACTGGAACTGCCGCTCACAACTGGGCCGCTCCTGCCCATTGCCCAGCCGCCTCTGCCGTGCCGGCGCTGCCCGCCGCCCATGCAGATGTATTCTTATACCTTCTCTCTCCCTGTCTGTCTTCTGCCCTCTCCCCGGCAACCATCCCGATAACGGTTGCGGCCCCTTCGGGGGGGCGGTGGAGGGTGAGCTCTGGCAAAACGCGGTGTCCATAAATGCCATATAAAAAAAGTACGCATCGGCTCCTGTCCTGCCCTGACCGCAAGGCTGGCCCTGCCTACGTCATCCTGCTCTTCCTAATCCTCTCCCCTCCCCTCGAGGGGTTGCCGATCTGCCCCCAGCCAGCAGTTACCGGCACCACCGTGGCAAGCTACACCGTTGCGATAACCTTGGACGACGCAGAGCAGCACGAGCTGGAGGTGAGGGCGGTGATCCCTGTGAGCGGGACGACCGACCTCACCGTGACCTCCCCGGACGCCGGCTACGGCTCCTCCTGGATCAGCGTGGAGGCATGCTACGACAGCGCCGGGAAGGACGTCCGAATCGAGCAGCTGAACAATAGGACCTGGCGGGTGAGCCCCTCCTCGGCCGGCGACGTGATAGTCGAGTACCGGGCGCGGACCGACATCCCGAGTTCCATGGCGGCAGGCACCTACCTGACCTACCTCTCCGGAAGCTGCGGTCTGCTCTACGGTGGCGCGGTCTTCCTCCGCCCGTCCTCGGAGGGCTCTGTCACGATCAACGTCATCATGCCGGCCGGCTGGTCGTTGATAACCGATGAGACGTGGTCCCCCCTCAACTCCACCGCCTTCACGGTCGGGACCGGCGACCTGGAACTATTCGCCCCTGGCAACTGGTCCGTCTACGAGGGCACCTTCGGGGACGGCCAGAGGCTGAGGGTGGCGATCTGCGGGGTGACCAAATACGCGAAGGGCATTTACCTCGGCAGCATAAAGACCTGCTTGGACTACTTCCACCAGCACATTGGGGATCTCCCCCAGGAGGAGCTCAACGTCGTCCTCGCGGACCTGCCCCTCCCCGTGGACTATATGAGCGGGACGCCGAGGCTGGCCGTGAACCGCGCCGGCGGCGACTGGGGGATGTTCGAGGGGATGCTCTGGCACTACTGGTTCCTGAGAGCATTGCGCTACGACAGCCAGCTCGACCAGGACAGGGCATGGTGGTTCGGCGAGGGGGCGAGCCCCTTCCTGCTCTACCCCGTCTACGAGGCTATAGGCGGAGCATCGGATGTCGCGACCGCCTGGGGCTTCAGGTATAGCAACCTCTCATGGAAGAACTGGTACATGGTGTACAAGCAGTATGCAGGCACCAAGTACAACATACCGCTGGTGGACTACCCCGGGAAGAGCAGGGAGACCGGCGACGTGCAGTACTACTTCCCACTGCCATACATGAAGGGTTTTCTAGTGCTGCATATGCTCAACCTCTCGATGGTAGAGGTGACCCATGGGGCCAAGGACGTAAGGGACGTCATAAAATACGTCTACGAGAACTATGCCGTGAAAGGGGCGGGCTACACTGTGGAGGACGTCCTGAGCGCGGTGAACACCGTCTCGGGGAACGATTATGCCGCATTCTTCGAGGCCTACGTCTACGGGAACGAGGCCCTTCCCATCTTCGAGGAAGGCGGAGACTACCTCATCGACTGGGCGACGCTGGGCGACAAGACGTATAGGACCCTCGCAAACTCGGAGAAGGTCCGGCCGACGCCCCAATACTGGGGCGGCGAGGTCCCGGAGGGGGAGACGGCGACCCTGCTGGAGATGAGGAAAGAGAGTCGGCACTTTACGGTCTACTTCCACCAGCAGGACGCCAAGATGGCTGCCCTCTTGTTGCTGGATTCTGAGAAGGCCTACGACGCCGTCACGAAGATATACGGCGGCGAGGCGAGGCTCAAGGTCAGGATGTTCATGACATACAACAGCACCGAGTATGCCATACTCGGAGGCAACCCCAGTATGGTCTACGGAGAGGGGGTGAGCGCCGGGGGCGTGGCCGTGGATGCGGGCGACGAGATAAACTGGCTCCGCCCCATCCCCAGGATGCGGACCCAGATGTACGACGTGGCGGGCCCCATCCACGAGCTCGGACACGCCCTCATGCGCCAGATATACCCCGGCATATACGACAACTGGGAGCAGTGGTTCAACGAAGGGGCGCCCCTTCCGGAGATGGCTTGGCTCGACAGTGAGTGGGCCCCGGAAGGCTACTCGCCATTCATGGATCGCGAGCCGTTGGCGCAGCTCCGGACCTCGCTGACAGGCGGCTCTCCCTCCGTCATACCGCTGACCCTGCTCGCGGGGATGGACTACGGCTCACTCGGCCCCTCAGAGCAGCTGCTGTTCCGAGGGGAGGGCATAGCCTTCCACTTCTACGTGGACTCGCGGTATGAGACCGGGCTACAACGGCTCCTCACCGAGTACAACCGGAGTGTGCCGCTGAACGTGGCGGCGGAGGAGGCCTTCGGGGAAACCTACGCCGCGGTCGAGAGGGACCTTTGGAAGATTGCCGAGAAGGCCGCGCTCAACATCAACTTTACCGAGATGGCGATCTCGAAGGTGAGGAGGGAGGGGGTGGACGTCTCCCTCGCCCAGCGGCTGCTCTCGGAGGAACCCTTCCTCGCCCTGCTGACCGCCTACGCAGCCGAGGCGAGGGCCGGCGCAGGCTTCGAGCGCGCCGTCTTTGGCACCATAACTCCCGGCTCCCCCGTGAAGGTTGACCTGCACACGACGCCCCTGACCTCGATCACCGCCACCTCCTCACAGATGCTCGAGAACTTTTACGTCACAGTCGAGGAGGTTCTGCCCACCGAGGTCCCCTCCGCTGCGGGGGGCAGGGCCTACTCCTACGTCAGGGTGAACTCCAGCGGGGGCGCCGGACCAGTCACAATCGAATTCAGGGTGGACTCGGAGTGGTTCTCCGGTCACGGGTTGAACGCCTCCTCCACCTCCCTGCTGAGGCACGGGGCTGCCGGGTGGACCCAGCTCCCGACCACAAGGATCGGTGAGGACGCCTCGTACGCCTACTTCTCAGCTGTCTCCCCCGGGATGTCGACGTTTGCCATCACAGCCTCCCCCAACGCGGGCGAGGTGACGCCGTCGGCTGTGGACGGCTGGGCCTCACCGGTGCCGTTCGGCACGCCGACCAGCATCTTCCTGACAGGGGATTGCCTCCACGTAACCGTGGTGAACCGCGGGAGTGGGCAGCCCCTCATAGCCGCCAGGCTGGTCGACTCTGAAGGGAACATCCTAGTGGATCGGGCCTGCAACGTCCCGGGCGGGCAGACTGGGTTCGGCGACTATAACTCGGGCAAGTCTCTCGCTCCCGGATCGTACCGCATCGAACTCTGGAACAGCAGCGCCCTGCTGAAGGTCATCCCCATAACCCTCTCCACCGACATCGTTCCGCCAACGATTACCTCGTTCACACCATCAAACGGCTCCACCGTGACATCGGGTCCGGTCCAGATCACAGCCGCATTCTCCGACGACATGGGCGTAAACACCGGCTCCGTCGTGCTAAGGCTGGACGGGATCGACGTTACCAGATCCTCAACCATAACTGCAGCAGGCCTCTCCTACACCTCCACCCTCGGGAATGGCCCCCACACCGCCCAGCTCGTTCTTGCGGACGCCGCTGGCAATACCGCCTCCTCCTCGGTCTCGTTCGCGGTCAGCCTCCAGCAGACCCAGCCGAACGGCTCGCAGTGCATAATCGCCACCGCCACCTACGGCTCCGAGATAGCCCCCCAGGTCCAGTTCCTCCGTAACTTCCGCGACAACCTTGCCATGAAGACCTTTGCGGGGAGCAGCTTTATGACTGTGTTCAACGGCTGGTATTACTCTTGGAGCCCGCCCGTCGCGGCATCGATCGCGCCCGATCCGTACGCGAAGGCGGCCGTTCGTGTCATCCTGCAGCCTCTCCTCGGCATCCTTGAACTGGCCGCCGCCTCGTTCTCGACCTTCTCATTCAGTGGCGAGGTGGGCATTGTCGTGGCGGGGCTGGTGGCGGCATCACTGATAGGCTTGGTCTACCTAGCACCCGTGGCATCACTGGCCGCGGTTGCAGCATGCAGGCTCCGGGGCTCCGTCCCATCCTCTAGGGGGGTCGGGCTCCTGGCGATCCCGTGGGCTGCCAGCCTAGCCCTGATTGCCGTCAGCGAGTGCGCCGCCTCCCAGCCTATGATGATGGCAGCGACGGCCTCATTTGTACTTTTCACGATAGCTGTCGTCGTGGCGGCCGTATCCCTCGGGGTTGTCCGCTGCCTGTACCGCTGGTGCAGGTGAGCTGCACCGGATAATCGGGAGTGCCGCCCTCTGCCTCTCGGATAATCTGATCGGGCAGACGCATGGAGAGCACCGCAGTGGCACGGCATGAGACGGCGGCGCGCGCCCTAAGACATGAATGGTATTCTCCCCGCCCCCGCCGCGCCCCCAAAGCGTTATAGATGCATAAAGCGCCTGTATCTCCTAGTGCGACTGAAGATGGTATACTTCCTCAGCGAGATAGATCGAAAAGTGCTCCTGAACAAGCTCCTGCCGCTATCCCGCGAGGTGGGGACGTCGCCGGAGCTCAGGGGGTGGAGCTGGAGTCAGGAACCCCTCAAGCCTCTATACGATACAAAGCTCCCCATGTACCTGGTGAGCTCCAAGTACTGCCCGACCGCAAGGGACGTCTTCCTCCAGTCTGTGAAGCACGAGAAGCCCAGGCTCAGCTACGCCCTGGGCAGGGGGAAGCTGATCCACGGGGCCATAAGCGACGCCTTCCTGTCCTTCATGAACGGCGAGGCGCCGGACTTCGACCGAGACTGGTGGCCGAAGGTACGCGTGGGGGAGATCCCCCTCGCCGACGAGGCTATGCGGCGCTTCGCCTCCGCGGTCTGGGGCTATGTCCTCGACTGCTGCAGGGCAGAGTACGAGAACCACAGGACGCAGCAGCCCTTCGCCACCCCGAAGAACCTGATGGCCACCGCCGTGCCCTTCCTCATCGAGCACAAGATCACCGGGGAGCTGCTCGGCCTCTCCGGGGTGCTCAGCCCAGACTGCTACGACTACCTCCGCAAGATAGTCTTCGACGTCAAGGTTGCCGAGGGCGACGTCCCCTGGTACAGGCTCTACACGACCGGCTACGCCATGGTGCTCGAGAGCGTCTACGAGATCCCTATCGACATCGGCTGCACCGTCTATATCGGCTGGAAGAACTCTGCACCCCACGTCAAGAGGGACCTCTTCTTCATAAACGAGGAGCTGAGGCGGTGGTGGGTGGAGGAACGTGACACGAAGCAGGAGATCGTGGCCCAGAAGAGGGACCCCGGGATGCCCAACGAATGCCCCCCGACATGCATCTACTGGGACGCCTGCCACTGATCTGCCGTTCTTTGCGAGTCGGGCCCTCCGGGGGTTTACCACCTGAGGTAGTACGGCTCGTACGACGAGGCCTCGCCCCTCAGGTACTTGGCCACCGCCCTCGCCTGGCTGACGATGAGGTCGCACCACCTCACCTTCTCGTCCCCCATAGTCGTGTACTCCTCGAACTTGCCGAGCACGTCCTGGAGAAGCCCCCTCCTCGCCGCATCGTCCAGCCGGCAGGTCCCCTCCTTCAGCGAGAAGTCAGACGGCTTCACAACGCCCCTCGTCACCTGCGCAAGCACCGCCTTGTCTACGAGCTGCTGCCTGAACTCCTCCATCAGGTCGAAGGCGAGGGTATTGCTCCCGGGCCTGTCGGCGTGGAGGTAGCCGGCGTACGGATCAAGGCCGGCGAGGTGGATGGCGCGGTGGACCTCCCCCTCCAGGATGCCGTACCCATAGTTGAGCATAGCGTTAACCGGATCGGTGGCGTTCCTCCCCGACCTCTCCTGGAAGCCGAACTCCGGGGGGATCACGTTCCTGACCGCCTTCCAGTAGATGTCAGAGATCATGCCCTCGGTACCCATGAGCGGGTTCCTGATCCTCTCGATCGGCGCGTCGGGGAATGCGGCTATCGAGTCGATGAGCGGCCTGATCCGCTCGCGGGCCGAGATGAGCGCATTTGCGGCATCGGGATGGACGTCCTTCCTGACCTTCGCGAGGGTCCCGAGGTAGGCGTACTGGTTCTTCGCCTTGCCCTCGATGAACTTCTTGGCGAGGTAACCGCTCCGGCTGTCATTATATGCATAGTACTGCTCCCTCCGCGTCCTGACCGTGCGGAACTCCACCGGCGCTACCTTGGCGGTGACCTCCCCCCTCGAATCGATTATCACAACGTCGACCTGGCTCTTGGCCAAGAGGTTTATGGCGTCGGTCGAGATTGACCCTTTGCCCGAGATGATGACTTGGCGGAGAGACTCGACCGGTACGTAGTGGAGCGTCTTCTTGTGCCGGTCGCCCCCCGACCCGGAGAACTCCCTGATCACGATGTTTGTCCCCTCGCAGGAGACGAACTTTCCAAAGCCGTCTACGACGAGCCTCTCCATCGCTTCCACCGTGGTTTTCGTCTATGTAGCGGCGGCAATATAACCGCGATCAAGCATACACCGTCATGAAGGGGCCGCGGTTACAAACCCGTAAGGCCTCAGTCTGCGAGCGCCAATCCGCCGGGGAGACATTTTCCGCCTTAACTGCATGACGATTGCCTGCAGCTGCCCCCGCGTGGTCCCTGCCTCAGCGGGCTGATACGGCATGCCGCTCCGCCTTCTCGAGTTTTTCCGCCGCCTCATCGCACACACTCCAAACAGATCGACGATCAATTTCCGGCCTTTCGTAAAAGTTCCCAAAAATCATCGCCCACCATGGGATAGTTTATCTGCTTCATTATAGAATAGCAGAGTAGACATGCTTCTAACATTTGAGTTCATGTTCAAAAAAGATCCCTCGTAGTGCTGCTGCTGCTGCACCCTTTCTCTGACTCTTCATAATTGGGGATAGTTACCGCCTACCCCGAACGGAGACGTGAAAGCAGACGCTTTCAGACCTCCTCCCTTCAACAGGTCGGAATTTATTAAAGCCCTATTGTTCAAGGCCCTTATTGCCACTGCTAGAAGTGGCAAAATCAAGGGAATGAGCCGCCAGCGCTCTCATTTTTCCTGCATGGTGCCCGAGAGGTGAGCAGTGAGTACCCCGCTTTGCGGCCTCAATTATATATACTTATTTTTAACACCCAATTTAAATCAATGTTTGACGACCAATTTCGAGTACTCATAAACTCCATTTGGGCACGCCTCTTGGCATTTTCTGCATGAGACGCCATTGCAGAACTCCGTCTTAATTATGACCCTGAACTGTGAACCATCGTTTATCACTTTCAACGCCTCCTCAAGGCATGCTTTTTCACAAGAAAGGCAACCAGTACACCCGTCAAATGATTGGGTCATTGTTGTGCCTATTTCTTTCACTATATGTAGACCCTTCTCGCCAAGAAACGGAATATCTCTCATCACAATCTTGTGTATCTTCGGCATCACTTCTCTTTCGGGGTAATCCGGCAACTTGTACCTTTTCAGGAATTTTCGGTACATCTCCACTGGCATACCGCCCCAAATGCCAAGCTCTGCAATGTAAGCGTTTTTGAAGTCGGTTTCAACTGGGAACATGACGTGCGTCTTTTTAAGCCTCTCGGCAATCTCTTGTGCCTTGTCCAAAATATCCGGGTTTATGGCTATATCCAATGCAAACGCAATTGATGTGTTCCCTACTTGGTAAATATCGTTCACATTTGGTGGAACCAAGCCGACATTCTGGGCCTTTATCGGATCGACGTAAGTGCCTCCTGCCCCTGCCATATACATCGATTTTATATCGTTCATTGTAAGGCCCAAGTGGTTCACTAGGGTCAAGTGACCTGCCCTGAATGCTCCAAACGCTTTGCCAGCTTCGTTGAGATCTTTTTCTGTGAAAAATATGTCATCACGGAAGAGCCGGATCACTTTTCCTTCTGTGGCGATATGTGGAAGTTTTATGATTTTATTCTGTAATAGGCAAGAAATCAATGCTATAGTTCCAGTTCCAGTGATCCCTTTCGGTTGAATAAACCTTTCTTTCGGGGAGACTTCTCCAGTTTTAACGTCCAAGACATAGGAAGGTTGCCCCATCATCAAATCATCCAACACGGTTACTACTAATTCACTGTCAACATAATTCAGATCCGAGATGGCTCCGGGAGATGCCAGCATCCCTTTCTCGATCTGTTGCCCTTCGATTGCAGGTCCTGCTGCGGCCGATCCCGTGTATATCTCATCTCCTACCTTTAATCCTATTTCTGCATTAGTTCCGTAATCAGTAACCATTGCAATGTCACGTTGTTGCAATACACCTGATTTCACTATCATGGCTATAGCATCCGCACCAATCATATGGGCTACCGACGGTGGTATGCATATTGTGGTATTGTCCCTGACCACATTCAATTTGAGCTTTCCGGCACTCAACGTTGCTGCCCTTCTTTCCAATCTAGAAATCCCAAATCTTTCTAGTGCGGCATCTCCCGCATACGCAAGATCTCGGATCTCTATGCCTTGAAATATGGACAGTTGTATAGGATTTCCGCAAACTGCAATCCTCTCGATTTCCTTCAAATCTACATCTAAACTCTTCAGGACGCTCTCAACAGCACTGATGACAATCGAATTCCCTACTTCTATCCCGCTGTTCACATCAAACCATCGTAATCCTGAAATCAAAAAATGTGCGCCATCTACAACAAGTATTATTTACGAATTCTGGCTATGCTACGTGAAAACATTCCGACAGAAAATGCAGGCCCACCAAAGCACTGATTGCGAAATATGCCCTACTGATTACGCGGTCGATTATTAGAAGTTATGATGAACGTTCTCTGGCCCGCTGGAATTGCGACGACTGGGGGTAGGAATGATCTTTAATGGCGTTCCAGATCGTCTCCACCGTAGGTAGTTGTGGACTATGACCTCGTCTGCGAATGCTATCCACGCCTGAATCAGGGTGAACGAAAGAGGGACATAATGGCGGCCGCGATTATGGAAACGGAGCCGCTTTTGAAGACCGAACTAAGTAAGAACATAATACGAATGGCTATGCGGTAGAGCACCGAGAAGGCTATCGATGGTCCCAACTGATGAGACATCTCGAATCTGAAATAATACGCCCTATTAGCTATGGCGAACGGGGACGGAGGTACAAAGGTCGCTAGCGGCGCGGTGAAACGTGGCTGGCAATCTTCCAGCATATATCCGCCCTCCCGACCGGGTTGACCATGATAAAGTGCCCCGTCTTATTTTGAACTTCCCCTGAAATGGCGTTTCCTCCGAAGAGTGCCCTAGACAGCACTAGCGTATACATCGCCCCTACTCATCAATTGGAGAAGACCAACGACGGTAGGAAGGAATGACGATGGCAGACAGTGCCTCACCACTGCCATCAGCGCCCCCTCAATACGAGCGTGATCCCCAACAGCACGCAGAACCTTCAGATCAGGTAACCCGCTAGCTCATGTTTGGTTATCATCTTCAACTGCGAGACATGCCTTGGGGCTGCTAGATTTTCCCCAGTCCCAATCGGCCCAGTCCTGCTCTGTAACCTGTTGTCGAGCTCATGAAGATCAGCCTGCTCTCCCTCTTCAAACCCTGACGATTTTCCTCACTTCTGCCATCCCTCTGGAGTCAAGCTCAGAGGGGGCCCGTCCAAAATATTGATAATGATTCAAGTCACAGCGTATGGCTTGGTGTTATGATTTCGCGGCCGATGCCTTGCCCGCAGTTTTCAACCATCCGACAGCGCTCAGTTGTTGAGTTGCTGTCAGAACCATGCCATTGTACAGTATCCTATATACTAGCCGGAGTACGTAAACTTCCTTCATTGCTAGTGTAACAGTTGCACTAACTAGAGACACAGCAAAAATTGGTGGGTAACACCGGGTTAACAGTCATCCTAGGTGATGAGGAAACTGGAGCTGGGTAGGGGCCGCCAATTCCCCGTTAAGTCCTTCTCAGCCTTTTCTAACGAATTGCGACGCTTCCAGCTTACGATCATTCCTGATTTCCGGGCGGGCGTCAGAACTCCATAAGGCCCCCGATGTCGCCCAAATCGAAGAGTAGCACATCCCCGTCTTTGTCTGCACCGCCCGCGCTCTTGTCCGTGAAGGACTTTGCGAATATGGCGTACCTCTCCTTCCTGTGCCCCTCGTTCCACCTCACGGAGCCTGCCTTCTCCTTCAGCCGGCTGAGGACCTGGCCGGGGACGACGCCGTCCTTCCACTTGCACTCGGCAAACATGACCTCCTTTCTCGCGTCGTTCACCGCCACCAAGTCGATCTCAGAACCTCTGTGCCACCACTTTCCGACCCTGTCGTAGCGAAGCTCTCCCCGCCTTATCAGCTCGATGAGGACCTGCCTGCATATCTTCTCAAAGACCGTGCCCATGTACTGCGGATAGCCTTTCATTACGCTCTCCGCCGAGTAGATGCCCTCCTCGAGGCTGCTGAGGTTGGGGTAGATGAACCTGAACCAGAACGCGGTGAACTGGTCCCCTATGTAGTACCTGCCCATCTTCGAGGTGGCCGGCTCGGTCAGCGGCAGCTCCCTGCGCACCAGACCTGTGCTGATGAGCTTCGCCAGGTAGGGGCTGACGTCCGTCCTATGCATCCGGGCATGGTCCTTTATCTCGGAGACCGTCGCCTTGCCCCCGGCTATCGCCCCAAGTATCGTTTTGTACGTCCCGAGGTCCTCGAACTCGTACCTGAGCATAAAGTCGAGCTCGTCCTTCACAAATGAGGGGCTCTGCAGCTCGTTACCGAGCCACTCCCAGAAGGGCAGGCGGACTTTCTCCAGGTAGTGGGGGATGCCGTCGGCGAACCCGTAAATTTCAGCGAGCTCCCCCGTGCCCGCCCCGGGGAAGAAGCCCTTTATCCGGAGGAAGTCCATCGCCGCTATCTCCCTGGCGTACGTCCTCCTGCCATATAAGGGGCTCCTGTACTGGAGCAGCTCGGACGTGATCATGGAGACCGAGGAGCCGAGGACGACCAGCTTCAGCCCGCTCCGCTTCAGGACCGTGTCTACGGCGCGCTGGAGGAGCGAGAGCACGGTTTTGTCCTCTTTTATGAGGTTCTGGAACTCATCTATTACCAGGACCTCCGCGTTATCCTTGAGGAAGTCGAGCAGCACCTCCCAGTCCTCCCTGAGTTTTTTCGCCTCCGGGAACCTGCGCGCTACCGCCTCGGAGAAGTAACGCAGGTTCTCCTTCTCGACGGCGAGGTAGTATACATAGTTCCGGTTCCTGAGGGTCTCGAGGATGAGCCTCGTCTTGCCTACGCGCCTCCTCCCGTAGAGGACCGCGAAAGCAAAGCCCTCCGAGTCGAGCAGCCTTCCGAGTTCCTCGCGCTCTGCCCTCCTGTCCACGAATGGGCCGGGGTCAGACATGTATAATCCCAATTAGTATAATTGCAATTATACTATTAATAAGCCTTCCCGGAACCCGATCTCGTATCCCTCGCCGGAGGTGGTGGCATTTCGTTCAGGTCTCCGGCGGTGGTGTCTAACGGGGCTGGTTCATGATCGCTGGTCACGTTTGGGCAATGACGCATATGGTGGTGTACCCACACATGGTAGTACATGTGGGCTTGGCTGGTGTGCTGCACCCATCGATTGCGGGGGCGGCTTGAGGTACTATACGCTCGAGCCGCAGATCGCCTTGTAACCACAATAATTGCATTTCCTGCTTGAAGTCCGACGGGGGATCTTCTCGGAAGAGAGTATTGCCCTGATCTTCTCCAGATCCTTTAGCAGGAATGCTTTATCCTCGGCTGTGATCTTGACCACGTCCTGCTTGTTCTGTTCCGGATAGTAGACTATGCCCCTCCCGGTGAAGACGTTATACGTGCGGTCAATGAGCACGCTGTATGCCACGATCTGTTTTACCCGCCCTGCATCGAGGAAAGGGTACGACGTATACTTGATGTCGATGGGGATGTACTCGCCAGTCTTCAGCTTGAGCAGCAGGTCGAGGATTCCGCACAGGCCTAGCTCGGCGTTCTCAAGATATTTGTTGGGCTCAACCTGCTCAACCTCGTTACGGGAAAATCCGAACAACTCGTTCCTTTCCAGCATCCGCTTCATCTCTTTTGACTGCTCCTCACGCCCCAGACGCATCTTCCTCTTTTGAGTGGGAAGGTTGAGCGTCTTCATGAAGTAGACTTCCCGGGGACAGTAGAAGTATTCGTACAAATCATTGCCTGTGATCATTAGTATTACCTTGATGAGCCATTATTTAATGTTTTATTATTAATAGGCAACCTTTTTATAATGTAGGGAATATATAGGACAGTTCAAGGGCATCGGAGATAGTGAAATGCTCACGTACGAACTCTTTCTCAAGAATCGAGGATACGTTGACGAATTTACCGATAACGCAGTACCTATCAAGAAAATTTTTATCAGAAAATCGCCGGATATCCTGCTCAAACTCGATGAGAAAACGCTAGATCATTATGGGGTAGAGAAAGAATCCGAATTTAAATCCTTCCAAGAAAGGCTGACTATGCCCCTCTCAAACAAGGGATCGCTGGGGCTACCGCGGCGGTCGACAAGCCCCAACTCCCCCAAGCCTTACGTGATTCTTAAAGGACTGTACAAGGAAGGCGTCGTATCGCTTTTGGTAGGCAAGAAAGACAAGAAGAAAGGCGGTAATGCATACTACGGATACAAATGTGATCTGAAGGAAGGCGAAGCTAACGTCGATCTCCAGGGCGAGGTCATCATTAAGCTCGATCAGAGCAGATACAGGCTTCCCTCACAGGCGCTCTTCAGCGCTTATCGAGAAGCTGGAATTATAGACGAGAGGCTTGTGCTCGATCCGAATATATTCAAAGCGGTATGTGATGCATTCATTAAATATTGTAGGGAAAGGGGGTTGCCCGAAGAGGATATCGCGGCTAAACAGGTTCGCTTCGAAATAGTGATCCTTCCTTACATTATGACGGAGCCGGGCAACGAAACGGTCGAATATGTATCGGACGATTCCTCTGAGAGCGCCGACGAAGTGTTCGTTGATGCTTTTGGTAATGAGTCTACAGGCTATCCGACAGGGACAACACAGACCGCCAGTTTTATGTCGGCGGATGATAAAGCCTTCTCAATAAACTGCACACAGGGCAGGGAGTTCTACAGGAATCTGGGGATTGGACGCGAATCATTGCCAAAGATCAATCTCCCGCCGGATAGTGAGTGCGACGTTCCAGGGGCAAACGAGCTGAGATGGTACTTCTTCAGTACGAACGCCGATGCTGACTTTGAGTTTAAGGATCAGAAGAGCGGTTTTTACGATCAACTCCTCCATAATTACGGCGAATTACGCTCTAGCGCAGGGGCTTCTACCGTGGAGAAGGCGGCCATGAAAGTGCTCGGCATACGGAAGACCCAGAAGAAGACGGAAATTCTGATAGACCAGAACCTCACAATAGATCAGCTCCAGCGCATACTCTTGTTGGACAAGAGCGAAAAATGTGTTCGGCATCCTTTGGTCCTCGAATCCCTGATTGTGAAGCGAAAGAGCGGCAGTAAGATCACCGTTTTATGGGGCCCCTATATCCAAGCGATCCAATGCCTCCTCTCTGAGAGGCCAATGGATCGCGAATTGTTGATGCGGCAGATGGTTCAGACGATAAGGGAACCAGTGATCAAGTTCGCTAAGAGCCGGGATGATAATCAGCGTAAGGAAATTTTTAGCAAACTGGACCGATTTTCATTCTGCTTGGATTTACTAACAATAAAGGGTAAAGGAGGAAGTTGCATGAATCAAAACGAAGAATTTGCGTATAGGATCGGAAAAGTTGCTGGCAAGTACCTCAAGTATAAACGGAAAGTTGATGAGATAACAAACTCGACACACGATATTCTGACATATTCGAAATACGATCGCGAAACACTGCGTTTCGTATTTAAGCGTATATCCAACAGCGTCTTCCTTTCAAAGGCATCAGATGCGGATAAGACGGATATCGAGGCCGCACTGAAACAGGAGCGCCCAACAGCAGAGATAGAGGACAGCAAAGCGTTTGATGACTACTCCTATTTCTTCTATAAAGGCGTGTTTGAAACTCTCTGAAAAGGAGGATTAAGAATGGATAAGAACACAAAAAAAGAGATTCTGTTCTACTATGAGTCCCGACAGAACCCTAACGGGGATCCGGGATTTGAAAACCAACCTAGGCTTATGTCCGACGGCACAATAATGGTGACCGACGTAAGGATTAAGCGCACGATAAGAGACTATGCCAAAAATAAGCTCGGAGAGACTCTGTTCGTCGATTATGGCAAGGATGGCAAGCCAGTTACTGCAGATGACCGTACCAAGGAACTCTTGGACTCGCTGGACGGCGATGTCATAGGCGGACTAATTAAGGCAACCTTTGATGTACCTCTCTTTGGCGCCCTCGTGCCGATCAGGTCTAACAAAGAAGAGGGTGAAGGGAGCTCACAGAAGATGACTGGGCCTGTACAGTTTGGCATCGGGCGGAGCGTAAACCAGGTTCAGGTTATTAGTCCTCTGATCTCCGGAAGGTTTGTCGGCAAGAAAAAAGAAGGCCCGGAGCAATCGAGTACCTTCGGCAAGTTTTACTCAGTCGATTACGCTCTTATCAAGATCCAAGGGGCAGTCAACCCGCTTAACCTTGATAAATACCTCGATGACAGCGTCGCCATGGAGAAATTTACGAGTGCAGAGTCCAAGATGTTCGAATGCCTCTGGAACGGCACAAACTCGCTCGTTACCCGATCCAAGTTCCCCCAGAGGAGCATCTTCTATTTGGAAGTGTCCTACGACTCCGCCATCTACAACGACCTGCCTGTCCTGGTTGAGGAAGATGCGGCGATGAAGGGCAGGGCGACGGGTCTGGCACCACATCCGCTCAAGCTCGATAAACTGGTAAACGCTCTCGCCGAAAGGAAAGCAAAGGTGAAGGGCGTGAGGGTGGCTGCCTGCAGAGACCTACTCGAGGATGCTAAAACTTTAGTTAAGACGTTGCATAACAGCGAAATACCGTGCGAACTAATCCCGACGGAGGATCCAAGTTGGCTGAAGTAGTCTCCTTCGAAATAGAGGGAGACTTTGCGGCTTTCCCTGACCCTTCGGTCACCTCCAACAAAACGACTTACACGATACCGTCGAAGAGTGCGGTAATTGGCCTAATAGGCGCGATGATAGGTGTAAGGCGCCCTAATACATTCGATATGCTATACTGTGACGGCATGCTCGAGCTGTTTAAGAGCACACGGATAGGGGTGAAGGTGTTGTGGGAGCCCAAAAAAGTTTCCTTCTACACCAATCACGTCTCTCTCAAAGAGAGCAAGACTAAACCGTTCAAGGTGGAGTTGCTCTCATCTCCCAAGTACCTGATCTATGTAAAATCCACTCATGATGTTATAGAGCGGCTGTCGGATGCACTTGAATCGCATGAATTCGTCTACTCGCCTACGCTGGGCCACGCCTACTGCCCGGCGCGCATAACGTCCTATTCACGTTATGCCTCCGCAGATAGTGTTTTACCAGACGGCAAATGCACGTCTACGGTTCTTCTGGACGAAAGAGCAGATACAGGATCCCGGAGCTCATACGAACTAGATCTTGCTTCAAACGAAAACCGCTCCAAGGTCATTATAGAGCGCCACCTGCACCACTACTTCTGTGATGATCAGCTAGATAAGCGCGTGCTCAGGCACTGGATACCTATGCCCGTTGGAGGTCAGGAATCCAAGGTGATTATCGAGCATTTTTATCCAACGACCACGTCGCTAACTGAATTCGTAGCGCTGAATGGAGACGAAAATATCGTCTGCCTCTTCTGAGTGATACACTAATACTCGGCGGTGAAACTATGCGCAGATCTTTTGCCCATCCGGCTGAGCGTGGTGAATCGGACCTCCTGCAACACTGTCTTAAAGTCGCGGAGAGAGCTAAAGAGCTCGCTGCTGGGTTCGGGACAGATGTCAGCGATGCGGCTTATTACTCGGGGCTCCTTCATGACTTGGGAAAATTAAACCCCTACTATCAAATACTGTTCTCATCGGAACCTTTCGCGAGAAAACAACTACAGACAGAACTCCAAAGCAAATATGTCCGGGCGCATTCCATATTCTCCGCTTTGGCCGCCCACCGCCTCCTTTCATCCATGGACTACAAAAAACGCAACCAGGTTGTTTTCGCCGTAGCCAGCCATCATACGCAGCTTTCGCAAATGTGCCAAAGTCTTGATAACTATCTGATTAACGATTGTTACAGCGTCCCTTTTAGAAATAGCCGAACCGAATTGATCCCAAATTTGGAGGAATATTCCAAATCGATTTCAAACATCAAGGAGCTGTACGCGCTGAACTGGGGAGATTGCATCAAGAAATTCTCTAATGATCCAGATTTTCCCAAATATCGCCCCGATTGCGATAGTCTACTTGAGTATCTTGAGTTTAGTGCAGTTTTCTCGGCCCTCCTCATTGCAGACAGAGGCAGTTTTTATGATTGGGGTACACCATCTTTTGACATTAGGTTGGACACCGAGGCGTTGAGCAGATCTAGCACACTTTCTAAACTCAGAGACGACTTCCAGAAAGGGGTTCTCCTCAACAATGATCTTACTACGAGGATGGTTGTTCTCGAGGCTCCTACAGGGATTGGGAAGACAAAACTGTTCTTGGATATCGCACAGAAAATTGCCAAAGATCACCATCTAAAGAGCATCTTTTACTTCTCGCCCCTCCTTGCCCTTACCGATGACTTTGAGAGCAAACTTGTAGAGGCTTCACATAACGGCAAGAAAGTGCTAAGTGAGGAATCGCTGGACGATGTGCTGGTGTATACTCATATACATGCTGGGACGCTCCGGGTGAAGTTAGAAGGCCGCTCCTTGGATGATAAGGGCGAGTTGGACACAACATACTCGCTTGAATCCTTCGAGGCAGAGTCTTTCAACAAAAAAATGGTTATTACGACAACTCAGCGCCTGCTCATGACACTCTACTCAAACAAATGCGCCGATAAAATTAAGTTACTTTCTTTTCGTGACTCTCTTTTAATAATTGATGAAATCCAGACGATACCAAAGTTCTTATTGCCTAACTTGCTCAGCTTGCTAAAATTGATTACTGAGAAGCTTAATGCGCGAATTATACTAGTTAGCGCGACCGTGCCCTATCAAATACGAAACGCTGTTCCCCTTCTTACCTATCCGCCACGCGTCAACGAAGATTTTCTAAAAGCAACTAGGCGAAAAATCGCTCTGGTGGATAATATCGCGCCCCACGAGGTGGTAGCTAACGGGAAAGAACGAGTGCTTGCGATATTCAATACGCGCAAAAAGGCCCGTGACTTTTTCGAAGAAGTTGTTTTACTAGAACCAAGCGCGATTTACCTGTCGTCAGGGATGAGGAAGGACAAAAGACGTCGATTAATTGAGGACATTCGAGCTTCAAATACCTCCACAGTAGTATCGACGCAAGTCATGGAGGCAGGTGTTGATGTCAGTTTCACACGCATGTACCGTGAAATGGCTCCGCTTGATAATATAATTCAGGCAATGGGCAGGCTGAACCGGGAAGCTGAATTGGAACTTCCAACGTTGTACATCTTCAATACCGATAAGCGCCACGAGCCGTATAGCGAACTTGAATATGTGCTATCCGAGAAGGTCCTAAAGACGCCCATACACCATTCTGATGAGCTATATGCTAGACTTAATGATTACTACAGGAGTATAGATGAAACGAGTTTAAAGAACAGAGTACTCGCGGACAAATTGAAGAAGGCATTTGACGCGTTGGATTTTGATGCAATATGGCAGTTCGTTAGAAGCAATGTTCTTCCAGCAGACTCGGGCCAGTCCGTCTTCATACCGGATGCAGACAAGTGGGAAGCGGTAAAGGACTACCTCCTTCGGTCGGAGGATAAGAGCGCCAAGCGTAACTTGAAGAAGTATATGGATCTCACCGCCGAACTGCCTGGCGAACCAGAAACGTTGGGTATTGTAGACCTGTTTGACCAAGACCTGTATGAGAAAGGGGTGTTTATGCCTCGGGAAGATGCTATAACCGAGGTTTACGACGAAAAGATCGGCTTGGACAAATGGATAAAGGGGGACTGATCCGGTACGCAGACCTCGTGAAGAATGTTCATTAATATGCTCGATTTCTAGTTCTTCGCAGTTAGACTTAAGAAGCGAAGCAGAATAATACATGTCAAGCCAAAAGCGCCGAAAATTTGCGGTGATTAAGCCTTTAATTCCCATCAATGGAAATTGAAACTGCTGTCGTTCGAGAGGGGCGCTATGACGTTGGCTATGATTAAGCCTTTAATTCCCATCAATGGAAATTGAAACGTGGGAGTTATGGCGGGGAGGGTCTTCAAGGGTGCAGATTAAGCCTTTAATTCCCATCAATGGAAATTGAAACAGATTCAGCTGAGCATCGACAACAATTGGGACTACAGATTAAGCCTTTAATTCCCATCAATGGAAATTGAAACAACAAATCCTTGACGAGATCAGGGCGCTTAACGAAGATTAAGCCTTTAATTCCCATCAATGGAAATTGAAACGTGGAAGAGGTATCGTCATAAGCTACAAGCCCAGGCGATTAAGCCTTTAATTCCCATCAATGGAAATTGAAACATGGTATGATGGAGGAGTTGCAGACATGGTTGGACGAGATTAAGCCTTTAATTCCCATCAATGGAAATTGAAACTTGGCGGCTTCCGGTGACTCCGAGGTTACCGGAATGCGATTAAGCCTTTAATTCCCATCAATGGAAATTGAAACGAAAGTCAGATACGAGTGCTACGAGCATCGCAAGGTGATTAAGCCTTTAATTCCCATCAATGGAAATTGAAACCATTTTAGCTCCATGCCCATCATTCCTTCGCCACCTTGATTAAGCCTTTAATTCCCATCAATGGAAATTGAAACATATCGGCAGGGTCCATTACCTGACTCAGCACCTCTGATTAAGCCTTTAATTCCCATCAATGGAAATTGAAACGGGTATCAGGTCTTTTTCCGTGAAGACGCTCACGCCAGATTAAGCCTTTAATTCCCATCAATGGAAATTGAAACGCTTGTCGGTGCCCTACGATTGGAACCAGCCCACAGATTAAGCCTTTAATTCCCATCAATGGAAATTGAAACTGGTGAGCCCAACCCCCCTGAGTTTAAAGTCGGTAAGATTAAGCCTTTAATTCCCATCAATGGAAATTGAAACTAGTCACCTTGTTGGCGGCGTCGTCTATGTCCAGCGATTAAGCCTTTAATTCCCATCAATGGAAATTGAAACCTAGCACAACGCTTTAATACACCTTCTTTGAATAAGATTAAGCCTTTAATTCCCATCAATGGAAATTGAAACTCCAGGTCCAGGCGGAAGTACGCCCAGACCTCATCGGATTAAGCCTTTAATTCCCATCAATGGAAATTGAAACATGTAAACTTGCGCCCAACCAGAATAACCTGCCTGAGATTAAGCCTTTAATTCCCATCAATGGAAATTGAAACAGTTCGTGAAGGAGCTCAAGACGTCGAAGGCGGCGGAGATTAAGCCTTTAATTCCCATCAATGGAAATTGAAACGAGGGTAGCTTGTAGGGCTCCTTCGCGTACGAGAGGATTAAGCCTTTAATTCCCATCAATGGAAATTGAAACGTTTTGATATACGTTTTCTTCTTGATTATTGCCGGAGATTAAGCCTTTAATTCCCATCAATGGAAATTGAAACTCTGTGGTGTATATCGTGTGGATTTGGACTGGTTACGGATTAAGCCTTTAATTCCCATCAATGGAAATTGAAACAAGGCATGAGCGAAAAAACCATTATGGCGATGCTTGCGGATTAAGCCTTTAATTCCCATCAATGGAAATTGAAACCTGCCATCGGGCCCTTGAGTGTCGCCTTTATCGCGCGATTAAGCCTTTAATTCCCATCAATGGAAATTGAAACTTCGCAGCCTCCTTAAGCTGCGGTCGCTGCTTCGACGATTAAGCCTTTAATTCCCATCAATGGAAATTGAAACACGCTGAGCGTCTTAAGCTGGCTAAGCTCAATATCGGATTAAGCCTTTAATTCCCATCAATGGAAATTGAAACTATAATTATTGCCTAGTCCATGTATAAAAGCAGATGGGATTAAGCCTTTAATTCCCATCAATGGAAATTGAAACTTTTTTACCTGAGCTGTTATCCAGGCGTAGCGTAGGGATTAAGCCTTTAATTCCCATCAATGGAAATTGAAACCCCTGAGCTTGCGATCCATGTACAGAGCCCACTTACGATTAAGCCTTTAATTCCCATCAATGGAAATTGAAACGAGTCCACAGGGAGGGAAATCCACCCGCTGTGCCTCAGATTAAGCCTTTAATTCCCATCAATGGAAATTGAAACGATTACATGGACGCTGCCACCCGCGAAACCTTCCTGATTAAGCCTTTAATTCCCATCAATGGAAATTGAAACCTTGAATTGCGTTCACCTATCAAAAAAAGATGGATGATTAAGCCTTTAATTCCCATCAATGGAAATTGAAACTTTCGTGGTGCCGTATGTCACCCGGTTTGATTCCGAGGATTAAGCCTTTAATTCCCATCAATGGAAATTGAAACATGGTCGAGGTTTGGGCGCCATTTACCTCCGAACCAGGATTAAGCCTTTAATTCCCATCAATGGAAATTGAAACCTTTCTGGGTCTGGGGGTAGGGTATTTGTGCATTATGATTAAGCCTTTAATTCCCATCAATGGAAATTGAAACCCATAGCAAACCCGCCGTTATTACATCTATGTAGCAGATTAAGCCTTTAATTCCCATCAATGGAAATTGAAACTATTAGTGCATCCCAACCGAGAATACCATATCATGCCGATTAAGCCTTTAATTCCCATCAATGGAAATTGAAACCGACTTTGTGAGGGCGATCTGGCAGACCATAGCCAGGATTAAGCCTTTAATTCCCATCAATGGAAATTGAAACACCCACGTCGTGCCGCACGAAGCCATGATCGCATAGGATTAAGCCTTTAATTCCCATCAATGGAAATTGAAACGAAAGCATAGCTATCTTCTCGGGGTCGGTCAGCTCTGATTAAGCCTTTAATTCCCATCAATGGAAATTGAAACCTACTATGGATATGCCGATGGTGACCCCCTGGGGGAGATTAAGCCTTTAATTCCCATCAATGGAAATTGAAACATCTTAGGCTCAAAATGTTGGGGTTTTCCACCGCCTGATTAAGCCTTTAATTCCCATCAATGGAAATTGAAACAAAGTGTTTTTCAGCGCTTCTCTGAAAAACTCTTATGATTAAGCCTTTAATTCCCATCAATGGAAATTGAAACATGTAAACACAAATGGGGTGGGTGGGGATATGACGAGATTAAGCCTTTAATTCCCATCAATGGAAATTGAAACAATAGTTCATATTCTTCATGGTTATCTACTGAAAGGATTAAGCCTTTAATTCCCATCAATGGAAATTGAAACATCCCGTCGGTCACCGCCTTTATCCATCCTTTGTTGTGATTAAGCCTTTAATTCCCATCAATGGAAATTGAAACGAGTACTACAGGAAGAGGGGGGACGGGCACGTTTTCGATTAAGCCTTTAATTCCCATCAATGGAAATTGAAACTTATTTGTAATTGAGGCATACTGGTCTTCTGCTGTTGGATTAAGCCTTTAATTCCCATCAATGGAAATTGAAACTCCCTTCTCCCGCATAACCTGTAAAAATATTAATGGTGATTAAGCCTTTAATTCCCATCAATGGAAATTGAAACCTAATAATACTGTCGTCTATGCCGACAGCCAACGCGATTAAGCCTTTAATTCCCATCAATGGAAATTGAAACCTCGGCCTAGGCCTAGTGGCGGCCGGAGGAGCTGCAGATTAAGCCTTTAATTCCCATCAATGGAAATTGAAACGGGCGGGGAGGGATTGTTGGGGCGGTGCGAGCATGGCGATTAAGCCTTTAATTCCCATCAATGGAAATTGAAACGACATTCTTTGTAAGTCCGCTTGAATTTTTAGCCTGATTAAGCCTTTAATTCCCATCAATGGAAATTGAAACTCACGCAGTATGTCGGCCGCTATGGGGTCGCCGTTGGGATTAAGCCTTTAATTCCCATCAATGGAAATTGAAACACACCAACTTACGGGTGTACTCGTTCATGGGTTGGCCGATTAAGCCTTTAATTCCCATCAATGGAAATTGAAACGAGAGCGGTACAAAGCTGAAAGCTATTCGTTTACTGGATTAAGCCTTTAATTCCCATCAATGGAAATTGAAAC
>Ga0067045_1002507_pt1 | contig 93578 bp, 70 predicted proteins | sample TerdegcTABiofilm_FD_59184 | JGI IMG/M metagenome (GOLD analysis project Ga0067045, IMG submission 59184) | Combined Assembly of (Gp0054472, Gp0054536) Wastewater bioreactor microbial communities from Singapore -Terephthalate degrading...
GAAAAACTTAATTATTGGTTATAGAAAAAGATTTTTCCTTCCCAAAGCGATTTTTTCTCTCCAAAAACGGTATAATCATTTTACAGTTTAATCCAAAAACTAAAAACCCTATTTGTTCAGAGGTTTCAATCAATCAAGTTGATAATTAAAAGATACTTTTGGTATACTTTTATTCCCGTTACATTTCCAATAGTTTTACAAGATAATAAGTATGTCTATTTTCTTTCTATTATGAGGAGAACATTAGTGAAAACTTTTATACCGAAAATAAATGAAATTGAAAAGAAATGGTATCTAATTGATGCTGAAGGTAAAGTATTAGGTAGAGTAGCCGCAGAGGCTGCAAAAATATTGCGTGGAAAGCATAAGCCCATTTTTACCCCCTTTATGGATTGTGGTGACCATGTAATAATTATAAATGCAGAAAAGGCAATTCTCACCGGAAACAAAACAGAGCAAAAGAAATACTACAGACACTCAGGTTATAAAGGTGGATTAAGAGAATTTACCTACGAGCAAATAGTAGCAAAACATCCGACGCGTGCTATGGAATTGGCTGTTTGGGGAATGCTGCCCCATAATCGTTTAGGAAGGAAAATTGTCAAGCACTTAAAAGTTTACGCTGGTAGTGAACATAAACATCATGCACAAAACCCGGAAATCTGGGAAATTAAAGATTAAGACAGGAGGATAACAAAACCGTGATAGACCCAAATACAAAAGAAATCGTAGCGACAGGTAGAAGAAAACGAGCAGTTGCCCGTGTTCGTATTAAACCCGGTAGCGGAAAATTTATTGTAAATGGAAAACCAATAGAAGAATATCTAGCACGAGAAGTTTTAGTTCGTATTGCAAAACGAGCCCTTGTAGTTACCGGTACGGAAGGGATGTATGATGTTCGAGCTCTCTGTGATGGTGGTGGATTAGCAGGTCAGGCTGGAGCATTACGACATGGTATTGCTCGTGCTCTATTAGAGGCAAACGAAAATTTACGGACAACACTAAGAAATTATGGCTTATTAACCCGTGACCCAAGAGAAGTAGAACGGAAAAAATACGGAAAACCGGGTGCCAGAAAACGCTTCCAATTCTCAAAACGTTAATATCTCAACTGTTTTTTATTTTTTCAAAAAGGGCGAAATATTTAATTCGCCCTTTTTTATTTTTTTTATTAAAGTTCTACTGATATAATTTAAATCATAAAAAATACAAAGTTATTGGAGAAAAATTTATGATTAGAAGAAGCATGATTAAAAAAATGTTTATAAAATTTACGATGTTTATTATCTTTTGCTCTTTTGTGACAACTTTTTCCTATTCACAGACTATTGCAATAAGCACGATTGAACAACTACAACTAATTGGTACTGATGATATTTCATACCCTGCGAATGGAAATTATGTCCTCACACAAGATATTGATGCGAGTGCAACACGAACCTGGAACAGTGGAGCAGGCTTTATACCTCTATGCTCTTTTTCAAAACCTTTCTCAGGTACTTTAGATGGACAGGGATATAAGATTACCGGGCTTTATATCAATCGCCCTACAAATAATGCTATTGGAATATTTTCTTATCTCGCAACTCATATTGTTGTTGTTTCCGGAAATGTAAGTAGTTTCAATGTGGGTAAAGTAAAAAACTTAGTAATTGTTGACGCAGAAATCACGGGCTCTTCAAATATAGGTTGTGTTGCCGGGAATTTTATGAGAATTGGCAATACAAGTCAACCCGGTTACGAGGAAAGACACTTAATAGAAAATGTAAAAATAATCAATTCAAAAGTAAAAGGCGATTCCCTTGTGGGAGGTATTATTGGCTATGGCAGTGAAGGAACTATTCAGAATTGTTTTGTAAAAGATATTTATATTGAAGGTGGTAATACCCTTGGAGGATTAGCCGGTACTGCAAATACAAACATTATCAGATGTTGTTCTACGGGAAGTATATTAGGACAAGGAAGCCGAATAGGGGGACTAATCGGATTCAATAATAATACCTATCCCGCCAATGTATCAGACTGCTTCTCCACCTGTTGGGTAATCGGATTAGACTCCGTAGGTGGGCTTATCGGTAATAATACTGGGAATGTTGCAAAATGTTTTGCAGGTGGAATCGTTTACGGCATAACAAAGGTAGGTGGATTAGTAGGCGATGGGGAACCCTCAAAAGTCCAGAATTCATTCTGGGATATTAATGCAACGCAACAATTACAATCCGGGGGAGGTTCCGGGCTATCCACAAATCAAATGCTCTCTTCCGATACTTTCCAGTCAGTCGGTTGGGACTATGGTTCTGTATGGGGTCAAAATATAGGTATTACCAGGCCATATTTACAAATATACCCCCCTAATGCAGAAGAAATTTCTCTGAGTATCAACAGTGAAAATGGAACAGTCAATCCCAATCCTGCTTCGCCCTATTATTTGTGGAGTGTTGTGCAATTAACATCCGTGCCTGATCAAGACTATGCACTGGCGGGATATGAGATTCAATCCGGAAATTTTGACTTTCTCTTCTTCTCTTCTAATCCCAATTTAGTTTTAACAATGTCCTCTTCAACAAACTTATTCGCCAAATTTCTATTAGACCAGCCTATATCCATAGATAATATTGAAGACTTGCAAAAAATCGGAAATAACATAGACTATCCACCCAATTGGACATACCACATAATTTCTGATATTGACGCTACGGATACACAAACATGGAATGCCGGGAAAGGATTTAACCCCTTAGGGAATGCTATTTTCCGTTTTTCTGGAGAATTAAACGGATATAGAAAAACTATCTCAAATTTATATATAAATAGAGATGGAGAAAATCTCGTTGCTCTGTTTAAGTATGCATCTTCTGACGCTGTAATAAAAAATCTAATAATAGAAAATGCCAATATTACAGGGGGCGACTATACAGCGTTAATTGCAGGAGAAAATACAGGTAATATTACTGAAGTTGAAATTCGAAATTCTCATATTGAAGGGAATAATTATGTTAGCGGTATTACCTCCTCGAATACAGGAAAAATATCATATTGTGTGATTGATGAGAATTGTATCATAACCGCTTTCGGTGACTATGCAGGCAATATAACAGCCTCCAATGAGAGTTTAGGTGAAATACATTTCTCTTCAAGTTCAGGTTCTATAATGGGAATCTCCAATGTAGGAGGGATTTCAGGTATTAATTATGGAATTATTAGAAAAAGTTATTCTATCGGGTCTGTTATGGGAGCAGGTAGTTATATTGGAGGATTGGTTGGAGCAAACATGGGGACAATAAACCAAAGTTACTCACATTCCAATATCTTTAATGGTGGATCCGCTTACAATTATGCCGGTGGCTTGGTTGGTCTCAATTATAGTTTGATAATTGAATGTTATTCGAAAGGAAATGTAGCACCGTGCACAAATTGTGGAGGATTAGTGTCCTTAAATTATTCGGGAGTAAATAGTTCTTTCTGGGATACTGAAACCTCAGGGTTAAATACTTCCGATGGAGGTATAGGAAAAACAACTGCCGAAATGCTTGACAAAACTACCTACGAAGCGGAAGGTTGGGATTTTAACTTAGTATGGGCAAATGATAACAATACCGTGTATCCTTATCTACTAATTACCACTATTGTCCCATCAGTATTAAACATCTCTTTGGAAGATGCTCAGAATTTAATTATCTCTTCATCGTTAACCGTTGGTGATATAGAATATCAATGTTCGGATACAGTAATCTTTGGGAATGTTATCGTTTCGGAACCTTTGCCTGGCTGGGAAGTTCCTGTTGGATATACAGTAAATCTGGTTGTATCAGATGGTCCCTGTCCTCCACCGACAAAAGTTTTAACAAGCATAGATGAATTACAACAAATTGGAAATTCTGCAGAATATCCGTTAGATGGTGGATATGAATTAGGTCAGGATATAGATGCAAGCAATACTGCTGGATGGAATAGCGGGCAGGGATTTTCTCCCATAGGAAACCAATACAATCCGTTTACAGGCTATTTCGACAGTAAGGGCTTTAAAGTAAAAAATCTGACAATTAATAGACCCAATACCGATAACATAGGTTTATTTGGAAAGGTTTCGGGAAATGCTATTATAAAAAATTTAATTTTAGAAGATGTTTCTATTTCCGGTAAAAACAATACAGGGGGAGTAGTAGGTGCCTGTGAAGGTGGCGCTATCTATAATGTTTCAGTGAGCGGGACATTGTCAGGTAAGGGGAATCTTGGTGGAATTGTAGGGCTAAATCAAGGTGGGAATATATCAGACTGTTATGCAAATGTTATTTTAAGTAATTCTCAATATAATTCGAATACAGGTGGAATTGTTGGGCAAAATCAAAATATTATTACACGCTGTTATTCAAGGGTTAATATGAATATAACCAATGTGCCATTTGGTGCTGGTGGAATTGTCGGTTCTAATGGTGGAAATGTATCATATAGCACAAGTGTTGGGACGATTAAAGCGAGTGATAATTGTGGCGGCATCGTCGGTAGTAATGCTTGGTCAATAAGTAAATGCTGGGCAAATGTGTATCTCGATGGTCAGAATTATTTGGGAGGACTGGCTGGAAAAAATACCAGCGGTCTGCTTAACAATTCCTTTGCTACAGGAACAGTTAAAGCATCCTTTTATTCAGGAGGTTTGGTCGGCGGACTCGTCGGAGGAACAATTGAAAATTGTTATTCCATCGGGAAGGTAGTAGGAATAAGTGGATATATCGGTGGATTGATTGGTTATCAATTTGGTGGAGAAGTGAACAATTCTTTTTGGAATGTCATAACAAGTCGAATTAATACTTCTTTTGGAGGGACAGGAAAATCTACCACAGAATTATTAAATATAGACACATTTCTAAATGCAGGATGGGACTTCGATAATATATGGTATTTCCCCTCCAAAACACAAAGTTATCCACAGTTAAAAGATACACCACCAATTCAATTTATTAGTATTCCACGACTTATAGATTTAACTCAGACAGAAGCAAATAATGCCTTAACAGAATCAGGACTAAATAGGGGTGCTGTATTAGTTCAATGCAATACGGCATATCCAGCAGGAGTTGTATTTGCTCAAACCCCAGAAGAAAATCATCTTGTTGCAGAGTCATATCCTGTAGATATGTCTGTTTCATCAGGACCTTGTCCTACAAATGTTCCTAATGTAGTTGAGTTTACCATAGAGCAAGCAGAAGTAATACTTGCCAATGCAAATCTGTTAATAGGAAATGTCAATTATCAGTGTTCCAATCTGTATGATGAAGGGATTGTTTTAGCACAAAATCCAATAGCAGGAACTCAAGTCCCTGAAGGGTCTTCTGTGGATATTACAGTTTCTCAGGGACCCTGTATGACCACTGTGCCTTATACTATCGGATTACCACAGGTAGATGCGGAAGTATTAATAAATGCAAGTGAATTAACTGTTACTATTGTGGTTGAATGTAATGATGAGATAGAGGCAGGTATCGTTTTCGGGCAAGAACCATCTGCAGGGACACAAGTGATGACAGGTACTGAGGTTACCATATATGTGTCAAGTGGTCCATGTGTTGAAGGAATAACCGAAGGCGAAGGTGTCCCTGAAGGTATTTTAGAAGGCGAAGGGATTATTGAAGGAGAAGGGATAGAAGAAGGGATTGTGGAAGGCGAAGGTGTTCCCGAAGGTATTTTAGAAGGAGAAGGAATAATCGAAGGAGAAGGGATACATGAAGGAACCATGGAAGGCGAAGGTATTGCAGAAGGGATAGAAGAAGGCGAAGGTATAATTGAAGGTGAAGTTATAACAGAGCATTCAGCAGATATAGATGGCGATGGGAAGATTAATTTGAGCGAACTTCTTCGAGTTATTCAATTCTTCAATATACGAGGTTATCATTGTGAAGAAGGGACTGAAGATGGTTATGCTCCGGGTTTAGATGGAGACCATACCTGTCGTCCACATGCGTCCGATTACAATCCACAAGATTGGCAGATTGACCTTGGAGAATTATTACGATTAATCCAGATATTTAACATTGGACATTATTACATTTGTCCAGGTATGAGTGAAGATGGTTTTTGTTTTTAGTATTTATAAGAAATTTTAATTGAATGTATAAACACCTACATCGGAAATTAATTTTTCTGTTTCTTTCACTTCACCAGGTAAAGGTTTTTGAATGTATTTTATCTTAATTGGCAGTTGGGGTATTTGACTTACGACTTCTACATTTAAATCAGAATGAGTGGCTGTGATATTTAGAACCCAATTTCTATACTTTATATTTTTTACAGTAAGATTGTTAATATGAGATGGTAATTTAGGATTTATTTCAAGTTTATCCGCTTTTAGAATAATCCCCATAAAACCGTAGACAAAAATAGAGGGCAAAAGACTGCTTTCAAAAAATTCGCAATCAATTCCCAGTCCACCCGGTGTATTACAGCCTTGCAAAGTTGTTCCTTGTTTTCCCTCTTCATAGTATTTTCTGTATCCACCGGCACTACGAACTTCTTTTTCCCATTCTACAATTTCTTTGAGCCGTTGCCATGCATTATCGGGACCTAAAACATGCAATCTTGCCCATAAATCGTAGAATGAAAAACCCAATACAGCCCCGCCATCTTGGACCTGTCCGCCCCATGGGATTTTTTCAGGTCCTGTCCAACAAAAGACATACCAATCAATATTTCGTAAGGTAGTTGCACGAGGACCAAAATGCCAGTGATAAATATCCGCACCTTTTGAAGTGTCCGATTCAATAATTCGTTCTCCATTCAACCATTTTAAGATTTCGGATGCTTGTTCATTAGAAGCGGTTCCATACCAGATACAGTCGAGATTTAAGAAAGTAAAACCGTAATCATGTTTATCTCCATTACGGTCAATACATGCAACAAACCGTTTTTTATATGTATCCCAAAACAAGGATTGTGCTTTTTCGCGTACTTTTTGAGCATGTTCTTGAAGTTCTTTGGGATCAATGGCAAGAGCACCACGAGGGATATTCCATTCCGGGTGTTTCAAAATAACCTCTTCTATTTCTGCCATGGCAAGGAGTGATGCATAATACTGGTTGGTAGCATAACAATCATAACCGCCAAAAGGGAGTAAATCCCAGTAATTATTTCCAATCCCGTGCCCAATATTAAATTCTTTCCCCTTTTCAGTGATTTTGTAGCCGGGGATACCGTCATGCCCTACCCATGGGTTGACAATACAAAGGTTCGTATCGCCACCTAATTCTTGCCGTTGATATTGAAGAGCCATTCGCATCTTATTTATTACCTGCCGTAAAAAATCTATGTCGCCTGTCCAATTGAAATAGTATTTACATGCGAGAATGTAAATAGGATTATTTATAGTTTGGCGAGTATCAAACAAAGAGAAAAAAGAATCAATCAAAAAGAAACCCGAACATTTTTCTGGAGCTAAACAAATGCGTATCTGGTCAACAGTTCCGTTCCATAGTGGATGCTTGTAAACAGGTATATGAGAATGAGCCCAATCAGGAGGGGATAGTGCAGTGTTCTGATAATAAAAATAAAATCTTCTTTCAGGAGAAAAATCGCTGTCCCCAACCCTTTTCCATTCTATATAAGGGAGTAAATGACTTTGGGATTGTATTTCCCTTTTCCATCGTAACTGGAAAAAAGGTATGTCTTTAGCACTTAAATTAAGATTAGGAATAGAAGTTATTATTGAAGGACCCTCCCCCGTAGTTTCTAATTTCCACTTATTCTCAACGATACCATGTGAGATTAAATTTTGGAGTTTCCATTGTTTAATGGCATTCTCACCGCAGGTAGAATCATTTTTAGCATGTCGGAGATTATCACCAACCCAACCCGGAACCTGTTCCAGAGGTTGAAAGTGCCAACCTATTCCTTTATCCTTTTGCCCGTAGGTTTGTGTCCATAAGGGAAAGGGCCAACCAGCATCATGTGCATGGGAAAAATGCTGATGTGTGTCAATGTAGCCTTCTTCATCTATTCGGATAGATAAAAGGTCTTCTCTGTGAACCTCCTGTATAGTTTTATTCCTATGAGGTTCTATAAAATCGTTTACCCATGTATCTGCACAGAGTAAGTATTCTTTATTAAAAAGAGTAGGTCCATTTCCAAGTCTCTTAAAAAGGTGATACCATAAATATTCCGTCATTACTGTTCCTACTTCTTTATCGTCTGGAATTTCAAAACGGGTGAAATTTTCAGGCAATAAGTAATCTTCCGAAAATGAATTCAAAAGGATTGAGAGAAAAGCAATAGGTAATAATATATATTGTTTCTTTACCATTATTTATACCCTTTATTTAGTTAAATTTAAGTTGTTGACAAATGCCAATATTTGGTAAATTTTGGGATAATATATGAATGTGATATATTGTATTAATAAAATCGTATTTTGTTTTATTTCGTAACGGGTTAACAATAGCAAATTCTATACAGGATAATAAAATATGAAAATTACAGTAATAGGAACGGGCTATCAAGGCTTGGTTGTAGGTACTTGTTTTGCTGAAAGTGGGCATATAGTAACCTGTGTTGATTGGGATAAAGAAAGGATTTCATTACTAAAACAAGGAGAAATCCCTATATATGAACCGGGATTAAGTGAACTGGTTTCGCGAAATATTGAAGAAGAACGGCTTTTTTTCACAGATTCTTTACAGGAAGCCGTTCAAAACTGTCTTCTTGTATTTTTATGTATGGACCCTGTGCTTTCATATTCGACAGTAGATGATATTATTAAACCTGTTTTAGATGTAGTAAAAATAGTTGCACGGGTTATGACAGGATATAGAATAATTGTAAATAAGATGACCTTACCCCCCGGGACAGCTGATAAAATTAAGGAAACATTAAAGGAGAATACACCGCATCCATTTGATATTGTGGTTAATCCTGACTTTTTAAAACAAGGAACGGCTGTGGATGATTTTCTTCGTCCTGACCGTGTAGTTGTGGGATGTGAGGATGTTCGGGTGCAGGAAATTATGAAAGAAATATACAGTCCTTTCTTGCGAACGGGTAGACCATTGTTATTAATGAGTTTGCGTAGTGCGGAATTGAGTAAATATGCAACCGCAGTGATGCTGGCTGGACGAATATCTATTATTAATCAGATAGCGGATTTATGCGAAGTTTGGGGAGCCAATATCAGTGAAGTCCGAGAAGCCGTTGGGGCGGATAGCCGTATAGGACAAACATTCTTATTCCCCGGTATCGGTTATGGTGGCATTTGGTTACCCCGAGATTTGGACTTATGTATGCTATTTGCCAAAGAAAAAGGAATATCCTACTATCTTTTTGATGCTATCCAGAAGGTAAATAAAGAGCGGTGTGAAAAGTTCTTATCTATGATACTGGAACATTATAAAGGGGATTTAAATGGAAAAACACTTGCAATTTGGGGGGCTTCATTTAAGGCAAGAACTGACGATATTCGGGAAGCCCCTTCGATTTTTATTATAGAGGAATTGCTAAAGAAAAAAGCAATATTGAGGGTTTTTGACCCTCTGGCAGGACCTAAACTACGAGAACGATTTGGTACTCAAATTGAAATCGCACCAAAACAATATCCTCCTTTAGAAGGGGCAGAAGGACTTTTAGTTCTGACAGAATGGAATGAATTTCGTCGTCCAGATTATGAACGCATGGCTCAATTAATGAAAGAAAAGGTGATATTTGATGGAAGAAACCTTTATACACCTAAAACAATGGCTTCTTATGGCTTCCGTTATTACAGTATTGGTAGACCTCCTGTAGGATAAATAAATTATGGCTAATAAATTAAATTCTTTATTTGTAGGGCGAAAGAGTAGGGTTTTTACGGTAGATATATCTCCCCGAGAAGCAATGAAATATGCTGCGGGTATATATGAAACCAATCCGCTTTTTTATGATGACCGTGTTCATCCTTTATTGGTACATCCGATGTATGCGGTAGCGTTAACATGGAAAATTTCATCTCGATTTGACGAATATTGGGATACTGCAGGGTTTCCTCTGGATGTACTGGAAAGACAGGTTCATTATCTTGAAGAACTTCGCTGGTCTCAACCCCTCTATGCAGGTGAAACTTTGCAAATACAGGGGGAAGTAAAAGCCATTGTCCCTCATTTGTCCGGAACTTTGTTCTGGATAGATTACACCGCGAAGAATAGAAAAGATGAGATTGTCTTTGTTGAAGGATTAGGTGCTTTGTTAAGGGATATTCCATGTGAAGATGAAGGTAAAGGGAAAGAATTGTTTTTTAGAAATGTAAAAATTGATAGACAAAATGAAAAAACTTTATGGGAAGAAAATATTGTTATCCAGCCAATGGACCCTCTTATATATGATGCATGTAGTGATATTCATTTTCCCATTCATACTTCGTGGGCTTTCTCTCAAAAAGTCGGATTGTCAGCTCCTGTATATCAAGGAACAGCAACCTTATCCCAATCTGTGCGAAAAATATTTGAACATGGTTTTAATCCAGCTCAATCAAGGATTGAATATTTATATGCTCGCTTTTCGTCCTTTGTTTATGGTGGTGATGTATTAACAATAAGAGTTTTTAAAGATGAAAGTAATATAAATAATAATAAATTGTGTTTTGAAATAAAGACACCGAGGAATGATTATGCCATAAAAAACGGCGTAATTATTTTCGGAGGGTAGTATTTAAAAAAACAAAACAATTATTTTAGGAGGATAAAGATAAATGAACAGTGAGGATAGGAAATTACTCTGGCATAGCGTAGAATACTGGGCAAGTGTAAAGCCAGATAGTGATGCAGTTATCTTTGAAGATGTTCATCTCACATGGAAACAGATGAAAGAAAAGATGGATTTACTTGCTGAGGCTTTCGTATCTCTGGGTGTAGAAAAAGGAGACCGTGTCGCTTTATTATCTATGGCATGTCCAGAATTTATAACATCTTTTATGGCAGCGTCAAAAGTAGGTGCTATATGGCAGGGTATTTCTCCAAAATTTTCAAGAGATGAAATTTATTATTTTCTTTCCGACTCTCAGCCCAAAGTTCTTTTGGCTTTAGACCATTATATGAATATTGATTTACTTGAAATGATACTTGACTTTAAAGAAAAATTCCCATTTTTACATGAAGTCGTTATCATTGGCGACCCCAGAGGAAGTGGACTTATAGAATATAACGAATTTTTATGTAGAGGAAATGAAAAATCAAAAAAACTTTTAGAAAAAAGAATTCCAGAAGTAAATGAAAATGATGAAGTTTTGTTAATGTATACTTCCGGTTCTACGGGTAAGCCCAAGGGTGTATTACATACACATCGAGCAGTAATGTGTAGTGCAAAAGTAGAAAGCCAATATATGTTTTGGGATTCGGATAGCCGTATTTTACTTCATTTCCCTATAAATCATGTAGCTGCAGATGTAGAGATGGGCTATACAGCCATATATAGCGGTGCAACTATTGTGTTAATGGACCGTTTTTTACCAGAGGGTTCTCTTATAGAAATAGAAAAACATCGAATTACTCATCTGGGACAGGTCCCGGCGATGTATTTAATGCAGATGAGTACATCCAAATTCCGTTCGATGGATTGGAGTTCATTGAAGGTTATGGTTTGGGGTGCGTATGCAGCGAATGAACGAATGGTAAGGACACTGTCGGAATTAGCCAAAAAGTATAATTTCTTATTACTGACGGGATATGGTTCAACAGAAGTTTGTGGTTTTACTACCTTTGCCAGTCCTAATGACCCAGTGGAACTTTTATTTAGTTCTACGGGGCGTATTGTTCCTCCGTATGAAGTAAAGATTGTGGATGAAGAACGAAAAGAAGTCCCTAAAGGAAGAATCGGAGAGATTGCTTTTCGGGGTCCCGTAGTTATGAAGGAATATTTAAATAATCCCATCGCAACTTCTGTGGTAAAAGATAACAATGGATGGTTATATACTTCCGATTTAGGTTGGGTAGACGAACAGGGATATTTATTTGTTTGTGGACGCAAGTCTGAAATGTATAAGACAGGAGGCGAGAATGTTTTCCCGAAGGAAATTGAGGATGTTCTGGAAATGCATCCATCTGTATTAATGACGGCTGTGATTGGTGTTCCGGATAGTCTTTACGGGGAGGTGGGACATGCCTTCATTGTTCCAAAACCAGGTGCAGTCATTAAGGAAAATGAACTAAGGGATTATTGTAGAAGACATCTGGCAGGATTTAAAGTACCAAGACGGTTTGATGTTCGTCCCGTTTTACCTATGTTAGCAAATGGCAAGATTGATAAGATGACACTTCGGCAATGGATTGCCTCGTAATCTATTTATTGTTTTCGGATAGATTGAATTTCAATAAACTTATCCCATAAAGGCTGTTCTATATAGAGATAGCGAAAAACACCAGGACGAATTGTGTATATCTCTTTCATGTAAGGTTTGTTCAATCGCTTGTCAAATTCTTGCAGTAATTCTGGTGATACTATTAAAAAAGGGATATTCTCAATATTTGAAGGTATTTTGGACCAGAAACCCTTTTTATCAATTTTCCGTAAATACCATGGGATAGGCCAGTAATCATTTATCGGGTCAATTACAAAGACAATGGGTTCTTGATTTTCTTTAATAAGTATGTCAGACAATTGATATATACGGTCCATCATTTTGACTAAGGATGTGCTTGTATGAGCATATACATAGGGGTTAGAAATATCAGCGAAATAAATAAAGTTTCCCTGATATGTTTGATAAGATAGATGGTATATACCTGACAATAGGATAATAGATAAAATAAAACGAGCCCATATTTTCCTAAATTTTTGCCAAAGTGCCTGAAAACCAATGCCTGCAAATATTATCATACCCAGGAGTGGAAAGAGTATATTCCATGGAGTTTTATAAGGTATGAGGGAAAATATAAGAAAGGTTGTAAAGAAAGAAACGAACAAGAAAATATAAAATGATGATAATGTCTGCTCTCTTACATCGCATTTCTTTTTAATAAGAATTCCAATCGTGAAACATAACGAAATGATGATTCCGACAGAACATAAAAGAATTATAAATCCTTCTGACCATATAGGTCCTACAGTTTTGTTAAAGTAAGTCAAAATTTGTAAATAGTACCACCATGGTTTGTCATGAATCCCGGAAGAACCTTCTCCACTTGCCCTGAAAAGATAAGTCTGATAAGCCCTGAAGAAATCTAATAATCCCTGTTTGTTCGTGAAAAAAGAAGAAAATAATAAAAGCCAGGGGATAAAGAATGCTATAAAGAGTGCAAAGATATGTTTTAATATTTTTGTCCATGTTAACACATGGGGAAAGATAGTAGAATTTGTCTCCATAAATTGAGAAGTTTTAATTAAGTAAACAAAGGTTATTACAGTTGCTAAAGAAGTAGCAAAAAGAACAATTAATGTAGTTTCTTTTGTAGCGAAGGCAAGGGATAGATTAAAACCTGTAAGAATTGCTGAAAGAATATTTGGTTTGCTTATATAACCCCATAATGAAAATATAAAGAGGGAAGAAAATAAAACGAAAAGTGTTTCATGGACATAATAACGACTATAGAAGAAGAATGCATGAGATACCGCAAGAAGTATAGAAGATACGAGAAAAGCAATAAGTCCAACATATTTTTTCATAGGTAAAAGTGATAAAAAGATTAATATACTAAAAAGAACAGGAACTATACGGAACATAGTTTCATTTGTCTCGCGAAACTGATGAACTCCATAAAAATAAAAAATAGGCAATGTAGCATAATATAGTAAAGGACCATGATGTTCGTGAGGGTCATATTTATAAAGTCCTTTTTCTAATAATATCCCTGCTTTATAAGCTTGATTGGCTTCATCACAATGCATAGGGCGAATAGAAATTCCGTAAAAACGGGATACAAGAACAGAAAATAAAAATAAGATGTAGAATAAAAGGAAAAGATATTTTGGGATTTTTTTCTTATACATTTTTATAAAGTTTTTTGTTTTATTATGAGCAACTATAACTTAAAAGGCAAATTTGTTTTTATTAAAGAGAAATGCCACCTTTATTAATTAAAGGTGGCACATAAAAATCATGTAGTCGGGGTATCTATTATTTTCCGTAAACTTCTACTTCGATATAGTGATTCATATCATTGTAAGAATTGCCATTGCTGTATAAACGAACATATTTTCCTTTGACGCCTTCTTCAATGCCAATAAGCCTTCCTTTGTTATTTTCAATAAACTCCTTGTCTTTTCCAATACCTAAGCCTGCAGAATTATCATAGTCGTTATTGTAAACTTGCTTACCACCGTCTTTAAATTCAGGATCGTTTCCAACAGTTACAATAAAGTCTTTATATACGCGTTTACCTTCGTGGAAGTGCCATACAACGATTGCATAAATAGTATATTCTTTATCAAGTTCGATTTGAACCCATTGTAAACCGGAGGGAAGTTCGACAACGCTTTTCTTACCATAATCTTTATCACCATCCGTGATTTGTTTTAGTTGACCACGAGTTGGGGGAACACTACTGGTTACAGGTTTGTCTTTGGAAATAAGTGTAACACCTTCGGGAACATAATAAGGTGGACGGTCTTTATAATCTTCTTCTTCTAAATTGGGACTGTAGTAATCAATGGGCGTTCCACCAAAGAATGGTTCTGGAAGCTCAAGTTTTAATTCAATTTTTCCTGCGGGAGGATTGTCATCTGCATATACAGTAGGTGAAGCCAGAATGAGAAGAACCATTATTCCCATAAAAGAGAGGACATAATACATTTTTTTTGTGTAATCCATAATAAACTCCTTCTAAAATTTTAAGTTGATATTGTTTAATGATTTGACCAAATTTATTTCCGGTCCAAGATGACAAAATATTTTAACATATTTTTAATCATACATTCATCTTGTAATGTAGTTGATATTATATGTATTATAATCTGTTAATAAAAACGAAGGTTTTAAATTTTATATTTACATTTTATGTAAAGAGGTTTTAAAAATAGATATTATTTGAATCCAAGCAGATATTTTTTTCAATAATTAGATAATATAACTTCAATTTTATAAATAAGTTATAATGAAATATTATGATATTGAGTTTAACATATTTCAAAGATTAGTTGATTTCCATTTTGACAATTGTGTATAAATGGTGGTAAATTATTATTTACTTATCATTAAGTATATAAAACAATTGAAAATCTTAACCAAGATGAGGGTAAGACTATGGCTACAAAAGAGGATTTAAAAGCAAAAGATGCAGCAATGGAACTTGCAGAAGAGGCACGTGAAACGGAATGGAAATTCCCAAGTTTCACCGCAGAAATGTTCCGTGGTAATTTCCGCTGGGATTTACTACATCCCTATCCAGCACAGTCCGAAGAGGACAAAAAGATAGGAGATGAATTAATTGCAAAAATTAAAGATTTACTCGACAAGTATGTTGACCCTGTTGAGATTGATAAGACAGGTGTCTATCCCAAGGAAGCATTGGAAAAAATGAAGGAGATGGGTTTGTTTGGAATGAAGATAAAACCCGAATATGGTGGCTTGGGTCTTTCTGTCACCAACTATGCCCGTGTGCTTTCTTTCATTGGTAGTTATTGCCAGAGTACAATTACATGGCTTTCTGCACATCAGAGTATTGGTGTTCCGGAGCCTCTTCGTACCTTTGGGACAGAAGAACAGAAAAAGAAATATTTACCGCGGGTAGCAAAAGGTGAAATTTCTGCATTTGCTTTGACAGAACCTGAAGTGGGTTCAGACCCGGCACAAATGAAGACTACAGCTACTCCTTCCCCTGACGGTTCCTATTATCTGCTGAATGGAGTTAAATTATGGACGACTAATGGTCCGGATGCAGATGTAATTGTTGTGATGGCAAAAACTCCTCCAAAAATAAAGAACGGTCGTGAAATTCCCCAAATCACAGCATTTATTGTTGAAACCAACTGGCCCGGTGTGGAAGTAGTAACCCGTTGTAAATTTATGGGTCTTAAAGGGCTTTCCAATGGTATGTTAAGATTTAATAATGTAAAAGTCCCCACAGAAAATATTATTGGTAAGCCCGGTATGGGATTAAAGATAGCCCTTACCACATTAAATACGGGTCGTTTAGGTGTCCCATCAGCAGGTGTTGGCGCCGCAAAAAGGTTTCTTGAAGATGCGGAATGGTGGGCAAAAAACCGTGTTCAATGGGGAAGACCTATCGGGCAACATCAAGAGATCGCTAAGAAAATTGCCAATTTTACCGCAAATACATTTGCAACTCAGGCTATGGTATTTATTACATGTTCCTTTGCAGACAAGAAAAATGCAGATATTCGGTTAGAAGCCGCCGCAGCAAAGTATTTTGCTACAGAATTTGGCTGGCAGGGTATGGATGATCTACTTCAGACCTTAGGTGGTAGAGGCTATGAAATGGCAGACTCGCTATATAATCGTGGGGAAAGACCTTTCTTCGTTGAACGGTTTATGCGTGATAGCCGTGTAGGTCGTATTTTTGAAGGTTCTTCCGAAATTATGCACCTAATTATGGCTCGTGAAGCATTAGATACCCATTTCAGTTTAGTCATGCCTATCATGAAGCCTCAAAAAGGTCAAAGCATGGTTAAATTAATATGGAATGCCCTGAAATTCTATATAAAGTGGTATCCTAAATTATGGTTGCCTTCTTCCACAAACTTTAATGTGAAGAAATTAAACTCTACAAACAGAGACCATCTGAAATATACAGCAAAGACCTGCAAGAGACTTGCTCGTAGCATTTTCCATACAATGGCTAAGTATGGTCCAAAATTGGAAAATGAACAATTAATTCTGGGTAATTATGTGGATATCGGTGTTGACCTATTTGTGATGGCTTCTTGTTTATCTTATGCTGAGTATCTAATGAATAAGAATCCTAATGACGATTCTCCACAAGATTTGGCGGATTTGTTCTGCAAAAATGCTCGTCAGAGAATCGAAAATAACTTTAAGGCTGTTAAAAAGAATCACAACTATATGTATCGGAAAGTTGGTGATAAGTTGTTAGAAGGGAAATATCGCTGGTTAGAGTTCGATGTTTATGAAGGTTTACCTCCAAAATATCGTGATTATGAAAAGAACCTCCCTATACCTGCAGAAGCACCTGATAATTCTAAAACTGAAGCAAAAGCGTAATTAAATTTTTGTTAGATTGAATAAAACGAGAGGGACCTAAAAAAGTCCCTCTCGTTTCTTATTTATATTTGCCTGTTAAAGCATTCCAACGAATTTTGAGAAGGTCATAAAACATTTTAGATGAGTCTTTGATAGGATGAACCCGTGACTCTGTTCGATTACGCCATCGTGTAGGTACTTCTTTTATTTTTAGTCCGTGCTTTTCTGCTATGAATAATATTTCCGCATCAAAACTGAATCGCTTTAATGTCTGTCTTGGAAAAACAATGCTTATAGATTTTTCATTAAAGCATTTACAACCGCATTGAGTATCCTTAAAATGGGTAAGACAGAAAAATCGGAGTATGAGATTATAAATTTTCCCCATGGTTTGACGATAGAATGGCTGGGGAATTTCAATGATAGATCCAGGTAAAGCCCTTGATGCAATTGCAATATCGTAACCATTATTAATTTCACGGATAAGTTTTTCCACTTCTTCAATAGGGGTAGAGGCATCCGCATCGTAAAAACAACGAATATTACCGCTTGTATGATGTAACATGGCTTCTTTAACTACGCTACCTTTTCCCTGATTTTGAGGGAATGCAATGACTTTAACTACCCCTTTATATTGTTCTGCCCATTTTTGTGCAAGAGGGACGGTATTATCTGTACTCCCATCATCAGCAATAACAATTTCAAAAGAGAAAGACTGCTTTTGAAGATAAGCAAGTGCATATCGTAATGTTGTTTCAATCTCTTCTTCTTCGTTATATGTAGGAATTATCAGAGAAAACAAAATAATACTCCTTATAACCCCTTTCTAATATTTATTTTATACAAACTTATATATTAGTTTGCGGGTTTATACCAAATGTTTCTATAGCGAACGGCATCCCCATGGTCTTGAAGCATTAAAACACCTTTCGGTGCTTCCTGGTCACTTACACCACCCGGTGTCGGTCCTTTTAATTCTACATTATCATGGATTACAATACCATTATGGACAACGGTTATGAAAGCATTCTTGATCTTTTGACCGTTTGCGTCGTATTTCGGACCTGTAAAAGTTATATCATAGGTCTGCCATTGTAATGGGGGAAGAGATGCACACACTTTAGGTGTAGCAGATTTGTAAATACCACCGCAAAGATTATCTGCGGGTAAATCACCAAAACTATCTAATACCTGAACCTCATATCTTCCGAAAACATACACGCCACTGTTTCCTCTTGCTTGACCTGTTTCATTTGGCATGAATGGACACAAAAACTCAATATGATATAGTCCATCTCCATATTCTTCTTTTGTCCAGATATTTGAGGCTATGGTGCGTGCAGAACCATCTTCAACCAGTTGCCAGTGAGGTTTTAAATCCCACATATCCAGATTTTTACCATCCATAAGAACAATAGCACCTTCTGGTGGTTGTTGTCCTAAAGTGGGTGATTGTAAAAACACGCGTTTGAATTCGAAAGTTGCTTTTTCTTTTCCCTGTTCAATAGTACCTTTAAACACTTCATTTTTAATTTGTCCTGTTACTTTTCCTTTACCTCCAAAGTTTCCCTTAAAATCCACTTCGCCGTCAAAATTGATTTCAGCCATTCTTTTGGCTTTTTCTTTATCCTGTTCCATAATTCCTGCAGGTCCCGAAGGTGCTTTCATCCCTTTTATCTCGGCTCTTTGTTCGGGGTTAGAACCTTCAGTGTAAAGTAATACACAACGATACCTACCACCTCCCTGGGCTACCACCTGAGCACGAAGACTTTTACCGTCCCAGTTTTTTCCTGAGATAGTTCCTTGATAATTGCCCATCACTAAATCGTCATCTTCATCTGCTATGACAGATGTGGCAAACATAATAATTGCAGTGAAAAGTAGCAGAAACAAATAATTTTGTTTTAAAAAACGCATAATACATTCCTCCAGAATTTATAGTTTTTTGTTGGAAAGGAGACTTGTAATTCCATCTTCACATTATACTTTAATTGGAGTAATTATGAAAAATGGAATTTGAGTAATGACTTCGGTAGAAAGTAGATAGTTTCATCAAGAATGAGAGCCATTTTTCTTCTGTCCTTTACAAAAATAAACATGAAGAAAAATATAAAAATACAAACAGAGACCCTTAAAGCGAGCAATTCCAAGTTGTATTAATGATTGAAAAAAAACCTTAGAGATAGGCTTATATTCTTTATGTATTGAGTAAACAAAGGAGCGTTTAGCACCCGATAATTTACACAACATAATTTGACGAGGACTTTCAAATAATACTACAAACTGGTCTAATTGTTGAGAACGAATAATTTTTATGATATTTAAAAATGTTTTTATCCCTTTTAATATGGAAATATGCTGTCCCTGCCATGGTAATGGAATGAGAGATACGGGAAGTTTCTCAAAATAATAAGAAGGAAAATCTTTTGGAATAAATAAGACAATATTATCATTGGGATATTTTTCAACAAGAAAATGTACCGCCTTTAAGAAGTGGGGACCGTAACTATAAAACAAGCCAATTTTCATAATTTGTTATTTCTCCTTTGATAATAAATCTTCAATAAGAGGTATATAGTATTTATCAATGATAGTATCCCATGTGTAATTTTGTAAAACGAATTTTCGAGCATTGTCTCCTAAGGTTATTCTGAATTGAGGATTGTCAAGAAGGAAATTTAGTTTTTCTGATAGTTCGAGTGGATTAGCGGGTTCAAATAAGAGACCATTTTGATTATCTGTTATAATTTCTTTCAGTCCGCCAATCCTGCTGGCAATAACTGTTTTTCCTATTGACATCGCTTCTAATGCAGTGATTCCAAAGGGTTCTGCCCAACAACTGGGGACAACACAAATATCCGATTGCCTGTATATGTTAAATAATTCGTCACGAGGTAGCCATCCTAATGGTAAAAACCAATCATTATGGAGATTGAGATTAAATGAAGTTACATATATCTTAAAATCTTTTCTTTTCTGATAAAGGATGTTTCCCGCTTCATATAATGTTTGCATTCCTTTGGATGGGTCGTCACACCTTCCTGCCATAAATATTATTTTTTCTTGAGGGTGATTATTTCTTAAGGGCGGTTGCTCTGTAATATATTCTTTTTCAATCCCACCGGGGATTACGACAGCTTCAACACCTTGCTCTAATAATTCTGTTTGAAGGTCTTTATTGTAAACGATAACTTTTTTCCACTTTTTGATTACATTAAGGTATGATTCCACAAAAGAACAGGAAAAACTTTTGCTCTGGATATAATCTTTCGTCCATGTATTATACATTCCCGATAAAAGTTCTTTTTTTAAGCCATCTAAAGAGCATTGGCGACAATAGTCAGGTGTCTTGAAGATGCTTTTAGGACAATGCTTGTCATCTTTAAATCGTAAAGGACTTCTAAGACAAAATAATTCATGAGCGAAAGCCCTGGAGATGATTGGAATATCGGGAAATGAAGTTATTATGTTTTTGCTAATGGGTATCTTTATTAAGTAACCATGTAGTAAAAAAATTATGGAAGGCTTATGGTCTTGTATTAAGGTACATACTTTTTTTGAAATAATATTGATATTCCAATGTTGCGAAGGTATTGAAATACGAAGGGAAGGGAAAGGTAATTGTTGCGGATCAAAATTTCCTCTATCTGAAGAATATTCTTCCGCAATCCCTATAAACAAAACATCGTATTTTCTCTCCGATAAAAGTTTTAATACATTATAAGTATCTATATCAGCACCTCCATTCGGAGGCCATGAAAAATTGAAGTCAATGAATACGATTTTTTGTTTTCTATTCAACAAATGTATCCCTTTGCGTATTTACAATGGATGTGTTTTGTTTTATCAATTCTTTTTCATAATAATTTGTAATAATACTTTCCCAGTTATAATTTTGGGAAACATACTGCTGTGCCTTATTACCCATATTATTTCTAAGGGTATCATTTGATAGTAGTTGGTCAAGATAATCCATCAGAGTTTCGGTGTCCCCAGGCGGAAACAAAAAACCTGTTTCTCCATGAAGAACTGTTGTCCTTAATCCACCAATATTACTTGCTATGACAGGATTGCCTGTAGCCATGGCTTCTAATGCGACAATTCCAAAAGGTTCATCCCAGATACTTGGGACAACACAAATATCCATTTCAGAGTAAATTTGGGGTAATTCTTCATAATCGAGCCATCCTAAAAATTTTACCCAATCGGGAAATCCATGTTCCCAGCCCCCAGTGCAAAAAAGTTCAAAATCATTTCTTTTCTTTCTTAATTTTTCGCATGCTTTGTATAAGACATTAAAACCTTTTGCAGGGTCTTCAATTCTCCCAGACATAAAAATTTTTTTTATTGTATTATTATTGTTTTTTTCTTTATGAAAAAGTTTTGTATCTATACCCCCAGGGATAATAACCACTTCAGGATGATAACACTTCCATGTATTAGCCATTGTCTCAGAATATACAATAATTTTTTGGACTTTTTGAAGAGCATTCAATAGTGTTTCTAAATAATTAGATTTATAGGCTTTAGTAAGCAAGTATTCCTCTAACCATGCATTTGTCTCCAGATTTGTTAGTTTTTCCTTATGATGATGTAGTCCACATTTACGGCAGATATCCTGTGTGGAAAGGTAATCTAATGGGCAGGGCTTATTATTTAAAAATTTGAGAATATCTTTTTGACAAAGAAGTTCGTATGCATATTGTCGCCAGATGATAGGGATGGATAATTTATCAAAGAATAAAGTAATAACGGGTTTGAGGAAAAAACTATCCCCAATAATAATGTAATCCGGTTGATAATTGGATACAGATGAAAGTAAAAAATCTTTAAGTTGGGTTAAGAAATGAATATCAAAAAAATCTATGGTAATTTTTTTTGCAGGGAATGGTAGGAATTCAGTTTTAAACATTCCTCTGTTTTGTTTAGGTGAAGTAATGGAAAGAAGCAATACTTCGTGGTTGTTTTTTGAGAGTTGTTTCAACACATTAAAAACATCAACATCTGCTCCACCTCGAGGAGGCCAGTTAAATAGCAGGTCTATGAAACAGATTTTCATTTTTTGATGATCCGATGATATTTGTTAGCGATGTTTTTGCGAGCCATACCATTGACTACCACCGTGGTCAAGATGAAGGAGCGGAATGCCCGTTAAACGGTGTTCGGGACCAAATGTTTGCACGACCGACCTTCCAAAAAACCAATCTGCACCTTCAAAATGGTTGAAATCAGGATATGTTATCTTTTGAAAGACCTCTTTTCTACAACACTGGCAGTATCCGATAGGTATTCCATCCGCCTCTCTTCTTCGCCATTCACCGGGACCTTCCAGTAGAGCATCATATTGTTCCCATGGGCGAATAAGCCCTAACAGTATTTGGGCGGTGATTTCTGGTGTTAACATCTTCCTACCATCCGGGGCAACGAAGTGGATATCAGAACCAATTTTATCCATAGTCGAGAGAAAATCGGGATGGAGGATAATATCTGCATCAATTAATATAACCCAATCAGCAGAACATAAGGGCAAGGAAGCATTGATTAAGAAACCTTTTGATTTCCAGTAACTCTGACTGAAAGGTGAACGAATAATTTTAATATTTGGGAAGGCAGATTCAAAACAATCAAGAACATCATCCGTTGCATCTAAATCGGGAACATAAGCCACAACAATTTCTACCTGATTTAAATCGAATTGTCTTTGATGCGCAATACTTAACAAAGAAGCCCGTAAACGATTTGAATATCGGGAGCAGACATATAAAAAGGAAAATTTAGGTTTTGCCGTTGTATCACGGTCATAGATTTTTTCAGGTTTCCATAAGGTAATTCCTTGAGTGACAATTTCTCCGTCAATGTTCCAAATAGATATGCGGGGTTCTAATTTTTGGGGCAATCGAGGAGGGACTAAGGAAGCATTAAAGAATTCTGTAGGATAAATAATTTCCTTATCTCTAATCAGGACATAATGCCCCATTTCATTTATATGTAATGTCACTTTATGGCTTTGGGCTATCATAGGGCAGACAATTTTTATATGAGGTCCGAAACTAAAACCAATCTGTTCTGCAAATCCGCCTCCAAAAGTTACAGAAATTGTCAGAGGTGGTTCTGTCATACAAATAGGGGTGCTTTGTAATTCACCACAATTAAACGAGAACCAACGAACTGCTCCAGGCATATAATGGGTCATTCGATTCTCGATTTCGTAATCCTCAGGAGCGATTTCCTTCCAGGGTTTATGATGTAAAGTAATTTGAATCCCTTCTTCATAGAGTTGTTCTAATTTGGAGAATTTAGAACGCTTTTCTTCATCAATATGCATGGAGTATCGAGGTATGAATGATCGAAAATAAAGAGGATTTCGTATGGGATTTCCTGAAGAAGGATTCAGTTTGAATTGTGATGTTAAGAATGGATTCTGCCCTTTATCACAGATATACCTGAGGAAACAGTTTGAACAAATCCCCCAGTTTTTTTCTTTCTTTTTTTGCTCTCGGATTATTCGCTGTTCTATTTGATTTGTGTTTTCTGGGAGTGCTTCGTAGTTTCTTCGCCATTTTAAGTGTCGTGTGAGTTTATGCCATGCCCAGAGGGGAATGTATAAACCGGGATGATTCAGTATCCATGGGAGAACCATGTTATCAATTCCGCTGTGAAACGATACTTTCTCTCTTAGTTTCATTTCTAATATTTTTCGGATTTTATATGTGCGAAAATTCCACAACATTTGAGCGAATTCAAATGCAGATTGGGTATAAAAGTCAGAATCTGCATAGAATTGAGGAGAATTTACAATACAATGAGTACATGGAGGTTCTAATACACAGAAGGGTATACCAAGAACACTAACAGGAATTTGAGAATTGATAAATTCCAGTATAATTTCTTTTAGTTGTTTTATCTTTTCTTCATGAAGGGTAACTATCTCATTAAATTTATTAGTGAAAGGAAATTTCTCAAATAAGACGAAAGAAGCCACAGATTTGAAGGTTTCTATTGCAGTAGATGGACTTAATTTTAATATGTAAGAAATTGGGGAATATATTCTCAAAGGTATGTCTAATTGTGTGCAGGTCTCTACCCAATCGTCAATTTGCGATTGTGTATGATTGGATATAAATAAAAAAATATCTAAAATACCCAATTCCTTTAATAACTCAATATTTGTGGGAGGCTCAGAAAGGGTTGTTCCCCAGGAGAGTTCACATTGAAATTCCTGTTTTGTAAAATTGATTAGATCGGTCAATGTCTTCAGATTATCATCAATATCGGAGAAAAAATCAATTTTTTCTACTTTAAATTGTTCATATTGAATACGAGCCCATTTTTTTAAATCCTCTAATGGAATTATTTCATCATAATTATTCGTATGGAAAATAAATCCGCGAGTAGGTGGAAAAATTTTTAGTGAATATAATTTTAAGTCGTTCATATCTGTTGATATTTGTTAATGTTTGAAAATGTTTTTCGTTTTTCGGGCTAAATTATATAAAAGTGGAAAGCGGTCTTGCGTTGTCATTTTCGCTAACATCCACTGCCTTTGCCATTTCCATTTACCTTTGGGATACATTGCCTTTTCTCTAAATGCTTCATTCCAGAAATAACAAACGGTACTACATCCTTTACATCCATTTTTGCCAATGGCGTACAAGATCTCCTCCTTTATATTTGGATCTTCTATGATTTCATCTATAGTTCTGTTGTTAATGTTTCGGCTTTCTTTTTTTAACCATGGATAGTGCCAGCAGGGGAGAACCCATCCTTCTTCATCGATACCCAAGTGAGTTGTAGGGATAGGACAATTTTCACCCGGATGCATAATAAGGTTAGGGTAACGAAAACTTAATTCAAACCCTTTTATCATCTCTTGGGATAGTGAAACATGTTTATTCGCTAACGAATCTCTTTGAAGGATTTCATATAGTTGATTTATGGCTTCTGGCAAATTTTCAAGGGGAACCAGTTCCTTTTGATGATAGGATTCCGCAAAAGAAAATCCGTGCCAAATAAGCGGAAAATTTTTGAAATATTCATAAGTTTCAATGGAATGGGTAAAATTACTTTTTTGAATAACCGTATTTATGGCAACCTTAGCACCGTTTTCTATCAAAGATAAAAATACTTTGTTCGTTTTTTCAAAATTTCCTTCCCCTCGTATATAGTCATGAACCTCACCAATACCATCAATAGATATATTTAAAATGACATTTTGATGTTCTGCATAATAACGAATGTTGTCTTCAGAAAATCTTGTTGCATTTGTAAGAATCCAAATTTCTATGAAATTCTTGGATAGAACATCAACTAATTCTTTCAGATAGGGTAGCAGGGTAGGTTCTCCACCTCCGATAACAACTCGTTTAACTTTTTTACGCAGAGCAAAGTCCGCGATATGCAATGCCTGTTTCTGTGTTAGACTTTTTTTATCACGGGTAATAACAGGACACATTCGGCATTGCAAATTACAGCAAGAAGTAGCACAAATCGTAATCTGTTCCCAGTTATAAAAATTTTCTGTCATGGTTATTATATTATTCAATTCTGCAAATTGTGGTGATAATATATTAAAGTATACCATTGAATAATAGTGTAATATAAATTGAAGGACTTTATTCGAATAAAGAAGGGAAAATATGGCATACGAAAAAGAATGTTCCAATTTATTACGATATTGTGTTGAAGGACAATCTCCATTGTATGAAATTGTTTTTTTTCTTACGAATCGGTGTAATCAACGATGTTTGACATGCTGGCAATGGGAAGAAGATTTTAAAACGATTGAAAAAGAACTATCCGATGAAATGTGGATAAAACTATTGCAAGAATCTATTGCCATGGAAGCCAGACATTTGTATATTGTTGGTGGTGGAGAACCTATGGTTCGAGGAAATCTCGTAATGAGATTAGCGGAATTAGCCAAGCAGAATGGGATGTTTTGTGTCCTGCATACCAATGGAACTTTATTTAAAAAAGAACAAATGGATAAATTAATTTCTTTAAAATGGGACCAAATAATTTTTAGTATAGATGGTCCTAATCCAAAAATTAATGATTCTATTCGCGGTGAAGGGACTTTTGGAAAAGCATTTCAAAATTTAATGTATATATGCCAAAACAGGAATTATTTAATTCCAGATTTAGGAATCAATGTTACAATAACGAATAAAAACTACCTGTATTTGAAAGAAATGGTTGATTTGGCAGTAAAAACAGGTTGTGGGGGTGTTCACGCTACATTAGTTCAACCTTTTAATAAACAAGCAGAACAGTTTGTATTAGGGAAAGAAGAAATAGAGAAATGTAAAGAAATACTGGTATCTGCAAAAGCAAAGGCTGAAAATGCAGGACTTTATCATACATTCGATTCTGTCCTTGAAAGTTTTGAACAAATGAATAATAGTCAGAATAAAGGTGGAGATAAAAATCATTTGGATAATGATGAATCTAATGATATCCGTTTTGTAGAAACTTATTGCTTTGAACCTATGCTCTCCATGACTATTTCAGCGGATGGGAAAGTCAGTCCTTGTTGCATGTTCTGGAATAATGACAATCCCTCAGTTCACGATTATTCTTTATCAGAAATCTGGAAGGGACCTTTTTTTAATACAATCAGGGAACAATTACAAAAAAAAGATACTATTCCCAACATTTGTATTAATTGCCCCTCTCAACTTCGTCAACGAAGCGAAAATATTAGAAAAGAATTAAAAACGATGGGAGAGAAGACTACAAGGAATCCAATTCTATTAATAGTTCGTTTTTTAAACCGAATTAAAAAAGAAGGGTTCTCTTCCGCTTTGAAACGAGTAAAAGAGTGGTTGTATATCCGTGCTGGGAAGGTTTGATTATTTTAACATCAGGACGGATTGTCTTTTTGAGTTTGTTTCTTTCCTTCTTTCCAGCCGGAGAGATGAGATAGCCTCTGAAAAAGGGTGAGTAGAAGAATTTCGAAGGTATTTTTATAGGATAATTTTTCTTGCCTGCATTTGTTCCATTGGTATTTCATGTCACGAATGCCACTACGGATACCTGTCATAGGTGGGAGCATAAGATAACCAGGCCAGTAGTTTTCGTAATCCGGCATTTGTTCTGGGTTAGGATAGATTTCATCTAAATTCAAGCAACGATGAATTACTATACTACAACCAAAGCCATAGTTATACCATGTTTTAATAAAAGCACGGAGATTGGTGTCAAAATCATGATATACAATCGCGTCTTCTTGATAAGCGAAACGCCATCCTTTTTTCCATAGATGGATACTCGCAGAAATATCCTCACCGCCAGGATTGCGTATGTCTCCTGCAAAACCGCCAACTTCAAGCAAAGGTGCTTTTAAGAAAGCACAATTGCAGGTAACAAGATAATGAAGTCTTTGCGGTGGTTCTAAAACACGATGGAATAGAAAATGCCTGGCAAACATAGATTTTTCGGATACGGCTTTTACTCTACCTCCCACCCCGACAATTTTTTTTTCTATATTAATTGCGGAGGTAATTTTGCTTAACCAGTGAGGATGAACTCTACAATCGGAATCTGTGAAAGCGACAATATCTCCACGAGCCATTTCTAATCCTGTGTTCCGAGCGATACCAGGACCGCTGTTTTTAGGTAAACGAAAATACCTGAACTCATACGGATGCCACTGTTTAGCCCAATTTTGGCATGTTTCTGGTGTCTCATCTGGAGAAGCATCATCAATGACAATAACTTCATACGGTTTTTCGTATTCTAAAGAATCAAATGAATGAAGGAGATGTGTTAATCTTTCATGGTCATTATAAGCAGGAACAATTACTGAGGTTTTAATTTCATTCATTTATCTAATATCCTGATTCGTATTTTCTGTCGTTTGAAATCGAATACCGCCATCAAACAAGATATGGGTACCTGTTTTTAAGTGAAATACAGATTTTTGTTCCGGAGTTGCAATAGCCTGGATTATTCTGGCACCCAAAGAATATTCGGGATTAATAGGACTCATTCGAAACGCATTCTCTTGATTGGTGAAAAGACAAATTAATGGTAGTTTTTCTCCCTGTGCTTTTATATACAGAGATGGACTGTAATTTTTATTCAGATGACGGTATTCGGTTTGTTGCGGTAAAATTTCAGGGAAAAAACCTTTTTCAAAACTTGTTTCCCATTGACTATATGCGTAAACTAAACCTATTGAAATATTGTATTCTTCTAAATCAATTTCTTCCATAGTTTCACACCATATTTTTGTATTAATGCAATCGGTTTCACTATCAGGGGTTAGTTCCCATTTTAACTTTATGGGGAATCGTTGAGACTCCCCTTCCATTATCCATGAATTGCCTTCTTTATAAGGTGTTTTCCAGAGAAATGTCTGGCTAAGGAACCACATCCCCTGAAGACGGAATTGGGTGTGGAAATGTACCGCCTGTGTAATATGTTTCATCGTATTTTTATCTATAAATTCAATATAACCTTCGCCTAATTGGGCTTCGATATGTCTTAAATGTATTGTCCTTTGTTGTAGCCATAAAGATTTCCATGCTTCATATTGTTCTTTTGTTGCGGTGGAAATTTTAAGATTACCAATAGAGTGAGTCCCTAACTTTTGAAGCTTGCTTGTCTCTGGAATCTGGAGATGGCAATTAACAAATCGCGAGCGTCCTATATAGTCTGTATTGCCTATCGTAATGGATGTTCCAGGTTCACAGGATTCAAACTCGATCTTCAGAAGAGGATATTCCTCATGACTACTTAGTAAAAAGGCAGAGTTTTCGCCTATTTTTGGTGGAACCATAGGAACCCAACCTAAATTTCCAGGTTGAATGGGAGCAAATTTTCCTTCATTCCCCGCATAAAAGAAACGGTCATATACTTCGGGTAGAAAAATGCGGAACTCTAATGCCTGTAATGGGATTTCTTTTAATAACTTATAAGAAGGCGATAAAATGAGCGAGTTATTCTCTATAGATGCTTTCCATTCCCATTGTAGTGGCAAACGATATAAAGTGCCACTACTAACGGATGCTTGTTTTCCTCTTTCCAGAACAGACCAGTCACCCATAGATGAAGTATGAACCTGTTGAAGATGAACAACGATTCCCTCGATACCTAATGGAGATGTAATTTCCTTTTGGAAGTGAAATAAAGATATTTTTCCATGGCTGAATATGGCTTCGAGATTTCCTGTTTCATCTGAAATGGTGTGTATTCCTTCTGCTCTACCAATCTGTCTTAAATAAAAATCAATAGTAGCAGAAACAGAACCACGATCTATCAGTTTCCCATGGTCGAGTAAGAAAACACGGTTGCATAAAGCATTGACAGTGCCAAGGTCATGGGATACAAAAACGATAGTTTTTCCCTGTTCCCGAAGTTCCCCTATCCGATAACGACATTTGCGTTGAAATTCCTCATCCCCAACGGACAATACTTCATCTACAAGGAATATATCCGGATTTACAAAGGAGGCTACTGCAAAACCGATACGAACATACATACCACTACTATAAGTATCAACAGGTTGGTCTATAAATTCACGGATACCCGAAAACTCTATAATTTGGTCAATAACTTCGTTAACCTGTGCTTTTCGCATGCCTAACAAGCCCGCGTTGAGATAAATATTTTCTCTACCTGTAAGTAATGGATGAAATCCGGCTCCTAATTCTAATAATGAAGCCACCCTACCATAAACCCGAACACTTCCTTCTGTGGGTATTGTAACCCCTGCAATGATTTTTAACAGGGTGCTTTTCCCGGAACCATTTTTACCTATTATTCCAACCGTTTCGCTACGATAAATATCAAAGGTTATGTTGTCGAGGGCACGAAAGTTTTCTGTTTTTTTACCTCGAACCCAGTCAAACAATCCTCCTTGACCTCGAAGGTCGCGAAAACCCCTTCGTATAGGATATTCTTTAGTAATGTTTTTTAGTTCTATAATAGGTTCATTCGTCATTTACAAATAATCCGAAAAGGTTGCAGATTGTTTTCTAAAAATATACATCCCGATGGAAAAACAAATTAGGCTAATTATTGCGGAGTATATCAAAAAAGAGAACTGAGGTGTTTGTCCATAAAGTATACTTTCTCGAAGGTTCGTCAATATCCCTGCCATGGGATTTAATATATACAGATAATAAAACCATTGAGGAAGGGATTGATTCTCATACGCATGACGAACCCATTCCAACGGGTAGAAAACAGGAGATGCATAAAATCCGAATGTTAAACCTACATTTACCATGTTTCCTATATCTCTGAAATGTATGTGTCCTGCAGAAAGGATAAGCCCCAACCCTGCAGAAAACATGAATAATATAGGGAAGATAATAACTAACCAAAAAATTTGTAAAGATATACTTTTTTGCAATAGGAAATGGATTAGTATTAATGTGAGAAAACCAATAGATAAATTTACAATAGGGTAAATAACAGACGAGAGAGGGACTACTTCGCGTGGGAAAAAAACTTTTTTGACCAGATTTTGGTGATTAATTAGAGACAAAGTAGCACCTGAAACGGAAGAGGAAAAATATTGCCAGAAAATTAATCCGCACAAAATTTGCGTTGCCATTGGGACTTCAGAATTGGTTGAAGAAGGAATGCGTTGCTTAAAAACAAAAGAAAATACGAAAAGAAGTAATAACATTAAGGTAACAGGCTCAATAATAGCCCATAAAAAACCTAATACCGCATAACGATAGCGGGCTTTTATTTCACGCCATACAAGTCCCCAGAGTATTTCTCTGGCTCGAATTAAGTCGAAAGGGACTTGAAGGACAGATTTTTGTTTTTCACTGTCATAATACACTGTTTTTGTTAAAGGATTTGTTGCCATATTGCCAACCTATGGATTTGGGAAAGGGGGTAAAGATTTCATAGGGTCAAAACCACCGCTTTCCATACCCCCACCCTGTGGAGCAGGTATTCCCGCAGGTGGAGATATGGGTGCTTGTTCTAAGGGAATCCCCCCGGGTGTTAACATAGGGGCTACAAATTTTTCTAAATTAAATTCTTGTTGTTTTTCTTCGGTTATTAGGGGTTTGAATTCCTCCGATGTTATTTGTAATTCGTTGTCAACAATTTTAACCGTCCAGACTTTGCGGTTTCTTAATTTTTGTGATGACGGTTTTTCTATAGGCCAGGAACGACGAAATTCGTTGTAATAGCATCCGATTTTATCAATAGGTATTTGTTGAAATTTTAGGTTTTTTAATGCAAGTGACCCCACATTAATCCAGTAATCATCCTTTTCAGGACTTAAAAATAGAGGGTTTGCTATGATGCTTGAGTTGTCGAAATTTCGTTCTTGCCATTTTGCAAAAGGAATTTTTTCATAATCATCTTTCTTATAACTTTGCCAATGGACTCGAACCTCTTTCCCGTAATGGAATATTAAGTTGAACTCGAATTTGTTTGTTTCGGGATCGAAAGGGGACAGATGATATACTGCGGCACTTTCCTTTTCAGATTTCATATTAGAAATACCGCAGAAGTCATCTCTTTCATAAGATACAATGTTCCGTATGAATTGATTATTAGCAGGTTTACGACGGTCATCTTGATAGAGAGAGAGTAGTTCAGGATAACGAATGCTATAAGGCGGTTCTTTGGGTTTCATGGCTTCCAATCGTTCATCCATAACATCCCAACAATAAGCATCCCAACGGGCATCAATGTGGATAGCAGGAATACAATCAACAAAAATATTATTTTCTACCAAATTATCTCTTCCTCCACCAATCATTACGCCACAAAGAGGTATACGATATATAATGTTTCCATATACCGTAACACCACTGGTGCAGTCATCTAAATATATACCCCAAGCCCATAGAGGAGTTTCATATTGATAATTGAAGTCCTCATTATTTAATGAATCCTCATGCCCAAGTCCAAAACCATAAACATCATGGAAGATATTATTTCGCAGGATATTTCCTCGGTTTGTCCAGTCTCTTCCCATATAAAAGGCACCTGCGTCGCCCGTTTCCTGACATACACGATATATTCTATTATATTCGATAATATGGTCATTACCACCTAATATAATTGCAGAATGTGGGGAATCGTGAATCTCGTTGTTAGCAATACGATTAGCCACACCATTGATAGAAATCCCAGGATGGTATGTTTTATGAATTTTTGCAAAATTAAAAATGTGATTGTTAATAATTTGATGTCCTCCCGGTTCTAATGTTTTTTTGTTTCCACCATTGACAGAAATACCCGAACCTCCTAATTCAAAAAGGTCACACCCTTCAATTCGGTTATTTTTACCGCCATTTATTACCCCTGCGGTTTTATAAATACCAGAAAATGAACATTTGGCGACCAGACATTGTTCCGAGTTTTCCATGATAATACCTGTATCATTAGAACAAAGGAAATTTAACCCTATAAAGTTTAAATATTTGGCATTTTTAATATGCATCAAGTTATTTAATGTAGCGAGTATAGGTTTATCTTTTGTCGTTTGTTCTCTTATGGGGATGTAAAAATAAAGTTCCTGAGAATCTTTATCGAAATACCACTCATTTTCAGTATCAAGTAATGCGATATGATTTTGTAAAAAGAACCTTCTCCCTTTTTTGGCTTCATAGTTAAATTCGCCATCTATATCTATAATTCCACCTTCCTTTATGGATTTTACTTTCGCTATTTGAAATGCCCAGTTGTAATTTGAGAAAGTGGCAACTTCAAGATTCTCTATTTCGATATTTAATAAATTATCAGGCAGGAGAGAACATTGGAAAGCATGCTTGGCTGTTTCAGGAGATACATTTGTGATAAACGCCCATATTCCTCCCGGAATTTGTTCTTCACTTTTATCAGGCCAGCGGGCTAATGTTTGGAGTTTCCCATTATATATTAAAATTCGTGGTTCCGATGCAATGTTTTCTACTTTTGCTTTATAAATATTTCCTTGAAAAGTTTCAAAATTCTGAATTTCTTTACCTCCTATGAGATATACCTCTTCTCCTTTATAACTTTGCCATACGACAGGAAATTCACTACTTCCCGAGTCCGATTCATTAAATTCTAATGGCGATGTGAGTTCATATCTGCCTTTACGAAGAAGAACAACGCCACCTTTCTTTCCAGCGGAAGCCATTAGTTCTCGAAGTTTATCACGGCCTTTTTCTAATGTTTTAAATGGACCATCACTTTTATCCTCTGTGGGGTCGGGAATTGTTCCAGACCAACTGTCATTTCCCTGTGGGGAAACATAAAGAATAGGATATTGGGCTGAAAAGACACGAATAGGTATTAGAGAAGTAAACAAGAAGCAAAAGATTATAATCAGGGATTTCTTTAACATTACTTTTATTCCTTTATTTTATTTTTTATGGGAACTTTTATACCTGTTGCCATAGTAATTTTTGTTGTAGATAATTTTTTTAATGATTTTATGTATTCCTGATGTATAACAGGATAGCGAATTAATTTATCTTCCTGTTCCCAGAGGTTTTTAAACCATATTATAGTTTTCTCCTCGCCCAATACATTGTAAAAAGCATTCAAAAAATCAGCGGGTTCATCTGGCATCAATGAAAATTTGTTATTTCCCCAACGCCATGATGTTGTCATAATTTTAGATATTAATTCAGGAGGGGAAATCGGTTTTATAATTTTTCTACAGGCAATAAGTTTAATTCGATGTTGACCCGAAGGGCTTCTTTTGATAACAAAATCACCAGAAGCAATTTCAGGAAGGGCAATACTGACTCTTTTTTTATCATCATAAAGATGTATTATTGTTTCAATAATCTTTGTTTTTATCCAGTTAGTTTCTTCTATAGAAAAAGTATGGGGATTTGAAACATTTACAAAAAACTGCAAATTTTTATTTACCCCCAACTCATCAAATCCATTCAGCCATTGTGTTAGATATGCGTATATCTTCCGATGGAATTCTTTACGATTGTGTCTATCCGGGAAAAATAAGTAATCACCAGAATAGGGTTTAACTACGAGTTCTGGACATTTCTTGTTAAGGACGAGTAGATATTGATGTTCAGATTTCGCTACTTTTGAAAATTCGTCTCCGTCTTTTGCAACCACCAGGGCAAAATGGGCTTGTTTTAGTTTTTGGTTTTCTGCTTTTAAGTGAAATATGAACTGATATTTTCCCTCTTGAAATAGATGTATTTTTAAACTGGTTATAGGAGCATTCCCTAAAACTTTTTGAATGGAGGGAATAATAAATTTGTCTTTACCGCAAAGATAAGTGTTGAACGAGTTCACTAATGTGTCAAATTGGTAAAATCTTTTGAGTTCGTTGCCCCAATAATCGAAAAGGGGTCTGAATCCAGACCATAAGACTTTTATTGATGTTTTATTGAATTTTGATTGTGCTAATTTTTTCATTAAACGATAAGCCTATCTATTGTTAATTCCCTTTTTTAAGAAAAGGGATGTTATGTCTTCTAATAGTGAAATTATATTACTTTATGTGGTATGCTTTCTCATTCATCTTTCTAAGTCGGAAATAGCTAAACCTTTGTATCCAAAATAAATACAATTCCGTTTTTATAATAAAATTAATTTTAGTAGAAATCGAAACGCAACAAACTCCCCTTTGGTTGAAATATGCCTAAGAAAAATATTTTTAGCATAACTTTTTTATTAATATTCTTTTTAGAAATAATTTCTTTTGCAGATAAAGAACATTGGATAGATATTCAACAAAAAGATAAGAATATTTTAACAAAACAGAGATTTGAAATTTTAGTGAATATAAAAACAGAGAAAGAAGAGAACCCTTATTGCTTTTTCCCTCCTGAATTTGAAAATAACAAAGAAAATCTTTCTCTGGATGTTAAGAAAATAGGCACACGAGAATCTGAGAGAGAAGTAAATCTGGAAATATATATTGAGGGAATTGCACAAGAAGCCGGTGAATACACCATAGGTCCTATGAGAATACCTTATATCTTACTTTCTGCAGATATGGAAACCGAGTTTATAAAAGATAATACACGGGTTATACCTACTTCTTATTGGGAAGTCCCTTCATTACAAATAAAGGTAAGAGATGAACGATTTTTTAAATACAAAAGATATGCATACATAGGTGTTGGGATTATTTTTGTTTCTATAGTCTTCGTGTTTATCGTTTTGCTCTATAGAAATAAAAATAAAAATCAACCGATAAAAACAGAAATAACAATGAGTGATTCTCTGCATGTGGCAAGGAAATATAGGTTGGATGGCAATTATTATGAATATTTAAAAACACTACTTGAGATTGTAAAAAAATTACAAGAAAAGAAAGAAGATAAAGAATTACTAAATTTAGAGCAAAAATTAAAAGAAAAAATAAATGAAGTAGGTTATAAAGGAAAAGTCCCTACGGAACAGGAAATGGATTTTTTCTGGAAAGAAATAGCCAACAATGTTTCTGTTTATGAAGATAAAAAGAGTGTATGACGGTTTTTAATAAAATTAAGAAAGGAGACAATCTATGTCTATGAGCGTTCAGACAATTCGAGCACGGGTAGAACGATATGCGGATATATTATTGCGTGTTCAGGAAGAGATAAGAAAAGTTATTGTTGGACAGCAATATATGATAGAGCGTATGTTAGTAGGGCTTTTAGCCAATGGGCATGTTCTTTTAGAAGGAGTTCCAGGGCTTGCAAAGACCACTGCTGTGAATACGCTTGCTAAAACATTAGACTGTTCCTTTCATCGTATACAGTTTACCCCGGATTTATTGCCTGCAGATTTGATAGGAACATTGGTATATAACCCCAAAACAGGTGAATTTACCACCAAAAAAGGACCTGTTTTCGGCAATATTATTTTAGCAGATGAAATTAATCGTGCTCCGGCGAAAGTGCAAAGTGCTTTGTTAGAGGCGATGCAAGAGCGACAGGTTACTATTGGTGATAATACCTATAAACTGGAAGAACCCTTTATGGTTCTCGCTACACAAAATCCTATTGAACAGGAAGGCACCTATCCTTTACCCGAGGCACAAGTTGACCGATTTATGCTTAAATTGAAAATTACATATCCCAATAGAAATGAAGAAAAAGCCATTCTTGAAAGAATTGATTTACTCCATCAACCGAGTGTGTCAACGATACTTACAAAGCAACAGGTTCTGGAGATGAGAGAGGTAGCAAATCAAATCTATGTGGATGAAAAAATTAAAAACTATATAGTGGATATTGTCCAGACGACAAGAAATCCAGAATTGTTCGGATTAAAGATAAACCATCTTATTGAATATGGTGCATCTCCTCGTGCTTCCTTATATTTACAACAAACAGCAAGGGCATGGGCATTTTTACAGGGAGAAGGAAATGTATTTCCGCATGATATAAAAACAATGGCTCCCGATGTATTACGCCATCGTATCAAAGTTTCTTATGAAGCAGAGGCTGAAAATATTACAAGTGAAGATATTATTCAAAAAATACTTGACCATGTTCCTGTCCCATAAAAAGGTGTATAGATAGTATGTTAACTGCTGAAATGTTAGCCAAAGTCCGAAGAATTCAAATTCGGACTACGAAGTTAGTAAACGATATTCTTGCAGGAAGATATGAGAGTGTCTTCCGTGGGCAGGGAGTTGAGTTTAAGGAAGTGCGGGAATATGTACCTGGCGATGATATTCGCAATATTGACTGGAATGTTACTGCCCGAACAGGTAGCCCTCATGTGAAAGTGCTAACAGAAGAACGAGAACTTACCATTATGCTTGTAGTAGATGCAAGTGGTTCACAAAGGTTCGGTTCTGTTTCTCAGTTTAAATTAGAATTATCTGCGGAAGTATGTGCTGTCCTTGCTTTTGCGGCTATTCAGAATAATGATAAGGTAGGTCTTATTGTATTCACAGATGATGTAGAATTATTTTTGCCTCCAAGGAAAGGGAGAAAACACGGATTAAGGGTTATTCGTGAGGTTTTGTATCATGAACCCAAAAGTAAAGGGACGAATGTGAATAAGTCCTTGGAATTTTTATCTCAAATCTTAAAACGCAGGTCGGTAATATTTATATTGTCCGATTTTAATGACGAACATTTTGAAAAAACGCTAAAAGTCCTTACTCGCAGGCATGATGTTATTGCTTGTATGATTACCGACCCAAGAGAATTATCTTTGCCGAATATAGGTCTTATTACAATTACAGATGCAGAAAGCGGAAAAGAAATAATTATTGATACAGGCAATGCGAAGTTTCGTGATAGATATGAAGTTAAAGCCAAAACGGAATATGAGAGAAAAAAGAAACTTTTACTCCAATCCGGTGCGGAGTTTTTAGATATTCGCACAGATAAGCCTTATATAGATGAGTTGTATCGTTTCTTCCGTGCTCGTGAACGGAAATCAAATCGTTAAAGAAGGATTCAGGAAACGGGAAAAATATTATTGCTATGACGCTTTTGAATATTTTTATACATATATATCTTTTTGCAGTATCCGTTGGGGATATAGGTGTGGAATTGTATAATCCCCACATTCCCTGGTTCCGTTCTTCTGAATATGTCGTTCAAAATTATTCAATAGAAAATAAGAATTGCCCTGAATGGAAAAATTTATATGAAGATATAGAGATTACAGAAAAACCGATAATAGGGACTGAAAATGAAGGATGTATTAAAAAGATTATCATTGACCCCTTAAAAGCGGGAAAATATTTGATACCACCGGCAGTGGTAAAAGATAAAGATGGGAAAGAATGGAAAACATCTGCATTTGTGCTGGAAGTGAGAGAACCAACTGATAAGGAAAAGGAAGAAATACAGAATATCGCAGGAATTATTGAACCCCAAATCGGGAATACTTATAGAAATTTNATCATAATTAGTTTGTTGGTTATTATCCTTTTGATTGTTATCGCAGGGTTCATTTATTTATTTAAGAAATATTTTATTAAGAGCCAAACTATTGAAGAAAAGATAGAATTACCATGGGAAAAGGTATTCCGAAGGTTAAGGGAATTGAAAAATAAAGATTTACCTTCCCAAGGCTTATATGAGCCTTATTATGTCCAATTAACATGGATACTTCGTTATTATATTGAAGACCGATTTAACATCCATGCCCCCGAACAAACTACCCAGGAATTTATCGAAACCACTATGAGAGAAAAGGTGCTTACATCGGAACAACAAAAATTACTATATTCTTTTTTAAGTCATTGTGATAAAGTGAAGTTTGCCAAATTCGTTCCAACAATAGAGCAAATGGAAGACGGATATAATTTGGTATGGAATTTTGCTGAAGAGACAAAATTAAAGGAACAACCACAAAAAGAGGTAAAACAACAGGATAGTATATCGCAGTGATGTTTTCTTACTTTCAAAATAAAGGTGTATTTTTCACATATCCTTACTTCTTTTTGTTCCTAATTCCTGTCTTTATTCTTTTTTTAATTGAGATAAGAAAAAAAAATACCTCTTCTATTCTTTTTTCTTCGTCCTCGTTATTGTCTGGATGGGAGATTGATACCCTTCATTGGCGTAGATGGATAGGACCTCTGTTGTCTCTCCTTGCTTTTATTTGCTTTATCATAGCATTAGCAGGACCAACTTATGGCGTCAAATTAAACAGAGACAGGGCAAATGTCATTGATATTATGTTATGTCTGGATATTTCCGGTAGTATGAGCCAACAGGATTATGTGTTAGGTGGTGTGCCAAGGGACCGTTTATATGTTGCTAAAAAGTCTGCTATTCATTTTGTAGAACACAGGAAAGAGAACAAAAGTGACCGATTTGGGTCAGATCGCATTGGATTAATACTTTATGCAGGTGTAGCATGGACACGGTGCCCACTGACATTAGATTATGATGTTTTATTGCAAGCATTGAATAAGATAGATTTTGCCCCACAAGAGAAGGATGGTACCGCTATAGGTTCAGCATTAGGGCTTGCCGTGCGCCGATTATTACAAAGTGAAGCCAAAAGTAAGGTAATTATTTTGTTAACAGATGGCATCAATAATCGAGGAGAGATAACCCCTAAGGAAGCAAAAGAATTAGCAAAGGAGAACGGTATTAAAGTTTATACCATTGGTGCAGGAACTTTGGAAACAGGTTATTCAATCACAACAACCGGACAAATGGTAAGAAATCAACCTATTGATGAGGCACTATTGCAGGAAATAGCACAGGAAACAGGAGGAAAGTATTTCCGTGCTACTGATACGGAAGGGCTTATAAAAGCGTATGACGAAATAAGCCAGTTAGAGGCTACTGAGGTGGATGTTAGTGACTTTTACGAATATAAAGAAAATTTTCTACCTTTTGTAATTATAGGTGCGTTATTAATGTTAGCATCTACTTACTCACGAAGAATCTTATGGGACCCGTTGCCATGAGTAAAGAAGTAAGGAGTTTTTAATCAAATGTATTTTGCGTTTTCATGGAAATATCTACCTATATGGATATCGATTACTGTAATTGCTATGGGATTGATAGGAATATCTTTATTCTGGATGGAAAAGAAACGCAATATAAGAGTTCGAAAGTTTGCTGAGATTTCGTTAACAGAGCGTTTAATACAGGGTTTTAGACCCTGGCTACGGAAAGTAAGTATTATTACAGTAGTAGTTGGTTTTTTCTTTATCATTTTAACTCTGGCACAGCCTCACTGGGGTGCTTCATGGGAAAAAACACAAAAATTAAGTAGAGATATACTATTAGTAATTGATACATCCGAGAGTATGCTGGCAGATGATTTGCCTCCCAATCGTTTGGAAAGAGCCCGACAAAAAGCCTTTCTTTTGTTAGACCGTTGCCCCGGTGACCGATTTGGTATCATTGCATTTGCAGGCGAGGCTGCTTTGGTCTGTCCATTAACATTAGACCATGGTTATGTAAAAACAATACTTCGTTCACTAAATACAGATATGTTGAGCAAAGAAGGAACAGATATTTCGGAAGCCTTTAATGAGGTAGAACAAGTATTTAAAGAAGATATAAAAAAATCGGGTAAAGAAGACAAATATTCGCGAGCAATTGTAATCATAAGTGATGGAGAAGACCTCTCCGAAAGTGCAGAAAAAAAAGCAGAAGCACTCGGAGAAAATATCTTTTTAGTCGTTGTCGGAATGGCAACTCCTCAGGGGGCTGAAATCAAATTTCCGGAATGGATGAAAAGGTATGTTAAAACTTCTAATATTAAACTTACACATAAATCTGTTTTAGATGAAAAGAAACTAAAAGAAATAGCGTTAAAAGGAAATGGCTTTTATATAAGAACTACTATGGATGATACAGATGTAAATATGATATTGGGTGAATTGGAAAAAATACGGATGTTTTATCAGACCGATACATTGAGGTATCAAAAGGTAAATCGTTACCGCTGGCCTCTGTCCATTGCTTGTATTTTGTTTGCATGTGAAACAGTAATATGGATAATTTTATCTTCAAAGAAGAAAATGGATACAAAATTAGAGAAAATATAGAAGTATGGTGAATTATTATCTGCAAATAAATAATAAAAATATTTTATTGATTGCGTTAATAATCTTTGTTTTAAGTTTTTATAGTAGTGCGGAAGATATAAAAAGCGTTTGGGAGTCATCTCGGGAAAAAACCATAAAAGGTAAATTCGAAGAGTCATGGAAAGAATATGAGGACCTACTGGTAAAAAATCCAAAAAATTTTGAAGTAATATTCGGCGCTGGATGCTTAAAATATTATCAGGCAGAAAAAAGTGTCAGTTCACAGCAATTAGACGATGCTAAAAACCTTATCAAAGAGGCAGAACACTATTTCGATACCGCAGTTCAATTAGCAAAAACCTCAGAAAAAAGAGCAGATAGTTTATATAATAAAGGAAATTGTAATTTGTTGATAGCGAATGCAAAAAAAGAAAATCCCCAATTTATCGAAGAGTGTATAAACTATTATAGAAATGCAATCCGTTTTTATCGAGAGGCAATAGAAAATAAATCAAATTTTCCAGAAGCAAAAAGAAATTTAGAACATGCTCTTTTCCAATTAAAACAGTTAATCCAAAAGAAAGATAAGAATAAAGATGAAAACAAGCAAGATTCACAATCAGATAAAGAACAACAATTAAAAACGATGTTCATAGAAACAAAAACCGATTATCCAGATGCCGAAGTTCATGTTTTCGAGGAACAACCTAATGTTGTAGAGTTAAAAAAGAAGAGTAATTAAAATATGATAAGACAACAAAGCAAAAAACAAAATATTAAAAACAAATTTATAAAAATTATATGTGGAATATTTCTAATTGGCTTTAGTTTCAGTTCCATTATGGCTCAAGATAGTATTCCCCCATTAATTAAAAGACCAGGGGAGGATAGTGGAACAAATAAAAAGATAAGTGCAGAAGTTTATGCTATAAAAGCAGATGAAAAGAATGCCAAGAATAATAATGAAGGGGAACAGAATAAATCAGGAGTATTGGAAGGTGATGAAGCCTTATCGTTTATTGTTAAAAAACTGGGAATAAATGATTACAATATAGTTTTTAAGGATAAACAACCTATCTCATCGGATAATAAAAGTGAGTTACATTACAAGATAGGAAAAGGTTTGGATTATTATGTCTTACCGCAAGAAGTGGCTTCTTCGGAAGTATATACATTAGATACCCGCGTCCAGATAACAGAAGGAAATAAAAAAGTAGATGCTATTAAGGCAATAGCAAAAGCAAAATTAGGGGAGCCCTTAGTGTATAAAGGGATACAATTAGATAGCAATGAATATATAATAATATTCACGCTGAAAAATGAAGATGAAAATCAATCTAAGGGTGGCGAACAAAATCAGGAACAACAACAGGAAGAACAAAAGCAGAATCAGCAGAATAAACAAGATAAAGATGAACAGAAAGAACAGGGTGAACAAAATAATAATGAAGAAAATAAAAAAGAAAACCGCCAGATGGAATTATTGTTAGAATCGTTAGACGATATGGACCAAAAAGAACAAAAAGAAATGTTGAATGAACGCGAAAGAATTATGTTGCCCGAAAAATGGTGGTAATATGAAATATATAATAGGACAGGATAAACAGAAAAAAGAATTTCGGATAAAAACCAATACCGTATCTTTATTATTGGTTGTTTTTTTTCTTTTTATTGGGCTTGTTCCATATACCTATTCACAGGATTCACCTATACAGGTTCAAATAAATCCAACAGAAGTAGGAATTGGAGATTCTTTTGATGTGATTGTTTCTGTTCAGGGAACAAATGTTGGAGAGCCTGTTATTTCGTCGGAAGATGGAGTAACGATTAATCCACAATCATTTTATAGTGGAATGAGTACACAGATGCAGATAGGATTTGGACAGTCTCGTATTGTTACAACGAAAGAGAGACATTACCGTGGTTATGCTCAACAGGAGGGTGAATGGAAAATATTCGTTCGGGCGGATATTGACGGGAAACAATATGTTTCGCCGGAAGTAAAAATTAAAGTAAGTAAAACTCCATCGTCTCAACAGATAGTTCCTCCATCTCCATCTATTCCACAAAGACAACCAGGAACTTCACAAGGTAGAAGACGACAATCAGGTAGTCAAGGAACAAGAGCAGACCAAGCACTATTTGACCAGGCTTTAATTGTAGAAAGCGAATTGTCAAAAAGAATTGCTTTTCAGGGTGAGGTTTTAACTTTAATATTTCGTGCAAAAATACTTGAATCCCCCGATATATCTATACAAACTACAACAGGGAATTTTCCTGATTTACCTGCATTGGATAATTTTTATATGGGCAAAGTCCAACAAAATACCCGCAGAGAAGATCAATCTGGAAAAGTTTATCGTGTTATTGAACTGTCGGTACCTATTTGTCCTAAAAGTGTAGGGACACTAACGGTAAGTCCCTGGGAATGGAATAACTGCTATATAAGGTATTACAACAATTGGGGCTGGCCTGAAACATACTCGATAAATAAAAGTTCTGGGGTACTAAATTTGGAAGTGCGAGCCCTTCCTGATGCTCCAAATAATTATTTTGGAGCAGTTGGTAGATATACGCTAACCTCTAATCTTTCACAAACAGAAGTAAATGTGGGAACACCCATTTATTTGGCAATGACAATACGAGGTTCTGGAAATCCCGATTTTGTAAGAGCCCCATCAAAACCGACCCTTGATTGGGCGTATGTTTCGGATGCGGAAATTATAAGTGGAAATACGGATACATGGGATAATGTGGAGAAGACAATCCGTTTTTCAATTACACCTTTAAAACCGGGAGATTATGAAATACCCGCAATAGAATATAATTACTTCAATCCTCAAATTGGACAATACAATACACTTCGAACGAATTCTTTTAGAGTGAAGGTTACCGGTAAAGCAAGTGAAGTAGATAATGTAATTACTGTGGGAGGAATTCCGCGGATGGAAACCCGTAGTGTTGATTTATCCAGTAGTGATTTGCTTCCTTTAATAACAGAAGGCATCCAATTAAAACCTCAGCGTTTTTACTACAGAGGGAGTGTTATTGCTATTTTTGTTCTTTCCCCACTTATTTCTATGATTTCGATCGGATTAGGTCTCAGGAAAGAGTATTTAAGGAAAAATCCTATATACCTTCGCAAAATATCTGCATATACAAACGCAATAGAAAAGTTTAACGAGTTAAAAACAGGGTCAGGTATACCTGCTGCGGTCGAACAATCTCTAAAACAGTATATCGGTGATGCTACAGGGACTTTGAATGTCTTTGGATTGACATCTGATGATGTTGAAAATATTATGAAAAACCAAGGAATAGGTAATGAACTTATATACAAAACTGTAAGACTAATAAAAACATGTGAACGGATACGATATTGCGGTTACTCTGTTTCTGTAGAAGAAAACAGAGGATTAGAAGAAGGTTTTAATTTGTTAATGGAAGAATTAAAGAAGATGTTAGGGTAAGTAGTTATGAATATCGGTTTATTATGTATGACTTTATTAGTGAGTTTCATGGGGAATATATATAATCAGTCTTTTAGAGAAGGAAATGATGCCTATTATAAAAAAGATTTTGAAGTCGCTATACAAAAATATGAAAATTTAATTAAATCTGGGATAGTACATCCTGTTCTTTTTTACAATTTAGGAAATGCCTATTATCATTTGGGGAAGAAAGGATTGGCAATTGCTAATTACGAACGCACTCTTGATTTAAATCCTTCCTTTAAACCTGCAAAGGATAATTTAAATAAAGTATTGAATGAAACGAAAAGAAATTTAGCAGTTCCAGAGGAACCTTTATGGTTGAAATATTTATTTATCTGGCATTATGGAATACATATAAAATGGACCTGGACAATAAGTCTTTTGTTCTGGTTGGCGGGATGGACGGTAATGGGATGTCTTATGTGGATAAAAGAAAAATATAGGAAAGGGATGTTAATTATAGGAATTTTATTAGTTGCAGTAGGTGTTACATTTTTTATTTCTGCCATAGTAAAAATAAATTCGGTGCCTTTAGGTGTTGTGATTGTTTCAGAATGTCCTGTTCGGATAACCCCTTCTGAAAACAGTCCATCTCGATTTGAACTCTTTGAAGGCGACCGTGTTCGTGTAGAACGCGAGGAAGACACATGGATATTGATTTCAACGGTGGATAATGAAAGAGGTTGGATAAAAAATGATACAATTTTTATCTGGAAACCTCCTTATCGTAGCGTTGAAAATAAAACGAATATTAAAGAGAAAGTGTCATCTTGAAGAACTTTATTGAATTATTACAAAGCATATCATTATCTCCACAGGATGGGATTCCTACCGTTGAATTTTTATCTTCTGCTAAAAGATACTACAGACAAAGTTGGGAAGAAATCCGCCAGAACCATAGACAGGGATATTCCGGTAGACAAATACTGAAACAATTAACGGAAAGCGTAGATATTCTCATCGAAGGGGTTCTATTATATGCTTTGTATGAATGTAATGTAAATAAAAAAGTATTTGACAGTATTTCCCTTTGCGCATTGGGGGGATATGGTCGTAGGGAATTGTCGCCACATTCCGATTGCGATTTATGTTTTTTACATGAAGCAGAGGTAGATAATTCCGTATTGGAGCCTATAATACAAAGTTTTACAACAATGTTATGGGATTTAGGATTGCATGTGAGTATTGCCATTTATACAGTCCCTGAAGCCATTCAACTTATTGAAGAAGACCCGAAGACCTATACTTCTTATTTACATATTCGAAATATCACCGGTCAGGCTCATTTGTCAGAGCAACTAAAAGAAGGATTAAAAAATATATCTCAAAATGCTAAAGCAAAAGTATATGATATTATTTTTCAGCGTCTCGGTACTGCCTTTGCACAATCGGGGAGAGACTTATTTTCACATGAACCCGATATCAAAGAAAATGCAGGTGGATTAAGAGATTATCATGCGACATTGTGGATTTTAGGATTGGAAAACAGTTGGAGTTCTAACCTTGAAGACTTGGAGAAGAGTGGTTATGTTGAAAATAATACATATCTTTCATTAGTAGAGAGCCTTGATTTTCTATGGAAAATACGCAATGAACTTCACTTCGTAAAGAATAGAAGTTGGGATTTGCTAAATATCGAGATGCAATATCATCTGTCTCAGTTTCTTAATTACGGAGATTCTGCAGATGATGCAATTGAAAGATTTATGGAAGATTTTTATTCATCGGCAATGAAAATACGCTTATTGTTTGAGTACATTGCCCGCAAAGCGGAACAGAAAAATTTTCCAAAGACAACTATTGAAATCCCTTCTTCTAACATTGATGATAAATCGAATTATATTTTATATAACGGCTATTTGACACCGAGGATAGATGATACCCACTGGTTTGTAGAGAATCCCGTTCGTATTATGGAACTGTTTTGGGAAGTTTCCCGCAGAAAAGTTCCCATAGGATATACTATTCAACATTGGATACAACAGAATTTACATTTAATTAATGAAAGTTTTCGGAACAATGAGGTTGTTAGTAAATACTTGTTATCTATATGTGGAAGGCCATTTTCTGCTGGATTTACATTCAGAGAAATGGAAAAGTTAGGTGTTCTATCTAAATATATGCCAGAATTTGGTGCCATTCAGGGGATTGTTCGATATAAAGATTTCCATAGTTATCCTGTTAATGAGCATATTTTAAGAGCAATTGAGTCCTTAGAAAATATTCCTCGTTTGTCTGGTTCTATTGGAGAGATATTTAGAAAAGTGCTAAAGGAAATTGAAGAACCTCAATTTCTTGTTCTATCCATACTCCTTCATGATCTCGGCAAGGTAGAAGGGGAGAGACATATAGAAGCAGGGATCCATATAGCAAGAACTGTTTGCGATAGGTTAAGCCTATCCGATGAAGATTCGGAACATGTATCCTTTCTTGTAAAAAATCACCAACTTATGGTCAATGTAGCGTTGTATAGAGATATTGACGACATAGATGTGGTTCAGGCATTCGCTTCGGAGGTAAAAACAGAGAGATTTCTAAAAGAACTTTTGATTATGAGTTATGCGGATTTGTTTGCAGTGGGTCCCAATGTATGGAACGAGTGGAAGGGTTCATTATTAGTCAATTTGTATTTTAAGACATTACGAATGTTAAAAAAGGAATATTTAAAAGATTTAACTTTAGAAGAAGCAGTTGCAGAGAAAATTAATCAGATACATGAAAAAGTGCCCCAGAGAAATCGTTCCGAATTAGAATACCATTTGAATTCAATGGGGTCTGGCTATCTGGATGCATTTACTCCCGATGATATTATCATACATTTAGATTGTATAGAAGAGGCAATGGAAAAAGGGTTAGCAGTGCGATGTTGGTCAAATGAATCCATAGGAATGAGTCATTTCGTTGTTGCTACTCGGGATAAACAAGGATTGTTTGCCCAAATCGCAGGGTGTTTCGCTTCACAACTTATTGACATATACAACGCTTCCCTATATACCCGAGAAGATGGCTGGGTTGTAGACTATTTTCTTGTCCGAGATGCTCCTCAACGCAGACCTCTTACGGAAGGGCAAATTATAGCATTAGAAAAGACACTACGAACAGTTATTCTGGATGGAAAAGATGTGCAAGTCTTTGTTGACAAAACAAAGAAAAAATTATTTGCACTTAAAAAATCCCTTGCCCCAGTACAGACATATATCCGTTTTGATAATGATTCTTCCAGTAAACATACGGTTATTGATATAGAAACAGGGGACAGAACAGGTTTGTTGTATGATATAGCCTCTGCTTTTTTTGTTATGGGATTAAACATATATAAAGCAAGAATTAATACAGGGGCTTATCGAATCCGAGATTCTTTTTATGTTCAATTTCGTGATAGTAAAATAACACACAGAATATTACAATCCGCTATCCGTGCCGGATTGTTGGAATCTATTGATGCACAAAACATTCAACAGGAGCAAAACGATGAAGAACAAAAAGGCTAAATTTACAAAAATTCTATTGACTACGCTGGTTAGTTTAATGATTACCCGAATATCCTATTCTGATATTCTCGAAGAAATTGAAAAGAGATTTATTGAAATACATGAAAAAGTGGGATGTTCCGTAGTAAATATTGAACGAGAATCGCAGATTAGTGCAGTTCCCATAAATCGTGAAGAATTGTTTAAGCAATTTGGGTTACCCGTTCCAGAAGAGAAAGAAAATCCATCTCTTCCCCGAAAAGAACAAAAGCAAAAAGTTACAGGCACAGGTTCAGGCTTCATTTATTCCAAAGACGGATATATTATTACCAATAATCATGTAATAGAAGATGCAGATAAAATTACAGTAAAGACTGTATCCGGGAAGAAATACCCTGCAAAAGTAATTGGTGCCGATTCTGAATCAGACCTTGCTGTTATTAAGATAGAACCTGAAGAGGAACTAATACCTGCGGTGTTAGGAGATTCGGATAAGTTAAAAGTTGGACAATTTGTCGCTGCAATTGGGAGTGCTCGTGGATTGGAGGGTTCGGTATCTTTTGGACATATCAGTGCCTTAGGTAGGGAAAATCTTAGAGAATTACAACTACAGGGACTTACATTCCAACATTTAATACAGACCGATGCAGGAATTAATCTTGGAAATAGTGGAGGTCCTTTAACAAATATTAAAGGAGAAGTAATAGGAATAAATGTTGCACTAATGTTAGGTGCTAATAGAATTGGTTTTGCCATTCCTATAAATACGGCAAAGCAGGTAATTCCTCAATTGATACAAGGCGGTAAAGTCGCAAGGGGGTATTTAGGTGTTGCCGTTACAGATGTGGAACGCTATGGTGAAGTACTAAATCTACCAGGCAGTTACGGCGCATTTGTAAAAAGAGTTCAAGAAGGAACACCCGCAGAAAAGGCAGGAATTAAGGTTTACGATGTTATACTGAAAGTAGATGAGCATGAAATTCAGAGTGCGCAGGATTTAGTAAATACAGTATCATCTTATGCGCCTGGAACCTCTGTAGTTTTAGAAATATGGAGAGATGAAAACAAAATATCATTGCCAATTATATTAGGAGAAAGAAACTTCCAAGTTGCACAAAAGACTAAGGAAAATGTGTCGTTTTTGGGTATGACCTTTATTGATTTGGATAATCAGAGCAGAGAAAAATTAGACCTTGCTCCCGATAGTAAAGGAGTTTTGATAGAAAATATTGAAACGGGAAGTCCAGCAGAAGAAGCAGGATTATTTCCTGGTGATATTATTTTAGAGATTCAACGAAAAACGGTAAGTAGTGTAAAAGACTTGCTATCTATCTTGCCGGACCTTGTCAATTCGGGAAAACCTATTATGATTCGTTATCAGCGAGGAAAACAAGAACCCGATATTACAATTATTAGTGTTGCTCCATAAATTACTTCACATATAAATATTATCGCGATACAGTAACTTCATAAATAGTCCTGAAAAAGGATTGAGGATTACCGTCTTTGGGTCCTTTGGCAATACATTCAACAATATATTTTTTCTCTGCATTAAATTTAAGTGTTATCGTATTTTTACTTTCTTTTTGAATAATTCCATCTACTTTCCATGTGTAAGATGAATATCCCTCAACAGAAGTTAATTTAAGAGGCTGTTTCATTTTAACCTGAAAAGGAATAGGGTCATAGGATATTACTTTAGTTGATGCAGTAGCCTTACCTAACAAAATATCAGCATCTTTTTCTTCAACTTCAATAGTATAATTGCCAGGTTCCGAAAATGTATATACAAACGAGGATTCTCCTTCACCTTGTTTAATCACTTGATTGTTTACCCGCCATACATACAGGAGATCAGGATTTCTTTCGAGATGAATTTCTAAGGTCTGTCCCTCATAATGTAAGGGAGGAACTTCTAAATGAATATCTATTCTATGAATGGGAGTAGCAAGCCCTAATCGTTTTTTTAATTCATCTACGGAGATCCCTTCCTTTTTTGCACGATTCTCTAATGTGTCAGGAAGTTTATCCAAAGGAGCATAAACAGCAATAAGGCATTTTCCAAAGGCTGTTTCAATTACCAAATCGTAAGTCCCTGTTTCAAGCAATGCAGGAGTAATAATTATTTTATCGTCCAATACTTGTAAATTAATCATGTGATTATATTTGTTTTCACCCGCTAAAAATGACCAATTTTTGATATGTTCTTTTTTTAGAAGTTGATTTTTATAAAATATCTTAACAGTGGCTTCTTGATTTAAATCATGTATCGTGATTTCATCAGGATTTACATATAGATCTGGGTTTCTTATATCTCCAAAGACAGATAAGGAGCACACAAAAAGAAAAACAATTGCACCATTCATCACAAGTAATTTAAAATTATTATATGGGAACATACTCTAATACCTTTCCCTTCGGTTAAATTTATTGAGATTTGCTATTAAGGAATTATACTAATTTTAACTCAACAACCCAATTTCTTATATTATTAATACATTTCAAAAAAACAATATGATGACAATATAGGCAAGTATGAATACTCGGGATTTTGACATTATTATAGTAGGGGGAGGACATGCAGGGATTGAATCCGCATTAGGAGGAGCCCGTTTAGGATATAAGACAATACTAATAACACTTCAAATAGACAATATCGGAAAAATGTCTTGTAATCCTGCTATAGGAGGAGTAGCAAAGGGGCAACTGGTGAGAGAAATAGATGCATTGGGTGGAGAAATGGGACGATGCATAGATAGAACGGGTATCCAATTTAAGATGTTAAATCGTTCCAAAGGTCCCGCAGTTCATTCACCCCGAGCACAGGCTGACCGATTTCTATATCAGTGGGATATGAAGAGAGTATGTGAATTGCAGGAGAATCTGTATTTAAAACAAGGAGAAGTCGCTGAAATTTGTGTTCATAAAAATAAAGTGTATGGAGTTAAGTTAACGACAGGAGAAGAAATTACAGGTAGGGCTGTTATTGTATGTACGGGAACCTTTTTAGCCGGGCTGCTACATTTTGGAATGCAATCTGTTATAGGAGGGAGGGCAGGAGACCCTTCTGCTTCTTACCTGAGTGATTGTTACCGCAAATTAGGTTTTACTGTGGAAAGATTGAAGACTGGAACATGTGCCCGAATACATCGAAGAAGTATATGCTTTGATGGATTGGAAGAACAGAAAGGAGATGAAGACCCCCGCCCATTTTCCTTTTCCACTCCTATTGAAGGTTTTAATCCTAATAAAATATCTTGCTGGATTACTTATACAAATGAAAAGACCCATGAGATTATCCGCCAAAGTTTAGACCGTTCACCTCTATATTCCGGAAGAATTTCCGGTATAGGACCTCGATATTGTCCCAGTATCGAGGATAAGGTCGTTAAATTCCCAGACAAGACCAGTCATCATATCTTTTTAGAACCGGAAGGGGTAAATACGGTAGAAGTATATGTTAATGGCTTATCTACAAGTTTGCCCGAAGATGTCCAATTAGCCATGTTGCATTCTATAAAAGGTTTGGAAGAAGCAGAGATTATTCGACCCGGATATGCAGTTGAGTATGATTTTGTCCCACCTACACAACTCAAACTAAATTTAGAGACAAAATTAGTTCAGGGATTATTCCACGCGGGACAGATTAATGGAACTTCGGGTTACGAAGAAGCAGCGGGACAGGGTATTTATGCACTATTAAATGCCGTTCGTTATATAGAGGGGAGAGAACCCCTTATTATTGGAAGACACGAAGCCTATATTGGTGTTATGGTAGATGATATTGTTACTCGCGGAGTGAAAGAGCCTTATCGCTTGTTTACTTCACGGGCAGAATATCGCCTACATTTACGACATGATAATGCTGATATTCGTCTTGCTCATTATGGGTTTGCAAATGATACAGTTATAGAAAAAGCAAGAAAAAAACAAGAAGAAGCAAAGAACGAAGTAGAACGATTAGAAAAACTCATTATTACCCCCAATCAACAAATTAACGAATGGCTAACTTCATTAGGGGAACCTCCTCTAAATCATCCAACTACTGGAGCCATATTAATTAGAAGACCAAAAGTCTCTATTCAGGATTTTTACCACTTGATTCCCAGAGAAAAACCTATTCCCAAAGAGGTGGAAGAACTTGCCGAGATTTTGATTAAGTATCACGGATATTTTGAACGGGAAGAAAAAATGGTAGAAAAATTTAAACGCTCCGAAAATATCCCCATTCCTTCTAATCTGGATTACGATACTATTGAAGGGCTTCCCCGAGAAAGCAAACAACGCCTCAAAGAAGTAAAACCTGCAAATTTAGGACAGGCTTCTCGTATTCCAGGAATTCGTTCATCCGATTTAATGATACTACATCTTTGTATTGAACGAAATAATATGGCAAAAACAGACCTTCTTTAATTTACCTTTCTATCTTATTGCGGTAAAGTTCGGGGTTTATAGATCTATACATCTTATTTGTGTCAAGATTCCCATCAAGAAATGTATTTACAAAATCTATAACATATTTTGGGTTAGAAAAAATTTCAGGGAAATTTACTTCCAGCACCTTCAGATTTGGGTTCCGATAAAGGGAATTTATCGTTTGTCGAATATGTTTTTCAAAAATAATTAATAAACGGTTTGTATCAATAGGTGCAGATTGTTGGTCATTCCTTTTTTGTGCCATTTTTTGTTGAGAAAGGATAACTTCCGGCAGGGGTCTTTTAAGAAAAATAACTCTTGCGGGAAAGGAAATGGTTATTTTAGCCAAAATAGGAGAAACAATTTTAATTGCATAACCCTTATAATTCTGGAGGTATGATATATCTGCTATTACATTTAAGTTATTAATAGGTTGATACTCAAAATATCCATAGGGATTATGTTCATCAGGTAACCTTTCAGAGTCTTTAAGGATAGGAATCCCTCCGTTCTCTAACATTTGCATAAGTAAAGATGTCCCCGAACGAGGCAATCCCGATACAATAATTAAATAATCTCTATTCATTGATTACTCTTTAAATATCTAATCGTTAAAAATAAGTGAATAGTTTTATATAATATAGTGTTTATACATTCAATTATAGGAAAGAATTATGAAAAATATAAAAGTATTTAAAACAATTTATCCCCCTTTTTCTTTCGTTTTGTTGTGTATACTTTCTATCTCAGGCTGCACCACACTGTCAAGCGGAGGTGTTTTACAGTCGGAGATATTAAAAGCCAAGGCAAAAGTTGTTCCAGCATTGGTACATTTAAACCCTATTAAACCCGTTTATACATTAGGGAAAAAAGAAGAAGTAATAGTTATCGGAAGTGGTTTTATTATATCGAAAGATGGTTATGTAGTAACGAATGAACATGTAGTAGGTGAAAGTAAGAAAGTAAAATGTATTTTAAGTGATAAACGAGAAATAGAAGCGGAAGTGATAGGAACAGACCCATTTACGGATATTGCAGTCTTAAAACTTCCTCCACAGGAAAAATATGCATTTGTAGTTATGGGTAATTCCGATGCTGTGCAAACAGGAGAAATTGTTCTCGCTATGGGTAGTCCCCATGGACTTGCTCGCTCTGTATCTATGGGAATTGTGAGTATGACAGACCGTTATTTAGAAGACCAACGAGGTGTTATCTCTGTATTTAATAATTTTATACAAACAGATGCCGCAATCAATCAGGGGAATAGTGGTGGTCCTTTGGTAAATTTAAAGGGAGAAGTGATTGGGATTAATTCGCGGATGTTATTAGGAGCCGAAAATGTAGGATTCGCTATACCCATTAATATAGCCAGAGAAGTGGTGGAAGATATTATTAAAAACAAAAAAGTAAATAGAAGTTGGTTAGGAGTAAACTTACAAGAAATGAAAGCAATAACAGAGGATACCAATAAACATGGAGTTGTTATAGCCGATGTTGAAATAGATTCACCCGCATATAAGGTCGGAATACGCTCAGGGGATATTCTTACAGCAGTCAATGAAGAACCTGTTCACGCAAGATTTCAAGAAGATCTACCCTTAGTGAGAAAAAAATTATCTAATTTAGAGGTAGGAAAAGAAGTAGAACTTACAATTATACGGGGAGATAAAGAGGAAAAAGTAAAACTTGTGCCTGATGTATATTCTCCTTACAAAGGACAGGAAATAGAATTCGCTGAATGGGGTTTTACCGCCTCTGATATTACAAATGAAATGATGAAGAGATTAAGAATTCCCAATAAAAATGGTATTTATATATCTGGTGTTCAGGAGGGTAGTATTGCAAAAATATCGGGATTGTTAGCGGGGGATGTTGTTTTGGAAATAGAAGGGAAATCTGTGAAGAACCTCGAAGAGTTTATGAATATATATAAACAGACAATTGATAATGGACAACCTCGTGTTTTACTTTTTGTTCAACGGGGTGTTGTTACCCGATATATATTAGTAAAAAACACCAAAGATGACCAATCCGAAATAAAAGTTATAGATGAAGGACGGAGCACAACCCATGAATAGCCCTTTTATAGTATCAGCAATTCTACTTATTCAAAATATATCCTTAATGTTTGCACCTTCTCAGTTAGAAACCATTTACAACCAGATAATTCCCTCTATTGCGTTGGTTCAATACTCATCTGAGGTAACAAACCAGATTACAGGGGAAACTTCACGAAGGGATGGGAATGCTCTTGGCTTGGTGGTATCCCCTGATGGATTAGTAATGGTTCCGGGATTTGTAGAAGTAGAAAATGTCTCTTCCTTTAACTTTCGGGTACGGTTAAATATAAAAGGTGAGGAAAAGGAATTTAATGCAGTGAAATTGAGAAAACCAGATGACCTTAACATTATGTTTTTAAAAATTAATAATGACGCAAATATAAAATTTCCTTTTGCACAATTTGTGGAAGATTTGCCCAAAGTAGGTTCTGAAATTGCAATGATCGGAATATTAGGAGAAACGGTAGATTATGCCCGATGTATAACAACAGCTCATATAGGGGCTATTTTAGAAAAACCCCGATTGACTTATTGTCTGGATGAAAATGTCCGATTAGGGTTTGTGGGTGCACCTGTAATAAACGAACAGGGGAATATTATTGGTGTCGTGGGTTTTGATTTAAGTAAGGCGGAAGGGGGAGAAGTTTATACAAGAAGCGGACATCCCCTTTTGTATCAATATGCTTTATTCAAAAAATATATACAAAATCCTCCTGCTGTTCAAGCCCAGGATGACGAACAGGGGGCATGGTTAGGAGTTATCACACAACCCCTGACAGATGATTTCGCAGAATATTGGGGCTTGCCGAAAGAGGGTGGATTGATTGTCGCCACTATCGTAAACCCATCTCCAGCCTCAGAGTGTGGCTTGAGAATAGGCGATATTATTACAAACTTTAACGGTGTGCCTATTCGAGCAAAATACGATAGTGATGTGACTTCATTTACGAAGTTGGTTAGAGAAGCAGGTGTCGGAAATTCGGTAAAAATAGAAATTCTTAGAAACAAAGAACCTATGACATTAACAGCGTTATTAGGGACACGGCCACGCAGGTCATCTGAAGCAGAGGAATTCGAATGGGAAGCCGTGGGGCTAACTGTCCGAGAAATTACACCAGACATACGAATAGCATTAAGTATAGAAGATGCTGTTCAGGGTGTTTTAGTGTATCGTGTTAAATCTGGAAGTCCTGCTCAGGTCGGAAGGTTGGCTCGAGGTTTTATTATTCAAGCCATTGGAGATTTGCCTACAAGGTCTATTGATGAGTTTAAGACAGTTGTGAAAATGCTACAAGAAAAGAAACCCAAAGAAATTACATTTTTTGCGAAGATTGGCAACATTTCTGGATTTTTTAGAGTACAACCTCGATGGGAAGAATAAATAAATTAATTTCACTGATGTTTGAATTTTACAGATTATTTTAATATAATTAATACACAAAAGAGCGGGATTAACTCAGTTGGTAGAGTGCCAGCTTCCCAAGCTGGATGTCGCGGGTTCGAGACCCGTATCCCGCTCCATTTTATTTTGATTTCTTAAAGGGATAGGCGTAATAATTATAAAAAATGTTTCTTTTGATATTTGAGGGCTTTGATATGTACCCAAAAGATAAGCAAATTAATTTAAGTAATCTGAGTATTCTTATAGCAGATGACCAGGAAAGTTTAACCAGCACTTTGGAAAAGGTAATAAATAATATTTGGGGTTGTACAATAAAGTGTGTTTACAATGGTGATTCTGTGTTAACGGAATTAAAAAATGGATATATGGGGAGATCTTATGATGTATTAATAACGGATATGGTAATGCCAGGTGTCTCTGGATTAGAACTAATCCGTAAATCATTAGAAATTCAACCTGAACTGGCTATACTTGCAATGACTGCATATAAAGATGATTTTTCTTTTTTAGATGTATTCAAAGAGGGAGCTCATGATATATTGTTAAAACCTTTTTCAAAGGATGAATTACAGGCAAAATTATACCGAGTTCTTCGCGAAATTCATTTTATTCAATCCTGTCGTTCCGCAGAGAGAAGGTATAGAGGGCTATTTAATTTATATGCCGATGGTATTGTGATTGTTAATCCTGCCGATGGAGTTATTAAGGAAACAAATAATGCAATTACAGAATTGTTAGGATACAAAGTCGGAGAATTGGAAGGAGAATATTTTTACAAAATATTGTCAGAAACGGAAAATTCACGAATTAAAAAATGGTATGAAGTTTTTCTCGTAGAAGGGACAGGGACATTGTCTGATGTGCAGGTAATAAAAAGAGATGGGACAATAATCCATTGTGATATTTCGGGTGCCCGTGTGATTACAGATATTGATGATAATATTTTTCTTATTCTAAAAGATATAACAGAACGGAAAAGGATGGAAGACGATTTAATCGAGGTGGCACAAAAGGATGAATTAACAGGCTTGTTCAATAAAAGGTCATTTGAAATGCAAATTGAATGGGCTATAAAAAGTGCAGAAGAAACTTATACAAACTATGCCCTTCTTATGATTGATGTAGATAATTTTAAAAATTGTAATGATACTTATGGACATACAGTAGGTGACCAGGTACTTAGTAATTTAGGGAAAATTATTGCGAGGTGCATTCGTGGAAGCGACTCGGGATTCCGTTTTGGTGGAGATGAATTTGCTGTTGTTTTGTGCGGAACCGAATCATCAATTAGCATAAAAGTGGCAGAACGAATTCAGATGCAGTTTGCAAAGACGGAAACCTATGGCACTTCGTTGAGTATTGGAATTGCACAATTCAAAATTGGAATGACAGTCGGAGAATTTATATCTCTTGCAGACAGAGCCTTATATGAAGCAAAAAGACAGGGAAAAAATACAGTGTTTTGTATCAATCCAGATGATAAGGTTGAATTATTATCAGATGTCCTTTAACAAAACCGATGATTAAATTTTAATTATTTTATCCGGTAGAATCTTTATTTGAGAAGAAGTCAGAAGTTTCTTTTACTATAATAGGAGTAAGAAGAACAAGGGAGAGAAGGTTAGGTACCGCCATAAATGCGTTAGCGATGTCCGCTAATGTCCAAACCATATTTAATTTAAGATTGGCTCCAATAAAAACTCCCAAAACCCATAGTACCCTATAAATTACAATACTTCTCCCTTTGAATAAATATTCCCACGCCTTTTCTCCATAATAAGACCAACCTAATATTGTTGAATACACAAAAGTGATTAAAGCGATAGATAGGGCAATATTACCTACTGATGAAAAACTGTTCCATGCATTTCTTACAATTTCCACAGGTGAAGGAGATTGTGTCCACGCTCCGGAAGAGACTAAAACAAGACCTGTTAGAAAACAAATTACAACGGTGTCCCAAAATGTGCCTGTGGCAGAAACAAGAGCCTGATGAACAGGATGCTTTGTTTTTGCGGCAGATGCAACGATAGGGGCGCTACCGAGACCTGCTTCATTGGAAAATAATCCACGGGCAACACCATATCGAATAGCAGAACGCACACTGGCTCCTAAAAAGCCTCCCAATGCAGATTGCCCTGTAAATGCCGATTTAAATATTAGAATGATAGAATCCGGAATGTTCCGATAATGAATTATCAAAATTCCGATACATCCTAAAAAATAGAAAACAACCATAAATGGGACCAATAGTTCACAAACACGAGCAATACTTCTGATTCCACCTAAAATAACTAATCCCGTTAGAAATGCTACGATACACCCCGTTAAAAGTGTAGGGATTTTATAGGAATCATTTAACATATTGGACATGGCGTTGGATTGCACCATATTCCCAATTCCAAAAGATGCTATTACAGTGAAAAGAGCAAAAAGAATCGCAAAAAATTTAGAATGGAGACCTTTTTCCAAAACATACATAGGTCCTCCAACAAATTCCCCTTTTTCATTCTGTGTCCTGAATTTAATAGATAGAACTGCTTCGGAGTATTTCGTAGCGAATCCTAAGATTCCCGAAAGCCACATCCAGAAAACAGCACCCGGACCTCCCGCGGATATTGCCGTTGCTACACCAATAATATTCCCTGTGCCGACAGTAGCCGCGAGAGCTGTCATTAAGGAAGCAAAATGACTAATTTCCCCAGGTTCCTTTTGGGGTGGTGAAAAAGACAACCGTATTGCAGTTGTTATATGTTTTTGAATGAAACGCAATCGTATTGTTAGGAAGATATGTGTTCCTAACAGGAGTATAATAGCGGGATAGCCCCATATATAGTCCGATATTGACGATAGGAAATGCTCTATCCCTTGCAACGAAATGTATCCTGAAAGTTTTTACTTAATGGTTTATTAACCGGTTATTTTTTCGGCTTTATATCCACCTTGCATGACATCTCGTCCATAAATAAGACCGAAAACAATTACAAGAATAATGCAAAGTGCGGAAACATATCGGAAAGCAATACGCCCTCCATGTAGTTCAGCAGGATTTAATAATTCCTTTGCTGATTTACTTATCGCAGATTCCTCAGGTGCTAACAGGAGAATAGCTCTTAAAAGGTTTGCTGTTTTAATTTCTGGAAGTTTCTTGTTGGTTGCGAAATAATTTTCTATTTCTTTAGCATCTCCCACAAGTGTATTAATAGCAGTCAGTTCTTTACCAGTTTTATTCTTTATATATTCTGGGAATACTTTAGATACTTCTTGAACTACTGCGATAGTTTTCTGTGCATCAAACTTTTCATGTCCGTAGTAATCTGCTACCCTACCCATTAAAGGTATTGTTAAAAGACCTACCGCGATATTCCCTGCTACACCTAACAAGGCAAGGGCAAATTCACCGCCCTTAGGAACTCTTTCAGCGGCAACACCTAACATGGTAGGCCAGAAATAGCAAACACCTATTGCAAAAATGGTATCGGCAATGAATATTGAAGTATAACTACTAGCAAAACTGAGCATGTAAAGACCTATCCCTGATAAAATAGCCGAACCCAATAACATTCCGGTTGGAGATAGTTTATTTACGACAGGACCCGAAAATTGTCTTAATAATGCCATTAATAGACTTGTCCATACTAAGACCAACATTCCCGGAATTCCTCCGGATTCGAGAACGGAAGGAATCCAACGATTGGGTCCCAATTCAACAGATGCCGTCATCATCATACAGATGAATAAAAGGATAAATAAAGGTCTACCTAATGTCTCTTTAATCATTTCACCAAAACTTACCCCAGATTGAGCCCGTTCCGTTTCAGGAAAGTTTTCCATGAGCATAATAAACGCATAAGAGAATGCAGGAATTAAAATAGAACCTACTTTAAGTTGCCAGGATGTAATACCTGCCTTGTCAAGAAAATAACAAAGCAATCCACCAATCACAATACCGCCAGGAAACCATACATGAAATTGATTTAATTTTTCCGTTTTACGGTCAGGGTATAAAGTAGCAACTAATGGATTGCACGCCCCTTCTACAAGTCCATTGGCAAAAGCAATCGTTAATGCTCCAAAAAACAACATCCAGAAACCATTTGCAAAAATCATAAGAGATATACCGCTAACAAAAAATAGGAATGCAAGACGAAGCAAAAATCGAATTCCCAGCACGGAGCAGAGAGGACCAAAAATTAAAATAGATATAGGGAAGCCCCAAAGTCCGGCTCCACCTATCCAGCCAACTTGTTCGTTTGTTAGAAGGAATTGTTGCTTTAAAGGATTCATAATAGCACTTAATACAGCAAAGGTCATTGCTGTGGCTATAAGGGCTACACAACTACCTACAAACAGTTTTGTGTGTTTAATTTCTTGACTCATTTTTTAGTCTCCTTGCACAAGGTTATTTTATTATTTATTTCTTTTGAATTACTTTAACCAATAATGAAAGAATATTTTATCAATTATTATGGATTTAAATGTTTTATGTCAAAAAAAATGTGAATGAAAATAAATGGATAAACGAAATTATATTTTATCAAAACTATTCTGGATAATTTTACTTGCATTTATCCTATTCTTAGGCTTTTTATTCCAGAGTATATATCTGGTTTATGCTATTTATGTTTTTTTGATTGTTTTTGTAATTTCCGATTTTCTAAACAGGTTATGGTTAAAAGTTGTAGAGTGTAATCGTTTTGTCGGACCTTTAATCATCAATGAAGGGCAGGAAGTAGAAGTAACTGTTTTTGTGCATAACAAATTCTGGTTGCCTATCCCATGGTTATATATTGAGGATATAATTCCTTCGGGAAGTGAATGTATAGGTTCAAATGCTCAATTTTTAATGCTCATGCCCGACGAAATGGTTACTATTTCTTACAAGTTGCGATTTCCCAGAAGAGGGTATCATAAGATTGGTCCGTTGATGTTAGAAACGGGGGATTTCTTTGGATTGCAAAGACGTTTCCGAACAGATGATAAGCAAGAGTATATTACGGTTTTACCCTCTGTGGTATATATAAAAAGTTTTCAGGTATCTACGAGAAGACCTCATGGACCTGTAAGAGTATCCCATAAAATTTATGAAGACCCAACACGAATTTATGCAATACGGGAATATGTTCCAGGAGACCCCATAAAATCAATTCATTGGAAAATCTCCGCTAAAGCAAATAAATTACAGGTAAAGACCTATGAACCAGCAACGGTATTAGGAGCCACTCTTGCTATAGATATGTTTGAAGACAACTACCTACCGCAGACGCGAGAAGAACGAATGGAATTGGCTATAACAACAACAGCCTCTATTGCCTATCTTCTTTACCTTTCTGGTGAACCTGTGGGTTTGGTTACCAATGGACTGGATGCAAGTGATACGGCAAAATATCAAAGAGACTCCGAAACATCTCTTGCGCGTGACGATCTGATTACTAAATTGGTTCAGGAAACACAACCCGAGCGTATAAGCCCCCTTATGGTTCCTACCAAAAGGTCTCCTGTTCAATTACAGAAAATATTGGAAAATCTTGCGAGAATTGTTCCAAATAAAGAGGTAAATATGACTTATCTCTTACAGATAACAGCACCTCATATTCCAAGAGATAACGCTCTTGTTTTAATAGTTCCTCAAGTTTCAGATGACCTTGCTTCGGTAATTGAAAATATGAAAGCAAGAGGATTTATTGTTAATGTTTTCATTATTAAGGATGACAATGCCTATCAAGAAGCAGTTATTAAATTAGGGAAATTAGGGATTTTTGTTTTTCATATACAGCATGAACAGGATTTGTTTTATATAGAACCTCAAAAGATTGGAGTCTGATAATGAGAATTCCAGAATGGATGGAAGATGGCAGTTTATCGTGGAGTGAAAAGGAAGAAAAACCTTCTTCTAAAATAGCAAATGAAGAAACGCCACCACCTCGAATTCCTGTCCGTGAAGATTTTTTAGATATAAATCTAACAAGAAATAAAAAAATTGGGGGTATGGATTTTCAAGCAAATTGGACACTTACCGATACACTTCTTAGTTTTATTAATCCCTTTCTCATTTTAGTATTACTATGGTCTATTGTCTTTTTTCTGTTAGATGTTCGATATATATATACAGCGGTGAATGATAGCAATTTAAGGTTCGTTGTTTTTTGTTTTATTCTGGGTGTTGTAGCTGTAAACAGGATTTTTGCAACGGAAAGTGTAGAAGATGGGGTTATTTACGGTTTTGCTTTGGGCATAACAATAAGTTTTTATGTTGTCGTCAGTACCTCTGCTTACGGAACAGGTTCCTTTATATATAATCTTGTTACGGGAAATAATTTTATGGCTTTCCTGTCAAATATGGGCGTTGTAATATTTTTGTGGTGGCTTACGAATAGGATAACTTATGAATGTTGTATTGATGAGAATATAAGTGCAGGAGAAATTGGTATAACCACCAGTCTGAGTAAGGCATTTGAAAAAAGTAAAGAACAAAAATCCCAAAAAAAATCTAAAACAACAGGACCCGATTTGTTTTACGAATTAGAAGCGGTTGACCCCACACAACTAACTTTTAAAGAGCCCTCAGTGAAAGATATTACATACAATATTATGGGATTTGGAGACCGCCTTTCCAAAATTCCCGCAGGTATATCAATATTGTTTTTTAGTATACCTGTTATGGCAATTTTCTCTTTAGGACTTCGTATTCTTGTGAATGGAGGTCAGGAAATAATCAACGCAGGATGGTTCTATCTCGTGTTGTATGTCTTTTCTGCTTTATTGCTCCTTGTCATGACAAGTCTTGGAGGACTTAGGGAATATTATAAAGTGCGAAGAGTTTCTGTCCCTTCTTTGTTAGGTATTACATGGGTTATTTCAGGATTGTCAATAATTATTATTGCTATGGTAGCTTCTGCCTATCTCCCATTACCTGCATTGCCCAAACCTTTTTATGTCGCAGAACATCAAGCAGACCCATGGGTTCGTGGGAGTAGTTTTAAATTAAGTCCTGTTGTAGCAACTCCGACGGAAATTTGGCAACAACAGATGATACTTCAAAAATTGGGGTATATTATAGTCGCAATTCTTATTCTTGTGAGTATGTGGGTTCTATTTCAAGCAGTTAAAAGAATGTTTGTAGAATGGTTGCGGATATCTGTGCAAAAAGGTAAAGTTGGATTTCAATGGTTAAAAAGATTTATTGAACGAAGACCGAAGCAATTAAAAATCAGGAAAAGAGTATCGGTTAGTAAATCCAAATCCGTTAAATTTGTCAACTCATTATCCCATCCCGAAATGAGCAAAAAATTTAACCCCAATGATCATATTGAATATGCCTATTTAGCACTCTGTGCATTGGCAGAAGATTTAGGTGTTCCCAAAAAACATACCGAAACACCATTAGAATTTTTACAAAATTTACCACAAAGTTTAGAAGTATTACGCGAAGAGATAGAAGAGATTACTTATTTGTATCAAATAGCCGCTTTTTCGCCGATAGTTTTTGATGAAAAGATTCTTGACCGTTTGCGCAAGTTCTGGATTTCATATAACCGAGTGAGAAACAGGGTTGTTTATTAAGGAAAGTTTCCGCAACTTTTATTTTCTTGTTAATTGTTTTAGTAACATTTCTGCTTTTTGATGTTCACCGCAATTTTTTAATAAGTCAATAGCAAGGTCATATCTTTTTTCTAAAATCATCTGCTGGCTTAAAGGTTCTAAAAGAGACTTTTTATACTTATCAGGGATGTTGTGAATCCCATCTTTATAAATATATTGAATAATTTTGTTAAAGAAAATCGCTTTTTCCTGAGGGTTATTTGTTAAAGTATCCATCCATTTTAGCCATAATGAGACAGCTCTTTTATAATACCCGGCTTCCCACCACAGGAAACTTGCTGTATCCAGTATTCCCTTTCTTTCCAACCATATCCCTGCTTTTTTAGTTTTTCCAATGCTTACCAATAACTGAACAGCCTGTTGATGTTCATTGGCTCTTAGTAATAATTTTGCCGAATACTCTGTTTTCCCTGCCTTGGCATATTCCATTGCGGCTCTTTTTAACATCCCTGCTTTTTCAAATGCCCAACCTGCTTCTTTATATTTCTGCATGGATACATATACTTCACCCAACTGGTCATATTTTTTCTCTTTTTTCAATCGCTCGATAGTTTGTTGAGGTGCTTTTAAGGATTCTAATTGTTGTATAAACTCCGATTCTTTATCTACAGTTTCTGAGGAAGGAGGAATAACCGGTGTGCTTTCAGATATAAATTTTCGACTTCGCCAGAATCTATAAGTCCTGAGATAGATTTCGTAAACTAATAAAAGAATAAAAAAAGTAATAGCACCTTTTACGACTATCGGTGCCCAGGGTTCTATGAGTTCATAACCAATAATATCCTCTGCTTTGGAGATAATTTTGCCTAAAAAGTCATTCCAATACCAATAAAACATCTTCAAACTTATATCTCCAAATAATGTTATGATTTAATTCATTAAGATTTCTGAATTTCTATTTTGGTATTTTCTTTAACAGAAAATAGGGGGTCTAAGAGGCTTGAAATTTTACCAATAATGTTTACATCTGTAATAAGTCTACACTCATTTCCTATTGAAACAGGTGTTTTCCCGAAAGGTATTGCAACAGAATTGCCTTCTACCCAAAAACAAATAGTTCCTGGTGGAACAACATCCGTTGCATTTTCTTCTATTGTTGTTTTTATAGGAACTTCAAAGTATATTTCATTTCCCCAACGATGAGCTATGGAACTAACAGGTAGTATTTCCCATAACTTATTTGCAGTTGGAGAATCATTCAATACTCCTGTTAGGGTATAACCTTCCCATGATATTAGAATTACCCTCTCATCTTTCATGATTCTGACCTGCTATATGGTTGCCTTAATTTTCATTAAATACCATGCATCATTATTATACATACACATTTCAGGAATATTGGGTAATATTTTTGAAATAGTTTTAATAGTGTCTATTTTCAAAAGGTCAGGGTTGTTGGTGAAGAATGTATTCATGGCATTTGTATCGTTAGAAATAAATCCATAAGGGCAGGTATTTTGCATGCCTTGATTGGTGTTTTCCTGGGGAGGTTGAGAAATTTTTTCAATGACTTGGGCAAGTTGGTCTTTATTATTTGTTACAATCACATAAGGAGATTTTAATCCAATATAAAGGGAGAGGGAAATTTTCGCTAACTTTTCCAAATCGGCTTTTAATACTTCAAATCCGCTTATGGGTTCTTCGGCTACTGCTGTAATACCTAATAGAGATTTCAAGGTATCTATTTGGTTGCACATAGTAATTAAAATAATACACGGAATATCCCCTTCTGTGGGAGGTAATATTCCAATAGATAGTTCATCCTGGAACAAAGGTGAGTTGATTAAACCGCTGACACGGCCTAAACTATTTCTAAGTTTTCCTGATGAATCCTGTCGTGGAAGTTGCATAAGCAAGTTTTTTAATCCATTTGTTATTGCAAGGTCGAATTTTACAATTGTATTATCAGGCAGGAAAGTAGCTGCCTTTAATACGGGTAGAGAAGAGGCGTTAGATGGTTTCTGTGCTGAATGAATAGCAATCGCAACTTCGTGAAAACTGTCCTCTGGATTAATAATAGTGCATATTTCGTCGTATTCCGTTCCAAGCACGAGGAGAAGTGCTTTCAACCATGCAGGCTCAAAAGGTCGTTTAGGATTATTAAGGATTGCTTTCAAGTCATCTGAGATGGATAAAAGTATAGCCGTTTCATCTGAACTAATCACAGATTTGCCATCTAAACCATAATGAAACGATGGGGGAGGGGTATTCCCTGAAATAGACTTAGTAATCAAATCAATATTATTTGAGAGAATAATATAACCATTATGTTCTGTAAACCCAATATTCGATTTGCTATCCCAATATGCCGATAATTTGCCTGAAATAAACCAGAACCAGGATGTTTTTAATGTAGTTTTTTTCGCATTGGGGAAAAGTTTTTGTAATGAATTTATATTTCCTCCAGCAATGACTGCTTCCCACTGATCATCTAAAGTGTAAAAGAAAGCACATGGACTATTGATATTTACCCCAAGGGATTTTAAATTTTCAATTGTTTTTTCTTTGTCCTCTTTTATTATATAGCCCAAAGTGGGGTCTTTTTTTAATGAATTGCTAATCTCGTTATCACGGAAATTATCTATCTTAAAAAAAGAATTGACAATGTTCTCGATAGATGGACTGACCAATGCAAGGGCATCAGGTTGAGGTAGAAAAGATAATAATTTTCGAGCAGGTAGATGTTTATCCGAGCCATACATCTGAGTTTCTTTTAGAGGTGTATTTTCTACCTGTCTACCGCAAGATATAAAAACTATTGTAATTGCGGAAATCAAAAGCCAAATAAGCAAATAATTTTTTTTCATTTTCTTTTCTCCTGTAAAATAATCACAAAAAGATTGTTTTTGAATGTTTTATAGGAATAATATTGTTATAATTTTAACTTTATTTAATTGTATTGTAATAGTTTTAACAAGTAATAAACAATAAGAAAAGTTTGGGTTGATTTATGGTACAGAAAACATCATCTCTTAAAGACTTAACAATAGTCGTTATTGGTGCATCCGGAGATTTGTCCTTGCGGAAGATATTTCCTGCTTTCTATGCACTATTTCAAAAAAAATTGTTACCAGAAAGATTCCGAATTATAGGTTTTTCGCGAACAGAAATGAATGATGAAATATTTCGTGAAAAAATTAAAGCCTTTATTTTGAAAGAAAACATGCCTGTTTCTGATTTAACTGAATTTCTGAAAAGATGTTTCTATAGTAGAGGAAGATATGATGAGTTTCAAGATTATGAGAGAATGGGAGATTTAATTCGACAGTTGGAAGAGGGACATTTGTCTAATAAAATATATTACCTTGCAATTCCTCCATTCTTATTTTTACCGGTTTCTAATGCCCTTGCCCATTCAAATCTAATTCACACTCAGGAAGAAAAAGGTGTGTGGACGCGGGTTGTAGTCGAAAAACCATTCGGAAGAGACAGAGAAAGTTCAGATGAATTAACCGCAGGTTTGCAAAAGGTATTCCGTGAGGAGCAGGTATATCGTATTGACCATTATCTTGCTAAAGAAGTCATTCAAAATTTAATGATACTCCGTTTTGCAAATTTAATATTAGAGCCTCTCTGGAATCGTCAGTATATACAAAATGTTCGTATTTCTTGGATGGAAGATATCGGGATAGAAGGTCGTGGCGGATATTTTGATGAATATGGAATTATTCGCGATGTTATGCAAAATCACCTGCTTCAAATTTTAGCATTGGTAGGAATGGAACAGCCCATACGATTGGAAGCGGATTATATTCGAGATGAAAAAGTTAAAGTCCTGAGATGTATTCCTCCCATAACACTTTCACAATTAGTTGTGGGGCAATACGGACCGGGTATTTTGCAGTGCAAGAAATGTGAGATGAAACATGGCTATCGTGATGAAGAAGGTGTCCCTAAGGACTCAATTACTCCTACTTATGCAGCGGTATCTCTATTTATCAAAAATCGGAGATGGGACGGTATTCCGTTTTTAATTCGAGCGGGGAAAGGATTATCCAAACGGACGACGGAAATAAAAATACAATTTCGTGAAGTGCCGGGAAATATATTCACAGAAACTGCACCACAATTAACCCCCAATGAATTGTTAATTCAAGTTCAACCCAATGCAATGATAGCCTTAAAAATTGTAAACAAAATCCCCGGTTTATCACTTGTGCTGGGGGAATCCAATCTTGATTTATCCTACGAATCTGCTTTTGAAACTCGTGTTCCCGATGCGTATGAATTGCTATTATTAGATGTAATACGCGGAGATAAGAGTTTATTTATCCGTTCAGATGAATTAGAAGCGGCATGGGATATATTCAGTCCTGTTTTATTAGAATTAGAAAAAAAGAGAATTCAGCCTGTTATATACCCCTTTGGTTCCGAAGGTCCCTATACAGCCGATTTGTTAGCAAGTAAATATGGAACTGCATGGTAAATAAAAGAAGGAGAACGAATCATGAGAATTAAATATCAAAATCTAACCAAAACTTATTTGACCTTTTTAGTAATAATTTTTCTTGCTACTTTGAATGTTTCATGTGGAAAAACTGCAGATAACAAAGATGTAGAAAAAAAAGTAAAGAAACCGCGTATCGCATTAATTATGAAATCCCTTGCAAATGAATTTTTTAAAACCATGGAGGAAGGAGCCCGAAAACACCATCAAAATAATTCATCAGAATACGATTTAATTGTTGAAGGGATTAAAGATGAATTAGACATTAACCGTCAGGTGCAACTTGTAGAGACTATGATAGGGCAAAAAGTAGATGCTATTGTCATTGCACCGGCAGATTCCAAAGCATTAGTTCCTGTATGTAAAAGGGCAATGAAACAAGGGATAATCGTAATTAATATAGATAACCGCCTTGATGCAGAGGTGCTTCAACAAAACGAAATCAAAATTCCTTTTGTAGGACCTGATAATCGTAAAGGAGCCAGAGAAGTTGGACTTTATCTTGCAAAGCGGTTACAAACGGGAGACCAGGTTGCAATAATTAATGGCGTCCCAACAGCATATAATGCTATTCAAAGAAGATTGGGTTTCTTAGATGCGATTAAAGAGAATGGATTAAACCTTGTCGCAGATGAAAATGGAGATTGGGAAATGTCAAAGGCAAATAAAGTTGTTTCTGCATTAATGACCGAAAAACCAGAAATAAAGGGTATCTTTTGTGCTAATGATAGTATGGCATTAGGAGCCATTTCTGCATTAAAAGCAGGGAATTTTATGGATAAAGTAAAAGTCGTAGGATTTGATAATATTTCTGCTGCAAATGAATTGGTAGAAAAAGGCGAACTTTTAGCTACGGCTGACCAACATGCAGACCAATTGGCTGTTTTTGGGATTGAATATGCGTTAGAATGCTTGAAAACAGGAACTGTGCCTGAGGATAAAGAAACCCCTGTAGATTTAATTGTAAAAAAATAGGCTCTTCTTATGAAAACGAATGTAATAAATTTTTTAAAAGAACAAGTAGGATTAATTGTTGCCCTTTTATTTTTAATTGTCTTTTTTAGTGTCAAATCTCAATATTTTTTTACTTATTCCACATTCGTTACAATTGTTAACCAAATTCCGCATATATTACTTTTAGCAACAGGTATGTCGGTTGTTCTGATTGTAGGGGGGATTGATTTATCTGTAGGTTCCGTTTTAGGTTTATCGGGTGCTGTATTAGGTATTTTATTGACCAAAGACTATTCACTTGCTACCGCGATTTTTGCATGTTTCATCATAGGGATACTCTGTGGACTAACAAATGGGTTTATCGTTACTCAATGGCGTATTCCGGCTTTTATAGTCACATTAGGTATGCTGGAGGCAGGAAGAGGCTTGACCTATCTTTTTACCAACTCAATCACACAATATTTAGGTTCTAAACTGGATATGATTGCAGAACCCAATATAATGGGCATCCGGTTCCCTTTATTATTAGCAGTAGTTGTTGTCTTATTTGTTCATTTTCTAATGATTTATACCCCGTGGGGAAGACATTGTTTCGCAATAGGAGCCAAAGAAGAAACTGCACATTTATCGGGTATAAATGTAAGAAAAGTTTTATTGAGCGTATATATCCTGTCTGGTTTTCTGGCTTCTCTTGCGGGTTTACTGCATTGTGCAAGACTAAGTTCATCTGACCCGAATGCAGGCATTGGTTATGAATTATCTGCAATTGCTGCGGCTGTAATTGGGGGAAATAGTCTTAGTGGTGGAAAAGGCTCAGTGATTGGGACTATGTTAGGTGTTGTTATTATTGCTACATTGGAAGTGGGACTTGTGCAAATAAGCGTTCCCGAACCGTGGAAAAGAGTTATTACAGGAATGGTTATTATTCTGGCAGTTATCATTGATACTTATCGAGGAAGGATAAAACTATTTCGTAAGGAAGCTTAATCGCGAAAATGATATATATTTTTGTTAATGAAAGAGAGTATGAAGTCATAGAGGGAACAACATTACGAGAAATCAAGGAAGTGCACAAACCGGATGCGGACATAATAATATGGAACGGTTTCCCTGTAAATGATGAAAGCAATTTAACAAAAGAAGTAAAAGATAAAGACCATATAGTTTTTATTAAACGGGGAGAAATTCCTTCTAATGATGAATTAGAATATTTAATGGTAGCACGACATAGTCCGGGAGTTCATGAAAAAGTAAAAAAAAGTATTATTGGAATAGCAGGTTTAGGTGGTTTGGGTTCTACTGTAGCAATTGCTCTGGCTCGTATTGGTATAGGGGAATTAGTATTAGTAGATTTTGATATAGTCGAACCAAGTAATTTAAATAGGCAGCAATATTTTATAGAACATATAGGAATGTATAAAACAGATGCTATGAAAACAATCATTCAAAAAATCAATCCCTATGTAAAGATAAAAACTTATAGGGAAAAAATAAATCCAGATAATGTAGGGGTATTATTTAAGGATGTCCATATACTTGTTGAGGCTTTCGACACTGCAGAAGGAAAACGGATGTTAATTGAAAATTTTCACAAGTATTTTCCAGATAAGCCTATTGTAAGTGCATCGGGATTGGCAGGTTATTTTTCTTCAAATTCACTAAAAGTAAGAAAGGTAACTTCATATTTATATATCATTGGGGATGAAGAAAATTCCGCAGGACCTGGAGTTGGATTAATGTCACCACGAGTTGGTATTGCAGGAAACCTACAAGCAAATACAGTTTTGCGTATAATCATGGGTGAACAAACACCCTGATGACAAAAAAGAAGTTAAGGAAAACAGTAATATGAAAACACCCCATATCATAATCATAGGTGCAGGACCGGGAGGATTAACTGCAGGGATGATACTTGCCAGTAAAGGTTTTAAGGTAACCATATATGAAAAAGACGATTTAATCGGAGGACGAAATAAATGCCTGACTCTGGGAGATTATAAGTTCGATTTGGGTCCAACTTTTCTAATGATGAGATATATATTGGAACAAGTTTTTCANTTAGCAGGAAAAAATGTTTACGATTATTTAAAAATCATCCGTTTAGACCCAATGTATCGCTTATCATTTAAAGATTTTCATCTGGATGTCACAGATAAACATGATGAAATGGCTCAGAGAATTGAGAAAATTTTTCCAGGTGCGAAAAAAGGATTTGAAAATTTTATGAAGAGGGAAGATATACGGTTTAGATATATGGAAAAATGTTTACAGAAACCGTATCTTTCTGCTTTTAATATGGTAGGAAAAGATTTAATTATGGCTCTTCCTCATCTGGCAATAGGAAGAACCGTTAATGATGTTCTTACTGATTATTTTAAGGATGAAAATTTACGAATCTGCTTCTGTTTTCAAAGCAAATATTTAGGGATGTCTCCATGGGAATGCCCAGGGGCATTTGCTATGATTGCTTTTGTAGAGCATAATTTTGGTATAGACCATGTTCAGGGAGGTTTGTCCGAAATCTCATGTGCTATGGCAAAGGTTTTTCAAGAGTTAGGAGGAAAAATATATACAAATGCAAAAGTTAAACGAATAGAAGTTAAAAACCAAACCGCTACAGGCATAGTTTTAGAAGATGGAACTAAAATAGAAGGAGATGAAATTATTATAAATGCAGATTTCGCTTATGCTATGAGCACTCTATTTGAACCGGGTATATTAAGAAAATATTCTATAGAAAATCTCCGAAAGAAAAAATACTCCTGTTCGACCTTTATGTTATATCTCGGATTAGATAAATTATATGATGAAGTCCATCACACTATACATTTTGCAGAAGATTATCATAAGAATACAGATGAAATATCTAATAAAAAGATACTTTCAGAAGATTTTTCGTTTTATATCCGTAATGCAAGTATAACTGACCCATCATTAGCACCTAATGGACATTCTGCTGTATATGTACTGGTTCCCGTTCCCAATAATACCTCTGGAATTAATTGGGATAATATTAAAAGTGACTATCGGAATAAAGTTGTAAAAGAGATTAAAGAACGGACTTCAATGAAAGATATAGAAAAGCATATAAAAGAAGAATACTGTATAACGCCGTCAGAATGGGAAAATATGGGGATATTCAATGGGGCTACTTTTAATTTAGCACATAATTTAATGCAAATGTTATATTTTCGACCACACAATAAGTTTGAAGAAATAGAACATTGTTATTTAGTTGGCGGAGGAACACATCCAGGAAGTGGTTTACCCACTATATATGAATCAGGAAGAATAACTTCGGAATTAATAATAAAAAATATGGATTGACATAGTAAAATAATTATTTGGTTTTATAATAAAAAATTGACTAAAATAATAAATAGACTAAAATTACATTGTGTGGAAATTGTATATGTCGGATGATGAAATAAATATAAATGAATTAGAAAAACAAACGGAAGATAAAAAGGAAAAAGAACTATTTAAATATAAACCCACAGTTCCTATTTTACTAAGAGTTTCTGACGACAAAATGCAAATGCTTATAAGCGGGGATATTCGTGGTTGGAAAAAAGAGGAACTTTTAGAACATCTTGAAGGGAAATTGAAAGAGGAGAAAATACTTGAACCGAATATTATAGAAAATGCAAAAAATCGTCTTTTAGAAATTATTGAGAAAGAAGAAATTTTTGAGAATATAATATTATTGCGGGGAAAGCACCCAACACCACCCGTTGAGGGAAGAATAGAATGGCAGCAAGATTTCTTTGCTGAAGGCTTTGAGATAGACCCTGAAACGGGAATGATGGATTACCGAAAACCTAAGGCAAAATTAAATGTAAAAGCGGGGCAAAAGTTAGCAATTATTATTCTTCCAAAAGAAGGAGAAGATGGGGTTGATGTATTCGGAAAAGTAGTTCCGGCTCAGAAACCCAAACCAATTCGTTTAAGACCAGGCAAAAATGTAAAAGTAGATGAAACAAACACTCATTTCTATGCGGTAATAGATGGTAGATTTCGATTAGAAGATGATGTTATTCATGTAGATAATTTTTTAGAAATTCAGGGAAGTGTCGGGTTAGAAACGGGGAATATTCATCATTTGGGTTTTTTAGTGATTAATAAAAATGTTGAATCCGATAGTGTTGTTTATGCAGAAGGGGATATAGAAATAAAGGGTTATGTGGAACAAGCAGATATAACTACCAAAGGGAAATTAGTAGTTTTTGGTGGTATTACCGGTGGCTTTGAAAAAAAAGTTATAGCGAAAGGCACAATAACAGCAAAATATTTTCTTAACTTGCTTGCAGAATCGGAAGAGGGAGTGTATGTAGGGAAAGAGATTGACCAGTCTATTGTTCGTTCTCGGGGACCTGTAATCGTAGGAGGAAGAATTGTAGGAGGAGAGATTATCGCTTTGGGCGAAATTAAAGCAGACCAGCTGGGAAGTGAAGCCTGTATTAAGACGACATTAGTTCTTGGGGAGGACTATTTTCTCCCTCGTTACCTAAAACCTTTTGAGGATGAAAAAAAAGAGAAGGAAGAACTATTGGAAAAGATAGTAAAGGGTATTAAGCCCTTACAAAGTCGCTGGCAATCTTTACCCCAGGACGCTAAAAATGCTTATGTAAAACTTGTTCAGCAGGCAAAAACAATAAAAGAAAATATAGATGAACTAGACAAAAAGATCAACGAATTAATAGAAAAATCCAAAAAAAAGGCTTTACCTCAAGCCATTGCTAGAAAACATCTTTATCCAGAAGTGTTTATAAAAATAGGAAATCAAACATTTCAAACAAGAGAATATATCAAGGGTCCTGTTAAAATAGCACTTGCGATGGGAGAAATCCATCTTCTATCTGTGTCATAAAATTATATGTTTAATAACTATGCAGGTCCCGGGGCAAAACCGTCTTCAGTATTTGGGTCTTGATGATAGTAACCACCGAAACTGTTGAATAACTGAATAACACGCAAAATCTCATTCAAATTTATCTGGAAATCCGGTGGATTGTAATCTGCAGAGTGATTGGAACAATTTCTAGGACCGGTTGGAATAGGTGCAAATCCATCTTCTGTCCCCTCTTTACAAGAATAGCCTCCAGCGTTATAAAATTGAATTACACGAAGAAGTTCAACCAGCTCAATCCGCCAATTTCCATTAGAATCACAATTATGGTAAGGTAGTATCTCGCCTTCTACTTGTCCCTCTATTGTTCCTTCGGTTATTCCCTCTAGCGTTCCTTCTGGAATCCCTTCGGGTGTCCCTTCACTTTGGCATGCGTTAAATATCAATGCCCATTCTTCTACCCTTCCCTGACTTCCCGAAACAACATCTGCAACTTGAAGTGTCCATAGACCCAACATATTTTCTCCGCTGAAAGTTGATAACGGCATAGCGGGAGCAAATACGCCTGTATATGGGCTTGATCCTGATTCAAGAGATATAGATGATGAATCAGAGAATACCGTATTTATCATATTAGCACCACCATGTGGAACAGATGTGAATAAAAGAACCTCAGTTCGTGAAGGAGATATAAGTTTCATTCTTAATTGGCTAACATCAGGATGTGTTACTGTTATACGAATTTTTACATTTTGAATAGTGCGTGAAAGTGGAACTTGTAAAGGCAAGAAACTATTACCGGGGTCTAATAATGTAGAGAAATGAGTTGTTTTGAATTCAATATCACAATCCGGATATTGAATTTCACCTTCTCCTTCTACGGGTGTTCCTTCACCTTCACCTTCTTCACCTTCAGGTTCTTCGCCTTCTAATGTACCTTCGATGGGTGTTTTTGTGCATATTCCGTCATAGCCGACCCAGCAACCTTTTGCTTCTAAAAGTGGAATTTGGTCGCATAATACAGATTCAGGCAGTGGATTTCCTTCTAATCCTATTTCATCACCAGAACCTAAGCCTGCATTCTGGATTAGTGATTGGATGTCTTCAATTTGATTATCCCACAAGAATAACTGCTCTAAGTTTTCTAAGTTTTGTAGAGCAGTTATGTCGGATATATTATTTCGTCCTAAATTAAGTACTCTAAGTCCAAATAATGACCCTAAAGGTGAAATATCGGTGATATTGTTATTCCATAAAATAAGCGTTTGTAGATTTCTGATTTTATAAATCCCCGCTAAGTTTTGAATATTTCGTGAAGCAGCATTAAGTGTTGTTAGAATAACAAGGTCGCCTTCATAAATATCTTTTGTTTGCTCGTAACCCAAGGCATCTTTTACAGCCGCTTCTAAATTCGGATCATCAAAGTGGACTACTTCACCAGCACCGAAAACATCAATGTATACCTGATTAGATACGACCTCCTCACTTCCCGATACAGCTCTACACTGATAGGTACCCTGACTGGAACCCGATACGGGATTTATAATCCATTGATTAGAATTTGGACCTGAAATAACTCCATTATGGCTCCAGTAATAAGTCGGAACAGTTGTTCCTCCTTTTACCTTGAAAAGTAGTGTTGCTTGTTCTCCTACATTATATAGTCCACCAACAGGCTGGATAAGTATTTGAAGTGGAACTCTTCTTACACCTAAATAAACACCCCAGGATTGTCTTCCTCCCATTCTCGTAGAAGGATTGTAAATAGAAGCAGAGTCAGATACGGCTATAGAGAATCTTGCATTATCTAAAGTTGTTGCATAGGGAATTATATAAGTTGAGGAATTAGGACCAACAGTTTCAAATGAAGAAGGGAAAGAATAACCATTGGAATCAGTTCTTAACCATCGGAAGTTTAAAGGTCCATCTCCTCCTACTACCTGGACGGAAAGAGTTGCCTCGTCCCCTGTATCAATTACACCCGGATTAGCCCATATACCTACTATCCTCGGAGGAGGAACGATACTACACCTGTTAAACCATACTTCGCGTGTTCCTGCACCGGAGTATGCCTGAATGTTGGTTTGTCCATCTCCATCTATATCACCACCGGCACCTAAATAATTTGTACCCGTATTTCCAAAAGTTACATAACGGCTCGGTCCAAAATTAATATAGTCATTTAAATTTATATAATTTAATGCCCAACCATATCCTTCCCGTTCTGCAAAATATCGAACAAGATCCTTTAAAAAATTATTTAGGAAATTAAATGTTACAGAGTCTCCACAAGTCATGTATCCTGCAAGGAAATATTGAACGGCAAAAGCAAGTAAGGGGTCTTCATTTCTAAGTTCATTTATCACATCAAAATGCATGGTTTGACCCAAAACATTCAATGTGATGTTTAAATCCCTTTCTACTTGTTGCATATTGGCTCGAAAACCTTCCTGTATTGCTATAACCCTTGCCATAGGAATTAGAGGAGAATTATTTAGTAAAACTGCAGATAATAACCCTAAATGGTCTTCTTCTCTTAATCCATTCCCATCACGGTCTGCTCCATAAATATGAGCAAATCTTCCCGGTGCCATATCATCTAAAGTATAGTCAACTGCCCATAAAATATAATCATAATCAACATCAATGCGATCTGGGTATCCTGAAAAAGAATACATTAAAGAAATTCCAAGGATTGCAATAGTAAGTAAATTACAAACTTTCATATTTTGTCTCCAAATTATATTCATATTTATTTGTCCCTAACCTAAATATTATATTCTATTTTTATTATATAACAAATTCATTAATAAAAATTAAATTAAAAATGACAAATTTTTAACACGATATTTTTTAAGATAGAAATATTTATTTGTCCCAATAAATAAAAAACAAATTTGTTTTATTTTGTATTTTAGTTTATACTTATATTAAGATTTAGTTGCGAAATTTTTTAACAAAAAATTTTAAATAAGGTAAGTTAAAGGTAAGTTAGATGATAATGAAAGCGAGCAAATATAATATGAAAATCAGGTTTCTATTTTTTTTATTCTTATTCTTGATATGTTGTTTATTCCATCCTGTTTATGTTCATGCTCAAGATATATTTGACCTACTTTATGACGCTAATGAAGGTTCTGGGCATCAGGACCGTCCACTAAATCTTGCAAATCGAACCGGGAACATTACGATTGATACAGATTCAATGTTGATATATGGTAATATTACACCAACTCGTTATGGAGAAGAAGTAGCAGGAGTATGTGTATTTCGTTTCAGTTATGTTAATTTAGGTCCCAATGTGAATGTAACTATTCAAGGGAAAAGACCTTTAGCAATATTATCTGCGACAGATATGGTTATCAATACGAATTTAACGGTTACCCCAGGAACATTAGGAGGTGCCTTTGGTGGAGAAGGGGGCAAAGGTGGAGAAGGTGGGAAAGCAGGCAGTGGAATGGGTGCAGAAGGAGGTTTTGGCGGAAATGCAGGCGCAGGTGGAATTGGTTACGATGAAGCAAGTAATGGTCATGCTGGGACAGTTGGAAAAAAAGGCAATGATTCAGGACCCGGAACCTGGGAAGGAGAGTTTATCCCGGAAGGTGGAAGTGGTGAGAATGGAAAAGTAGGTAAGAATGGGCAATGTTATATTTCTGCCAGTTCTTTGCTTATAGCAGGAGGTAGCGGAGGAGGTGGTGGAGGTGGTGGAGGTGGAAGAGGAGGTTCAGGTGATGGTGGAGGAGGGGGAGGAGGCGGTTCTGGAGGTGGTGGCGGTGGTGCATTTACATTAATCCTTCCTACTGAAAAATCAGGTGAAGGTGGAGGAGTTGGAACATCGGTCGGGGGTGCTGGTGGAGATGGTGGAAGTGGAGGTAATGGTGGAACAGGAGCATTGGGAGGTGCAGGGGGTGATAATTATCCATTAGGTTCTAAAGAGATTGTTTCAATGTTTATTAAAGATTATGGAGAAAATGGCGGAAACGGTGGTAAAGGTGGAACAGGGGGGGGTGCTTTAATTTTAGGGGCAAGAGGTATGTTGACACTTGGTAGCAATATTACTATTGATATATCCGCCGGATTACCTGAAAACGGAACAGCAGGAACAGGTGGCGGAGCAGGAGGAAGAGGTGGATATGGAACACCCGGTATGTTAAAACTTCAAGGTTCTCTAATTAACCTTCCTTCGGGTGTAATGAGACCAACGATTAAAGCCAATTATTCGGGGGATCTTTATGCAGAATCAAATGGTAGGGTCACTTTAATTACCAATATGTCTCAATATTTACTTGGTTTCAGATTGCCGAATTTTACAAATCCAGGAACATTGATTGGTTGGGCATTAAATAATTCTGTTCTGAGAGATTATAATGTTTTCAATCCAACAGAAGATACTCCTCTAATACCTGAATTAAGTTCTGGACTGAATGTAGAAGGATATTTAAAAGATAATGTCCTTTACGAAAGCGTTATTGAAGCAACAGAACCTGAGTCTGTTGTGAAAGGTGTAGAACTTAAAAGGATTACTGGATATAATTCATATTTTGAAGGTTTTGACCACATTATTTTGATTAATCAAGGAGAAATTTATTTATCTCGAGTGTATTTAAAGGTTGGAAGTAATAATCCTATGCCTATAGGTTTTGGAACGGGGGACCTTGCAGTTGGGGCACGATGGACAACTTTAATTCCAACTACAAATCCTCTTACGAATGTGGAAATAATAGTTTTAGATAATATTCCCGGAGAAGGGGAAGGGCAAGTAGAAGGCGAAGGAATATCGGAAGGAGTGATAGAAGGAGCAATCGAAGGGGAGGGAATATCAGAGGGTATTGTAGAAGGTGAAGGGCAACAGGAAGGAACAGTTGAGGGACAGCAAGAAGGTACCGTCGAAGGAACTCCGGATGGCGAAGGTGCTTCAGAAGGAATCTCCGAGGGGGAAACTTGCACATATCATTCCGCTGATACAGATAAGGATTGGAAGATTACTCTGGTCGAATTATTAAGAGTTATACAATTGTTTAATTCCAATCAGTATCATTGTGATGGATCTACAGAAGATGGGTATGCACCAGGAGCAGGACTACAGAATTGTCAACCCCATAAAAGCGATTATAATCCCGTATCATGGAGAATAGAATTAAATGAACTATTAAGGCTTATACAATTTTTTAATTCGACTGGAAGTAGATACCATTGTGATATAAATGGAGAAGATGGATATAATCCGGGAATATAAAATATAGTATTATTTTAATAGTGAATTTTTATTGATTTTTGATCTTAAAAAGGTTATAATAAGATTAAGTATAAACAATGTTTAGGAGTAATAAAATAATTATCAATAAACTATGCTGTAATGTATAGCAAAGGAGGAAGGATAATGAAAAATTATGTGCTTAAAAGTAGTATTAGTCTTTTGTTGCTACTTGCTTTGTGTATGCTGGTAATAACATTAGACACGCATGCTCAGACTTCTTCAGCATATTATGTCGGAGACCCCAATGGTCCTGATTTGAATGCTCCCAGTGGCTCAACGCTGATATTTAATACAGATGCATTGACTATGACGGGGCAAAATGGTGCAACGCCATTTAGTCATACTGCAAATAATGAGGGTGGTGTTGCAGTTTATAGGTTTAAAAATGTCAATATTTCGACAGGGGTGACAATAAATGTATTAGGTTCGAGACCATTAGCCTTATCAGCCTATCGAGATATGTCAATTGCTTCTTCATTTAATGTTAATGGTTCGGTAACGGGCCGTTCTGGTGGCGGTGTTGGAGGAGCCGGTGGCTCAGGAGGAGCAGGCCGTCCGGGTGGTTCAACAGCAGGGGCAGGTGGTGCTGGAGGACCCAGTAGACCAGGTGGACCTGGGGCAGATGCTTTTTGGAGTCAAGGTCAACCCGGACAAAATGGTGTTTCTGGTGTAGATGGTTCTCCCGGACAAAATGGTGTGGCAGGACAAAATGGTGGTTCAGGTGAGCCAGGTACCTATGGGTTTGGAACACAAGGCGGTCCAGCAGGAGGTTCATTAGGTCAAGGTGGAACAGTAGGAGGAAGTGGCGGTGGTAATGGCACAGGTTCTACATCTGTAGGTTCTGGAGGCAGTGGAGGTGCAACAGGTGCCTTTAATGGTGACAATGGAGGTCCTGGTTCAAATGCAAATAGTTCTTTCCCAGGGACCAATGGTTTGAATGCACAACAAGGTGAAAATGGGAAAAATGGTGGAGATGGATATAGCGGTATATTTAATGTTCCAGTTAATACATTAGATTTGTTCGGTGGTGCTGGTGGTGGAGGTGGGGGGGGAGGCGGTGGAGGTCAAGGTGGTGGACAAGGAGGCGGTGGTGGAGGTGGTGCCAGTGGAGGTAGTGGCGGAGGTGGTGGTGCAGGAGAATATTTAGTAGATAGGTCCGATGGTGGTGATGGTGGTGCCAGTGGTAAAGGTGGTGATGGTGGTCGAGGGGGTAATGGTGGTATTGGCGGTAGTGGAGGTAACGGTGGTAATGGTGCTAATGGCGGTGGTGCAATAATATTATCTGCTCGTGGTTTGTTAAGAGTTCCATCTCTTATGACAGTTGATATATCTTGCACATCCCCTACAACAGGTTCTTCAGGTTCTCCGGCACCTATATTAGGGCAACCGGGTGGCCCTCAAACAGGTTATCCTTCTACAGGTAGAGGCTTTGGACAATCGGGACAACCAGGCGAAGTGTTAAATTTGATATTTTTCACTTTAAAAGGCGGTGATGGAGGTAGAGGAGGCGATGGAAATTTAGGTGGTGCAGGTGGAAACGGTGCAGTGGGAGGAAATGGTGGTTCCGGTGGTAATGGTGGATATGCAACACCTGGAATGCTAAAACTACACGGTTCTGTGGTTATAGCCAATAATCTTGTCGTAACAGCAGGTGGAGCCAGAGATGCGTCTGCAGAAAATAATGGTAAATTAACAGTAATTTCTAATATGAATGATACATTAATTAATGCGTATCAACCCAATACTTCCCTTTCAACTCCTACTTTAGTTCGTGGTTCAACAACAAACCCTGCTATTCAAGGGATTTCCAATTTTACGGATGAGCTTAGATTCCCAAATCATTATTATAAGCATCCTTTTATTCCACAATTGCTTCAGGGACCTTCTGTAGAAGGGCTTTTGCAGTCTCCATACTGGAATGAAAGTTTTGTGAATGCAATAACACCTAATCAAGTTATTCCTTCTGGGGCTCCGCCTATGACCCCGAGGGTAGTGTTGAAAAGACTTCACTATGGATATGGGAATAATTACAGTCCATTTAAAGATTTTGACCAAATTTTTGTAATCAATGAGTCGTCAACGCAGACATTTTCAGGTTTGTATTTGAAAGTGGACAATGCAACAACAAATCCTCCTGCAACTCCCAAAAAAATTAATAATGGAACAGGAGAATTAGCACCGGGGCAAATATGGACAACAACAGTTCCGTATGATGCACAAGTAGTATTGTTGCAATTAGCCCAGATAACACAACAGCCTACAGATGTTGCTGTTTGGCCTAATGGTTATGCTCAATTTAGAGTTGTTGCTCAAAGTTCGTCTGCTATCGAATATCAATGGTTCCGAAATACAGATGGAACATTTAGAGAGATAATAGGAGCGACAAATGATTCGTATGAAATTTTAACTGTATCTGAAGCATTACAGGGATGGTATCGAGTGCGTCTTAGAAATAATGCTGGAGATGTGTTCTCACGGGATGCTTTCCTGAATGTATTAGAAGCCCCTATCATTACACAACATCCGCAGGATGTAAATGAATATCCTAATATGTTGGTTTCGTTTAATGTGGAAACATTAAAACCAACTGATCCACCTCCTGCGCCGGGAATTGACCCAACAATAGACTATACCATAGTAAGCAGAGGTTATCAGTGGCAGTTTGCTCCACAGTTAGAACCACCTGAATTACCTCCGGAAACAGTTCCTCCAAGTGAAAATTTCTATGATTTGCCAGGTGCTGATGCAAGAGAAAAAACATATAATATTGCATCAATAAGTGAAGCAAATCAAGGTTGGTATCGAGTTAAAGTAATGAATGAAACAGGAACAGCGATTTCAAATCCCGCAAAATTAAATGTGTATGATGGCGTTCAAATTTTAGAACAACCTACAAGTATATCGGCACCACCTCATGCTAATGTTACATTCCAATGCAGAGTAACCGGTGCTTTACCTATTTGGTGGCAATGGCAAAAGGCACCATCCGCAAGTGGTCCATGGTCAAATATTCCCGGACAGTCCGGCTCATATCCAATAGGAACTTCACCAAGTGGAAATCCGCCAGGATTTACAATTACAGCCAATATTCTTGATGTTACGGAAAATGCATATTATCGTTGTAGAGTGTTTAATGGCGGGAATTTGTTAGGTGTTCCTACAGACCCAGCCTATTTAGAGATTCGCGACCCGGCTATAATGGTTCAGCCTACATCTAAATCTGTAAATCCAGGACAGGCTGTAAACTTTGTTGTTTCGGCGGGTGGTTCCGGTGTCCTGACTTATAGATGGTATTTCTTCCCGGCTGATTTAGATGGAGAGACAATGCCTCCTCCACCATCTGTATGTGATTTGCCACAGCCATGTGCTGAGAATATTGTATATCAAGGTTCGGGTTCCTCTTATGCAATATATAACATTTATGGTCCTCCGTTAGGACAAGGTGCACAAGAAGCAAACGAAGGTTATTACTATGTCCGTGTTGATAATTCCATGGGACATGTAGAATCTGCCGTTGTTTACTTAAAAGTAAATGACCCGCCTACGATTATTACACAACCCACTAATGCACAAGTGGATGAAGGAGGTGCTATTACTTTATCTGTAACTGCATATAGCGGAACAAATGTGACATATCAATGGCGATTGGGTGGCTCAAACTTGACCAGTGATGGTATCCATATATTTGGTGCAACGCTTAATGCATTACCTGGAACTACGACAAGCACATTGCAAATACTGGGTGCTCGTGTTGAGGACGAAGGTTATTATGATGTTGTAATTACAAATTCTGCTGGATATGTAATTTCACAACAAGCCTATCTAATTGTTGGTGACCCGTTAGAGATTATAGAAACAGAGAATCCGGGCAAAGCGTATGTAAATACAGCGGAAGTAAGATTAAGTGTAACAACACAAGGTGGAAAAGGAACCAGGACCTATCAGTGGTATAAGAATGGTACGGATCCATCCAATGCGATTGGCAATCCTATTTTAAGTAATGCAGACCCATACACGGCTTATCTTACTTTGTATGATGTAACGCTTGCTGACTCGGGTGTCTACTACTGCAGTATCACGGATGCTCGTGGAACTATCTGGACATCAGGGTTGCAGTTGACTATTTATGAACATCTATCCACACCGATTATCGCTGGTGACCCAGAGGTTGAAAAGAAAGTGGGTGAGTCATACACATTTGAAGTAATCGTAAGTGGAGGTGTTCCACCATTACATTACTTATGGCAACATGATGACTTGAAGACCAAGACTGTCCATACAGTTGGAGGTGATTCCTCAATATTGTCACTAAATGATTTACAGATTGCAGATTCCGGTGACTATTTTGTTATTGTAAATGATAGTGGTCAAACATGGAATGAACAAACACAACAGTATGAACCCGAAACCAAAGTGTCGAATCGGATACGGTTGAATGTATCCCCAGAAATTCCTGCGGGTAATGTGTTAGGCTATATTACCCTTGTGATGATAATTGCACTAATAGGAGTATACCTTGCAAAGAAGTTTGAAAAAAGAGCAAGGAAACAGCATAGTTAAATATTGAAAAACTTGTAGTGAATAGTAAGGACTGCTGGATAAAATAAATCCAGCAGTCCTTGTTTTATCAATATCAAAAAAATTTTAAGAAAGGGATTGAAATATGCTGACTATTGTAAGTCTTTTATTTTATTCGTCTATGTTTATTTTTAGTGAAACACAACAACTTATACAAGGAGATAACAAAGTCTTACCTGTTCATCAATTAACTTTTTCAGCAAAGAATCATGAATTGGACAATAACGACAATTTCTCTTACGATGATAGATATATTTGTTATGATACGAGAGGGACTTTGGGTTATGGAATAGAAAATTGTACGAGTATTGAAGTAGTAGAAATTGCTATAGGGAAAGAGATAAAAATATATCAACCTGATAAAATACGGTTAGGAACAAAGCCTTCTCCAGGAATCGGTGCTGTTTCGTTCCATCCACAAGAATATTCATTAGTTTTCATTCATGGTCCTGAAATTCAAAATCTTTATAATCCCATTCAAATTGAAGATATTTATTCAAAAACGAATCGGCGAGGTTGTATTATTTCTCTTAAAGAAGATTTGAACATTAAAAACAAAAGTTGGGTTGATTTTAGAATGATTTCCTGTAATACAAAAATTCCTACAGGAGCACATAGGGGAGGGTCTCATCGTCATGAATATTCAGCAAGTGGCAAAAGGATAGGCTGCACTTATGATGATAAATTACTCCCTCAATACGGTAGGACAATAGCATATTTTGAAGAAACAAATAAATTTTTACCAAATGCAAATTATTATTTTGCAGTGCTTGTAAAGGTAGTCCCTATGGAGAAGGTTCAAGAAGGAGAATTTGTTAAAGCGTTAGGCGATTCATGGGTTGATAAAGAAGGAAAATGTAGGGCATTTATTGGTACTATCAAAGAAGGGGACACCTTTGTAGATTACTTATGTGTAGTTGAAATACCTGATAATGTGGATATTCAAACTTCGAGTTCTGGGGATTGTCAAACATATCCTGAACCTCCCCAAGGTCTTAATATATATAAAATTACAAAAGTAAATTGTGCAGGAATTGTTCGTGCTTCTTATGATGGGAAAAGAATAGCATATCTTGATAAAGATATGAATGGAAGAACTCAGATTTTTATAGTTAAGAAAAACAAGCACGAAGATAAGGAAACATTTCAAGATTCGGTACCTATTCAGGTTACCTTTTTACCGTATGGTGTTGAAGATAATTTGAGATGGCACCCTTCTGGAAATGTATTGTTTTCTATTAGTGAAGGTGCTGTTATTGCAGTCTGTGTTAAGGAAGGAGAAAACTTTGGGAAGTCTGTTTTTATCACACCTAAATATAAAAAAAACAAGCCCTATGCATTGGTAGTATCCAGAAAAGGGAATTATTTAGCCTTTAATCGTTGTGTTCCAACTTATGATGAGAGAGGGATAAGATTGTTCTCATCTGAAGGGAAGGATTTTTCCCAGATATTTTTACTGGAATGTAAAGATAATGTAATAGATGGCCTCTATGATATAAAGTAAAATAGTTTATTTGGATATAATTTTTTGTATTATAACGCCTGCAGAAATTAAACCGAATATTCCCGGGACATAAGAAACGCTGCCGATTATTTGTTTGTATATATCTTTATTTATCTTTAAGCAACTATTACAGTCGTTATTTATCTGTTTTTGTTTTGGGACTTCTGTTGAAAAAACACAGGTTATACCACTGATTATACCTCGTTTTTTTAATTCTCCCCGTACATTTTTCGCCAGTGGACAAGTATGTGTTTTTGAAATATCGCCTACCGTAATGGACAAAGGATCCAGTTTCATGCCTGCTCCCATGCATGAAACCGTAAATATTTGTTCCTTATATAGTGATGCTAATAAGTCTATTTTTGAACTAAGAGTGTCAATGGCGTCAATTGCAAAATGAAACCCTTTCTGAAAAATTTCAGAAATATTTTCAGAAGTTACGAATGTAGGGAATTTATGAATGATTATCTTAGGGTTAATTTTTAACATGCGTTCCTCTGCTACATCTACTTTATATTTCCCTATGTCAGGATATGTTGCTAATATTTGTCGGTTTATATTTGATTCCTCAATTCGATCATAATCAACGATAGTAATAGTTCCAATTCCCGCTCTTACGAGGGCTTCTAATGCATACGAGCCAACGCCTCCCAGACCAAATACCGCAACATGGGCAGATTGTAATTTTGCAAATTTTTCTTCTCCTAATAAGGTAATTGTTCGTTGGGAAAAATTTATTTCCATTATTTAAAAACCCTTTTATTTTTTTATATAGGAATAAAAAAAATATAAATTTCGTTTTTTTCAACGAAAGTAAAAACCATTAGTAAGTTTAACATGAAACTAAAATAAAGGAGAAAATGATATGTCCTATCAATTACCTTCATTACCTTATGCGTATGATGCTTTAGAACCCCATATTGACACAAGAACGATGGAAATACACCATCAGAAGCATCATGGAACCTATGTAGATACTGTTAATAAAGCATTGGAAACATTGCCTCAGTATGCCAGTTTATCTGTTGAAGATTTATTAAAGCGTGTTAAAGAAGTCCCTGAAGAGAAAAGGCAGATTATTATTAATCATGGTGGTGGACATGCAAATCACAGTTTGTTCTGGGAAATTATGTCTCCAAAAGGAGGAGGACAACCTAATGATGACCTGTTAAAAGCAATAGAAAAACAATTTGGAAGTTACCCATCATTTAAGGAAACATTTGAAAATTCGGCTAAAACTCGATTTGGTAGTGGCTGGGCTTGGCTTGTTGTAGATCCTGCTGATGGAGGACTTAAAGTTTACAGTACAGCAAATCAGGATTCCCCGATATTACAGGGACATATTCCTATTTTAGGATTGGATGTATGGGAACATGCTTACTATTTGAAATATCAGAATCGTCGTCCCGAATATATATCCGCTTTTTGGAATGTCGTTTATTGGGATAAAGTATATGAACTCTGGAGACAAGCAGTAAAATAGGAACAAAAAACAGATTAAATGTGAGAAAAGAGCATATTCTCTATGTGCTCTTTTCTTTTTTTATGTTCATTATAAATTCACTTATTTTTGTAGTTACAAGGTCTCGGTCATAATCCCAAAAGATTACATGGTCGGAATTCTCCAACCAAACCATTTCTTTTTGTTGAGATTGAATTTTCTCAAAAACTTGTGCAACAGCGTTTGGGCATGCAACACTGTCTTTTTTTGAATGAATTACGAGTGTAGGACAGGTTATTTGTGCTAATATGGCATCCCTTTTTGCTCTTTCTGCAATTTCCATAGCAACAAGTCCTGCCTTTGAAGGAATCCAATGGTAAGAAATGATTTTTGTGGCGACTTCCTGACGCAATATAGGCTGCTGTTCTGGTGGGGTGAATACCCACCGAACAAATGGGGATAGATACTGTATCCATTTTTCGGGTGGCAGTATAAGTTTGGGATTTGGTGTTATCCCGTAGTAAGGGCTGGCGAGTATTAGTCCATCAAAATTTGTTTTTACATAAGAGAGCGTGGATAAAGCCCCGCCCATAGAATGTCCTAAAACAATTACAGTTTTGTATAGTTTCTTCAAATCTATAATATTATCTACGACCGATTCTAAAAGAATATCTACGGATACTTTTTCAAAATCTAATGGAGAAGTACCATGTCCGGGTAAGAGTATGGCTTTGACAAAAATATCTAATTCAGCAAGTTTTTGAGGCAAGTTTTCAAAGTTATTAGGACAACCGGCAAATCCATGAACCATCAATAATGCGGTACTGGAATATTGATTCCCTAATTCTAATGGTTCTGCACCTCTTAATATCTTTGTTGAAGGATTTCGGGGTAATTGTAGGTCATAATTTTTAACTTTTTTTGAACTGAAAAAAGCAAGGTCGAATTTTGGCATTGTATATTCCTGATTAATCGTAAAGACATGTTAATGTTTATACATAAACATAAGGACTTACTAAGGAGAAAGGTGGATTTGGCTTATAACAGGCACCATAGAAGAATAAATCAACCAAACCTTCTGCCAATTCTGCGGTAAGATGTAATTCTGGTCTATCTGATTTTGCCATGACATGCATATCCATGATACCCAGAAAAGCAAGTGTAAGAGCCCTTGCGTCTCCTCCTGATAAGTGTGCTTTTTCCAAGCCTTCTTTCATGATAGATTCAATAATTTTGAAACGCTGTCTTCCTATATCGCTTCCGCGAATAGGAGGAGCAGAACGGATAGGTGCAAAATATACATGTAAAATCAATCGAACAGATTGCAGGTCGTTTTCTGCCATTTCAAAAGTAGTACGAATAATTGCCTTTAATTTTCCAATTGTATCGGAGTAATTCTGTTTTATGTAAAGCATTTTTTCCAGAAGTTGTCTTACGATGGATTCCACTAATTTACGGAATAAATCTTCTTTGTTCTGAAAATAGTAGTATAAGACGGGACGTGTAACACCAGCATCCTCAATAATTTCTCTTATACTTGTTCCTTCGTATCCTTTTTCAGAAAATAGTTTTAGGGCGCTTTTTAGCAACCGTTCTTCAGTAGAAAAGTTTTGTTCATTAATTTGTTCAATAGCCATTTCTAACCCCTTTAACTAACGGTCGTTATATTAATTTTTATTATTATATCACTTTGTTTTTATCTTTTGATAATTTTTTACCCATTTATTTAATAGTTAAGGATATAAATTTACCCGTTCCCAATTCATAGAATCTATGTTATTTCTAAAATAAAGCACCCGTTCATGTAATCGGTAAGGTTTTTTTAGCCAAAATTCAATCTCCAATGGGATAATCCGATACCCTCCCCAAAAAGGGGGACGATTAACTTTAGAGAGTCCAAATTGTGCAAGATATTTAACCACTCTTTTCTCTAATTCATATTTATTGGGCAAGGTTTGGGATTGTTTAGAAGCCCAGGCACCTATTTGAGATATACGGTCTCTTGAATCAAAGTACTGGTCTGATTTTTCGTCTTCAATTTTTTCTACATTGCCCCGAATACGGATTTGTTTACCAAGTTCATACCAGTAAAAACAAAGTCCTGCTTTAGGATTTGATTGAATCTGTTGACTTTTTTTGCTGGTATAGTTCGTGTAGAAAATAAAGCCATTATAGTCCCATTGTTTAATTAGAACCATCCGAATATCAGGTATACCGCAAGGGGTTGAAGTTGCCAATCCAGCAGAGACTGCATATTCAATATCTAATTTCTGTTTTGCTTCTTCATACCATTGTTCGAATATTTTAAAAGGGTTATCCTCTACAGGAATCATATATTAATCTATTGTATAGGTTTGTCATTCAAGGAATTTTTTGAGATATTGTATACTTTCTGTTGCTATTTTTTCAGGACCTAAATCAAATTTAAATACTTCAACAGACATATACCCTGTGTATTCAATATCTTTAAGTGCTTGCACAATAGGAGCAAAATCAACCTTTCCCATACCGGGACCTAATAGGTTTTCGTCATTGGCATGATAATGTTTTAAATATTTGGCACATTTGCGTATGACTACTTCGCGAGGCTCTTGAAGAAAAGTCATTGCTTTTGTATCCAGTAATAATTGAAATTTAGGATGATTGATGGCTTCTATAAGTTCGATGGTTTCTTCGATAGTATGGCAAAAGTTGGTTTCCCAGTGTGTTAATTGTTCCATGCAAATTGTTACATCTCTTTTTTCGCATACGGACATGGCTTGAGAAAAGACTTCACATGCATAATTGAAGGCTTGGTTGTAGGAAATATCTCGCATAACATTGCGTTGTTTTGGCGAGCCAAAAACAATAATTTTACCACCAATATCAGCACAGAAATGAGCCAATTCTTTTAAATAATGAGCGGTATAATTTCTTATTTCTGGGTCGGGATGAGTAAGATAAACATTTTCCGGTCCTACGAAAACCCAATGAATTCCAAGAATTTCCAAGCCTATTTTTTCTGCAATATTTCGTATTTCTTTACGCGTTTCAGCAGATATATCTGTTACATATTTGGATAGAGTAAAGGGTGCAATTTCCAATCCATCGTAACCTAAATCTTTAACATATTTGATAGTCCTTTCCATGTCGTTCCATTCTTTAAATATTTCATTACAAATACCGATTTTAATTTTTTTGCTCATACTCTTCCCTTTATTTTTTATTTGTTGTTTTTAAATATTTTTATACGATTTCCACCGGAACGCTTAGCGTTATACATGCAATTATCTGCAAATCGTATAAAAGAACGGAGAGAGAATTTCTCTTTATAAGCAATAACACCAATGGACAGGGTTAGATTATTGAATTTCTTTGCTTCAAATGACGACCGAATACGTTCTGCTACCAATAATGCCTGTGCGGTATCGGTCTCCGGGAGAATTACGGTGAATTCATCACCTCCGTATCGGAATCCTATATCAACATGTTCACGGGTACAGTCTTTGACAATTTGTCCAACTGTTTTTAATACTTTATCTCCCATTAGATGTCCATGACAATCATTATAGGTTTTGAATTGGTCTATATCGAAAAGTAATAGAGATAAAGGATGGCGTTGTCTTTTGGCTCGTTCTATTTCAGATTCTAATCTATCGTAAAAGTATCGTTGATTGTACAAGTCCGTGAGACCATCTTTTATAGACATTTCTTTCAGTTTATTTTCCAATTCTTTCTGTGTAGTTATATCTTTGAAAATAGCAAGAATAGAATGAATTTGTTGATTTTCTTTTTTTATACATGAGAAAGAAATGTTCACCGGAACTTGCGTTTTATCTTTTCGAATAAATTCTGTTTCATAATTTTGAATACAGTACTTTTCACGAATCATTTGCAAAACATATTTTGTCTCTTCTTTAGAACCCGCTAAAAGAATTGACAAGTGCTTTTCTTTAACTTCATCTTCTTTATACTCTAATATATGCAATGCTCCTTGATTTGCATAGTTGATTTGAAATGTAGGACTTAATATAAAAATACCGTCTACAGAAGTGTTGAGTAATTGTTCAAGATATTCTTTTGTCTCTTTTAATTCTTTATTTGCAATTTTAAGTTGTTCCGTTGCTTCATGAATGCGTTGTTGTAATTCTATCTCATGGTTTTTTTTAGCCATGATTAGAGATCGGTGTTCTAAAGCCCTCTTTATAGCAATTTTAATTTCCTCTAATTGAAAAGGTTTGAGAATATAATCATAAGCCCCTAATCGTAATGCTTCAATGGCATTTTTTACATCCTGTAATCCAGTCATTATTATTACTTCAAGATCGGTATTTTTCTCTTTCGCTTTTTTGAGGAAATGTAAGCCATCTATTTCTGGCATTAAATAATCTACGAGGGCTAAAGAAAAAGGTTCTTTTGATATTTTAGAAAGGGCTTCTTTAGGAGATGTTGTGCAATAAAAATTATAATTTAAATCTTTTAAGAAGGTTTGTAGAAGTTCGAGAATGGTTTTATCATCGTCAATTACAAGTATTCTGTCTCTGTTAGATAGTCTACTTTTATTTTCTTTTGAGATAGTTGTTTGGGGGCTATTTACACTTCTCTTTTCTTGCTTCATTAAAATAAACTTGTTTGTAAATTATTATAACCATTTTACCACAGCCACAGCAGCGGCTAAAGAACCAAAAGCGAACCCTATTTTCCATTTTCCAGGAAGTTTATTTTTATCGAATTGCTTTGTAGCCAGAGAACCACTAACTCCTTTTTTTGAAGCAAGTTCTTTATCTGCTCCAAGGGCATCACCTTTACCTTTTCCCTGTGCATAGGTAGGAGTTACAATGAGCAGAATGAAAAGTAGAAGAATAATAGAAATAAGTGCGATTTTCCATATCCTATTTGTTAACATAGAGTTTACCTCCATATTAAATGGGTTTCTATTTTATATCCTAATTTAAGTATAACACAAAAATAAGAGAATATTTAAAGTATTATAATTACTTCTATTATAAAAAAGAAAGTCCTCAAAATTTAGTTAAATATCTTATCTGGCAGAATTGGTGTTTCCAAAAACAAAAAATTCTCCCACAAGGAGTAAGATAAGACCAATTACAATGGCGAGGTCGGCAATATTAAATATTCCTGTCCTTAAACTGAAAGAACCAAAGCCAATCCCTATATTCATAAAGTCTACAACTTTTCCATCACGGAAAATTCGATCAATGATATTTCCTAATCCCCCAGAAATAATTAATGAAAAACTGAACATAGTTATAGTAGGTAAGTTTGGTTTATAAAACATTAGTACCAGTAAGATGAAGAGTACAATGGAATTTAATACAGTAAAAAGCCAGAAACGAAGAGAATTCGGTAATTGACTGCCTAAACTTAAAAAGGCACCTGTATTTTCCGTATAGGTAAGACGGAATAAATCATGCGGTGTCCACGATTCTGGAAAATGGATACCGGGTTTTCCTTTCAAGTATTTAATAGCAGTGATTTTGGTAACCTGGTCAAGTGCTAATATGACAATCAATAAAAGCAGTACAATAATATGAAGACGAGAGAAATGTATTTGCAAAATAAAACCCTTTTCAATATTTTTTGAACTATAATGTAAATAACATAGGTGGTATTTTAAAATTTTTTTACCTATAAACTCTACTTTGTTATGAATTTTGAAATAAAAGAACTATATGAATTGTTTCACAAATATGTATAATATAATTGATGTAACAGACAAACAATAGAACCTTAAAAAAATGAAAGGGGATGTTTATGATTAAAGATAAAGTATTAAACGCATTAAACAAGCAAATAAATGAAGAAATTTATTCCGCCTATTTGTATGCGTCCATGAGAGCATATTTTGAAAAATTGAACCTGAAAGGGTTTGCTAATTGGCTGAGAATTCAAGTACAGGAAGAACTATTTCATGCTCGGAAATTTGAGAATTATATTTATGAAAGAGGTGGAGAAGTAGAATTGTATGAGATAAAAAAACCTACAAAAAGTTGGAAGAGCCCGTTGGATGCTTTTGAGGCTGTATATAAACATGAATGTCATATTACAGAATGTATAAATAAGTTAGCGGAAGTTGCAGAGAAAGAAGGAGACCGTTCTACTCGTATGTTTTTGGACTGGTTTATTAATGAGCAAGTGGAAGAAGAAGCCAATGCAGATGGAATTTTACAAAAACTACAAATGGTAAAAGATGCTCCCGGTGGGATTTATTGGATAGATAAAGAATTGGAACAGAGGACTATTAATCCAATGATTATTGCAGATATTTCTGGAACCCCAACAGGACAATAATCTTTGGAATAAGAAATAAAACAATACCTATTTTTGTTTACTTTGGTGGAAGCAATACAAACTAAAACCAATATAAGGAGAATTGTATATGTGTTTAGTAAAAGTTCAACAAAAAGCCCCCGATTTTACGGCAACTGCAGTTATGCCGGATGGAAGTTTTAATGAAAAATTCCAACTTTCCGACTACGAAGGAAAATATGTCTTGCTGTATTTTTACCCATTGGATTTCACTTTTGTTTGCCCATCTGAAATTTTAGCATTTGATAAGAAACTGGAAGAATTTAAGTCTCGAGATTGTGAAGTGATTGGTGTTTCTGTGGATTCTCATTTTACACATTGGGCTTGGAGAAATACACCAGTGGAAAAAGGTGGTATAGGTAATATCCGTTATCCGTTGGTTTCAGATTTAACAAAGAAAATATCAAGAGACTATGGGGTATTAATTAACGACGCCGTGGCATTACGAGGACTATTTATAATGGATAAAAATTTGATTGTTCGACACATGTTGATAAATGATTTGCCTATTGGAAGGAGTGTTGATGAAGCAATACGCATCCTCGATGCTATCCAGTATCATGAAGAACATGGGGAGGTATGTCCTGCCAATTGGAAAAAAGGTGAGAAAGCCATGAAACCCGATGCTAAGGGTGTCGCAGAATATTTGTCCAAATATGCAAAGTAAATAAATAAACAAAAAATATATCCCCCGATATGTTATTAATATATCGGGGGATTTTTTTAAGAAAAATTAGTCTTCGTTATCTTCGTCTATATCAAATAAAGAACCGATGCTTTCTTCATATTTCCTTTTCTTACGAGATGATTTAGAAGGTGTATATATATCCTCTATTTCCTGAGAAATTTTTTGAAGATTTTTTCTTCCCACAGGTTTTGCTTTTTGTTCTTTTTGTATAAATACACCAAAATCTCTTGCCATTTTGTTTAAGTCTTCGACAAACAGGGTCTCTGTAGTTCTCCATGATTTCCCAATTTTAAATCCTCTCAATTTTCCATTTCTAAACATTTGTCGAATGGTGAGTGGTTTTAGTTTTAAAAATTCGGATATATCCTCAACGGTTAACACTTTTTCCTTAGGCATACATTTTTCCTTATATATAGTTCCGAATATCATTCATAATTATATAAATACATATTTGTATATTTAAATTCAAATATTCATATGAAACCTCTGAACAAATAGGGTTTTTAGTTTTTGGATTAAACTGTAAAATGATTATACCGTTTTTGGAGAGAAAAAATCGCTTTGGGAAGGAAAAATCTTTTTCTATAACCAATAATTAAGTTTTT
>Ga0067045_1027556_pt1 | contig 93550 bp, 73 predicted proteins | sample TerdegcTABiofilm_FD_59184 | JGI IMG/M metagenome (GOLD analysis project Ga0067045, IMG submission 59184) | Combined Assembly of (Gp0054472, Gp0054536) Wastewater bioreactor microbial communities from Singapore -Terephthalate degrading...
CTTACAAAAACCTTAAGAAAGCAGCTTCACTGGTGTAAAACTGCCTTCTCTTGGGTATTTGGGGTATCTTTTAACTTATATTTTTTCAAATCCTTAACCCCTCATGGGGTCATTTGATACTATTTGATGAGAATCATTTTTCTTGATGCCGTTGCGCCCGCAGACTCTAACCGATAAAAATATATTCCCGTCGGTAGTGCGCCGGCATTAAACGTCGTTGCATAAGAGCCAACAGTCATATACCGGTCAATCAAAGTAACCACAGGTTGTCCCAGCGAATTATATATCGTAAGTGTTGTTCGTCCCGATTTTGGTAGCGCATAGCGGATGGTGGTTGAAGGATTGAACGGATTGGGATAATTCGGATGCAAAGTAAATTGTATCGGCACAACATTTGGATTTTGTTCAATATTTACGAGTGTTGCCGTTATACTGCCGGTCATGCCCATACTCTGATGTGGAATGCAATAATAGGTATGTGTTCCGGGCTCGGTGATCACCTGTTCATAAGTCGTTGACGAACTGGTTATGGGCGCATTCCAGCTATTGGCTCCGCTTGTAGCGGTAGAGGTAGTAGTATGTGTACCACTCACCCATTGCCATCGAACCGTATCACCGACACTAATATTTATATGCTGGGGCGAAAAACTGAAATTTTGAACATTGACGATATGCTTCGTCTGGCCTGATATGGTATTCCATGATATCCATGAAAGTAAGAGCAAGACCATTAGTTGAATCTTAATCATATTAATTCCTTTTCATAATTGTATGCTTTATTAGTTAAACAAAAAGCTAAAAAAGATATTCCCTAAACTATAGCAAAAAAATATTATTTTGAATCGATGGAACTACTTTAAGAATAAATTAAGTCTGGCGACCACTTAATAAATGAGATAACGATTAAGACCGGATTCATGCCTAAGCTGAACCCAATAAGAGTTTGCTTATTCTCGTGGTGTAGATAACTCCCAATAATAGAGTCGTCTGCCAACACTTACCGGAAATGCCTCAGAGATTATCGTTTTTCTGTCCGGACACAGAAATAATATTCAGATAACCCAGATAGGCGCGATTGAACCGTAGCCAGTTATGTACGACTCGTTTCCCGAACAATTTTACCAGCGGTGATACCCATGACGGAAAATATACCTTGTTTCTAATACTTCTAAACAGATTGCCAAGGGTAATGAAGAAAAGATTTACGGCATCATGTATGGCATGGGTATAAGAATAGAAATCGCTGAAACATTCAATCATGCCTTTCTGCAGGGCTTCCGGAGATAAATGGCGCGGCCGGAAAACCACATGCATGGCATCGTAGTACTGCCAGTTTTTGTGCAGGAGGCGCCCTTCGCTTTCCATTTTCCGGTAGAACTCCGTGCCGGGTAAGGGTGTAAGTATCATATACTGTACGCTGGTCAGGCCGCTTTCCCGGCAGAACCGTGAAGTCAGGGGAATGGTTTCGGCGGTGTCGGCATCGCTGCCGAGAATGAACATGCCGTGAACATTGATACCGTGATTCCTGAAAACCTGGATGGCGTTTTTCACATCCTCAACGGTTTGATTTTTATGCATCTCTTCAAGACTGGCGGGATTGATGGATTCGAAGCCGATATACACGGTACGGCAACCGGCTTCGCTCATGCGCCGAACCAGCGACAGGTTACGGCTGACTTCCACCCGGATCTGGCAGGACCAGCGTTTGATACCGTTGCTTCTGACTAATTCGAGCAACTGATCCGTTCGCTTTTTGTGAACCACAAAATTATCGTCCACGAAGAAAATCCATTTGTTCTTGTACTGTTTCGCTTCTTCAATCACTTGCTCAACGCGACGCATACGGTAGCCGCGTCCGAACATTTCTGTAACCGAACAGAATGTGCATTCATAGGGGCATCCGCGGGAGGTCATCACCGGCCAGTAACGGATTTTCTGCCAGTGCCGAAGCAGTGTATAATTTGGTATCGGGACCGCATCCAGATTATCCATGCGTTCTCCGTGTACAATTTTATCGGTATATTTGCCGGAAAGCAGATCGACAATTTTAGTTTCTCCTTCGCCGACAAATACCTGATCGAAATCATCCACCACGTCCTCCGGGATCATGCTGGCGTGAATGCCGCCGACGATAGTGCGCGACGGCCTACCCATAGCGGTACGACGGGCTTTATATTCCCGTGCAATTACGCGGCCCCGGTCTATGGAAGGAGTCAGGCAACTGAGGCATAAAATATCGGTATCCGCCAGATCGTCGGCAATAACCGGCCGGCTCAGGATATTCTCGTTGAGTATTTCCGCATCAAATCCCGCTCGCGCCGCCAGTGTGGCCAGATACAACGGCCCGAGCATGGGTATCGTCATATATTGCGCAAACACGTTGGAATACGCTCCCGCCGGCTCGATAAAAGTCACTTTGGTTTTGTGTGCCATAACAGTCCCCTATGTTTCAATGGTTTTATTATAAATTTCTATAATCAGCAGACAGACGCCAAAAACCACAAACGACATCGGCCATAAATCCTTGGATACAGTAAATACCAGCGTGAAGGTCAGGAACAGGCTGATGAAAATAATGCCCAGATACGTAAATATCCGGTTGCGCCGAATCAGACCAACCGCAAGAAAACTGAAACCGGCTAATCCCAGAAACACCGGCCATAAAAACGCCAGATCATGCCAGGATGTAAAATTAAGATAATAAAAGAAAAGACCGAGAAGAAAAATGAACGAGCCCAACCAAATCAGCACTTCGTCGATTTTATTTCTGTGATAAAACAGTAAAATCAGACCGGCGCCCAGCACCAGCAGGCAAACCGGCCAATGCACGGAAAAACCCGCTATGAGCTTCAGATTTTCCATTGTCAGTCCGGTACCCGCAAAGATGAATATTAAAGCAAGGAAAAGAAGTGTTCGTTTTTGTTGCATGAGAATGCCTGTTCCGGTAATAAGGCAACTTTAAGCTACGTCAAATTTTTAGGATTTCAAAGAGAAATAAATTTTTTTTGTAATGTACATAACAAGGGATAACGTCAATGGGAATCATGGATTTAGTATATACTAGAATTCCAGGGCCTCATTCCATTAACGAAATGTCCTAAGCGAATTTTTGTCAATCCGTTCCGAGACGCAAAGGCTTTGGGCCTATTGATATCACTTTGCACTATTAATCGGCAATGAAAAACTGAACGTAGAACCCTCGCCTTTTTTACTTTGAACCCAGACTTTTCCGTTATGAAGAGAAATAATTTTCTTCACAATAGCCAAACCAAGCCCCGTGCTGGTTTCTCCGCCGGTCGGCTTGGCGCTCAGGCGTTTAAAGCCTTCAAATAACGTGCGGATATCTTCTTCGCTCAGTCCCTGACCGGTATCTTTGACATTCGTGATGACACGATCCAAATCAATTTCGCAGAACAGCCGCACTTCGCCTCCGGGAAAAGTGTATTTAATCGCATTACTTAAAAGATTGTCAACGACCTCGGCGATACGCGTTTTGTCTATGACGACCTCGGGAATGTTATCATTTTTCTCGACAATGAGCCGGATGTTTTTCTGTGCGGCCCGCCGGCGGTGGAGGTTCTCGCACTCCTCGAATATCTGGTTCAGGTTTGCGCGCTGCAGATCCAGATTGATTTTACCGGATTCTATTGCCGATATGTCAAGCAGTTCGGAGATCAGGTGCGTCATCTGGCGCCCGGTCTTCAAAACGCTTTCCAGGTCTTCAATGGCATCGGCCGCATCAAACCGGCCGTTACGAATATCTTCAATAATCAGATCAATAAAACCGATCATTGCGCTCAGCGGATTGCGAAGGTCATGTGCGGCAATGCCCAGAAATTCGTTTTTTTGCTCATTCAGTCTTTTCAGCTCAGCGTTCACGGATTCCAGCTCTTCTTTTTTCCGGTTTAATTCTTTCGTTCGTTCCGCAACCTGATGTTCGAGAAAGGATTTTTGTTTCTCGATTTTCTTTATGCGGCCCCTGTACCATAAAAACGCCGAACTCAGAATCATAATAAATACCGCCAGCTTAAACCAAACGGTATTCCAGAACGGCGGATGTACCGTAATCGTCAGCGTGAGCCCTTTTTCGTTCCATATACCGTCGGAGTTGGAGCCCTTTACACGAAACACATACTCCCCGGCATCCAGATTCGTATAAGTGACAAAGCGGCGGTTGCCGGCAGAAATCCAGTCTGTGTCAAAATTTTCCATTTTATAGGCATAGCGGTTTTTTTCCGGAAAAGCGAAACTCAACGCGGCAAACTCAAACGAAAAAACATAGTCTTTGTAGGACAAATCGATATGCCGCAGTGTATGCGTCATCGATCCTTCCAAAACCGGTCGGTTGAATTTCTGAAACGATGTAAGGACTACAGGTGGCACAAAGGGATTATCCGCCACACTGTCGGGATGAAATATATTAAATCCATTTATCCCGCCAAAAAGAAAATACCCATCGCGGGTTTTGCAATACGATGACTGGTTGAACTCATCGCTTTGAAGACCGTCATTGGCGTCATAATTCCGGAACCGGAAAGTGGCATCGCCTACCGGCGTAATTTTTGACAAACCGCGGTTGGTGCTGACCCAAAAATTACCGTCCCTATCTTCCAGTATGCCATAAACGACATCATTGGCTAATCCGTCATTTTGTGTCAGGCGTGTAATGACGCCGGTTTGCGGATTTAACCGGTTGAGTCCCCCGCCAAAAGTGCCGACCCAGATAAATCCATTGCGGTCTTCCGTTATGCACAGAACCATGTTACGGCTTAAGGAATGAGGATTAGCCGGATCATTCCGGTAATGAAAAAATCCGTCCGTATGGGGATCATAGCAGTCCAGGCCGTTATCGGTACCCACCCACATACGGCGATTGCCGTCAATATAAATACAGCGCACGATATTGTGGCTCAGACTTTGAGTATCGCCAGGCGTATGCACATAATGCCTGAAGGTCATGGTCGTTTTATCAATGCGGTTCAGTCCTCCACCCTGTGTACCGACCCATAAAAATCCCTTATCGTCATTCCGTATGGCATAGACGACCTGATGGCTGAGACTATTACCGGGGTTGTTTTTATCGGGACGATAATGAATAAATCGTTGTTTTGCAGGCACCCAGAGATCCAGACCATCTTCCGTTCCAATCCACAGTTTTTGTTCGGCATCCTGCCACAAACAGCGTATAATGTCGCTACCTATAGAAAACGGGTCGTTATACTGGTATCGGAAGCGTTTAAAAGATAAATTTTTTCTTGAAAACAGGTTCAGCCCGCCGCCTTCCGTTCCTATCCAGATATCGTCTTTATGATCTTCGTAAATCGCCCAAACATAATTATAACTTAGACTGTTGCGATTGTCCGGCTGATTATGAAAATGGGAAAACTTGCTTCGACGAGGATTATATATATTGATGCCCCCTCCGAATGTTCCGATCCATAATAAACCGCTCCGGTCTTCAAAAACCGACTGGACAATTCCGTGTGTGAGACTGAAAGGATTGCCCTGCTGCGGCATATAGGTCGTAAATGCTTGACTGACGGGATTGAACAGGCACAATCCGCCCCCTTCTGTGCCGAACCACATATGTTTCCTGCTATCCTCATAAATGGTCCAAATACCGTCATTCGCAATACTGCCGAGGTTGCCGGGATTATGCCGATAACGGACAAACGTTTCGTTTCGGCTGTCGAACAGACACGCGCCGCCGCTTCGCGTACCAACCCACATCCGGTTTTCGGAATCCTTATAGATAGACCATATGATATTATCACTAAGACTCGCCGGATCGGCCGGATTATAGCGATAATGCCTGATTCGCTGTGTTTGCGGATCCATTACGGAAATTCCCTTATTCGTGCCTATCCATAAATTACCCTTATGATCTTCGGCCAACGCACGGACAATGTTTCCGGCAATTGTATTGGAATCATCCGGATTATGGCGATAACGCATGAAAGACTTACCGTCCGAATTCAACCTGTTCAGCCCGTCACGTGTACCTACCCATACACTTCCGGCGTGGTCAATCAGTATCGAGCGCACGCTGTTGTGACTCAAGGATAAGGGATTCTGCGGATCATTTTTATAATTTATAAAAATACCGGTAAACGGGTCAAAGCGATTGAGTCCGCCATTATTTGTACCCAGCCAGAGATAACCGGCGCTATCTTTTCTGATAACCCAAATATAATTGTCCGATATGGATAACGAATCGGCAGGGTCATGCCGAAACACTAAAAAACGGTAGCCATCATACCGGTTAAGCCCTTCCTGAGTGCCTATCCAGATAAATCCGAAGTTATCCTGCTCTATAGCGCTCACAGCGCTTTGCGACAATCCATGCTCGATGGAAAGATGATCGAAACGTACATCCGAAGTCTGGGATACAACTGGACGGGTACAAAAGACAAGAAATACCGTACAAACAAGAATATATGATCCCAAAAAGACAAAAAGCCTTTTAGGAGCGATGTGGTATTTGCCAAGGAAAGGGGTTGAATCGGGTATCATGAAGAATATAACCCTGTTAAGTTTTAAAACTTACTTACTATGAATATATAAACTTTTTATTGTTTATCAAATTGAAACCTCAAAAAACCATTTTATACAATTTAAAATTCAAACCGATAAAGATTGATAAAAATACTTATATTTGTTATAATCGCTTAAAATTATAAACTAACTTTCAATTCTATGAACAACAGAAAGCCTTTTAAGCCATACGTCGCGGCTGAAAGCGACATGAAGGAATTTACATTCCGCGCCGTTTTTCTTGGCGTCATCATGGCAATGGTCATGAGCGCGGCCAACGCTTATTTGGGATTAAAAGCCGGTATGACCATCGCCGCCACCTATACTACTGCGGTAATTGCCATGGCCGTGCTAAAAGGACTTAAAGGAAGCATTCTGGAGGAGAACTGCGCAAGGACCATCGGTTCGATCGGCGGTAATATTGCTTCGGGGGCGATATTTACGCTGCCGGCGTTTTTCATCGCAACCATTTGGTCGCCTTTTTACGATATATCCCACTATCTTATTTCGACCGTAATATTGATAACCGGCGGTATTTTAGGCGTGATGTTCGTAACCCTGACACGCCGCGTACTTGTGGAAAACGCCGAACTGCCGTTTCCGGAATCCATTGCGGCGGCAGAAATACACAAATCCGGGCAAAAAGGCTCCGGCGGCAGCGGATTCTTGTTTACCGGTATGGGTATCGGCGCGCTGTTCACCGGATTGCTGGAATATAAATTCATCGCGATAAAGTGGCAGAAGCTCATTAGTATCGGGAAAGGCCATTTACTAATCCGTGGACCCGAAATGAGTCCGGCGTTTCTCGGTGTGGGCTATATCATCGGCCCGAAACTGGCCGGTATCAATTTCAGCGGTGGCGTGCTGGCGTGGGGTTTGCTGGCGCCGATTATTGCGTTTGCCATGCATTACCAAAATATTCAGACGGTGGATAACTGGCCGGACGAAATTATCCGCATCTGGAAAAACTATGTGCGCTATATCGCCATCGGCGGCATGCTTGTCGGCGCGTTTTATACGTTATATAAAATGAAAGATAATCTGATGGAGGGCATAAGCAAATCGTTCTCAAACCTGCGCCGCTCATCCACCAGACAGGAACATCTTCTCCGGACCGACCGCGACATTCACATTCGCTGGGCGGTACCGGTATTTGTTATTATCGCGGTCATCATGGTCATGATTTTCTATTGGTTTTCTCAGAATCTGATCGCCGCGCTCGTCGCAATGATTGTCATGTCCCTGATGGGATTCATATTCGCGGCCGTGTCGGGTTATCTGGTCGGCATTATCGGCGTCAGCAGCAACCCCACCAGCGGGTTGACGGTTGCGGTACTGATAGTCGTTGCCTTTCTGATGGTCGCGCTCGGCATGTCGGGTCATGAGGGTATCGCGGCGGTCCTCGGCGTGGCGGCGTTTACCTGTGTTTCGGTATCGGTCGCCGGCGAGATGATGCAGGACCTGAAAGCCGGTCATATTCTCGGCGGCACGCCCTGGCGGATGCAGTTCGGCGACATGTTCGGCATTACGGCTGCCGCCACAACCATGTTTATAATCCTTTCCATCCTGCATCTTGGCGATATTAAACAAAACGTCAATGATCGTCTTGAAAAAATGGATAAATCCGGTGTAACCGCCCACACTTACCGCGGCGACCTGGAAATCTGGGCCGGTAAAACCCTGTCCGTCAGCGATATCCGGAAATTGGAACCGGAACAGCAGAATGAATTTCTCGGCGTTAACGCGGGATTTGGCGGCGAACGCATCCCCGCCCCGCAGGCCAGTCTCATGGCCGTTGTGGCAAAAAGTATCATCGAGAAAAAAACAGAGTGGATTCTCATTCTTGTCGGCATTTTTATGGGCCTGGCTTTTATCATGATGCAGGTCAAAAGCCCGATGCTCATCAGCGTTGGCATGTATTTGCCCATCGAGACTTCATTCGCCATTTTTGCCGGCGGACTTTTCAAAGGCGTTGTGGACTATTATACCCGCAAGAAAAATATGGACGACCCTGCCAGGGAATCTGTCTCGAACACGGGGACTTTAATCGCCTCCGGATTAATTGCGGGCGAGGCGCTTATCGGGATTCTTTTCGCCCTGCTGGCTTTTGCTGAAATCAAAATCGCGCATGTTTTCGAGGAACCCTCATATCTGGCCAGCATGATACTTATGACTCTGATTGGCCTGATGATGGTCTGGCTGCCGCTCAGAAAACATAAATTATCTGTAAACACGAAAGCATAAGTAGTTATTTGAAATCAGAAAGTTCTTACGACCGGATTTACCGTGTTGTTAAAAAAATTCCTTTCGGCAAAGTGGCCACTTACGGTCAGGTTGCCTGTCTGGCGGGATTGAAAGGCCAATCGCGACTTGTCGGCTATGCCCTGCACCGTCTGCTGCCCGGCGCCGATATTCCCTGGCAACGCGTGATCAATGCCAAAGGTATGCTATCGTTCCCGAAAAATAATGCATTCTGCCGCTTACAAAAACAATTACTGGCCCAAGAGGGCATACAATTTACACGAGAAATGATTGATTTAAAAAAATACTCCTGGAAAGCAAAAGCCATAAAATGTAAATCCTTTTAATGGCTGCAGGATATATAAAATGTTTTTTCACCGCTGAGCTGTGATAGCGTATTTATTAACCGATTGCACTCCCCCATCCAAACTAAAACATGTTTTGAATTAACCGTTGATCCGATTATCACAAATATCTTTCGTCCTGCTCCTCTTACACGGCTTATCTTTTGCAAAAGCGGCAGCTCAGGAACCTATCATTCATGATTCACTACACCACGATTCAACCGGTACGGCCGCTTTATTTGCAGATACTTCAGCACGAATACCGGCCGACAGCCAGTTATCGAAGGGCACGCTGGACACCGTCATTTACTACGGCGCCGATTCAACAGAAGGGTTCATGGGCACCTCCACTGTCATCCTGCGTACCAATGCATGGGTACGTTACCGGGGCATGGAAATACGCGCCGCCAAAATCACCATTGAACAGCCCAAAAAACTGATGACGGCCGAGGCGCTTCCTGACTCCGTGGATTCGTCCGGCCGGGTGCATAAATGGAAAGGACGGCCGGTATTTACCGAAGGCAGTGAATCCTTTACGGGCGATGTTATGGAATATAACTTTGACACCCGCCGCGGCAGGGTCGTCATGGGCGAGACCAAAATGCAAGAAGGCATTTATTATGGGCGGGAAATACGCAAGATCGGCGACAGCACGCTCTATGTACGCGGCGGCCGGTTCACTTCCTGCGACATACAGGAGCCGCATTACTATTTCCGCACCGAACAACTCAAAATCGAGATGCGGGAGCAAGTCGTTGCCAAACCGGTTATACTTTACATCCACGAAGTGCCGATTTTCGCCATACCCTACGGCGTGTTTCCTAACAAGACAGGCCGCCGCTCCGGACTGATTCCGCCTTCATACAGCGAGACGCCGCGCGAAGGACGCCAGTTGCGTAATTTCGGTTATTACTGGGCCCCGAACGATTATCTCGACGCCGTGGGACAGGTGGATTACCTCGACAAAGCCGGCTACATATTTCGCGGCGGCACCCGCTACGCCAAACGCTATGCATTCAGCGGCAGCGCACAGTTTTCGTATTCCTCACTGAGTTATATCACCGGCGAAAAGACCCGGCTGTGGAATTTCGACGCAACCCATAGCCACACCATCACGGAACGCTCTAACCTTAACGCGGATATCCATTACGTCAGCAATAAAAATTTTTATCAATACACCAGCATCAACCAGCAGCAGATTCTCAACCGGCAGGTACGCACCAATGTGGTGTATAATGCATCCTATGACTGGGGGAGCCTTTCAGGCAGTCTGCAGCAATCTCGGAATTTGGATAACGGCCAGCGCGATTTCACATTCCCGAATGTAACCGTCAGCAAGTCATCCGCCGCCCTGTTTGCCAAACCGGCCAATGAAAGCCGGCCGGACCGATGGTATGAAACTATCCGTTACAATTACAGCGCAAACGCTCTGCGCAAGGAAATCCAGGCCAATGATACCGCCGTCACTCTAAGCGCAATCGGCATGAATCACACCGGCGGTCTCAGCGCGCCTTTTAAAGTGCTCAAGTATGTTAACCTCAGTCCGAATTTTAATTTTCAAGAAACATGGTTTGACCGCCGCCAGCAAAATTTTCGTTTAACATCAGGTAACCGCGAAACCAGCGATACGGTCCGGTCGTTTTTTGCGCGTCATACCTTTTCCACGGGTATCACAGCATCCACGAAGCTATACGGCATGATGAACCCGGATATTTTCGGTTTGAAGACGCTGCGCCATGTTCTGACGCCTTCGGTGAACATGACCTACCAGCCGGACTTTTCAAGCAAGCAATGGGGTTACTGGGAACACGTCCGTGACAGCACTGGAAGAGTGCGCCGGTTTGACCGATACCGCGGTAATATCCTGTTCGGCGGAACGCCGGCGGGCCGCGTACTTTCCATGGGCTTTAATCTCGCCAACATTTTTCAGGCCAAGTATCTGCGCGTCCGAACGATGACCGACAGTACCGGCACCGGAAAATCCAACCACGAAGAAGCAAAAATCGACCTCATGAACTGGAATTCCGGCATTAGCTATAATTTCGAGGCGGAACAATTCAAATTATCCACCCTGAATTCGTCCCTATCCGTAAGTAACGACCTGGCAAAAAATATCAGCCTGTCCATGAGCACGGTACACGATTTTTACCGTTTTGATCGTACGCTAAACCGGCGTATTGATAAATTAAATAAAATACCCCGCTTGATTTCCATGACGGTCACAGCCGGGTTTTCTCTGAATGGCGGCGAATCTACCGGCGCTTCCCAGCCGCAAACGCAAACGACGGCCTATAATCCGGTCACACCCGGAGGCGCCGGCACGGTTTACGGCGAACGGTTTGTGCCTCAAAGTCAGTCGCTGCCCGAAGGCGTACCCTGGAACGCCCGAATGGATTTCAATTACGACATCAATAAGTCCAACCCAAAACAGGTTTCCAAAAATTTCGGCGTAAATGTCAATAGCGGACTTAAACTGACCGAAAAATGGCAGGTCAGTTATACGGCGCGTTACGACATCCAGAACAAGAAATTAGTCAGTCATAGTTTTTCATTTATGCGGGATCTGCATTGCTGGGAAATGCGGCTCGAGTGGTCGCCGATGGGACCGGCTGCTGGCTATTTTTTCATCGTGCAGATTAAAGCACAGAATCTGCGCGATATCAAACTGCAGCGAACGGATTATGGAAGACAGATTTTCTGATAATTAATATTCGGATGTTGACTTAAAAAATATCAGATATGTTTTATTTGTTTATTAAAAATGAAAGGTTGCCCTATGTACCGTTTTAGAGTTTATGGAATCATTTTGTGGTTAACGGCATGCGTTATGACGGTTCAGGCCTATGCCGATGAAGGCATGTGGCCGCTTAACGAAATTCATAAAATAAATCTCAAGTCAAAGGGCCTGAATATCAAAGTGGAGGATATTTACAATCCGAACGGCATCAGTCTGGCTCAGGCTATAGTCCGGACGCCGGGCTGTACGGGTTCTTTTGTTTCCGAGGAAGGACTGATTCTTACGAATCATCACTGCAGTTATGGCATTATTCAGTCGGCCAGTTCCATGGAGCACGACTATCTTAAGGAAGGCTTTCTGGCGCGCACGCGTTCCGAAGAATATCCCGCTAAGAATTTTTATGTGCGTTTTATTGAATCCTTCAAAGATATAACCGCCGAAATCCTGAGCGCGGTTTCCGACACCATGGATGCCCTGAGCCGCGCCACGGCCATTCAGGATAAAAGCGCATCGCTGCTTAAAAGTTATCAGAACGCCTATCCGGGACAGTATCTTGAAATATCCGAAATGCTGCCCGGAAAATCGTATATTTTATTTGTATACACCACCCTCACGGATATACGCTTAGTTTATGCGCCGCCACAGTCCATTGGTGAATTTGGCGGTGAAACGGACAACTGGGTATGGCCGCGGCACACGGGCGATTTTTCTTTCATACGCGCGTATGTGGGCAAGGATGGAAAACCCGCCGAATATTCGCCGGACAATGTACCCTACCGCCCGAAAAAATTTATCCGCATTCAGCCGGATGGCGTCCGTGAAAATGATTTTGTATTTGTGCTGGGTTATCCCGGCCGCACGTTCCGCCACCGTCCCGCAGATTTTCTGGCGTACGAAGAAGAAGTACGCATGCCCTATCTGGCCGACCTTATGGACTGGCACATACAGTTGATGGAACAGGCGGGAGCCGGAGACAGAGCCGTTGCAATCAAGCTGGCCGACAAAATCAAAGGATTAGCTAATACCACAAAAAATTTTCGCGGTAAACTGAAAGGCATGAAACGCCTTCAGTTGGTTGAAAACAAACGCAAAGAAGAGCAGGAACTGCAGAATTTTATCGAATCGGACCCTAATCGCTCCGCAAAATATAAAGACCTGCTGAAGAACATCCGTACCACGTACGATGCCATGAGACCTTACGCGGAGTTTGAATTTATACTTGACTACATAACCCGCAACCATGTTATGTTGTCGGTAGCCCGTACCGTTCACGCGGCTGTTTATGAACGACAGAAACCCGATTCCCTGAGGTCGTCGTCGTATCAGGATAAGAATATCGATCAACTCCGGGCATCACTGCAAAAAAACCTAAAAGATTACCATGAAGCCACCGATCGGGCGCTTTTGACAGAAATCGTAACCCGGATGCTATCCATCAAGGATTTTCAAAGTATTACCTTGATGATTGACAGCTTGTACGGAATGCCTGCTCGGAATGCTATTCCGCTTTATACCGAAAAAATCTATCGGACCAGTCGGCTTATGCAGGATTCGGTCGTTCTGGCGTATCTGGACAAAACGCCCGCGGAACTTAAAGCGATGAATGATCCGTTTATACAGTTAAACAACTGGCTGGCGCCACTCACCGCAAAACTGCGCCAAATGCGACAGGAACGGGAGGCCTTGCTGAATAAATACCATGAAGATCTTCTGCAGGTCCGTATGGAATACCTTAAAACCAGTTTCATACCCGATGCGAATCGGACATTTCGTTTCACCTACGGTTACGTGCGGGGTTACAGCCCTGCCGATGCGGTATATTACGCGCCGTTTACGACCCTAAAAGGCCTCGTTGACAAGACCGGCGTGGTGGCGCCCTGGGACACGCCGTCTAAAGTAATCGATCTTTATAAAAAGAAAGATTACGGCCGTTATGCCGACAAAAAACTTCGTGACGTTCCGGTTGCGATGATTTATAACTCCGATACCACCGGCGGCAATTCCGGCAGTCCGGTTCTGAATGCCCGCGGCGAGCTGATCGGCCTGAATTTTGATCGCTGCTTTGAAGCCACGATTAATGACTTTGCATGGAGCGAGGCCTACAGCCGCTCTATCGGCGTTGATGTCCGATACATTCTCTGGCTGCTCGAAAAATACGCCGGCGCGGACCACCTGCTCCGCGAAATGAAAATAATCTGACGCTGAAACCGGCAACCGTTTAAGGTGTTTGGAAATGAATGATTCATTCCATGTTGCTTTAATTAAAAGATATGATAACATTGAACCATTAAGAAGAACGGGGTATTTGTCAAAACATAAGACAAGGAGGCTATTATGGGAAAGTTTGTTTTTGCGATGATGATTACCGCAAGTCTGGTAATCAACGCACCATCCTCGGCATTCGGACAGTTGGGTGACGGCCAGCAAAAAGGTTTTCAGCTTGGCGCAGGCGGCGTAGTGGGACACACCACAATAAATTATAGCGGAGGCGGAACGGATGACGCTTTAAGTTACGGCGCGAATTTATATATAGGCTACGGACTGACTAATTAGTCTATCGTATCTTTCCGTTACCGCTGGACCTGGATTGACACGGACAGCCCATACCAGGGACTCGTATGGTCAGCCGATTACAGGCATTTCTTTTCTGAAAACGGCAAAGCTTATCTCAGCGCCGGCCTTGGCCCGGCCATGTCGGTTCCGGAATTCGGCGATCCCAAATCGGGCTTTGCTTTTTACGGCGGACTCGGTTATGAATTAAGCAAGTATATTTTCCTGAACGGCGATTTTACCTATACCAGTCTTAGCGACGGCTTAAGCGGCACGGCTATACTGGTTGCCATTAATTTCATCAAATATTAATTTTTTTTTTTGATAAAGTACCCCGTTATAATTTTATTATACTCGTTGTTTTTTTTGAACCCATGGATTGCGTAACTCAGCCAGCTGATTGCGTTCATAGTAATATAAAATATTTTCTTTTTTGCTATTCTGTTAAAAAAAAATTTCATACATTTATTTATAATTTTTCTGAAAGGCTTGTACAGGCACCTTTTTACACAGGATACCGTTTATGAGCAAATCTGAATGTAAGATGATTCAAATCATATTACCTCCATTACCTGACGCTAAATTTCCGACATTCCATTTCCACATATCTCATGATTGTCGCCGAAAATATGATGTAAACGAGCAGTTGTTTACCATAAACGGAAATGTTATTTTTATAAATTTCGCTTCCGCGCAGGAACTGGCTGAAGCGATGAACCGCGTACGCAATGTCAAGGAACATCCCGAATTGACTATACGCGCCGGCCTCCTGCAAGCCATGGGTCTGATTGACGAATTACTGCATTATGTTGTGGCGCAATACCGTATCAGGAAAAAAGCCAATGTTTTTTCCGAAGCCATTGATTATCTTCAGAAAGTACTTCCTAAAGAAGAACTTCAGAAATGTCTTCTTGCTTTTATCAACCAATTTCCACCGATGCCGGTTTACCGTGGACAGGAAACCGCGGAACAATACCTGAACGGCGATACGGACAATTATAAAAACCGGGACATGGTACTGGAAGAAATGCTTCTGCTCTACCTTGCCAATGAAAATCCTGGTTTTACGCCCTTCCTGGAATTATTTCATGATATCGAGTTAGAACAGCAGACCGTCTACTTACCGGTTATGAACGCGCTGGATGATTTCTTTAAAACCCAACCAACGTTCGGTCCTTTTAATCAGACGCTTATCGAAATGCTGAAAGCCCCGGCTAAGGTGGCACCCTATTCCCTGCTTGATCAGCTGAATTATATTAAGGATTACTGGCTGGATTACCTGCCGTCTGATATTGTCGATAAACTTCTGAAGCGCTTATTAATCGCGCTGGGCATCATCAAGGAAGAAGAAAAAATGCGCGGTTTTGGTACCGGAGAAGCACCGGTAATTGATTTTTCCCACCTGCGTTTCCGCGACCGTTCGCAGTATCCGGAATATGAACCGGAGCAGTTTTCTCCCGACCTGGACTGGATGCCCAATGTCGTGCTGATTGCAAAAAATATTTATGTATGGATGTATCAGTTATCGCAGAAGTATCAGCGCGACATTTCTAAACTGGATCAGATTCCCGATGAAGAGTTGATCCAACTGCGGCATTACGGATTTACGGCGTTATGGCTGATCGGTGTATGGGAACGCAGCGGCGCTTCGCGTAAGATCAAACAGGCCATGGGCAACCCCGAAGCGCTGGCTTCGGCGTATTCCCTGTATGATTACCAGATCGCGTGGGACCTCGGCGGCGATGAGGCCTACTGGCGGCTAAAGGAGCGGGCGTGGCATCATGGTATCCGCATCGCTGTGGATATGGTGCCAAACCACACCGGCATTTATTCCCGATGGATGGTGGAGCATCCCGACTGGTTTATCCAGACCAGCCATCCCCCATTCCCTTCGTATTCGTTCAGCGGCATGGACTTATCCGATGATCCCTCCGTGGGTATGTATCTTGAGGACGGCTATTACAACCGCAGTGATGCGGCCGTGGTTTTTCGCCGTACCGATCACCGCACCGGTGAAACGCGCTTCATTTATCACGGTAACGACGGCACGCATATGCCCTGGAATGACACGGCCCAGCTGAATTTCCTCCTGCCTGAAGTGCGCGAGGCCGTCATTCAGCAAATCCTGAAAGTGGCGCGGTATTCCTCCGTCATCCGTTTTGATGCCGCCATGACCCTGACCAAGAAACATTATCAGCGGCTCTGGTTCCCTGAACCGGGTGCCGGCGGCGACATCCCGTCGCGCGCGGAACGCGGACTTACCAAGGAAGCTTTCGACCAGGCCATGCCGAACGAATTCTGGCGCGAAGTGGTAGACCGCATTGCCGCTGAAAATCCGCAAACGCTTCTGCTGGCCGAAGCGTTCTGGCTATTGGAAGGATTTTTCGTCCGCACGCTCGGCATGCACCGTGTGTACAACAGCGCGTTCATGAACATGCTGAAACGGGAAGACAACGCCAGCTACCGGCAGACCATTAAAAATATTCTTGATTTTAATCCGGAAATCCTGAAACGATTTGTCAATTTCATGAACAATCCTGATGAAGAGCCTGCGGCCGAGCAGTTCGGTAAAGGCGACAAGTATTTTGGCGTCTGCCTGATGATGGTTACCATGCCTGGCCTGCCGATGTTCGGGCACGGCCAGATCGAAGGTTTCTACGAGAAATACGGCATGGAATACGCACGCGCTTACTGGAACGAACATGTGGACGTTGCTCTGTTGGAACGGCATCAAAGGGAAATTTTTCCGTTGTTGAAGCGAAGATACTTATTCAGCGAAGTCGAGCATTTTTACCTCTACGAAGTCCACAATCCATACGGCCATATCGAACATGATATTTTCGCGTATTCCAACCTTCGCGGCCATGAAAAAGTCCTGATTGTTTACAATAACAGCTATCACGGCCACAGCGGCTGGATCAAGCAGTCAGCGGGTTACCGCCCCGGCGGACAGGGCAAACCCCTGCACAAACATATTTTGGACGCCCTGCAACTCAGTCACGACGGCTGGCACCGCTTCCGCGACATGGTTACCGGACTGGAATACATCCAGTCCGCGCGGGAAATCTCACGCAAGGGTCTTTTTGTGGACCTTAAAGGTTATCAGTATCATGTGTTCATGGAATTCCAGACCATCACCGATCCTTACAGTGAATATGTTAAACTTGCCCTTCATCTTAACGGACGCGGGGTACCCAGTCTGGACTTAGCGGTATGGGAAATGCGGCTTCAGGAAGCGTTAGAGCATTATTATCACCTGATCGGCAAAGAAAGTACTTCCTTATTCGTGCAGGCCGTACAATATCCGGACAGCGATTCCTGGAACCGTCTGACAGAGATACTTGAAAAACGCCTGAGAGGTTTTGTGGTTTGCCGTCAACGGGTATTTCCCACGGATTTCTACCGACCGGGTTGCGTGGAACAAATTAAATCGGGCGTTGAAGAAATGTACACGTTTTTTACCGGCCCGGACTATACGAATTTACGCGCCTCTCACGCCTATAAACGCATCCTTCGCTCGTTTGATACATTTGATGTGCTGACGCTTGAAACCGACGAAGGGTTGCGCCGCATATACCGTCTGGCGCTGCAATACCATTTGCTTCAGATTGTTGACCAGCCGGTAGCGCAAACAATACTATGGAACAAGCTGCGCGAATTCGTGATGCATGACGGCAAAAATGAATCGCAGGCATGGAATATTTCTCAATTGATAAAAATTCTCGTTACACGGCCGGTAACCCGTCATCGCAAGCCGGTGGACTGGCCGGGATGGAACATCAAATGGCAATCTCCGGAAGTCCAGCAATACCTTTACTGTAATTGGCATAACGAGGTTCTCTGGTTCAATAAAGAACAGTTTCTCTCGCTGGTTTATTGGGCGTTTTTCGCCGTCCTTACCCAGTACACGGATATTCAACCGGGACAAACCTATCGGCATAAAAGACGATTCGCAGCCGGACTACGTCAGATGCAGACGCTTATTCAACTGGCCGAGTATGCGCAGTACAACTTTAATCTGTTCCTGAAAGCCGTTGAGGATAGAAAAATTATTTAATTCGTGTTATCAATGATATATCCAACAAAGATACCATGCTGGCCCAGGTTCTGAGCGCAACAACCTACGGCATTGACGCCTATATCGTTAAAGTCGAGGCCCATCTGGAAGGTGCCGCGCCTTATTATATTACCGTCGGTCTTCCGGATGGCGCAGTTAAGGAAAGCAAGGAACGCGTGAACGCGGCCATCAAGAACTCCGGTTTTATGTTTCCGTTCAAGCGGATTACCATCAATCTGGCGCCGGCGGATATCCGCAAAGAGGGCTCGGCGTTTGATCTGCCGATTGCTATTGGCATACTTGCGGCGCATGAGCAGGTTCGGCGGGAATTGCTGGACCGGTATATCATTCTTGGAGAACTGGCGCTCGACGGTACGGTACGTCCCGTGAACGGCGCGTTATCCGTAGCGGTTAAAGCCAAAACGGAAAATCTTCGCGGAATCATTCTCCCGGCGGCCAATGCCGGCGAAGCCGCTATGATGGATCATCTCGACGTGTTACCCGTGGCCTCGCTTCAGGAGGCCTGCGCTTTTCTTAATGGCGATATTGAAATAAAACCCCATCGTGTGGATGTTCAGCAGTTGTTCAGCCGACACGACCATTACGGTATAGACTTTCAGGACGTCAAGGGACAGGCTCACGCCAAACGGGCGCTCGAAATATCGGCCGCCGGCGGCCATAACATCATTATGATCGGACCGCCGGGCAGCGGCAAAACGATGCTGGCTAAACGCCTCCCGACAATTCTGCCAAACCTTACGATGGAAGAGGCCCTGGAAACCACAAAAATCCATTCCGTTGCCGGCCTGCTTCCACCGAATAACCCTCTGATTACCACGCGCCCATTCCGATCGCCCCATCACACGATATCCGACGCCGGGCTCATCGGCGGCGGGCATATTCCTAAACCCGGCGAAGTCAGCCTTGCGCACGGCGGCGTATTATTCCTGGATGAACTGCCCGAATTCAGAAAGAACGTCCTTGAAGTCATGCGCCAGCCGCTGGAAGACGGACAGGTCACAATCAGCCGCGCGGAAATCTCCCTCACTTACCCCTCGAACTTCATGCTGGCCTGCGCCATGAATCCTTGTCCCTGCGGCTATCACGGCGATCCTTCCAATAAATGCACCTGCACTCCACCTATTATTCAGCGATATATATCGAAAATCTCCGGACCATTACTGGATAGAATAGACATTCATATCGAGTGTCCTTCCATCAATTACCAGGAATTATCCGGTGAAACCGTCGGGGAATCTTCCGAAACCATCCGACAGCGCGTCATGAAAGCCCGCTGCATTCAGACAGAACGTTTCAAACCTCTACGGGAAAACGGAAAGCGCTTGTTCTGCAATGCCGACATGGAAACCCAGCAGATACGGCAGTTTTGTAAAATTGACCACCGTGGTTCGGAACTGATGAAAATGGCCATCACCCGTCTTGGCCTGTCCGCACGAGCGTATGACCGTATCCTAAAAGTCGCCCGCACCATTGCCGATTGCTCCGACTCATCCGATATAAAACCCGAACATATCAGCGAAGCTATTCAATACCGCAGTCTCGACCGGCAGTTAAGCTGGTAATGGATCTGTTATCCGACAAAAAAACTTTCTTTATTTTTTAATATACCGCATCAATGTTTTTTTCTGTAACCGACCGATGTTGATACGGTAATAATTGCCATCACGGATCTTGTGGTAAATCATTTTTTAAAGACTTCCAGCGTAATAAATCGTATCCATTCTCTGCGTTTCGTTGGAGAATACCTGTTTTTTGTGATGCAATATTAAATAAACATTTACAGAATACAGGACTTCCACCCTGCATGTATAGCAGAATATGCAGCAAGGGTATTATAATTCCTGCCGCAGACGTGTATAAAACCGGTTAAACCGGATATCGGGGGATGTTGGATGCTTTATTCCTTCAGCTCACCGTTTATCCAGTTTCAGTTTGGCTGTAAAAATCTTTTTATCACGTACGATTTCCAGATTGATCACATCGCCGACACGAAGATCATCGCCGAGAATGACTTTCTGGATGTCGTAATCGTTGTTGACGGGCTGATTATTAATTTTCAGAACCACATCGCTGATTTTCAGCCCGGCTTTTTCGGCGGGCCCATTCTTGAAAATCTCGGCAATCACAACCCCGCTGACCTGCGAAAGGCCTAAATACTGAGCAATCATGCGGTCTACGGACTGGTATGTGAAACCCATTGTGAAATTGCGGTCCACGGCTCCGGTTTTTTTAAGGTCCGGTAGGATACGATCGACGCGGTTGATGGGGATGGCGAATCCGATACCGATGCTGGTTTTGCCCTGCCCGGAACCGCTGTAAATAAACGTGTTGATGCCGATGACTTCGCCCATGGCGTTGACGAGCGGGCCGCCGCTGTTACCGCCGTTGATTGCGGCGTCCGTCTGAATCATATTCTGGTACACATGCTCGCCGTCCACAAGCCCGAAATCGCGCCGTGTGGCGCTGATGACGCCTACCGTCACCGTCGGCTGATTGTTGATGTCAAACAACCCAAACGGGTTGCCGAGCGCCACAACCCATTCCCCCATGATAATATCGTCCGAGTCTCCGAATTTAAGCGGCGTGATTTTTTTTTCCGGCTGGATTTTCAGCAGGGCGATATCCGTTACGCGGTCAAGCCCGACGATCTGCGCCGGATATTTGGAACCGTCGGTCAGGGTCACTACAATTTCGATGGCGTTTTGTACCACATGCTCATTCGTCAGGATATAGCCGTCTTCCGAAATGATAAAACCCGAGCCAAGCCCCTTTACTTTATCGTAATAACGATATTTCGGGAAAAATTGGCTGAAAAATTCGTCGTTAAAGAATGAATTGGTGTACGAATATTCTTTCATGCTGACCACGTTAATACCGACGATCGACGGTACCACTTTTTTAATGGCGCGTGTCAGGGCATTCTGCCGTGAAGTGGAAACATCCTGACCGTACAACCATTGAACGGTTGACAGCATGAGCATAAATAAAATCAAGCTTCGGTGTAACGTCGGCATAATTATTCCTTACTTTATAGTGAATGCATTATTACCGGAATACGTAAATCGTTTTTAGTGTTAAAAAAAAAAGGCAGCAACCTAACTGCCTTTTCGTTTATAGGCAATTAACACATTTATTTTCCCGATTTGACCTTTTCCCAGTCAGCCAGGAAATTTTTTATACCGATATCGGTCAGCGGATGTTTGATGAGTTGGTCAATGACTTTAAACGGCATGGTACAGACGTCGGCGCCGATTCGGCAAGCCTCCACGACATGCATCGGATGGCGGACGCTGGCTACCAGCACCTGCGTTGGATAACCATAATTACCGTAGATCGTGCAGATATCTTCGATCAGTTGCATGCCATCGGTGCTGATATCATCCAGCCGGCCGACAAACGGACTGATAAACGTTGCGCCGGCTTTGGCGGCCAGCAACGCCTGCGAAGGAGAAAAACAGAGCGTAACGTTGGTCTTAATGCCCTCCGATGTCAGTTGTTTACAGGCCTGCAGTCCGGGTTTGATGAGCGGCAGTTTAATCGTGATATTATCATGAATTTTCGCGAGTTCGTGGGCCTCTTTCATCATGCCCTCAAAGTCCATACTGACAACTTCGGCGGATATCGGGCCATCAACAATTTTACAAATTTCCTGCAACAATTCCTTGAAATCCACTTTGCCTTCCTTTGCTACCAGCGAAGGATTGGTCGTTACGCCGTCCAGAACGCCCATAGATGCCGCTTCGCGAATTTCATTGAGATTCGCCGTATCAATAAAAAATTTCATAAAACCTCCTTTTAAGATTTATTTGCCATTGTTTTCAAGATACTGGTTCTGGTTATTTAATGCAAATAAAAAACTTTCATGTCCTATAGCCGTCTTCCATATAACGTGTATTCGCTTCAAGGATTTCAATCCATTTGAATATAACGATAGTTATGATGTTTGATTGGAAAAGTAAATTTCTAATACCTTGCATAATAATTTTTTTTTTATAAAATTATCTTGTTCAAATCTTGGATTGTTTTAAATCATTATTAAAAAAAATAATTATTCATTTTTTCGGAGGGTTACCTTTATGGTTATAAAAGAAAAAGCAAACTCGAAACCGCCGGAACCGAAAAAGGAATCTCTTGCAGTCCGCTGGTTACTGAAGCTGATTTTTCCTGTTTTGTTGTTTATTGCATTTCTGATTTTTGCATTCATCGAATGGCGTAACGATTACCACGCTCCGAAGGCCACTGTTCGCACGCTCATTAAGGGCATACAGAACAATCCGAGCGATTTGTTAAATAACGACCATTTTGATTTTAGCAATGACCTGATTGAGGACCTTGGCAAAGAAGTATATAATTCCTACGTCAAAGTGGATCGGGAAGGGAATAAGATCTATCAGCAGGCCCAGTACCTTGTTCGTACCGCAGGCCGGAAAGCATACGCGGAACTGTCCAAGGAAGAAAAGGAAGAGGTTGATAACAAAAGCAAGCGTCTGTATATGGTACAGACTTTTTACGGAGAAGCTAAAAAAAGCAATCCGTCCCTGGTAGACAGCGCTACCCTGGCCGATGATATCGAAAGGGAGAATTATCTTTTTAGACACGGGCTCTCGGCGCTTAAAGAAGACGAAAAGGCGCTGATCGGCAACACCAAACGCAGCGATTTTGTTAAGAACAAAAAACAGTTCATCAAAGACGAAACTAAAAAAACCAGCGCCAAAGCCGCCGAGCGGAAATACGCCGCCATCCTGAAACTGTATAGCAAGATTGCCGCTGCCGGTAGAAAGGAACTGATTAAACAGTTTGCTATCATTGAAAAAACCGGCGCGGCCAAATATAACGCCCTGCCACGCATCCGGCGCAATGAAATCGAAAACCGCAGTTATAATGAATTTATTTACACCGAGGGCTATAAAAGCGTCATTGAGGACATCATGGAAGGGCAACCGGACCGATACAACCTGACCAAATACAACGCCGAAATATTTCTGAACGAAACCAAAGGCATGGAATTCCGCTATGCGGAAGGCCTGAAAAACACCGACCAACGCACCGTAAAAATCCTCGAAAATTTTGATTATACCGCCGGTGTGGAAATCAAGAAGAACTATCACCGTTTTATTAACCAGGCAGGGCTGAAGCAGTTATTCTGCACATTTCGTGAAACCCTCAGCCAGCAGCCCTTTGAAATGGGACGTATGACATACCGTTCTTTTGATACCGCTCTTCTGCATAATGATATCGCCGAGGTCGAAACCAATCTCGGAACCTTCACGTTAAAACTGAGAAACGGCGACTGGTACATCATCAATTACCAATAACCTACAACCCAATCCGGAGTTATACATCATGATCGGTTTAGATATATTCTTAGGCGTGCTGATACTGACGGCCATTTTCATTTTTATTTACAATTTTATAGGGTTTCAGCAAGAACGTCCCATAGCCACCCTGTATCCTGAAGAGAAAAGCATTGACACGCTCAAGACGCAATTGATTTTTGACAAACAGGAAACCACGCTTACCAACCGCCGGCTTTTTCAGGTCCAGAAAAAATGGCTTTTCTCGCGAAATATATTCACGTTTATGGATCTGGAGGAAATTACCGCGATTTCTCTTTCGGAATTCCTAAATTTCATTATTTTTTTTATCGGCGTCATCGTATCCTTTATATTCATGCCCCTGGGTTATATACTTATCCTTTACGGGCTGGTAAATCACATGCTTCGTCTGACGGTATATTCCACACAGAAAAAAATCAAAATCACATCCTCACTGGCTGATAAAGACAGCTTCCGTTCTTTTATTACCAACATTCAGACCTACGCATTTAACGTAAAAAACAAAATCAGCGCGCCGGTTTCCGGCACCGTAGTAACGGAGAACACGCCTTCTAAGGATTTCAAACTGGGTCATGCGGTGATCCTAACCATCATCCTGTATTTTATCGCGGGAATACTTCAGCGCCTCACGGAAGGATCCATAAAATTCGACGACATCGTATTTTTCCCCCTGTACCTGGCCATTCCCCTGATTGTGGGTTACCGGAACGGCGCCTGGACAGGTTTCAAGACTGGTTTTTTCGGATTCCTCACCCTTTTCACGCTGATTTTTCCGGTCCCGTTTTTGGCTTTGGGAAAATCGGTTTTTATCTGGGAATATCTTGCGGGTTTTCTGATGCTGACCATGGGCGGGATGATTTGCGGTATACTGCGGTATGTATGGACCGGTATTCCGGTACTCGCCGCCTGGCTGGTATTTCTGTATTTTTACCGCAACGATTCGATTTACGACATGAACACTTATTTACAACTGTCCATAGCCGGATTTATCTATACGCTGATAGCGGCCATTTTCGGGAAAAAGAAAGACGAAAAAAAATAAACGGTAATCTTATTTAATCAACATCATTTTTCGCACGGCTGTATAACTGCCAGCCGTTAAGCGGTATAGGTATAATCCGCCGGCAACTGTGGAACCCTGGTTGTCACGACTGTCCCAGTTAACCGTGTACACGCCTTTCCCCTGCCATTTACTCACTAGCGTTCTCACTTCCTGACCGAGCGCGTTGTAAATCTTCAGCGATACCAAACCATTCTGTGGCAGATCGTATTGTATCGCTGTACCGCCGTTAAACGGATTGGGATAATTCGGATAAAGTTTGTAGCGGGAGGGTATAACCGCCGGCGGGAGTTCGGGATCGTCATACCGTACGTTCAGACCGCGTACGGACTGAATAAATGACTCGTAGGTACGGCCGTTAATAAATGCGAAACGGACCGTGTCCCGAACCGTATCGGTTTTCGACGCCGGAATGATGTCGCCAAGATTAACAATCCAGTATACGGTAACGTCGGTTTTCTGGTAGAGCGGATTAAAACCGGGATTTTGTATCGTGGTATACAGATAGGTATCCAGATCAGCAAACGTCCGACCGATTTCATTAACCGTCTGATGCATCAGGCGCAGATTGCCCGCGCTATCGGAGAGCCCGCCGCCAAGATACCGTATCCCGCTGTAAAATACCGAACCGGTGTCCGGGTGATCAAAAACGTAAACCGCTTTGACTGTATCATCGGCAAAATAACCGCAACTGTCGTCCGTGTAACCGCTCAAACTGCTGCCGATATCGCCATCATACCCCAGCATTAACCGGAAATGGCTGAACCGCACCGTATCCGTATCATTTCTGCGATAAAATTCAAACACAAGGCTCAGATAAATAATATGGCCGCTGTCTTTATAGGCATACTGTAACTGACGGATTCGCAGATTGGATTCCCGGCCCGGAAGGGAAAAGGTAATCATTTGTGAATCGATTCGGGTATTGGAAATTTTCGGCGAACGGGCTATAAAACGGAACGTATTGCTGTCTCCGGGAAAGCGTCGGGCATTCGTTCGGCCAACGGAACTGTGATACGTTCGCAGAGTATCCAGTTCATCGTAAGCTACGGCAAGAAATCCCTGATACAGCCCGTTGGAGTATAACATCCCTTTCATGGTATGCTCACGGAACTCGGCAGAACGCACGGTGTCATATCCCAATGCAACAACCCCCGTAGAAACCGTATTCATACCGGACATAGCGGACCTGAATAGATTAACCGTTTCTTTCATAGGATCCCGGCCGGCGATAGCCACCAGAACTGTGGCCGATATGAGCCATAGATAAAAAACTATCGAATGTTTTTTGAATAATTTCGTCATGGTTTATTTATCGGAAATCTATGGGCTTTGGATAGGTTGTATCCCTGGCCTCGTACTTTGAGGCACATTTGGTCTGTATTGAACGGGCCTCAAAAACGCCGCTTCGTTTGAGCCGCCCCTCGGCAACGATTTCCGCGCCTTCTTTGAACATATCCGGGAGGGGATTTTTTCCGACGTAGATTACTTTGACCGAAGCCCCATTACGTTGCATGGCAAACTCCACCACACCGGCGCGGTTTAATGAGCCCGGCGTCACCTGACCGTTGATTTTTAAAGGGGTTTCATACGCTTCATCACCGAGGCCGGATATTTCATCGACAAACAGATAATAGGCGGTACTTCCGCTAAAGCCCCGGTAACCTAGAAAAATAAGCGTAAGCGCCAGAACGCTTCCGCCGATGTAAAACTTCAGTCGGTTATCATGCATGCCTGTCCTTTCGTGATCGTAATATAACTTACGGAAAAATTAAAATCCACGATTTTATGGTTGTCCGGACGGAGGCTGCGTGCGGTCAATATAAAGCGTGGTAACCATGTCGCCGGTGACGTTAACGACCGTGCGTCCCATATCGAGTATGCGGTCCACGCCGAGGATGATACCGATGCCTTCCGGGGGCACGCCGACGGACTGCATGACCAGCACGATCATCGGCAGCGAACCTCCCGGAATGCCCGCGGTTCCTATCGCCGTAAGAACCGTCATCACAATCACCAGCGCCTGCTGGCCTGCAGAGAGATCCACGCCGAAGATCTGCGCGATAAAAAGCACGGTAACGCCTTCATAAAGCGCTGTGCCGTTCATATTGATGGTTGCTCCCAACGGCAGAACGAATCCTGTAATATTCGGCGATACCTTCAATACCTCCTCGGTCACACGGATTGTTGTCGGCAAGGTGGCGCTGCTCGAACTGGTTGAAAACGCCGTTACCAGTACCGATTTTACGGCTTTATAAAAATACCAGGGTCCGGTCCGTGCAAAAAGCCTCAATATAACGGAATAAGTAAGGCCCATGTGTACCGCATAGCCAATAAAAACGATAATCACATACATACCCAGCGGTTTCAGGATACTCAGGCCGAAACGGGCGGCTATGCCGAAAACAAGGCACGGCACGGCATACGGCGCAAAACGCATCGCCATATCCACAATGCGAACAGAAAACTCGTACCCCGCCGACAGGCCCCGCTTAACGGATTCCGTGAGCGTCGGTGAAAGCCGCATCAGCATCGCACCGAACAGAAACGCGAACAGGATGGTCGGCAGCATCTGCATATCCACGATGGCGCGCAGGATATTTTTCGGCATCAGCATATCCAGAAATGTCATCAGGTTGATATGGATTCCCCTGCTGGTCGTAATAACCTGACTGGAGGTTTCGCCGTACTTTTCCATCAGGCGGGCCTGTGTCTGCGGGTCGAAACCCCGGCCGGGTTCAAATGCCTGCACCATCACCATGCCAATCAGCACCGCCAATACCGTGAGCACGATAAACATAGCCATTGTTTTTAAACCGGTACGGCCCAGCGAATGCCTGCCGCCCAGGTTGGCAACGCCCAGCGACAGCGAGGTAAAGACCAGCGGCACAACAATCATGAACAGCAGGCGCAGGAATACCTGTCCGACGGGATCGGTCAGGTTGATAATCGTGGTTTCAAGCACAGTCGCATCCCAGCCGGCCGCTTCAAACAGCAGGTTTGCCCCAATACCGGCGACCAGACCAACAACCAATCCAAACAGAATTTTTGTATGCAATGCCATGGGAATAATTTATTAAAAAAAATAACAGAATAAATAAAAAAGGGAAGAACCCGGTTCTTCCCTTTTTTAGCGCTAACTAATTTCTAAATTAGTTGGTTGTAAACGTACCGGTCTGCATCACGACGCCGGAGGGGCCGACAATCTCGGCTTTCCACTCGCCTTTCTGTCCGTTGATTTTCTTATAGGAATAGGTACGCATGGAATTATACTTGATATCCAGCGGTACTTCACCCGCCGCTACATTGTTCAAATACCATTTCACGGTAATTTGCTGGCCTTCGCCGCCGGTAACACGCATCCAGCAGTACACCGCTTCGACGGACGCGTCAAATGTGGTCGCTTCGCCGACCACTTCGTTGTTTTCCACACCGGTACCGAATTTCATATCGACAACTTTAACCGTGCCGTCTGCAACGCCCGATACCGAGCCGCTGGTTGATTTGGCTCCGGAATCCGAACCTCCGGCCACGCTGAATTCACCAGACTGCAGTACTTTGCCGTCCTCGTCGACCACTTCCACTTTGTAATTACCGCCGTTGCCGTAAATCGTCTTGAACCCATACGTTCTCATCGAATTATAGGTTATTTCCAACTGCACGGAGGACAAAAAAACGTCGTTGTTATACCATTTCAGCGTAATCGTCTTGCCTTCGCCGTTGAGCACTTTCAGCCAACAATACACTTTTTCCACATCATTGGGAAACGTATTCGATTCTCCAACAATCTGATTGTTTTCCACGCCGGTACCGAATTTCATCGCGTCAATTGTAATCTGCGCCTGGGCCATATTCGCCATAAAGATAAAAGCGAATAAAAATAACCCCATCTTTTTCATACATCACCTCTTGTTTGGTTATCATGAATTATTGTTTAGATGACTTACTATAAACTATAAAGTTATTCAAAAATTTAAAAAAATCAAGATTTTTTTATAAATTTATAAATAACAAAATATTACCGTATTTATCCTTAATATTTCTACACCGTGAATGAATTTTTATTTTATTCACATCTTTTTATTTTATTCACATCTTATTGTATGTATCTTATTGTATGTCCGAATTGGCATTGGGTTATTATTTTGTAAAAATTTTCAGGATATATGTCCTGTTTGTTTTCTCTTGACTTCGTTCTGTTTTTGATAGTATATTTACGGGCCTTTTTATTACAGGCATCTATTAAATACCTAACATATTAAGGTTAAGAAAAAATGCAGATTAAAGTAAACGCCGCGCAGTGTACCGGATGCCGGTTATGCGTTCAGATTTGCGCGATTGAAAAATTCAGTGAAGTCAACCCTAAAAAATCCCGACTGCGTGTTGACTCGTTTTTCCCTGAGCCCGGCACGTATCGCCCCGTGGTCTGCACGGAATGCGGCGCCTGCGCAGAAGCTTGTCCTACGGGAGCCATTCAGAAGAACGCCGAAGGAATTCTTCAGGTTGTAGCCGACGCATGCACCGAATGCGGCGCCTGTATTACCGCCTGTCCCGAAGGCGTCATGATGCAGTGGAAGCAGGGAATACCCTATAAATGCGATTTTTGCTGGAAATGCACTGAGGTATGTAATACCGGCGCGTTAATTAAAGTACTATAAGGAGACGACCATGATCTACGGTTTTGGCGGGCAGGAGGTCCGCATCAACGTATCCGATAAATCCGTTTCAAAAAATAATCTGAACCCGGATTTTGCACGACAGTGGCTTGGCGGCCGGGGTTTTATCTGCAAAGTGCTCTATGACGAGGTTCCGCGCTCGGTAAAGGCCTTCGATCCTGAAAATCTGCTCGTTGTGAGTCCCGGGATACTCTCCGGTCATTTTGCGCCGTCGGGCAGCAAGTGCTGCTTCGGAGCGGTGAGTCCTTTGTCCAACGGCCACGGTGATTCTACGGTTGGCGGGCATTTCGGACCGGAGTTGAAGTTCGCCGGCATAGACCTGCTGATCATCAAAGGCATTGCGGAAACGCCAAGTTATATTTATATCGATGATGATACCATCGAAATCCGAGACGCCGCAAAATACTGGGGCAAGGGTTCGATGGACGCTGAAAAAATGCTGAAAGAGGATCTGGGCGAAGACTTTCAGATAGTGACCATTGGCCCGGCCGGCGAAAACTTAGTTACCTGCGCCTGTATTTCGCATGATTACGGTCGGCAAGCGGGACGTTGCGGCGTGGGCGCGGTCATGGGTTCCAAGAAAATCAAAGCCATTGCCGTCCGCGGAACAAAATCACTGCCGGTGTATGATTTACAGAAGACGAAGGAAGTGAATCTCGCAATTATTAAACGGACGAGCGTTCACCCGAATATGGAACCCTGGCAGAAATACGGCACGGCCATGTTTGTCAGTTGGTCGAACAACAACGGCGTGTACCCTACCCGTAATTTTCAAACGACTTACATGGAAAACAACGAACAACTGGACGGTCCGGAACTGGTGGACAAACTGCTGGTTAGCCATAAGGCCTGTTTCGGCTGTTGGATGAACTGCGGAAAATATTCCAAAGTTACTCTACCCGGAAAACCTACCGTTTATGTCGAAGGGCCGGAATACGAGACGAACGCGCTGTGCGGCGGCAATTGCGGATTTGAACGGATTGATGAAGTCGCCTACAACAACTGGGTCTGCGACAACCTTGGGCTGGATTCGATGACCGGCGGCGGGCTCGCGGCTTTTGCTATGGAATGTTATGAAAAGGGCCTGATCACCAAAGAACAGCTTGAAGGTCATGAGATGCGGTGGGGCCATGTGGAAGATTTCGAGCATTTTCTGAATATGGTTACATACCGCCGCGGTATCGGCGACTGGTTTGCGGACGGGCTGGTGCCGGCGTCAAAAAAAATCGGCGGCGGCTCCGAGAAATTTGCCGTGCAGGTCAAAGGTCAGGGGATGAGCGGCTACGACGGCCGTTTTGCCCCGGCGATGCTTCTGGCTTATATGACCGCGGATATCGGCGCCCACCACAACCGCGCCTGGACCATCACCCTCGACGATGACATCGGCCGCGACGTCGTTAAAGGCAAGGCGAAACTCGTCGTGTATCTGCAGCACATCCGGCCGTTTTTCGATACCGTATCGGTTTGCCGGCTCTTTTGGGGCGAAGTGGACGTTACGCCGGAAGAACATATCGACGCGATCGTCATGGCCACGGGATGGAACGACTTCACGCTGGAGGAGGCCATGCGTACGTCCGAACGGATATGGAACCTAAACCGGGCGCATTTTCTTGAGCGCAACAGCGCGGTCAGTAAAAACGGCCGCACCTTTGATTATCCCAACGCCCGGTTCTATGAAGAAGCCGTGCCCACCGGCCCCGGCAAAGGCGCTAAACTCACATTGGAACAATTAGACCTGATGCTCGACGAATATTACGAAGCGCGCGGATGGGGAAAAAACGGCAATCCTTCCCGGGAAGTGCTGACCGACCTTAATCTGACAGAGGTCGCGGCCAATCTCGAAAAAGCCGGAATGCTGGGAACCCTGATTTCCCCATTGCCCAAAGTACGCGGCGAACGTTACAAACCGAAGGCTTTCTGATGACCATCTATTTCAAGGGCGGCGGTCTGCTCAAAGAATACCTAAAACCCGACGTGGACGCCTACACACGTAAAGTCGAGACCACGCAGGGTAAAACCATCAGAGAAATTATGGAACAGATTAACCTGAAACCCTCTCTGGTTTCCATGGCAATCCTTTCCGGCAAAGTAATACCCATGAGTTATATGCCTTCAGAGGGAGACATCATCACTCTTCGCCCGCCGGTACAGGGGGGATAACTTACATTAAAATTTTAGTTAATTCTTTTAAGTGTGATTGTTTTAACCTCATAAAATGCAGACCCGATACGCCAGACAAATTGCGATTCCCGGATGGGGTGAACAAGGTCAGAATACTTTGTCGAAATCCACGGTTGTGGTTGTCGGCGCCGGCGGGCTGGGATTCCCCGTACTGTCCTATCTGACGGCTGCCGGTGTGGGACGCATTGTTCTGTTTGAATATGACACGGTCAACGAAACCAATTTAAACCGGCAATTACTTTATACGATGAACGCAATCGGCCAGCCGAAAGTTCAGAAGGCCATTCACCGTTTGACAGAAATGAATCCGCATGGGCAGATGATACCGGTGCCGGAGCCATTCAGTGATAATAACGCCGGACGTTACCTGCCTGACGCCGATCTGATCATTGACTGCGCGGATAATTACGAAACGCGTCTGGCCATCGCACGGGCCGCACACCGCTACCGTAAAACCATGGTCCATGGGGCTGTTGCGGGTTTTCTCGGCACCGTCGGTACATTCAACAGCGGATACGGACCTTGTTTTCAATGCGTATATCACGAAAAAACCGACGTTTCGCCCCCGCCCGTTTTCGGCGCCATGGCCGGTATCGTCGGCTCGATACAGGCCACAGAGGCCATTAAAATCCTGATTAATTACGGTAACATCGTTTACAACCAAATTCTCACAATCGATATGGAAACCGGACAATTTGAACGGGTCATGATTTCCAAACGGGAGCCGTGTCCGGTATGTTCGTAAAAATTATCCGACAAGATTTAAAAATGACACTTTGTTGGTATTCTTATTCACTTTACGCCGGGAGATAGCCATGAACGTTAAAGGAACCGCATTTATTTCACGCAAGGAACAAATCATTCACACATTCGGCCTTGAGAAATGGATTACCTTTTACAAGCATATCCAAAGTAAAGATACGTATTTTGGAACGGAACCTTCTCCGGTCGCCCTCATTCCAATAAAGTCTTTTTTGCTGATGAACGACGAAATAATTAATGAATTTTACGGCGGCAAGAATGATGTTTACTGGATATTCGGGGAGAAATCGGCGGCCTGGGCGCTAACAGAAGGTCCTTACAAAATATTTATGACGAGCAAAAATCTGAATTCATTCATCGACAAAACCATGCCCATGGTCTGGTCTACGTATTATACCGAAGGGAAAATGTTCGGCGTTATCGATAAGAAAACGATTCATGTACACATACAGGGGATCACGACGCCGCATATCTATTTTGAATATACCACAATGGGCTTTGTTAAAAAAGCTCTGGAATTGTACGGCCTTAAGAACGTGCGGCATGAATGCCTCAGCGGATATAGTTCAGGTAAAGAAGAAATACATTACTTGTTTCATTTTGAGTAATCGAACCTGACAGTCACGCTTTTACCGATGTTTTATCGGCCATAAACACCTTGCGGCCTCGTCGGCGCTGGAAGTCCATTGCGGGTAAAATAGCTTTTGTCTCTGAATAATTATGTTAATTATTTGATATTGAGTGTTTTTTTTATTAAAATAAAAATATACGCAAGTCTTAAAAAACCTGATTATAAATTAACTGTTAAGAGGCCGCATCATGAAAGCGTCACAGAAGGTTTTATTTGTGGATGCATGGACGGGATACTACAAAGTTAAACGGTATCCTATCGGCGATTATTTCGGACCGGTGGACTTAGGCATTCACATATCGGATAATTATGACACTCTGAATTTCGGCGTGGGCCTGCTGGCCGGGTCGATTTTTCCCGGGTCAAACCGCCTGATTTTTTCCGGATTTTCCCCTTGCTGGCGGGGGTTCTATATATCCTCGATGGGCGGCGCCGGATTGGTCTTTGACAATCTCGGTATCAATATGGTCAGTCTCGTGCGGCGAGCTTCCAAACCGTCGATTCTCTACCTGAACCGTAATCACGGCGAGGAAATTGAGGTCGAATTACTGCCTGTGGATATCAACGAAATATGGAATTCCGGCCGCAAAGGCATCTACAGTCTGATGGATTACACTTACGAGAAATTCGGCGCACGGTATGAAAACGATCCGCGTATCTTAGCCACCGGGCCAAGCGCGATGAAGACAGATTTTGGTGCTATCGGGTCGGTGCCGATTGTCAAGAAAAAAATGACGTTCATTGACACGTGGGCGGGCCGCGGCGGCTTGGGCTCCAAGATGGTTCAGGACCATGGCATTGTCGCGATCATTTACGGCGGGACGTTCCTCGAAGAAGACTTCCGCGACCGTAAAGTGGCCGACGAATGGTTTGAGCATAAATACAATCAAAAACTCGCCGCCAAGGATTTTGAGAGCACAACCAAATACCGCTTTGACCCGAAATTCGGCACGGGCGGCACGCTCGGCGTGAATTACGCCACGATCAAAGGGCGTATCATTGCATTTAATTACCGTTCTATATACGATACGGAAGAACAGCGGCTTTCGATGAACGAAAAATATATCCTGAACCATTACCTAAAGCAATTTAACGAGGAAACCATCGCCACCAAACAGCAGGCCACCTGCGGTGAGCCTTGCGCCGCCGTATGTAAAAAGATGCGGGGCGAATACAAGAAGGATTACGAGCCCTATCAGACCATGGGGCCTCTGTGCGGAATTTTCGATCAGCGGGCCGCAGAGAAGCTTAATCATTACTGCGACATGAATGGCTTCGACGCTATCAGCGGTGGCGGCGTTCTGGCATGGCTCATGGAACTTCTTCATGAAAACATGCTTACCAAAGAAGATCTTGGAGTGACCCGCATGCCCAAGTTCGATCTGGAAAATTTTGACGTGGTAAACGATTCCATGAACAACGCAGAACTGGGGGTCGAACTGATCGACGCGATTCTCGAAAAGCGCGGTATTATTGACTTCTCCCAGGGCGTACGAAAATGGGCACGGAAAGTCCATAAGGATAAAGGCGTTAAAATCATCGACCGGTTCGTCTATACCGCCTTCGGACGCAAGGGATGGATGGTGCCTAACCAGTACTGGACACCCGGAGCGCTCGCGCCCATGGCCATTATGGGTAAATACTACATGCATTACGGCAACGACTTCCTGCCTCCCCGTGAGCTGGGACGCAAGTGTGCGGACCGGATGAAAAAAGAATTTTATCTGGACAATCTGGGGATATGCCGCTTCCACCGCGGATGGGCTGAAGACATGGTTCCCGAAATCATCGAGTCGCTCTACCAGCAGAAAGAAAAATTCCTTTCAGCCATCACCGTGACGGCCAGCCGCATCAACAGCCGGAACGCCTCGGTATTCTGGGAATCGGAGCGCAACTTCGATTTTGTTCATACGTTCCTCAAACGTACAAAGGAAGTGGATAAAGTTAATCATCCGGAACTGGACCATTGGATTGCGGAATTCGACAAGAATAAACGCGAAGCGGGATTGAATTTCTGGTTTGAAATGCTAAAAGGCATTCACGAATCGCTCCGTGATTTCCAGTAGCCGGTAAAACGGACATCATACTGACTAAAGCCTGCCTGTTGCTGAGGCAGGCTTTTTTGTAAAAAAATCGCTTGTATTTCAACGCAAGGGCGGTTATTATTAGCATCAATTTTTTAAAAACAGAACGGGTATGGCAGAAAGACTTTTCCTTATAGACGGCATGGCTCTCGCGTACCGCGCGTATTTTGCATTTATTGCCAATCCGCTGAAAAACTCCAGGGGAGAGAATACCAGCGCGGTATACGGTTTCACCACCGCCCTGCTTAAAATCATGAATGACGAAAAACCGGATTATATAGCCGCAGTATTTGACACGGCCGAACCCACGTTCCGTCATAAGGAATATAAGCCGTATAAAGCCACGCGCGAAAAAATGCCGGAAGATATGGCGCCGCAACTGGAGTATTTAAAATCCGTCAGCGAAGCCATGCAGGTGCCTGTCATTGAAAAGCCCGGTTTTGAAGCCGATGACCTCATTGGTACGCTGGCGCTTCGAGCGGCCGAACAGTCGGTGGAAGTCTTCATGGTTACCGGCGATAAAGATTTCATGCAACTCATCCGGCCGATGATACGGATGTACAATCCCATGAAAAGCGGCACCGCGCCGGAAATCGTGGATGAGGAAGGCGTTCGGAATCGATTCAGCGTGAGGCCCCATCAGATCACGGATATTCTTGCGCTCATGGGCGACGCGTCGGACAATATTCCCGGCGTTACCGGCATCGGCGAAAAAACCGCGGTTAAACTGATTCTGCAATACGAGAATATTGAAAATCTTTATGCGCACACCGACGCTATTAAAGGTAAACTAAGGGATAACCTGATTCACGACAAAGAAAACGCTTTTTTATCCAAGCATCTGGCTACAATCCGCACGGACGTCCCTGTCGAAATATCACTGGAGCATTTGCGCTCACGAAAACCGGATTATAAAAAGCTGATTCCTATCTTAAATACTCTGGAATTCAAATCTCTGGCACAGAAAATTTCCTCCGCTGAGACCGACCCGGATTTGCTGGCGGAGGTTCCGGCTGAAGAATCCTTAAAAAATATCAACAATACCAATCACCAATACACCGTTATTGAAACAGCGGAACGCCTTCAGGAATTATGCCAAAGGCTTGAAAAAACCGACCATTTAGCCTTTGACACCGAAACCACATCCGTAGATCCGATGCAATGCGACCCGGTTGGATTATCAATTAGTTATTCCCCGCATGAAGCCTATTATATTCCGTTTAATCGGGAATTATCCCCAAAGGTAATCGTTTCCACGCTGCGGCCTCTGCTTGAGAACCGCCGAATAGAAAAAATCGGGCAGAACATTAAATATGATTATATTGTAATGAAAAACCTCGGCGTTTCTATGCGGGGCCTATCATTGGATACCATGATCGCCGGTCACCTGTTGCGTCCGGAACGCAGTGTGAATCTTGACCAGCTGGCATCCGACTACCTGCGTTATAAAAAAATTCCCACAGAAGCACTTATCGGGAGCGGGCGGAAGCAGACGAGTATGGCCGATGTGCCTCTGCCGGTCATTGCTGATTACGCCTGTGAAGACGCCGATACCGCGTACCGGCTGGCGTTCGTTTTGAAAAACAAGCTCCGGGAACATCAACTGGAGCGGGTCTTCCGTGAAGTGGAAATGCCCCTGGTTCCCGTACTGGCCGAGATGGAGCACTACGGCGTCTGGCTGGATATTCCTTATCTGCAGACGATGTCTGTCGAATTCAGCGAGCACATGAAAACAATTGAGGAAACGATATACAACGAAGCCGGTACCCGGTTCAATTTAAACTCGCCCCAGCAACTGGGCGAAGTTCTTTTTGACAAACTGCAGATTCATAAGATGGCCGGAGAAGCGAAAATTCGCCGTACCGGCAAGACCGGACAGTATGCCACCGACGTCAGAAATCTTGAAAAATACAGAGGCCTGCCGGTAATAGACGCTATTCTCAACTACCGCCAGCTGGCCAAACTCAAATCCACCTATATCGACGGCCTGCCGCCGCTTGTTAATCCCCGTACAGGCCGCATCCACAGTACATTCAGCCAGACTGTCACCGCAACCGGGCGGCTTTCGTCGAGCAATCCGAACTTTCAAAACATTCCGATTCGCACCGAACTGGGCAGGGGCATACGCCAGGCTTTCCGCTCTCCACAGCCGGGATGGCAGATTATTTCAGCCGATTATTCCCAAATTGAACTGCGCATCATGGCGCATCTGTCGGGCGACAGCGCGCTGATCAGCGCTTTCCGTTCCGATCAGGACATTCATTTAGCCACCGCCTGCAAAGTATTCAATCTGGAACCCGACCAGGTTACACCCTCCATACGCCGCAAAGCCAAAGACATCAATTTTGGTATCATCTACGGAATTACCGCTTACGGACTGACCGAACGGGTACAAATTTCCAACGCCGAAGCTGTCAAACTGATTGACAGTTACTTTGCCACATTTCCGGATGTCAAACGGTATATTGATGATACTATTGAAAAAACCCGTCATGACGGCTATGTTACTACTTTATTCGGGCGGCGACGGTATCTTCCGGACATCCAGAATAAAAACCGTACGGTTCGACAGTTTGCCGAACGGGCGGCCGTCAACATGCCGATTCAAGGCACCGCCGCGGAACTCATCAAACTCGCGATGATACGCATCCATGATGCCTTGTCGCAAAAGAACCTTAAAACCCGCATGATCCTTCAGGTACATGATGAATTGGTATTTGAAACCCCTGAAGAGGAAATTACTATTGTTCAAACGATGATACGTGAAAGCATGGAAAACGTCCTTACGCTCAGTGTACCCCTTAAGGTGGACCTGGGTACGGGCGAAAACTGGCTTGAAACCAAGTAAATGATTAATACAACGGAGCACTTATGAAAGAAAAGAAAACAAGCGCTACACCCGACGGGAAGATATCTTCAAACAAAAAATTAATTTATTATGCGGTTGGGTTCGCAGTAATACTTCTTATGGGCTGGTTTTTCATAAAGCAGTTTGACCTGTTTTCAGGCGGTAAAACGCCAAAAACCGTCGCTCGGTTTATATCCGAAGGCGATAGGGCGCTGGTTATTGATTCCGTTGAAATGGCGCTGAATCTTTACTTTAAAGCCTTTGACATTGATGAAAGCAATCCGGACATCAGCGCACGGATTGCTGAATGCTATTATATGGCTGCCCTTAAGCACAAATTACGAAAAAATCTGGAAATGCGGAATACCATGTTTGACCAGTCTTTGTTTTACCTCAACCGGACATTTAGCCTGGCTCCCAACCACCCTTACGGCAATTACGTACTGGGCCTTCATGCTTATGACCGGAAGCAGATAGACAGTGCCCTGGCGCTTATGAGCGATGCCGATGCCCGTGGCGTAAGTACATTCATGCTTCATAACATACTGGCTGATTTATATAACGAGCGGGCCGAAACCAAAAACTGCATCGTCCAACTGAAAAAAGCGTACGAACTTCGACCGGACGATCCCAACATCCTTTATAATTTGGGAGAGGCTTATTATCGCACCGGTAATTACAGTAAAGCGGTTGACTATCAGTCCCATCTTATTAAAATCATGCCGGAAAATCTGGAATATAAGGCCAACTACGCCGCATCCCTTTGGAAGGACGGTAATGAAAAAGCGGCCAAAGAGATTTTTAACCAGATACTACAGAATCCTACCACAAAAAAACTAATGAATCATCATATCGTGGCCTGGACGCTTATTGACCGCGACGTCGATTATGAGTGGGGCCTCAAAATCGCTCATGTGGCCGAAGATCTCAAACTCGGCGATGTCACAACTATGGATATTCTGGGCTGGGGTTATTATAAAGTCGGCAACTATAGAAAAGCCGTTGAATATCTTTCCAATTCATATAATAAAGAACCTGATGCGGAAAGTAAACGGCGTCTTGAAATGGCGCAGGATAAACTCAAGGCTTCAGGCCGCTAATTGAAAAAAAGTATTCGGTAACTTTCTCAGGATTGGCGCTGCTGGTTTTTTTCAAGTATCCGTAATTTTTTTCTGACCTCTGGAATGAATATACTCCCGGGGAAACGGGTTATTATTTGTTTATAAACCGCGATAGCCGCGTTAAGGTCGCCAATCTTTTCCATTAAAATATCGCCTTTAATTTTCAAAGCCAAATCCTGTCTCGGGCTGGATGCATACTCTTCTGACAGAGTGTTTAAGTAGGCCAAAGCATCCGCGTACCGTTTCAACAAAACCGCGTTTTCGGCGCTGAGTATCAACGCATCGTCGTTAAGAGGATGCCCGGGATAGGTATTGATAAATAATTGCAACTGAGCAATACTTTCGGCATAGCGCTTTTGACGATTCAGCAAACGGGCCCTGAAATAACTCTGCAACTTCATCGAATCATTTCCGGCATCCTGTAATATCAGTAAATCCGTCAGCGCATCATTTACAAATACTCCTTGGGGCGATCGGGTAATCCGGCTCAGCCAGACGCGCGCCGAGTCAAAACGACCCAGAAACAACATGCTTTCCGCCGTCCGGTATTGTGCTTTGTCCCTGAGTTCAGGCATACGGGTCTCTTTGAAAGTGTTTTGAAAATGTTTTAGAGCCGTTTCGATTCGGTTTTGCTGAAGGTAACACTCCCCAATCATAAATTTGGATTCCCAGACATAAAAGGAATTTACATTTCTACCGGCCACGGATAAAAAACAAGCCAGCGCTTCGTCATATTGGCCGTAGGTATTAAGGTAAATCATGCCCAACCGATAACGGCTTTCAATTTCCCAGTCGGTATCCGGATATCGATCAATGATTTTTTTATAAATTTCAACGGCGCCGGATGTAAATGCAGATTCGGATATGCGAATGGAATCCTGGCGTGAGAAGGCCGCCACGGAAGTGTCTCCCATCCGTTCATAACATTTGGCCAGGCCGAGTTCAGCCTGCGGCGCCTGAGGATACAAATTAATGAAGTATGAATAGGCGCGCACGGAAACGGCGTACAAGTTATTATCAAAAAGCACCTGTGCAAAATTCAATATTTCGATACCCTGTTTCCCACTTAACCGGTCCAGACTTTTTACTTGTTCAAAAGCGCGGTCGTAATCCTGTTGCCGTATCAGAAAATCCAGCATCCAGCGTCCAACGGTAAGATCGCTGGTAATCCGGTAGTGCTCCTCCAGCGCTCTTATAACTTCGCGGTTAACTGCCGTATCGACGGGAAGCTGATACAATTGGGTGCGCACATAATTTTGGTAAGCTTTATTGTTTTCGTAATAACGCAGCATTTCCTGTGCCGCCCGGTAATATTCCTTCCGGTAGAAGTATAAGCGGCTTAATTCAAGCTGAAAGAGATTGTCCCGGTTAAGTTTTTTTCGTGCGGTCAGGTAAACGGTTGAAGCGTCTTCGAATCGCCGGTTTTCCAGGAGGAGTCCGGCCAGATAGACGTACATTTCCTGCGAAATATTTTCCGTGGCAAGAAAACGGTTAATGAGCCGTTCCGCAACCGCTGTTTTTCCGGTACGCAGGTACACATCGATCATCTCACCTAACAGAAGCAGGCTGGTTGTGTCCCGCGCATATTGTTTCTGGATAATTTTGAGACGCTCTTCATCGCGCTGAAGGAAGCGGTATAATGATTTCAGCGGTTCACTGATTCTTGCGTCTAATGAATCCGCCGCATACAATTTTTCAAGAATCTGCAGAGCTTTTTCCGGCTGGCCGTCCTGCTCGAGCGCCTTGGCCATCTTAAGCTGTTGCTCCAGGCTCTGTGAAAAAACGAAAGTCCCTCCGGAAACTGTTAATATTAAAAAAAGGAGGCTATATCTAAAAGAACATTTAATCACTCATTGTCTTTCTTTGTCTAGCTAAAAAAATTATGGAATGCCTATAACATCAATCTTACCGAGTCCGGCCTCAATGTTAATGGTCAAATCGGGATTATGGTCACGCCTTTTTTTGGAAAGGTACATTCCATTCGCGAGACTTTCAAAATAATCGGCATCAATATTTACTGAAGAAAGAAAATTATCCTGTGTGATAATCCGCGTCACCGCATCTTCAGGAATCAACAACACGGCTTTCCCCACACCGACCGATATATCCACGCGGTTGTTGTCAAATTGGGTACCGGTAAAATCAAGGCGGTAGGAACCCACGCCGCCCTGAAATTTCATCGATTCCATATTCGCGTGTCCCAATCCGTACAGATATAGTCGTGAGATGCCCGCGTCTATTTTCAGACTACGCAGACGTTCCCGGTTGGGTTTCTCGAATCGCAAAGTGATGGTACTGGCACCGCCGGACAAATAAATATCTTTTATCCGTAAATCCGTAAAGTCCATATCCCCGTTGCAGGCTCCAATATCAGCCTTCAGGAGGATCGGTATCTGCCGCGTCAGTTCCAGCGTCCAGTTCTGGTCGCCGACATTAAAAATATTGACAGACTTACTTTGCTCAATGGATACAGTCAGCGCCCCTGCGGTACCGCTCTTTTCATAACGGACTTTTGGTTCGATATTATCATTCGTCTCAACGGCGGTCAGGCGGTATAACGCGTTATCGGCGGCTTTTTTTATCCTGAGTTTACCGGAGCCGAAATCTATTTTCACTTTCAGTTCCTTCTCATCCGATAAATCTTTATGGAAGACGCGTTCCTGGGCGCTCAGGGTCACCACAAAGAGAAAAATACCCTTCCACACAAGACCGCATACATTGAGCAAACGCAGGACCGTCATGCTCAGTTTCCTTTCTCGATTTTGCCCTTAAGCCATTTATTGAGCATTTCCCGGGCTCGGAACAGTCGTGCCTTCACGGTACCAATGGGTATTTTGAGGATTTCCGATATTTCTTCATACGACAATTCCTCGGCATGACGCAGTTGAATGACGGTACGGTAATTTTCAGGCAATGCATCAATCGCCGAACGGATTAATTCGCTGCGTTCTTTTTGCAGGATTTCCCTGTCCGGATAATAGGTCAGATCAGGAATCTCATAATGGTACGTGTCGTCTTGATGGCTGACCGGCGCATCAATCGAAAACATTTGCAGCTTTTTTTTCCGCAGATGGTCGATACAGTTGTTGGAAGCGATTTTATACAACCAGGTACTGAAAGCGTACTCGTAATTGAAATGGGGCAGTGAGGCAAAGGCCTTCATAAAAGCCTCCTGCACCAGATCCTGTGCCTCATCGGCCGAATGAACCATTTTAAGCATCAGATGATATATTTGCGGCTGATAACGCTTCATCAGATTTTCATAGGCTTTTTGTTCGCCGCTAATCGCAAGCCGAATAAATCTGAAATCTTCCTGTTTTTGTTTTTCGCGTTTTTCATCCTCATTGTCGGTTCCGTCTTCAGTATGGATTTTCCTTGATGCTTCCTCTTGGGTTGCGTTTATTTTCGAATGAACCGTTTTTTTATCTGGGACTCGAGCCGTCGCTTTTCGTAAGTTCCGGGATGCCATAAAGCGTTTCTTTATTATACGTCGTATTAAGAGTATTGTTTCTTTTTTTTTACTTCCAGGTTTTAATACCATGCTTATCGAGCGTGGCTAAAACCAACGGTTGCATCGCCGGTTGAAAGTCAGCGGTTTTATAAGCCCCCAGCACCCGTCTGGCCGCTTCTTCCAGTATGGTTTCTTTATTAGTATATATGGTGGCAAGGGCTTCCCCGCGGCGCACCGGATCGCCTGTTTTTTTATGTATGATAATACCGGCGGTGTAATCAATGGGATCTTCCTTGGTCTGGCGACCGGCTCCGATGAGTATCCCGGTAAGGCCTATTTCAAAACTGTCTATCGATTGAATATAGCCGTCCGAAGTAGATTGCACCTCGCGGGCAAAACGGGCAACGGGATACGTATCAGGATTTTTAACCACGGACACATCGCCGGAGTGCGCGTCAACCATTTCGATGAATTTTTCAAACGCCCGGCCGTTGTTCAGGTTCTGCCGGCACAGTTCGCATGCGGCCTCATACGATATATTCTTGCGGCTGAAAAGAACCATAAAGGCGGTCAGCGTTACGGTAAGGTCAATAATATCCTTTGGGCCGCGTCCCTGAAGCACGTCAATGGATTCCTTCATTTCCAGCCAGTTTCCGACAGCATTACCGAGCGGCTGGTTCATATCGGTCAGTACAGCCACCACCGATTTACCGGCTCCTTCGCCGATGGCCACTAAATGCTGGGCCAAATCTACGGCTTGCTCATAAGTTTTCATGAACGCTCCGGATCCCACTTTGACGTCCAGGACCAGCGCGTCGATGCCTTCGGCGAGTTTTTTGCTCATTATACTGGCTGAAATCAGCGGAATGGATTCTACGGTGCCGGTCACGTCACGGAGGGCGTACAATTTCTTATCAGCAGGCGCAATCTCTCCGGTCTGTCCGATCATGCAAACCCCTATTTTTTTAAGCGTAGCGATAAATCGCTCAATGGGTAAATCCACTTTGAAACCGGGTATGGATTCCAGTTTATCGAGCGTCCCGCCGGTATGGCCCAGACCGCGTCCACTGATCATCGGCACGACCACGCCGAGAGAAGCCGCCAGCGGGGCCAGCATCAGGGAAATCTTGTCGCCTACCCCACCGGTACTGTGCTTATCCACCTTTACGCCCGGTACCGATGAAAGATCCACGACAACTCCGGAATCCCGCATGGCCAGCGTCAGTTGAGTGGTTTCTTCAAAATTCATCCCGTTAAAAAAAATCGCCATCAACAGCGCGGACATCTGGTAATCCGGTATATGCCCCTCCGTATATTCCCGGACGACGGAACGGATTTCTTCCGGCGACAAGGTCTGTTTATTTCGCTTTTTGAGAATAATTTCGTAGACGCTCATGATTACACCTGATAGTTAAATGGCGGATTATTTTTTCTGCAAGATAAAATGCGCCCGTTCGGAACATTCATGCACCGGCTCGTAAGTAAAATCGCCGAATAGGCCCCACACTTCCCACACCGACGCATCAATCAGATTTTTTAGGTCATCAAGCGGGTAGATTCGCTGCTGATGTTCCTCGCAATAGATAACGCCATCAGACTCAACTTCAATGATATGATGCTGAATCTTTCTTTCGGCGTCAAAAAAACCGTATCGTTTAAAGCGCTGCTGAGGATCCCACTCGTAAGTTCGCGAAAAATTTGTGCGTGAATTATATTCGGTGCTGACATCAAAAATAAATACACCGTTCGGTTTCAGCAGACGGCTGACCCTATTCAGGCATGAAATAATTTCCCCGGTCGTGAGGAGGTAATTGACGCTATCATAGGCGCAAATAACCGCGTCAAAAGCGTGTGCCGAATGATAGTCTAACATATTCATGGCCTTAAACGAGATGTTGAGAGCCGCCCGTTTGCATTTTTTTCTGGCGATTTCAATCATCTCATGACTGCGATCCGAGCAGGTTAGGTTGTATCCTTTCTGATAGAGTTCGATAGCCAGAGAACCGGTGCCGCAAGCTAATTCACAAATATCGAATACCGAAAAACCAAAGCGCCGGAAAATGCTGTCATAATAATCCGCCCATTCACGGTAAGAAATATGGCGCATCATACTGTCATAATAAGGCGCCAGGAAGGTATACGGCGGTACATGTTGTTTCTGTTTTGCGGTGAATTCCAAAGCGCTTTTAATCCTTAACAGATTATTGTCTGGCTGATAAAAAAAACCGGAACGCATCACGGATATCAGGAAAAATCCTGTCGGCTTCTGTGAGGTGCCCGGCGCTTAAAGTCGTGGTTACAGCGAAGCAGGTCATACCGGCGGCTTTGGCGGCCTGTATGCCGAGCGGCGCGTTTTCAAATACCAGACAGTGTTCGGGATTTGTTCCAACATTGAGCGCCGCTTTCTGATACGGTTCAGGATTGGGTTTGGTTTTAGTCACGTCGTCTGCCGTGACGACCGTATGGAACGAGCGGATAAGTGTTTCGGGAATCGTCGCTTCAATGCGGTCCCGGTGGGCGCCGGTGACCATGCCGAGCCGGAAACCGTTTTCATGACAGGCCGAAAGTATTTCCGTCACGCCTTCATATAATTCCGGAATATGGTTTTGCATATAATAACGGTTTTTCAGGTCGGCCAGCGGCGGAATATGATCTTCGCTGATACCATAAGTCCGGCAAAGCTGCTGCGCGATGGTGCGGAAACTTTGTCCTTCGAGAAGCGCGAACGGTTCCCATTCAATATCAATGCCGTGTACTGCAAAAGCCGCCTGCCAGGATCGGAAATGCCCCTGCATGCTGTCCACCAGTACGCCATCCATATCAAACAACAAGGCCTCTACGGCCTTCAAATTGATTCGATGGCTCCTGTTGTTAATCGAGGTCGTATGGGTATGGAATGCGTTCATCTATAATATATATTTACTTAAATCTTCATGGTTTAATATCTTTTGTAATTTGTCGTGTACCATTGTTTCGGTAATAGTAATCTGCCGGATGCCGCTTTCCGGAATCTCATATAACCAGTCTTCAAGCAAGACGCTCATGACGGTTTGCAGACGGCGCGCGCCGATATTTTCTGACCGCTGGTTCATTTCGGCTGCATAATCGGACAGCGCTTTAACGGCTTTGGCCGTGAATTCTATAGCGACATCTTCAGTGCGGAATAATTCCGTGTATTGACGTATCAACGAATTTTTTGGTTCGACGAGGATCCGCTCAAAATCTTGCTGGTTGAGGCCGTGAAGATTTACCCGAATGGGAAAACGTCCCTGCAGTTCGGGAATGAGATCGCTGGGTTTCGACACATGAAAGGCTCCGGACGCTATGAACAAAATATGATCGGTACGGACTACGCCGTATTTGGTGTTGACGGCCGAGCCCTCGACAATCGGCAGCAGATCACGCTGGACGCCCTGCTGGGAAACATCCGGCCCATGAGCTTCACCGGGCATAGCAACAATCTTATCGATTTCATCAATAAACACAATCCCGGTTTCCTGTACACGCCGGAGCGCTTCCTGAATGACTTCTTCCATATCGATGCGTTTCTGTGATTCCTCCTGAATCAGATAATGCCTCGCCTCAGCAACCGAAACGCGTTTTCTTTTTTTCTTTTTCGGCAGCGTGCCGCCGAGCATTTCCTGGAGGTTCATGCCCATTTCTTCCATACCAAACGGCGAAAATACCTGCATCATCGCCATGGTATCGGTTTGGGTGGTGAGTTCTACCATCCGGTTTTCTAAACGTCCTGATTGCAGTTGTTTCCGCAGTTTGTCGCGCGTGGTTTCATAGGATACGGATTTCTTTCTGGCTGTTTTACCTTCAGGCGCTTCGGGTAGCAACAGATCCAGCAGGGCGTCCTCGGCGGCAGCTTCCACCATAGGTCTTATTGCTTCCAGCCTTTCTTTCTTTACCATATTAACGCCAATATCGGTCAAGTCGCGAATCATGGAATCCACATCACGTCCCACATAACCCACTTCGGTATATTTGGAGGCTTCGACTTTAATGAATGGCGCTTGCGTAATACGGGCCATTCGCCGAGCCATTTCCGTTTTGCCTACGCCCGTAGGACCAATCAGGATGATATTGTTGGGAATAATTTCATCCCTGAGCGCCGGGTCGGCATGCTGACGCCGCCAGCGGTTTCGAAGAGCAATAGCAACGGCTTTCTTGGCCTCGTCCTGCCCGATAATATATTTATCGAGTTCTTTGACGATGGCTCTGGGCGTCAAATATTTTTCATCTTCCCGCCGTTTCGTGGCCGGAGGCACATCCGTGCGCGTAAACAATGTGTTTTTACCAGCCATTACTGATCCTTTATACCTAAACGATCACGTACCGCAGCGATCTGCCGCATTTTATATTTTTGATGACTACCCTCCCCTATTTCGTTCATTTGATAATGATACTGATCCACAATTTGAAATTCCACCGTTACAAAAACCACCCGGCCATATTCGGCAAATTCCGGCGCATAGAGAAATTCATCGGCTCGGATAGGTACATCAGCTACGATATTGATAATCTTATAATCGGGGCTGGTAAATGAATTTTCAGGCGCGGTCTTCAGCTCAAGGTCCGCAGGATAATGCGTGCGCACATAATGCGCATAATGCCGAAAATGAGGATAGTGGGCCAGCAGTTCCGAAAAAGTAATCAGATTGTTGTGCGAGCTATACGGAATGATATAGTTAAACGGACAAATCGTTCGCCCCAGATAATAAAGCACCGGGAGGATATCGTCGAGCGTCAGGGTTACAATGCGGAAGCGGATACGGTCAAGAATCGATGCCGCGTGATTTTCTTTTTTGGATATCAGTTTGGTAATGATGCTGTTCTTGTCTTTATGACTGCCATAAAAATCCACAATGTGAAAGTCCTCCGCCTGCATCGTCGTTACGGCATCTTCTACTTTACGCACCACCGAGCGGTACAAGTCACTCGGAGGCAACTGACAACGGTGCAGAAGTTCCCGTGCGTCGATATGGTTTATCGTATGCATGATTTTCAGAATCAGGCAGGCGGTAGCTTGCATTTTGGAACGGCGGCCGCCGGATGAAGCATACCGCAGCAGGCGTACAATGTCCATGTCATCGGATCGGAACTCGTGGGAAACGCGGTGCGGAAACTGCGCATCCAGATAATTAATCGCCTGTTTCATGATGTTTCGCAGGCGGCGCTGGTCATGCACATTATCCCAGTCATATCCGTTAACCCGAAGAAACCAGAGGATATCATCATCCGAACGGAAGTTCAGACGAAACCACTCAATAACAGAATCTCCGGCCAATACCAGCCGGATAGCCTCCAGATCGCTCAGGGACATGGCGTTGGCATATTGCTTTTCGCGCTCAGAAAGGTTTGGGATTTCCTGATTGGACGAATGGTTCCATAGGGGCTTGATTTGCGGTATTTTAGAAACAGCCATGATGGGATTCTTATTAAAGCATTAATTTGTTAAAAACAACGCGCGCTTTGAGATCATCCACAAGGGTTTCGGAAATGACATGTCGTCCGAATTCCTGTTGACCCGGGCGCCCGTGAAAATCGGAACCGCCCGTTTCTATAAGATGATATTGTTTGATGAGCCGCCGGTAATACCCGGCGCTGTCGGCGGGTACATAGGGATGCACGGTCTCGATGCCGTCCAGACCGTCGCGGATCATTTCGATGAGATATTTCTCTTTAATACACCGGCTTGGATGCGCCAATACCGCAACGCCGCCCGCCGATTTGATAATATCAATGATTTTAGACGGCGCAATATCGGTCTTGCTTTCAAAGGCAATACCGTCCCGGCCGATGTAATCGCGGAACGCTTCAGCCGCCGTAGCCGTATAACCTTTTTGAACCATCACCTCTGCGATATGCGGCCGTCCAATAGCGGAGTGGCGGGCACTCGCGGTGACCTGTTCCATGCTTATCGGTAGGCCGGCTGACGAAAGTTTATCCAGAATTCTTTCCGCTCGCCGGTATCGCTCGTGCCTGAAATATTCAAGATGTTTTTGCAGGGCCGGATGTTCCGTGTCGAAACCATAACCAAGAATATGAATCTCAATTTCTTCAATCATCGCGCTGAATTCTACGCCGTTAATGACGGTAATCGCCGACTGTTGGGCCGCTTGTTTAGCCGGCGCGATACCGCCGATGGAGTCATGATCGGTTATACTGATAATAGATATGCCGGCCTGAACGGCCATCGTTACAATTTCTTCAGGCGTCAACGCACCGTCCGAAAACGTTGAATGAATATGCAGGTCAGCCTTGCAGTCGTTCCGGAAAAAATTCATCGTTGTACGTTTCACCCTTAATCCAGCAAATCCGTTAACACCGGAATCTGTTTTTTGACGGTCAGCCGGACGCCGCCGAGATTCATATCGATATCACCGAATATAAATATCCATTCCTGTTTGTCAGCAATCGGCACCAGCAGCATCGTATTATGGTTGAACTCTAATGTGAGCATACGCAGTCCGTTCCCGAGTAATTCGGTATTGACTTTATCTATATATTCCAGTCCTCCCGGAATGATGTTCGGTAGGAGTGTCAGATCAAGCGGAGTTTCTTTTTTCTCCTGCACTACCGAAACGCGGGTGAAGCCGGCATTATCTACAATGGCTACCTGATCAATCCCTTTGACTTTAAGAAACTCGGCCAGCGACTGTTTGATTTTTTCCTGGATTTCCTGCCGGTCAAGCTCCTTATTCTTGGTCTTCATTTCGGGAGTAACTTCGTCTTTACGCCTCAGGCCTTCGAACAGCAGACTCTGCCACCCTTTGGTAATCGTCTCTTTGGAAGGACGTTCTCCTTTGCGGAACTCGAATTTACCATCTTCCCAGGTGATGATTTTGTAAAAGGCCTCTTCGCCCGACAGATTGCCGCATTCGGCGTGAATGATATTGCCTTCGTTAAAATAGATGATTCCTTTTTCGTCCGTCCGGCTGACGACCAGCGCCGCAACCATGCGCCCGAGCACGTTCATCTGAATCAGGTCAGAAAGCTGGAAATCGGTCACTTTGCCGTCGAAGCCCTTTTTGTCGGTCAGGGCATTGATGATATAATTGCGAAGATCCTCAATTTCAAACGGTTTTTCAATGTAATACAGCGAACCTCGCGCCGTAGCTTGTTTCTGAACTTCTTCCGAGCCGAACGCGGTCATAATAATGACTTTGGTAGTCGGATAGGTTTCCTTAATCTTCAGAAGCAGATCCAGTCCGGTTATGCCGGGCATTTTAATATCGCTGACAACAAGATTAATAGGCACCTGGCTCAGAACATTCAGGGCTTCCTGTCCGCTGTTTACGCAGATCACCTCATACATATCCTTATCCTTGGCAAGGTTTTTGGATATGCTCCATGTTAAGTCTTCTTCATCATCGACAACTAGAACTTTTTTTTTCATGATTTGCTCTCCGGTTGAATACCGTTACAACCCGGTCAGGGTATAATTTTTCCGTTGGCGGTCAGCTTATTCTGAATAGCCGTTAAATCTAAATTTTGTTGAATGTCCTTCAGCGGCAGAACCATGATAAATGTTGTGCCTTTTCCCGGCTCGCTTTCCACGTCGATTTCACCTCCGTGTTCATGAATGATACGGTACACGATGGAAAGTCCAAGTCCAACGCCGTTAGGCTTCGTGGTGAAAAAGGGATCAAAAATGGATTTAACATTCTCGGGAGTGATGCCGATGCCGGTGTCCGTAATCCGAACCTCGACGGCATCCTGCGGAATTAGTATCCGGGGAGGTATGGTCCGCCGGACGGGCCGGGCGCTGATGGTCAGCTTACCGTTCTGGCCGATGGCATCCATGGCGTTAATCAGCAGATTCAGGAATACCTGTTCCATCTGGTTGCCGTCAACGTACAGCAAAGGCAGATGCGGGTCATAATGTTCTTCGATAGTAATATGATCCGTGTGAGCCCGCTGTTTAAGCAGTATCTTGACTTCATTAATGATGGCCGGAAGGCTCTGCGATTGCCGCTCCGGACGGCCGGGCTTGGCGTAGGTGAAGAAGGCTTTCAGCAGTTCGTTCAATCGGTTAATCTGCTTGATAATGCGCCGGATATATTCAATTTTGAGGTCGTCCAGAGGAATTTCACGTTCCAGCGCCTGCGCCAGCGTCTTGATACCTGCCAGCGGGTTGCGGATTTCATGCGCGATACCGCCGGTCAGCAGGCCGAGCGAAACCAGTCGATCCATCCGTTGAATCGTATCGCGCATTTGCTTGATATGGGTAATGTCCCTGAAGCTGATGATGTATCCGGCCATCTTGCCGTTGCTGTCATAACGAACGGAGGTTGTGTAGCCAAGAAAGATTTCCTTGTTGTCGTGTGTCATCAGCTGAATTTCATCGCCCTGAACGGCCTCTTCCGTTTTGGTCGGTACCACCAGCACTTGCGAAGCTTTCTGACCGAAAATATCCGAGAGCGAGCGGTTCACTAATTGGCCCTTGGTTAATCCGAGTATCTCCTCGCCGGCTTTATTCGCAAAAATGATCCGGCCTTCGAAATCCACGGTCAGGATTCCGGAACTGATGTTCTGCAGAATGCTTTCGTTAAAGTTTTTTAACTCGGTTAACGCGTACGTGGCCTCGCTAATCTGCACTTGAAGGTTCCGGTTGAAATCCGAGAGCTTGTCAAAAAGCTGGATGTTCTCAATCGCAAGGGCCATCTGTCCGGCAATGGTCATCAGCAGGGTCAGATCGGAGGATGCGAAATCCGTTCCGTCAATCTTGTTCACGATGATTAGAATGCCGATCACTTTGCTCCTCACAAAGATCGGCGAACAAACCATTTTGGAAATATCGATGCCAAGAATGCCGGACAGCAATGAAGAAACCCGGTCGTCTGCCCGGGCATCGTTAATAATTATTGGTTTTTCGTTTTGTCCGATAAATTCAAAAAGACTGGTCGCCCGTGCCTCAAGCGGCCCCGGACGAACCCGGGCACCCGCGGAATCCGATACGGCTTCAAGCGTCCAGACGTTATCCAGCTTGCTAATCAAAAAACCGCTTTCGGAATAGAACGCTTTAACGACATTATTCGTGATTTCACTCAGAATTTCCTTGCGGTCTTTAATGGAAATCACGATCCGTGCAATATCCGATAAAATGCGCAACTCCTCCGTACGCTGGATGAGTTTTTGTTTTTCCGCCTCTTTTTCGGTTATCAGGTTCTCCAGTTTGTCATGAAGACTCTTAATCCGCAGAAGCGTGTAGACCCGCGTCAGCAGTTCAGCCCGGTTGACGGGCTTTGAAATGAAATCCTCCGCGCCGGCTGTAATGGCCTGGTTGCGGATGACATGATCGTTCTGGCTGGAGAAGATCATCACCGGGATGTGCCGCGTTTTTTCGAATTCTTTCAGCAGCCGACAGACCTGAAATCCGTCTATGCCGGCCATATCGGATGAAATGAGCGCCATATCGTAACGCAACGTCCGAACCTTGTCAATCACTTCATGTCCGTTTTCGGTGTGCTCCACGGTATAACCGCTTTCCTCCAGCAGATTCCGCAGAAAATGCAGGTTGGCAATGTCCTCATCGGCTATTAATATTTTTGACTTCAGCGGGGTCAGCATCGGTTTATTATTCAATTCATATTTTTAAATATAACAATTTTTGAACTAAAAAGAAATAAAAAAGCCGGATAGTAGCTATTCGTTTCTGTGATTAGCATTTTTCCATCCCGCTTTACAACGCGACGTCAACCGGCCTTACTATACAAAGAATATTTCGAAATCTTGCAAAACGATATGAATTAACGAATAACGCCGAGGTTTTTTAATAATTAAAAATATGCGGAATGAAACCGTATCATCGGATAGCATTATTTTTCCTGGCCGGTCGGATTACAAGCACATCGCCGCCCTCCTGATGCATGGCCTTCATAAAGAGCGGAATATCATAAGTGAAATCCCTGCCCCGTTTGGTGCCGACATCGTTGGTGATAATTCGATCTTTTGTATAGCCGGTAATCGTAACCATATGATATTCCGGCCCCGGCGGCGTATAGTAAGGATTGTTCAGGGTGCGGCCGTAAGTAGGCGCGATAACCGGATAACCGGAAGCAATCTCCCGTTTAATGTCTTCCACGGTAGCTTTACGGATAATCTGAATCTGATCGTCACGGTAGCCAAGAAATCCCGTCATGAGCATTTTTACCGAATCGGCGTGAATGTCCTTGTGGACACCGAAATGCCTTATCTGCCAGGCAATCATATCAAGCAGGGTCCTATCCACGGTTTGGAGATCGACGCTATCGATTTGACGGTCATAATAGACGGCCTGCAGAAGCGCGGCTTCTTCGCAGCTGGCATGATGAAGTTCCCAACTCGCCTGATTCTGAAACGGCGCCTGGCAGAAAAAAGGCACTTTCAGATAGGCCCTTTCAGGAATCACCGTAATTCGCGGCTGTTCGATAGAGGAATCCGGTAAAATGGCTTTAAGGCTGTCCCGTTGTAAATCTTCCAGAACTTCCCGGTTACGCCGGTCCGTTTCGTAGCGGTGATAATAATTGATGATGCGGTGATAAAAGAAAATCAGCGCGGCAATAACCAGCCCCAGAATGATTATTAAAATAAACTTATGTTTGATTTTCATCAGGGTTTACGCCGGTTACGGTTTTCAGAGCTTTGGGAATAAATCGAATGAGATCGCTGGCTATCAGGGACCACTCGGTAAGATCATTTTTGGCCAAGTCGCCGCAAAGTCCGTGCAGGTAAGCGCCCGCCCAGGCCGCTTGTTCCAGAGGGATATTCTGCAATGCCAGACCGGCTATCATGCCTGTCAATACGTCGCCCGAACCGGCCGTAGCCATGCCCGGATTGCCGGTATTCGTCACCTTTACGGCACCGGACGGAGACGCTATTAACGTGGGAGAACCTTTTAGCAGAATGGTTTGACGTATTTTTTTTGATTGCTGCATCAGCACGTCAATTTTATTTTCTTTAATGACGGATGTTTGCAGACCTGAGAGAGTGGCCAGTTCCCCGATATGCGGCGTAAACACCAGTTTGGATGGCGCGTTGCGTATTATATCGGTTTTCTGCGCTAAGGCAAAAATGGCATCGGCATCGATAATCACGGGTTTCGGGCTGCATTTAATAATTTCTTCAACAACTTTTTGCGTTTCTTCAAGACGCGACAGACCCGGTCCCAGCGCCACCATATCGCACCATGACAGCAGTTCGATGATTTTATCCATAGCCTGCAGGCCGATGCTTCCGGTGCTGGTTTCAGGCAGAGCGACGGTGAGGGCTTCCGGAAGCCCGTTTTCAATCACATGGGCTATGGACTGGGGCACGGCGACTTTGAGCATACCGGTACCGCATCGCATGGCCGCGCGGGCTGTCAGCAGCGCTGCGCCGGACATACCACGGGAACCCGCTATCACCGCGCATTTTCCGAAGTTGTATTTATAAGAGTCCTGCGGGCGTGGTTTCAAAAGGGCGGCTATATCCTGCTTTTCGATCAGCAAAACCTCGCCGCCGCCGATGAGCGCGTCAGGTATGCCGATGTCTGCGGTTATTACCTGTCCCGCATACGTCTTCCCGTTTCCGAATATCAGGCCCCGTTTAGGCAGCCCAAAGGTAATCGTTACATCGGCTTCCACCGCGGTATTACCCGGATAACCGGTTTCGCCGTTGAGCCCGGACGGAATATCCACCGAAACGACAGCCGAACCGTGATCTTTTTTCCAGTCGTTGATTACATTGACAATCGATAGAAAACTGCCGGATAAATCGCCTTTGTTCCCAGTCCCTAACAGGGCGTCAATAATCAGCGCCGGCGGTTCCTTGGGTATGGCTGAAAGGTTGTTTTCCACAAAATGAATCTCATTTCCGGTAGCTACCAGACGGTTGAAATTCAACAGCGCGTCATGGCGTATATCGGGTATGCTGGCACAGACAAATACAAGCGGCGTATAGCCCTGTTGAATTAAATGGCGCGCGATAACAAATCCATCGCCGCCGTTGTTGCCCTTGCCGCAAAACACATATACGCGCCGCTCTAGTTGTTGAGAATATTTCTGACGGATATAATCCGAAACCGCGCGACCGGCGTTTTCCATAAGCGTTTCGCCGGAAACGCCGTAACTTTGTATAGTTTTACGGTCAATCTCCTGCATCTCGTGGGGTGATACAATACGTTTCATAGCGGATTAAAATTTAATTCCGATTCATTGTAAGATTTTACCGGGGATTTTATCTTTAAGAATCTTTAAGATAAACTTTCAGTTAGTCGGAATGAGAGGATTTGAACCTCCGACCCCTCCCACCCCAAGGGAGTGCGCTATCCGGGCTGCGCCACATTCCGAGCAAATATTTTGCATAATATAATTTATTTTTTCAAATTCTCAAGGTTTTTTATCGCTTTTTTCAGATTTTCATCGGAAGTGCCGAATGAAAACCGGACATACCCTTCGCCGGCGGCCCCGAAAGCGTTTCCCGGAACCGAGACAATTTTGCATTTTTCAAGCAGTTGCTCGCAGGCCTGGTCAGAATTCCATCCGAATTTGCGCAGGTTGACGAAAGCATAAAAAGCGCCCTGCGGACGGAAACACGTCAGGCCGTTTTCATGGACTCCCTTGCAAACAAGGTCTCGCCGGCGCCTATAAGCGGCCGTCATTTCCCGAACGCTGTCCTGCGGCCCCTGAAGGGCTTCCACTCCGCCCCACTGGCTAACAGATGACGGGCAGGTTGCCGACAATTGCTGCAGCTTGTTAACTTCGTTGATGATTTTTTTATCTGCAGCCAAATACGCCAAACGCCAGCCGGTCATGGAGTAGGCCTTGGAAAAACCATTGAGAATAATGGTCCGCTCCCGCATGCCCTTGAGCGCCGCGCAGGAATAAAATTGATTGGAATCAAACATGATTTTTTCATAAATATCATCGCTGATAAGAATCAAGTTATTGTCGCGACATACGCCGGCAATAATCTCCAGTTCCTCAAGGGAAAGCACCTTACCCGTGGGGTTGGATGGGCTATTGATAATCAGCATGCGGGTGCGCGGCGTAATTTTAGATAATAGAGCCGATTCCGTGACCGCATAGTTCTCTTCTTCTTTAGTAGCGATACCGACATATTTTCCGCCAACCAGATTGACACAGCTTTCATAACCAACCCAGCAAGGTTCCAGCGTCAGCACTTCGTCGCCGGGATTGATAAAAGCCAGCACACAGTACATAATCGCCTGCTTGCCTCCGGGCGTTACGATAATTTCGGTGTCGGGATTGTAAGATAGTTTATAATCCTCCTCGAGCTTTCTGGCCACTGCCCGGCGCAGTTCAATAATGCCCCGGCTGTTGGTATACTTGGTGTATCCTTTCAACATGGCCTGATAACCGGCTTCGATAATGTTTTTAGGCGTCAGGAAATCCGGTTCTCCGATCGTCAGGTCAATAACGGCCTCGCCGGCATCTTTTAGCGCCTTGGCTTTTTCAGCTAAGCTAACGGTAGCGGATGATTTTACGTAACTCATGTTGGCGGCAAATTTATAATCCATGGCAGTACCTCATGTATGGATGGTGGTTGCAGTCAGCCATTCGACGGCTGAAAATAAGTTATCGGCAATATAGTCAGTTTTTATAGAAAGCTCAAGTAATTGTGATTCGGTCTTGATGCCATATCCGGTACGCACCAGAATGGTTTTCAGCGAGGCCTTGACGCCCATACGGATATCGCTTAGCGAATCGCCAATCATCCATGACCCGTTACGGGTAATATGAAATCGTTTCTCGGCTTCCTGCACCAAACCGATGGCGGGTTTACGGCATGCGCAAACGGTCTTATACTGCTCGACAATGCCTTCGGGATGATGGGGACAATAAAAAAAACCGTCAATATGGGCGCGGAATTTTCGCAGTTCGTTTTTAATATGCTGCTGAAGCGCCAACACATCTTTAATCGTATATAATCCGCGCGCAATGCCGGACTGGTTACTGAGTACAATAACTGCAAAACCGGCATCATTCAGTTTCCGAATAGCTTCCGGAGCGCCTTCGATAAACTCAAAATCCTCGATCCGGTAAACGTAGTTTTTTTCAACATTGATAGTGCCGTCGCGGTCAAGAAACACCGCTTTATGTTTCCGGTCGGTTTCCAATGCGTGTCAGTTCAGCGAGCCGTTGGAACTAAGTTTTAGATCTTTGATTTTCAGCTGGATTGTGGTGCGTCCCATCCAGGTGTTTTCGTCAATTTGATACACCAGGTCAATCGGATGATTGCCCACGCCGATAAGGTTGTAATGGTGGGCGAGGTTAAACCCGACAGCGTCAAGGATCGTATTGTTTTGCTTGACCTTCATGCGGATGTGGCGTTCGTTCATCAACTGCGGATATCCGACAATCTGCAGGTTACGCGACAGGAAAATCGGCCTCATATTTCCGGGTCCGTACGGTTTGAACAGTTCCAGCAGCGTCAGCATGCGCTGGTCTATTTCATCGAGCTGAATTTCCGCGTCAATCTGCAGTTTAGGGATCAGGTCCGTATCCGGCAGATGGAGCCGGGCGTAGTCGTTCAGCCGCTGGCGCAGTTCGGGAATCCGCTTGAGGTTGATCGTGAGACCGGCGGCATATTTGTGCCCGCCATAACCTTCCATCACATCTTCACAGGATTTGAGCGCTTGGAACACGTCGAAATTTTCGACGCTGCGGGCCGATCCCTTGCCGTGGTTTTCCGCCTCAGCGATAATAATCGTCGGCCGGTAGTACCGTTCAACAATTTTACTTGCGACAATGCCGATCACACCCTGATGCCAGCCGGGTTTGTAGAGAACAATCACCCGGTCGCGGTCAAAATCAAATTCTTCATCGACAATCTCGCAGGCCTCGAGAAACATAACCTCGTTGATATCCCGGCGGTTGCGGTTCTCCGATTCAAGCACGCTGGCATATTCCGTCGCCTCGCGCTCGTCGCGGCTTATCAGGAGCTTCACCGCGCGGTGGGCGTCGCCAAGGCGGCCGACCGCATTGATTCGCGGGGCCAGGGCAAAGACTATCTGCGCCGTGGAAATGGACTTGCCGTAGATGTTTGCGTTCTTCACCAGTTGACGGATGCCGACCTTGCGCGCCTCGCTGACCAGCTGCAGGCCATTCTTGACTAACGTACGGTTCTCGCCGACCAGCGGCACGATATCGGCCGCGCTGCCAATGGCCACCAGGTCCAGATGCTGCATTATCGTCTCCGGATCCAGCTTAAGCCGCTGGGTTATGGCCTGACACAATTTGAATGCCACGCCCACGCCGCAAAGTTCCTTGAACGGATAACGGCACTGCGGCTGCTTGGGATTCAGGATCGCCAGCGCCATCGGCAGCGTGTCGCCCGGATGATGATGATCGCAGATGATAACGTCGATGCCAAACTGGTTGGCAAGCTCCACCTGATTGATGGCCGTAATCCCGCAATCCACCGCAATCAGCACCTTCACGCCGTTTTCGTGCGCCGCCGTAATCCCCGGCATGGACAGGCCGTAGCCTTCCTTCACCCGGTCGGGAATGTAATAGGTGAGCAGACCCTTATGGATGTCGCGCAAAAAAAGATACAGCATGGACGTGCTCGTAGTGCCGTCCACGTCGTAGTCGCCGTAAATCATAATCGGTTCCCGCTGTTTGATGGCGTTCAGAATCCGATCTACGGCAATGTCCATGTTAAGCATTAAGAAAGGGTCATGCAGGGGCGCATTCTCCGCGCGGAAAAAATGCCGTGCTTCTTCAAATGTTGTTATGCCCCGGTTCAGCAGTATACGGGCGATAGTCTCCGGTACGTTGATACTGGCCGCTAGCTCTTTAACACGCTCCTTGTCCTGATGGTTGTTTAAAACCCATTGTTGTTCTATCATACTCCATGTTGTGTTTACTTTATTTTAATGTTAAATTAATTACAATGTATTTTGTATATAGTTAAGTCAATATAGGACATTTTTATTCTAAATGCAAAATAAATAAAAAACACAGATTTTTCATAAATAAGTTTTCCTGCAACGGCATTATGTTACGCCTACCCAAAATGCCCCAAATATCATTAATGAACCCATGAAAACCATTCAAGCACAGCGATCGTATAACCATTGCATATCCGTTATTGCGGTATACCTAAGACAATTTTTTGCCCTGTATGCGGAAACTTAGATAATCCAGAAGCACAAAAAAGCGCTTAATAAAAAAGCCGCTCCCTTTTCACGGGGAGCGGCTTCAGACTTAAAAGATATTAAATCTTAGAATGTGTACCGGATACCGAGCTGGAACTGCCAGCGTGAAGCAAGGTCGCTTGTCAAATAGCGTTTAGGATAAGTGACTTTACCGGTGGAGGAAGAATAGGTACCGAACGTGAAGGCTGGTTGTCCGCTAATAACACCCCGATAAATAATATTACTATTCGTCTGATTGGGTACATATTTAACTTGTCCCCATTCACGATTCAGCCAGTTCATGACGTTCAGCAGATCCATGGTAAGCTCAAAATTGCCGGGGGCAACTTGAAGCGGAATCTGCTGTCCAAGGTGTAAATCCACCCGGTTGATCCATGGTGCACGGCTGGCATTACGGTCGATTATCTTTCCTCGGGCTTTGTCTAAAGCTGGATCGCCTTCAATATAGGCATTTAATTTTTCCCAGATTTCATCTGCGGTACGTGGATCACCACCAACAGGAACAATATTAATGTCATCCCGGTCTTTAGGAACATAAACCAGGTCATTGGAGTTCCAACCGTCGCCATTAGCATCACCGCTATAGGTTTCTGAATAGGGACTTCCCGATGTACCGGAATAGAATAACGAAACTGTCGTTGCAAATTTCGGGAAGAATTCCAACGTGTAGGAGAGGGAACCGATAATTCGGTGACGCACTTCATAATTGGCAGTAGCTGATCCCGTATGGTTCGGATCACCTTTAATCGGATTGTACCGGAAGTTGGAGAGTGCCTGGCTGGAGGTACCGCTATTTTCATCTACGGCACGACCGAGGGTATAGGCGAGACTCGCGAAATAGCCTTTGTCAAATTCGCCTAAGAAACCTGGGCTGAAGTTCTTTTGTAACGCCAGCGTTAGGTTGTATTCATAACCCAGATCCGTATTGCTAAGGTAGATTACATTGGTGAAGTTCGAATTGTATTTGCCGGTGTTTGCTGTCGAAAATACCGGTACAACACCGTCGGCATCGCCGCTGCGGCTGAGATTGCGGGTTGTGGTCGCCGGTTTCAGGTTGATGTCCTGATAGCGGATCGCATTGATGTTCTTCGAGGCAATGAAATCGATCGTACCGATGAAACCGTAGGGTAATTCATGGTCGGCGCCGATATTAAACCGCCATATCTGCGGCAGTTTGAAGTTCTTGGCGGTAACATCAATCTCGCTCGTAACCAGACCGTAGGTTTTCTTAGAATCCTGACTCGGGTCTGGATCAAAGAATCCACGGACCAGATTCGGATTGCTACCGCTGTAGGCAATACGTCCGAATTCCACGCCGGTGTTCGAATACTGGTTGGAAATCCAGACATACGGCGTGCGTCCTGAGAAGATACCGATACCACCACGAACCTGTGTTTTCTTATTTCCGAAGACATCCCAGTTGAATCCTACGCGCGGGGAAATCAGGATGTTGCCGCTTGGAACTTTATTAGTATTGATCTCGATATTATCCAGAAACACCGTCGTATCAACCCGTTCATTGTAAGCGGGCTTATCGGAAAGAATCGGTACGTCAAAGCGGATACCGGCTGTAAGATTCATATTCGGTATGATTTTCCATACGTCCTGCAGATAGAACCCAAGCTGTTTAACGCCGAATTTAGCGGTTGGCCGCTGTTTATTGGAATCCAGCGAATAACTGAGTTCATACGCGCTGGGACGGCCGACAAGGAACGAATCGAAATTCGCAAACGTGTAGAGACCGTAAAGGTTACGAATAAAAAGGTTCTCGAAATTGAAAAGTTCATTGTGCGTTCCGACAGTTAAGGAATGGTCGCCCATAACATAAGTTAAATTGTCGGTAATCTCAATGATATCCTGGTCAAGAGCATTCGCCTGAGAAAAATTCTCTGTGCCGCCCACCAGCATGCTCGTACCATAAGTAACGCGAACGGTAGGGAAAGGTTTGCCTGGGGTTTCCCGTTTGTCGCGAATCGTTTGGTAGGCTAATATCGCCTCATTATAGAGATTGTTGGTGATTGCGCTGTTTAACTGAAACACGGTCGAATTCGTTGTGTTGGCAAACTTGTATCGGGTATTGCTGAAGAAAAATCCGTTGCTGGATCCGGTTCCGGTCGAACGGCCAAGAATGTCATCGGATGCATTAATAAAATTATGACGGACAATCAATTGATGCTTTTCCGAGATATTATAATCAAAACGAACGAAGAACTTGGTACTGGGTCGGGTATTGGTGCGGATGCCATAACTGCCGGGGTTGTAATTATACATGCTGATCAGCGCGTTCTTGAATTGTTCGGCTTCGGCCGTATCAATACCGCTGATCGTAGAAAAGTCATTAGCCGCTCCGGTACCGGTAATTCCGAAATTAGTCGGGGAATTACGTTTGGAATATTCTCCATTGACAAAGAAGAACAGTTTGTCATTAATAATGGGTCCGCCTACGCGGAAGCCATAAACGGTTTCGCTAAAGTCTGCGACGGGTATCTTGTCGATGCCGCTTCCGACAAAGCTCTCATTACGGCCGTACATATATACAGAACCTTCATACTTGTTGGTTCCGCTACGGGTAATCGCGTTGATGCCGCCGCCGGTGAAGCCGCCCTTGCGGACATCATACGGCGCCAGTTCAACCTGGAATTCCTGGATGGCGTCGAGACTGATTGGAGTGGTTCCAGCCTGGCCGCCGGGTGTGCCGCTTCCGGCAAGTCCGAAAAGGTCGTTATTCACGGAACCGTCGATAAGGATGTTGTTGTAGCGATTGTTGCGGCCCACGGCACTGTTGCCGGAGAACTGGGGCGTCAAGCGCGTGAAGTCGTCAAAACTACGGCTGATCGTCGGCATCTTAGTAATCTGATCGTTGGTGACCGTCAGTGCCGCGCCCGTACGGGACTCGCTGATGATCGGATTGCGCTCCACCACGATTTCCACGCCGGCCATTTCCACAGCTTCTTCGGTCAGCGTGAAGTTAATCCGTTTGTCTTCGCCGAGAGTTAACATAATGTTCTCGCGGGTTTCTTTTTTATAACCGATGAAATTCACGGTTACCGTGTACGGGCCGCCGACACGGGCAAACGGAATATTGTACCGGCCGTCGGCGCGAGTCGCCGCGCCAAATACAGTTCCGGACGGGACGTGGGTCGCGATTACATTGGCGCCGTACACCGGCTGTCCGTTGTTATCTTTCACCACGCCGCTGAAGGACGCAGTAGTCACCGATTGCGCCGACAAGGCTCCCGCCACTAACGCGGCCAAAACTAGCCCGGCAACCGCCGACCATAAAAGGGTTGTAGCTCTTCTCATAATCAGTACTCCTTGAGTGTTAGGTTTAGAGCTGTTAAGGGTTAGTTAAAATTGCTTGTGTGTCTTTAGAAATGCTCCTTTCAGAAATAATTCAGCGTGAAGTGTAGGGTAATGTAGCCCTGAATTATTACGATAAAAATATCTAATTATTATAAATTCTTCAAGTATTATTTCTTTAAGTTAAATTTTATTAAAATCAAAACTAACGACAATATTCTGTTGCAAAGTTTAACTTTTTTTTGTAGTTTCTCCGCGCTTAAGGAACAATTGAAATTTAAATACCTTAAAATAATTAACAGGGAACACACCATGAAAAAAGTAAAAAAAACCAGAACTGTAAAAAATTCGCGCAATAAAACTGTCCGCAAAGCGCGCGCCGCCAAGTATGTCTATATATTCGGCGGAGGAAAGGCCGAGGGTAATGCCGATATGAAAAACCTGCTCGGCGGTAAAGGCGCCAACCTTGCCGAAATGGCATTGATCGGCCTGCCGGTTCCGGCCGGATTCACCATCACAACCGAAATGTGCAATCATTACTACGAGAACAAAAAGAAATATCCCGCCCAGTTGACAGCCGATGTCAATAAAGCGATGGCATTTGTCGAAAAAATCATGGGCGCAAAGTTCGGCGATAAGGATAATCCCCTGCTCGTATCCGTCCGCTCCGGCGCGCGAAAGTCCATGCCCGGCATGATGGAAACCGTGCTCAACGTGGGTTTAAATAACATCACCCGCGAGGGACTTATTAAAAAGACTAACAACCCCCGCTTTGTATATGACGCACAGCGCCGCCTGATTCAAATGTACGCCGATGTAGTGATGGAAAAAGCCGCCGGTATCGAACCCGAGGAAGGCAAGGGCGTCCGCCAGCAGTTGGAAAAAGAACTTGAGAAAATGAAACATGAACGCGGCGTTCATCAGGACACCGAACTGACCGCCGAAGATCTTAAATCGCTTATAGAAATCTACAAAGCCAAGGTCCATGAAGTGCTCGGCAAGCCGTTCCCGGAAGATCCGATGGAGCAGTTGTGGGGCGCCATCGGCGCCGTATTCCAGAGCTGGATGGGTAAACGGGCTGTCGCCTACCGCCAGATCGAGGGCATTCCTGCGGAATGGGGCACTGCCGTTAACGTGCAGGCGATGGTTTTCGGCAACATGGGCGAGACTTCCGCGACCGGCGTGGCATTTACCCGTAACCCGGCCACCGGAGAAAATATGTTCTACGGCGAATGGTTGCCCAACGCGCAGGGCGAAGATGTTGTGGCCGGCATCCGTACGCCGAACCCGATTAATGAACAAGGCAAAACGGAACAAAGCCAGCACCTGCCGTCTCTGGAAACGGCCATGCCTAAAGCTTACAAAGCTCTGCTGGACATCCGGCGTAAACTCGAAAAACATTATGCCGACATGCTCGATATCGAATTCACCATCCAGGAAGAGCGCCTGTGGATGCTGCAATGCCGCGTCGGCAAGCGTAACGGACCCGCTGCGGTCAAGATGGCGCTGGATATGCTGAAGGAAAAAATGATCACTAAGGAAGAAGCGGTTATGCGCGTCAGCCCCTCCCAGCTCGATGAACTGCTGCATCCGATCATCGATCCCAAAGTGGAATTGACGCATCATCCTTTGGCGAAAGGCCTTCCGGCGGGACCCGGCGCCGCGGCCGGTCAGGTGGTATTCAGCGCAAACGACGCCGTCGCCTGGGCTAAAGAGGGCAAAAAAGTGATTCTCGTCCGCGAAGAAACCAATCCCGAAGACGTTGAGGGCATGCGCGCTTCCGAAGCCATTTTAACCGCCCGCGGCGGCATGACCAGTCACGCCGCTTTAGTGGCCCGCGGCTGGGGTAAATGTTGCGTCGTCGGCGCCGGTTCAATTAAAGTAAACTATCATGAAAAATATTTTTCGGTCGGCGACAAACAGATCCGTGAAGGCGATATGATCACACTTAACGGCACAAAGGGCTATGTATACGAAGGTTCTCTGCCGATGATTAAGGCCGCCGAGGATAATCCCGATTTTATAGCGTTCATGAAGGTCTGCGATCAGATCCGCCGTCTGGGTATCCGCACCAACGCCGACACGCCGGAAGATGCCGCCAAGGCCCGCTCGTTCGGCGCCGAAGGCATCGGACTTTTCCGTACCGAGCACATGTTCTACGGTAAAAACTCCGAACAGCCCCTGTTCCTGCTCCGTAAGATGATCGTCTCCAAGACGCAGGATGAACGCCGCGCCGCGCTGAACGAACTCTTCCCGTTCGTGAAGGCCGACGTCAAGGGCACCATGGCCGTGATGGACGGCTATCCGGTTACCTTCCGGACGCTCGACCCCCCGCTCCACGAATTCGTCCCGAACCGGGCCGATGAACGCGAACGGCTGGCGCAAAGTCTTGGTATTTCCGCCGATGAGTTCAACCACCGCGCAGAATCCCTGCATGAAAACAATCCGATGATGGGCCACCGCGGTGTCCGCCTCGGCATCACCTATCCGGAAATCACCGAAATGCAGGTGCGCGCGATACTTGAAGCCGCCGCCGAACTCATCCAGGAAGGCAAAAAAGCCATGCCGGAAATCATGATTCCCGTCACCTGCGTCGACACCGAACTGACGCACCAGTACGCGATCATCGAGAAAATCCATAACGAAACCGCTCAGAAATTCGGCATGAAGAAAATCCCGCACCTTGTCGGCACCATGATTGAGATCCCGCGCGCAGCGATTACCGCCGACAAGATTGCCCGCGTATCCCAGTTCTTCTCGTTTGGCACCAACGACCTGACGCAGATGGGCTTTGGATTCTCCCGCGATGACATCGGCGGATTCCTGCCGGATTATCTTGAAAAGAAAATCCTGCCCGTGGATCCTTTCCAAGTCATCGACCGCGAAGGCATCGGCTTCCTGATGCAGGTAGCTGTCGAACGTGGACGCAAAACCCGGCCTGACCTCAAAGTCGGCATCTGCGGCGAACACGGCGGCGAACCCAACTCCGTCGAATTCTGCCATATGCTCGGCATGAACTACGTGAGCTGCTCGCCGTTCCGCATCCCGATAGCCAAACTCGCCGCGGCACAGGCGGCGGTCAATGAGAAACGGAAAAAGTAATTTCCTTTATCGCTCAATTGAAAAACCCGCAGAGAAAACCTCTGCGGGTTTTTTTTCAACAGCATTGCAGAAAAAGAATTCTTAAATCCGAAGGAGAAAACTATATTTCATACAACTCGGCAATTCGCTTTAACCGGATTGTATTGTCTTCAGGATTAATCTCCTCAGGATAAAAAATATTGTTTGATTTCTTAGGGAAAAACAATCTACTTATTTTATTACAGATTAAATAAAGCCATGTATTCCCTTGATATGGTATCATCCAACCATTTATAGAATTGGGCAATTTCTTCTTTGTTGTTTTTATTTTTAAGCCACGTGTTGTATCGTCTGTGCGTTTCTTGAAAAATCGCATCATCCAGCGGCTTTAATCGTTGCATAACTCCACTGCGATCAGAATTATACAGAATATTAATATTCAGATATCGGTCCCGGTATTCCTGTTGATTAGGAATCGCTAGCGCCTTAAGCTGAAGGGATTTACGGCACAGGGGCGCCGTGGTATCTTTGTCTGCGGAAACCAGCGCGGGTAAATGCTTACCCCCTGCCACCCAAAGCGGCACGGTTACCGATGTCAGCGGAAAACCAAGCACGGTCCACATGGTTGACATATCCGGCGCCATGCCGGGTTTCACGCCCTGAATGACCACGGATGCCGAGGTATAGTAACGCGAAATATAATCCTGAAAAGGCACAAATTGCGCGTTTTTCCATATGGTTTCACTGAGTGCCGTAAGGTCGGTGCGGGTCAGGGAATGTTTTAAACTGCGCGCCGCGTCCTGGAGTATGAATTTTGGCGTTAACAGATTTTTAATTTTCGCTTCATGAAAAATATCCTCTGCGGTAAAATAACGAATATACCCTTTCCCCTGCCCGGATACACCGGAATAGGAAAAATTCGTATGAATGATATAACCCATCGGCGCATGTTTCGGATCGTTGGCATCCAGTTTCACATAAGAATAATTATCCGTTTCAAAAAAAGCGGCGCCGCCGTTCGCGTCGATAACGCCAAAATTCGCCGACAGTCCCATCGGTTTTGGCTGCTCGCTCAGCAGGGTTTCAAAATCACCGATTGTCGCGCAAACCTGAAGCGCTCGTTTCATGATTATACCTTCCTGATCCTTCAGCGCACTCGTGTCGCCGATGTTCAGGTTATACGCATGCGAATTCATGATCGCAAATCCGGCGCTGTTACAGCCAATCCATACCTGCTTCCGCTCTATATCCAAAGCGTCCACCAGCCCTATATATTCGTATTTTCCATCGGTAAAATATTCCACAACATTCTGCAGACTGTCCGTATCGCGGTTTTTCCAGAGTATCGGCCGGCCGTCAGGGGTATGCTTACCGGAAATTACAATCGTCGTACAGGCCTCCAGGGAGGGATTTAATGCCATTAGTCCCAATAAAAATAATATAATTGGTTTCATCATAATCATGCCGCCTTTCATGAACCGGAGTGGTTATACTATACGTGATGCATTATAGCATTATAGATTGAATTTTTCCTAAATCCTCCGGATGATTAATATTAAAAAATATTTTTTCATCATACATCGGATAGGTTTTCATGACATCGATCAAATCCGCCTTCATACGCTCAATCAGCACCAGCGGGGAATACTTCCATTTTTTCGGTTCATGGGGACCGGCATGCGTGCCGTCCTGGCCGATCATATCCATAATAACTTGCAGGCAAGCTTTTGAATAAACCCCGCACAACGGCTGGATGATGCCATTAGTTACCGGCAATGTAATCGGCCGATCCGACGGATACTCAGCAACAAACCTTATAAAATCACTCGTCATGTGGGGCAAATCGCAGGATAATAGAAAAATCTTTTCCGTTTCCGCATGCGTCAGCGCCGAATGAATGCCTCCCAGCGGTCCAATGTTCCGTAGAATGTCCGAATGCACCGGATATTTCAGAAACGGATAGGTATCGGACGCATTCGCGATAATCATGACGTTCGAAAATACCGTTGATAATTCATGCGCCAGTTTTTCAATAATGGTCTGCTCTCCGATTCGGATTAACGCCTTATCGGTTCCGTATCGCGAGCTTTTACCGCCGGCAAGGATACAACCGGTTATTCCCGTAATCATAAAAGATCATTTTCATTATGTTAATAGGTACAGTCTAAGAATTCAGTTGATCCAAGATAAAAGCGGATTAAATGAATTCTTTATTGGGAAAACAAATACTCAGATGTTACAGACTAGAAGAAATATTTTTAAGTTAATATTTCATTAAAGCGGTTGTTGAGCCATTCCCCGATATCTCAGCAGCCCTCCTTTTTCTTTTTACCGGTTTTTTCTTTTTGAACCGGACCTTTCATCTCTAATTTAGGCATGACTTTCTTCTGTTCTTTTTTCTCATCGAGAACTCCGGCTTGCGGGGAACCGCCAAAATACTTGCTGACCTCTTTTATCTTATTGAAAGCGGCGAGCTGATCTTGAGTCGGACTTTCAGGGATTTTCGGGAATAATATTTTGTCATTCCACTCCTCGAGCCCTCCAAACAGCATGTACACGCCTTTAAATCCCATCGCTTTCAGCAGAAACCACGCCTGCGCAGAATGGATACCACCTTCGGAATACAGGATAATTTTTTCGTTCCGCGTTATAGGATAATTGGACAAGTCCGCCAGTGCGGCGTTTTCGGCGGTGGGAATGTGGTATTCGCTGAATTCCTTTTCCGTGCGCAGATCCAGCAGGCGGTAGTCGGATTTCCCTTGAATAATCCAGTCGGCCAATTCTTCGGCGGAGACATGATCGACCTTATTCTCAACAATCAAAGCGAGTTCTTTAGCGTCAATCATAGCTTTGCTTCCGCGGTATGGGCTTCCCGCAAACAGTCCGATAAAACCTAACGCGACAGCCATGAGCGCCAGCTTCTGGTTCAAACTGATTTGATTCCAAATTTGTTTCATGGTTTTACTCCGGTTTCCAGTGAGCGGTTTTTTTCTCGCCCCATTCCGCGAGCGCGAAAGCGCCGACCGCCATCAGGACGACGGCAAAAACAATCACGCCGTACGGAATGTTCAGCAGTTCCGGCAAAGTGACCTTTCCCATCGGTGTGGCATAATATAAATCTTTCACCAGCGGATACGCCAAACCGAAAACAAATATTCCGGCCATCATGCCGAGCAAATATATTACACCGTCCAATTTGCCTGTCGATGAAGCCACAACCGACGTGCCGGGACAGTAACCGCCGATCACAAATCCGAAACCGAGCAATAATCCGCCGAGAATTTGCGGCAGTAAAAACGTATCGGTGAGATAAATTAAACTCAAGTCCATAAATCCAATCCAGGACAGATAGAACACGCCCAGCATCGCAGTAATGATGGCGGTGAACATGACTTTCAGAACTCTCATATCGTAGAAATAAAACTGCGCGGCTAATGTTCGCGCGCTGCCGAAGCCGGCGCGTTCGAGGAAAAAGCCGAATCCGATGCCGATGACAAACGCGATAATCAGACTGACTTCTTCGTTAAAATATCCGAATTTATAGAATGGTAGGTTCATAGCCATTGCCTCCTTAAAAAATACGCCAATGCATACGCGCCGGCGAAAACCATCATCATAAACGCCCAACTGCCGAGATTCAGGACTGCGCCGCCTGTTAAGGCCTGTCCGCTGGTGCATCCGCGGGCGAGTTTCGCGCCGAATCCCATCAATAGGCCACCCGCGAAGGCCAGCGTGAACCGCATTGACTTTGAAATCCGCGGCCCTTTCTCAACGCCTTTTTTCACGCGCCCGGCCAGCGCGCCGGATATAAACCCGCCGACCAGCATCCCCAGCACCTCGAATACCAGCCAGTCCTTGAACGGGCTTTTTGTGCCGTCGCCGAGATATTCTGAGTAAAATTCATTGGAGGCCGTAAATGCCGGCGCCACCACATTCGTTCCCGCGGCCACGGCTGTCGAAAACGCTCCGGATGCGCCCAGCCCACGTCCCATAATTACATAGGACAGGAGAAGCACCAAGCCAAGCCCTATGCCCGCAAGATAGGGATTCATATAGGGTTTTGGGGGTTGCAATTCATTCTGCATAATACGTGTTCCTTAATTATTCTTCTTTAAATAATATAAATCATTCAAATCTTTTAAACGGCCTGCCGCCTTTTTATTTTTTTTGAGATCTTTCAGGGATATGATATTTATTGTAACCGCATCAACGGTAAACCGGACTTTTCGCTTAAAGCAATTAGAAAATTTTACGCCTTCGATTTCATTCAGAATATCAATCCTGTATGGCGGTTTGCCCATCTGAAATATGGTATTGGATTTCATAAAATCCTTTATCTTTAATTCCTTGACAGGAAAACCGAAATCACGCAAGGCGTTGAATAACTTCTTGATATTATCCTCGGTGCGTTCAATCCAGATATCAATATCCTGCGTAAACCGAGGATAACCGTAAAACCCTACGGCATAGCCGCCGATCAGGAGGTAATCAACTTCGTTTTCGTTTAACAAAACGATAAACTCTTTGAAATCCTTGTTCAGATCCGTCATTAAACATTTCTATATAACGTTGACGTAATATTTCGATGGTACGGAGGCGTTCTATGGCTGGGCGCGTCAGCCAATAATTATAATCGGAATCGGTGTCGCGCAATTTTCGGAAGCAATATGTTTTCCGGTTCATCATAATACATATTCAAAGATTATAGACCGCGCGTCCAATGGCTGTATTGTCCGGCAAATACAATTACAAAGCGCAGCATCAGACCGCCGAACATCACCATCACCGGCAGAATGCTGTAGTGATGAATTCTGTGCCTCACCGCAAGCGACTGCATAATAATCGGGATGACGACGCCGATACCAATCACTAAAACCCAGAACGACGCGGCATACGGCCCGTTTAAAATCAGAAATGCGGCGCGAAGATGCGCATCCGTGGAACTGATCAGCCCGATGATCCAAAGTCCGATGATCACCAGTTCAATAATCAGGAAATTTATATCGGCCTTGGCCAGAAGCACGCGCTCTTCCGCGTTCTTTGCGATCATGTGAACCAGCGCCGCGGCGGATGACAATCCGGATACCAGAAATAATATTCCGAGAATGGATGAATTCCACAGCGGCCGCGCGCCGAAAGCGCTCAACAATATGCCGGTATAAATTCCCAGCATGGCGCCGAGTATGATGTTCGTTAAACCGATGGCTTTTATCAAAGACGGGGATTGATTGATTTTCTCAGAGGCCGTTTTCAGAATAGACAGCCGTTTCGCCATCCACTCTGCCGGCCGCATCAGAATATTGGCCATAAGCGCCGGATAAACCAGAATCAGAATCCAGGAACCCCACGACATCGGCGAGGCAATCTGAAATGTGGCGTACATGCGCCAGACGTGTATCTTATATTCCAAGTCTAGAAACAAAGCAAACATACCGACGCTTAATAAAATAACACCCAGTAAGGGCAGCCGAAAACAGGAGCAGGTGTGTTCGTTGTGACGGCCTTTGAAAATAAAATAACCGGATACAATCATCATACCGGCAACCAGACCACCCAGAAACAGATATATGCCTACCTCCCATCCCCAGATATGAAGCGACGGATCAATCAGGTCGTTGGTTCTTGTTGTTGTTATTTCATCCATTGTAAATTCCCTGAAATAAGAAACCATTCATGGTTTGTAAATCGGTCTATGGTTAAGTCAAATAATATATACAGGGCTTTGTGCCGGCAGAGGTTAACAGCGCATAATGTTTCCGCTCTTTTAATAACCGGCTAACCGTACTATTTGGATCATCTAAATCGCCGAAGTACATACAATGCGTCGGACAGACGGATACGCAGGCGGGTAATAAACCTTTTTCGACCCGGTGAATGCAAAACGTACATTTATCGGCGTATCCTTCCGGATGAATGAAACGCGCGTCATACGGACAGGCGGCCATGCAGGCCTTGCATCCGCTGCATTTATCGTGATGAACGAGTACCACGCCGCCGTAATCATGAATATGACTCGCCCCGCACGGACAGCAGTACACACAGGGCGGATTGTCGCAATGATTGCAGCGTTCGGAGCGGATTTCTAATTGAATTGTCGGAAATTTTCCTTTGGCGTCCTGCACGATCCAGTCGCGGTCGAGCCCTTCCGGAACCTGGTTCTCCGTCTTGCACGCCACCACGCAGTCCATACAGCCGACACATTTACGGGTGTCAATCACCATCGCTAAGCGCGCCATATTACGCCACCTCCGTTTCTATGGTTACGAAGTTGACGTTCATGGCCGTTCCTCCCATGAGCGGATCGGTCGTGTATTTCGTAATTAACTGTGCGTCGCTGGCGCCTTTCTGATAGGCGCGTTTCAGCATTTTGGAATTATGTCCGAAACCATGCACGACATACACGCATTCCGGCCGGATACGCTCGGTCGCTTTGACCTTGATTTTATTGCTGAGCACGCCGTCCTGGTTTTTCAGTTTCACATAATCGCCGCTCTTCAGACCCATGCGTGAGGCGACATCGATATTGATCCAGACTTCATTTTCGTCCATCATATCGGATAAAATCGGATTGGAATGCGTGCGGCTGAATGAATGCACAGGTGCGCGCCCGTACAGCAAACGGAACGATCCGGGCGGACCTTCAGTAGGCGGTTTGTACTTGGGTACCGGATCAAATCCGGCGTCCGCAAGCTGGACCGAATAATACTCGATTTTCCCGGACGGCGTCGGGAATTCAACCGGCACGCCTTCATCAAAGTATATCGGCTTTTTCTCGCCCTTGATAATCCCCTTTTCTTTCAGCTGTTTTAAGGAAAATCCTGCCTTTGTCAGGCGATAATCAAGATATTCCTCAATATCTTTCCAGGGATAATAATGGCCTAAACCTAATTTTTCTGCGAGCTTTTTTGCGATCCACCAATTCGGTTTCTGTTCTTGCGGCGATTCAATCACCGGCTGTCGAAGGGCAATAAACGGCTCCCGGAACCATTCCACATTGATATCGTCATACCGCTCGAGGTAGGTGGATTCCGGCAGAACGACATCCGCCCAGCCGCAGATTTCACTGGGAATGACATCAACAACCGCCATGAGATCCAGATTTTGTATCGCCTTGATGGTTTCGTCTTCGTTCGGCAGGGCGTGCAGGATATTCGTCGCATAGATGAGCCAGCCCTTCACCGGATAAGGTTTCCCGGTCAGTGTTGCCTCGCGGATGCCGGTGGTAATAGCTTCAATAGCGAACGGGTATTTTTTATTCGGATTGTCCGCTTTCCCTTTTTCGGATTTTGGATAGGCCGGATACGGATAATACGGCACATCCATACTAACGGGATAATAGAATCCTCCCTTGCGGCCCCAATTGCCCATCAACGCGTTCAGCAAGGCGATAGCACGGCTTCGTTGGGCGTCATCGCCGTACCAGGTGACATGCCGACCGGGATGGATTAACGTCGCGGGACGATACCGCGCCATTTCACGAGCCGTGGCACGGATCAAATCCGGCTCAATGCCCGTCAGCGGATACGCCCATTCCGGGGTATAGGCATTTATTTCAGTTGAGAATTGTTCAAAACCGAACGCATATTTTCCGGTATAATCGGGATCATATAGTTTTTCTTTGACGATCACATGCATCCACGCGAGTACTAACGCCATATCGGTGCCGGGCCTGATGGCAAGATAATATTTCGCTTTACTGGCGGCGATGGAATAGCGCGGATCCACGACGATGACGACCGCGTTGTTTCCGACGGCTTCGGCGAATTCTTGCACCTGGGTGTTATGCATATTTTCGCCGAGATGCGAACCGATCAGAACAAGGCATTGCGCGTTTTTGATATCCGTGCGTTCCGGCGACCCGATGTCCTCGCCGAAGGTCAGCTTGAATCCCACATCGCGGGGCCCGCGGCATTGCGCGAACGAAGGCGCGGCGATATTGGGCGACCCGTAAGCTTTTAACGTATGCTTCAGGAACGTGCCGCCGATGCCGTGGCTGAACATCGCCATCGCCTCGGCGCCGTATTGTGCCTTAATCTTCTTCATTTTATCCGCGATGTAATCCAGCGCTTCGTCCCAGGTTACTTCCACCCATTTTTCATCGCCGCGCACGGATTGCCGCAATAACGGCACTTTCAGCCGGTCGGGATCGTAATGCGCGCCCACGCCGCCCGTACCGCGCGGACACAGCCTCCCGCGGCTCAGCGGATCTTCGGGATTGCCTTCAATTTTCCACAATTGGCCGTCTTTCACATAGGCAATCGCCCCGCACTTCCAGAAACAGATATCGCAATAGGTCGGTATCGTGCGCACACCGCCTGCCGATTGGCTTTTATCAAGCGCTTTCAAATGTTCGGCCGTGGATTGAATCATTGACGCTGCTGCCGCCGTACCCACAACGGTTCCGGCGCTGATCTTTAAAAAACGTCGTCGGGAGAGTGAATTCATGATTGTGCTTTTTGTTGATGACAGGTTAGACTGGATAATTTGATGTTTAACTTAAAAGAGAACAAAAAAAATACTGGCAAAAAGTTAATTGAATTCAATAGTATTGTCAACATTAAAATTATCAGCGCCTTATTTTCCGCTAAACACGGTTATTCAATAACAGCGGATTAGAAATCCTGAGGCGGCATTCACCGCCTCAGGTCTGTGATTTCATGGTGCGCATGCCTAAAAAGCGTACGTTAAGGATGTCATTAATAATTGTTCACGAAGTTGATTCCGGCTATTGGCATATTCCTGCCCAATTAAATTGGTTGATCCTGCTTTTTGTTTTTTGTTAAAGGTATACCCATAGGCGATATCCAGATTCAATTTATCGGAAAGACCTCTGCCAAAACCCAGTGTAATGTGATTCTCTACTATGGCCGGGAAAATCGAGAAAATCGTATTGTCCGGGACGGGGTTCTTGCCGTGTATGAATCCGGCCCGCAGATTCGTTCTTTCGGCTACCTGGTATTCGGCGCCAAACTTGATATTATAGGCATCCTTCCATTTCAACGGAAAATCATAATTAAACGAACCGTCGGCCGTGGCGTCGTTGATCATCAGATTGATATTCGGATTCGCGCCTTTTTTCAGTTTAATCGGCATCTTATCGAACGCGGCTGACCAGTTGATCCATTCCACATCCAGCCCGATAGTCCATTTGGAAGTCGGTTTGAAACTTACGCCGCCGGCCAGTTTCTGCGGAACACCGAATGCCGCTTTATTTTCACCATAGCTGGCCGCGACACCCTGCTGAAGATCAATCCCCATGTCGTTGAACATCTGCCCGACGGCCATTTGAGCGTCTTCCAGCGTCGCCGTGGGATTCTGGGCCATATAGCCCTGTACGGCCATCCCAAAGGCTTCGTTAAACTGGGCGGTCATATCCATGGTCGCTTTACCTTCAAGGTGAATCGTGGTCGGGCTGGTGTAGGCCAGACCGAATGCCCATTGATCATTGGCTTTATAGAACACCCCAATATTCGCGCCGAAACCGAAACCGGTCAGGTTTTTCATATCCGCGTAAGCCGTTACTTCCGAATAGCCGAAACCGCCCTGATTGGTCGGCGCGGCGAACATCTGGCCGAACGTCATTCCCGGATTGTTGACCGGATGCCCCTGCAGATTGGCTACGGGATCGATAGAAAACGGCATCTTGAAATCCAGCATGCCGTAATAAAGCTGTAAGCCGGCGCCGATGGCCAGTTTATCGTTTATCCGGTAGGCAAACGAAGGCCCCATGGTGATGTAACCAAAATTGGAGTAGTATTTTTGTGTATCCAGCAGAGCGTGATTCAAATTGTATTCCGCACCCATGCCGCCAACCACATTGAGCCCGAATCCCCACGCCCAGGAGGATCCTTCCCGCGGATCGACATATCCCGAAAACGGCATTGGGTAATATTTCTGATCTGCGGTCGTGTTGGGATTAACCGCGTTCATGAACTGCACCTTAGGAATTAAAATGCCGATCCCCAGGCCAAACGACCGGTTTTGCAGAAACGCCAGACCCGCGGGATTAGTCAATATAACCGAACTATTGTCCGGTATGGCCACAATCGTTCCGCCGCGCCCGAATGATTTGGCGTTATAACCGTTTAACAGATATCCGTTGGTACTGGCAAAGGCCACTTCTAAAGTCAGGCCTAAAACCATCGCTGTAATCAATAATTTTCTCATAAGCCACTCCGTTTCTTTCAGGGATTTCGTTGTTTATTTAAGTTATATTAAGCCCGGAATATCCATATTTAAAAAAGTAACATGGGTTTCTGTTTTTTATTCCCTTTATTTTTTATTGTTTATTCATTACATAGATGGTGGCTTCACTCGTTTAATTAACCATTATCGGGTAAATCAATCATGATTTGCACTATAAATGATCAATATTTTTTACGCCCCCTCAGGCCTACAGATGCTGATGAATTACAAATGCTAGCCAATAACCGCAACATCTGGCTCAACGTTCGGGATGTGTTTCCGCACCCATACACCCTGAAGGACGCCCATGAGTTTATCGATAAAGTAAAAAACGATGACCCGCCGAACGTACTCGCAATAGCGACGATGGAACGTTTTTTAGGATGCATTGGATTGACATTCAATCAGGATATCCATCGCGTCACGGCTGAGCTTGGATACTGGATTGGTGAATCATACTGGCGCAAGGGCATCGCGTCTATTTCGGTTAAACGGTTTGTAAAGTACGGGTTTGACACATTCGACATCACACGCATTCAGGCGGGCGTTCTGGAATGGAACCGCTCCTCAATGCGGGTACTTGAAAAATGCGGGTTTACGCTGGACGGCATATTTCGTCAAGCCGTGATCAAGGATGGGAGGATTTGCGATTATTTTATCTATTCGATATTAAAAGAACGCCTAACCGTAACCGCAACGCCAAAATAAAAAACGCCTTCCGCTTTAAGAAACGGAAGGCGTCTATCCGCCGGATAGCTTAATAATTTTCTTCGTATAGCTCAAAATAGGCTTGCGGATGCAGACAGGCCGGGCATTTATCCAGCGCTTTTTCGCCTTCGTGCACGTAGCCGCACTTGGAACAGACCCATTTTACTTTTTCGCTCTTTTTGAATACGGTCCCTTCCTGAACGTTTTTCAGGAGTTTCAGGTAACGTTTTTCGTGTTCGGCCTCCACTTTTGCGATCATGGTAAAAGCCGCGGCGATATCGTTGAAACCTTCCTCCCGCGCCGTTTCGGCAAAAGCGGGATAAAGTTTGGTCCACTCTTCGTTCTCTCCCATCGCGGCGGCTTTCAGGTTCTCGGCGGTAGTGCCGATTTTTCCGGCCGGATAGGTCGCCGTAATTTCCACATCACCGCCCTGCAGAAATTTGAAAAACCGCTTCGCATGTTCCTGCTCCTGCCCGGCCGTTTTCATGAAGATCGCCGCTATCTGCTCATACCCTTCTTCACGGGCAACCTTGGCGAAAAACTCATACCGGTTGCGCGCCTGCGATTCGCCGGCGAATGATTTTAACAGATTCTGTTCCGTCTTGCTACCTTTAAATTCTTTAGCCATGATGTTTTCTTTCTGGTTTGATGAAATTACCGTTTTTTTATTTGTTTGAATAGCCGAGATTCTGTGTTTGACTTGGCAATTGCAATATATATAAAATTAACAATCCTACACAAGTATTTTTTCCTGTTTAGGTGGTTGGAGTTGAAAGAAAACTGTCTATAAAAAAAGAACATCACCCGACCGCCATCTTGGCCCCAAGGCAACTATTAAAATCATCATCATTTTTGTTCAAAACGATACCCACCAGACGGATCCACCTGTTTCATGGTCCTGACGATATTGTTTTCGACCACAAATTCAAAAACAATATCCGAAAATTCCTTTACTTTAGACATTTACTATATAGGGTATCTGTGGAATGCCCGGTTACCCGGGTTCCATCAGTTAAAAACCCTTTTCGCGTCAAGTCTCTCTCCCCGATACGCGCCATTCGGAAGAAGATACTGGCCGGTATATTGCCGCAGGATTTTTTACATCGGCAAGTGAGGCGTCGGCTTTGCGCGTAAAAGTGACCTCTTCTTCATCCAGCGACATTACAGCTTGCGTGATGTCTCCCTGAGGGTTCGCATAAAATATTTACAGTCCATTTACCGGTGTGTTCATCATCTGGCGTATCTAAGAGGTCATAATGATAGTGATTGATAGGCAGGCGTATTTTAATACTGCCCCTGATTCATCAGCGCGGTCAGCCATTTGAACATATCTCCATTATTGGATATTATCGAACTCGCGGGCCTTACGCCTTCAGCTTCCTCATAATAAAGTATCGGATAAAGATGATTGGTATTACGTTTTTCCGTATGGGCACAAGATAAAATTGCTTTTTATCAATTATTTACGTATAAACTAATATTAGTTTCATAATAGAAAAATACATTTACCTGATTTATAAAAAAGATATTTACTATACAATCGTTAATTATCCACGCCAATTTAAACAGTGAGGATTATCATGAAAGCGACATTCTTGTTATTCGGTCTAATAACATTAGGGCTCAGCGGCTGTGATATTTTTAGAGACATTAAGGGTGATGATGCCGACGGCATAACCATAACCCGGCCATGGGATCAGGCGGCCTATTCCATCCTTCCGACAGATGACGGTAATTTTATGATGCTGTTCACTGATACCGATACTCTTTCAGGCAAAGGACAGGATATAGGTATTATGAAGATTACAGGGAAAGCTAAAATACTCTGGGAAAAACGATACGGCACTCCAAAGAACGAAAACGGTTACTGGATGGAACGTACCAATGATAATAATTATATCATTGCCGGCAGTTCAAATAACTACGGTACCAGCCTGGATATATATCTTCTAAAAATCAGCCCGAGCGGCGATTCGTTATGGGATAATCATTTTACAGCCGGCGGGAATGACGTGGCGCATTGCATTCGTCAGGATGCCAACGGCAATTTTGTTATATTTGGCCGAAAAAACGACGACGCGCTTGTTGCCAAAACCGATGCCGGCGGTCATTTTCAGTGGTACAGGACCTACAATGGCAATGACAAAGATGACGGTGAGATTGGCCTGATTACGCCCGACGGCGGATACCTGCTGGTGGGTTATTTAAACAATAAATTTTTCGCCGCGAAAACCGATACTACGGGCAACACCCTTTGGCAATATACTTACGGCAACAGCGGTGATCATGCTTATGAGGTCGGCCTCACGAACGATGGCGATTATTTTCTTGCTGGCCGAAACGACAATAAGCTGGTGGTAATGAAAATCGATGCCGGAGGTACATTGGTTTGGAATAAGATTTTCAACAACAACGGTTTCGCGCGTTGTATGACTGCAACGCACGACGGGAATTTTGTGATTGCCGGATGGACCGATTCGGACTTTCTGGATAATCAAAACGCCTACATTGCCAAGATTACTCCCACCGGAAAATTACTTTGGGATTATGAATACGGAAATGGCAAAAGGGCGGAAAGTGTCCGTAGTATTGTCCGGACGTCGGATAACGGTTTTATCATGGCCGGTGCGGCTCAAACAGAGACCGATGTGGATATTTTTATTAATAGGGTCACCAAAAACGGTAATCCGGTCTGGTAAGGACGTTTATGACAACTCTTCCCATTCAATATACAGGTCATCAATAGCCGCGACTGTTCTTCGATATTGTTCCTGAACGGCTTTGATGCGGTCAGCGTCCTTGTATAAAAGCGGGTCGGCCAGTTGATGTTCCAGGGACGATTTCAGCTGTTCCTGTTCATGAATCAGCTTTTCGATTTCCGCGATACGGCGTTCGCGGCGGCGTTGTTCAGCGGCCTCACGTCGGTTTTGCTCGCGTTCTTTCTGCCATTGTTCCCTCGCTTCGGATTTCTTATTCGGCGAAGAATTTTGCGCTTCCTGCATCACCTCGGAAGCTTCGTTTATCTTTTTATTGTAATAATCGGTATAATTACCCAGATAGATTTTCATCCGGCCATTTTTCAGTTCCAGCACTTTGGTAACCAGGTTATCCAGAAAATACCGGTCGTGAGAAGCAATGAGCAACGTGCCCTCATAGTCTTGCAAAGCGCTCTGGAGAATATCGCGGGTCTGTGCGTCGATATGGTTGGTCGGTTCGTCGAGTAAAATAAAATTCGTGGGATTAAGCAGCATCTTTGCGAAAGCGAGGCGCGATTTTTCGCCGCCGCTGAGTATTTTCACCGGTTTCTGAATATCATCCCCGCTGAACAGGAACGCCCCGAGGATTGTCCGGAGCAGTAACGGGGTATGGTCGCGCGCGGCCGCGGTGATTTCCTCAAAAACGGTGTTGGCAATATTCAGTTTTTCTGCCTGCTGCTGGGCAAAATATTCCAACATGACGTTGTATCCTATTTTTATAGCGCCTCGATCCGGCGTGTCTTCACCGGACAACAGGCGTAGCAGTGTCGATTTGCCCGCGCCGTTGACACCGACGAGGGCCGCCTTGTCCCCGCGCTCGAGTATGAAATTCAGTTTTTCAAAAACCGGAATGCCGTCGTAGGATTTCGTCAGATCTTCCACTTCCAGTACCACCCGGCCGCTCGGAGGCGGTTGGGGAAAACGAAAATGGACGGCTTTCCGCTCGTCCTCGGGAAGATTCAGTTGTTCCATTTTCTCGAGCATCTTAACGCGGCTCTGCACTTGACGGGCTTTGGTAGCCTTATACCGGAACCGATCAATAAAGACCTGAATCCGACGGCGTTCGTCCTGCTGACGCTCGTATTCGGCAATGAGCTGTTCCTCAGCCAAAGCTTTCGCTTCTTCATACGCTTCATAATCACCGGAATAATCCGTCAGGCGCTGATGATCCAGTTCGCTGATGCGGTTACAGATATGGTCAATGAAATAACGGTCATGCGACACGGTGACCACCGAACCCTCATACGACTTCAAATAATCTTCGAACCATACTATCGATTCGATATCAAGATGATTCGTTGGTTCGTCCAGGAGCAGCAAATCGGGTTTCTGCAGAAGCAGTTTCGCCAGAGACACGCGCATCTGCCAACCGCCGCTGAACTGGCTACAGGGCCGTTCGAAATCTTCTGTCCGGAATCCAAGTCCGATGAGCACTTTTTCGGCCCTGGACCGCGCGCTGAATCCTTCAAGTTGCTCAAAGCGATGATGGCACTCGCCATATTCCTGCAACAGACGCTGGTAAGCTTCGGAATCATGCGGTAAGATTTTTATCTTATCTTCAATTTCATTGAGCCGCATCTGCACGGCCTGTATGTCCCTAAATGCCGACATAGACTCTTCGATAACGGATTTCTCGAATTCCGGCAGGCCTTCCTGCGGCAGATATCCTATGGTCAGGTTTTTCGCATGGACAACTCTTCCGGTCGTCGGGGTTATACGGCCGAGTATGATTTTCAGCAACGTAGACTTGCCGATGCCGTTGGCGCCAATCAGCGCGATACGATCTTTCGGACGAACGTGCCAGTGTATATTTTCAAACAGCAGGCGGCTGCCGAAATATAACGAGATATCAATCAGATGGAGCACGGGTTGGATCCGTTGGTTCGTGAAAAGGTGGCGGCTTTGGCAATACGCTTCGCAATCGACGGATGGCTGTAAAACAGAAACTCCGTCACCGGATGGGGATTCGCATCCGACAAATTTATATCCGCCAGCCGTTGCAGGCCGGATATCAAAGCGCCCGGATTGGATGTTTTCCGCAGCGCATAATCATCCGCCTGATTTTCATAATAGCGGCTGATGAGATTATTAACCGGTCCCGTAATTAAACCAAAAAGTATCAGCAGTAAAGCCAGCAACGGTAAAGCGGCCACATCACCGCGCCCGGTAAATCCTAAAACCGGTATCAGCGCATCGTATAAAGCCGCCGTAACCGCAAGGCCGGCCATCAATAAAACGGTTCCGGCTAATATCATTTTGGGTATATGGCGGTGCCGGTAGTGACCAACCTCGTGCGCAAAAATAACTTCGATTTCCTCATCCGTAAAAGCGTTCAGCAGATTATCGGCCAGCAGGATCCGTTTGGAACGCCCGATTCCCGCAAAGGCGGCGTTGGCCTTTTTTGTGGTTTTGCTGTAATTAAACTCAAACACTCCGGCAATATTCAGATTGACGTCGTTACAAAGCCTGACCAGCTTTTCTTTGAGCGCATCGTTATTTAACGGCGTGAATCGGTAAAACAGCGGAAAAATCAAGGTCGGCGCCAGGCGTGTCAGCAAAACTGAAAAAATCAGCATCATCAGGCCAAACGGCAACCACCACCAGAATCCGAGATTAGCCAGACAAAAATAAAACAGCATGATAACCGGAATGCCTATTAAAGCTGAAAGAAAAAGTGCTTTCGCGTTTTCCCACGCCCATTGAAAAATATTTTGTCTGGATAACTGGTATTGATGCTCCAGTATATAACTGCCATAAAAGGATAGCGGAAACGTTAAAATCATTTCGGCCGCGCCCATCAGCAATATGAATAGCAACACCTGTCCATAAACCCAGTCCGTAATCGTAGCGGCATAATGCGAAAGCTTTTGTGAAAAGCCTGTCAGGATTACAGCGATGAGGAAAGCCAACAGTAGGGCTGTTTCCGACAGGGAAATTATTAGTTTTATTCGCGTATATCGCTTAGGTATGTCATTGGCCGTATTTAACATTTCGCAAGGAATGTATTTAAAAGTTGTAAAAAATCAAATAAAAGATTCATGGGAAATTCAGATATTGTATTCGCTAATCATGTCAAGTGCGGTTATTGATAATATCGTAGTATTAATTTTTTTCAATGCATAAAAATGTATCACCATGCGAGGGATTTCTCTTCAAAAAATGGCCCTTCACAATAATCTGGATTTAAAATATTTTTTTATTTTGAATATAATTATTATTGTAACATAATTTTTTAATTATTAATATTATGTTGCGATGATTTGAATTTTATCACTTTACACTGAAACAAGAAAAAATATCATACGAGGTATCATTGCAGATACGTGTAGCCAGCATTACCGACCGGGGACTTAATCCAAACCGCGTGTATAATGAAGACAGTCTGCTGATTGCAGGCGAGTTGTTTCTCGTAGCGGACGGCCTGGGCGGGGAACTGGCCGGCGAGGTGGCCAGCAAGATGACGGTCGAAAAATTCAAAGAATTATTCGACGACGCCACCCGTGAAAACGGCCTGTCGGCTGAGAGCGAACTTAAAGTCATCGAACGAACCATCAAACGGGTTAATCGTATCGTTCATCTGGAGGCACAGAAACCGGATTACCAGAATATGGGTTCCACACTTTCGGTACTGTACCTTTTTAAGAATCAGGGGTTGATCGGCCATGTAGGCGACAGTAAAATCTACCTCATTCGTAACCAAATGGCCAGGCAACTTACTCACGACCAGAGCATGGTACAGCAGATGATCGATAAAGGGGTTATCACCCCGGAGCAGGCCCGCCGGCACCCCATGCGCAATGTGCTCCTGAGCTGCATCGCCCATAAACCCGATATTGACGTGCATCTGGAGAGGACCGACGTGGCTCCCGGCGATTATTTTTTCCTCTGTTCCGATGGCGTCTCGGAGTATGTGACCCCGGAACAACTGGCGGAGATTATTAATGACTATCGGGAACCGGCCGCTATCTGCGATGCCATTCGCGAACGCGTTCTTGAAGGCGGCGCCATGGATAATTTTACGGCGATCTGTTTAGCCGTGGACGCTTTAGGATAAAAAATAAATATTTTTACGGTCCTTTAAACCTGTCGGGATTTTCTCTCCGCACCATCCTCAAAAGCCGCTGCGATTTGCAAATTACAACTCGGCAGCGTTTTATACAAACGCCCCCATCACGATTCTGCGTTGTCCTTCAGTTGTTCCTGCAACTGCTGAATTTCTTTTATTAACGCGTTCTGCCGGCGGGCAAGGCGGACAATATACAATAATAAAAAAAGCCAGATACAGGCAAACGCCGCGAAGAGATAACCGAGATTATCCATAGCGATTACTCTTCAGGCGGGTAATACCGGGTATAAACAATATCGCTCAGGCGTATGGCCTCTTTGCAATAGGGATCCACGCGGTGCTGGTTCAATGTCATATCAATAAAATTCATCGCTTGTTTCCATTTCCGCGTGATATTGATCTGCCGGATGAATTCCTGGTATTCGTTCTGATTATTATTGAATATCTTTTTCAAAATAATTTTTTCATCTTTCGCGGTAATCAGCGTTTCTACCGGCACCAGAACCTCTGCTTCCTTCAGCCGCAGCAGTTTGATGGATTTGGTATCGTTGTCAAATTTTTCGACTAATTCCTGCTTAATGAACTGGCCGGTAATCTCCCGGTCAATGGATTCCGGCCTCAGCAGTTCGCTGGGAATATGAACGTCCCGTTCCACGGTTTTCGGTTCCGTCTTAACCGATCCGGTAATTCCGGTAGGTTCGTGATTGAGGTGAATCGATTTCTGCGAAAGAATATTATTAATATCTATAAGCTCGCCGCTGTCTTCATCGGGCTTTTTCCCGGTTAAAGAAACTTGATCGGGTGATTTAACCGGCACCGGTTCAGGGACTAACGCCGGCTGTTCGTTAGATACAATCGGTTTTTCAATTACAGGCGTTTCTGCCGTTAAACCGGTCAGTGCCTGCTTGTCCTGCAGAATAATAAATCGGTTCAGCACCTGCCTGAGACCGTATAAATTCATCTCCTTATTGTCAAGTTCTTTCTCAATGTTCAGCGCCATCACGTAATCGTCTAATTGCCGGTCCTTGAAAGCTTCAATCAGGATATCAATGTCTAAACTGTCGCTGTTTTTGCCGATCAGTTCGTTGAGGTCCTTGATAATCAGGCCGCAGACTTTCAAAATATTATCAAGATTGCCCTTATGGAACAGACTTTGATTGATTTCCTGAATCAGCAGGCGGAATTGGCCTTTGGTCATGTGGGTTAGATTTTTGGCTTTGGCATACCGTTCCAGGGCGTCGGGATAATATCGGAATTTTTCGAACTGGCGCATCTGAGCCACTACAGCAGTCACCGGCTGAGCGGCCACGGCGGTGTACATCAGTTCATCCGTTGTTTCCAGCGGCTTGACCAGAAAGCGCAGTTTGATCATCAAGGTTTCTTTAAGGATGGTATGGGCCGTCTGACGGGAAATTTTAAAGTTTTTTTTCAGGTTATCTATAAAATGATCCACGCTTTTTTGTACGGCCGGGCTCTCATATTGGAATAAGGCCTCGCCGCTCAGAATGCGCTCCCTTTCCTGCTGAAAGAGATGCTCATAATGAATCATAAATATTTTCCTGACCAATTCATCGGCATCAGGGCCGGTTAGGTCATAGTAAGATAAAGGATCAGCCGCTGGGTGTATTTTGGCTTCCAGCTGACGGTACACGTTTTCTACAATGGCATCAAACATAAGCATTATGCCTCCTGAGCGGATGAAATACCGGTGTTTTTCTTGTAACGCTGATTAATATAATACGTTAGCACTTCCATTTCGATAGCTATATCGGCTTGCCGGACGACAACATCCTGCGGAACGTCCAGTTTTCTGGGCGCAAAGTTCAGAATGGCCTTTACGCCGGTTTTAACTACGCGTTCAGTAACCATCTGAGCGGCGTCGGACGGCACGGTAATGGCAGCAATTTCGATTTTCTCATGCTGGAAAATTTCATCCATATACTGAATATCGGCAACAACCAGTGCGCCGACCTGCTGGCCTATTTTTTGAGGATTATTGTCGAGTATCGCCTTAATCAGAAATCCGTGGTGTTCCAGTTCCGGATAATGGAGCAATGCGGAGCCCATGCTTCCGGCGCCCAGCACCGCGACATTCCAGGTGCGGTGAATGCCGAGAATCTGACCGATCTGTTTATTCAGCAGGCTCGTGTCGTATCCGAGGCCGCGCCGCCCGAAGCTTCCGAAAAACGAGAGGTCCTTACGAACCTGGGCGGAGGTTAAGCCTTCCAGATTGCCAATTTCATCGGAAGATATATGCTGAACGCCTTTCTGAATAAGCCGTTCCAGGAGACGATAATACTTAGATAAACGCCGTATGGTGGATTCCGGTATTTTCATAGACTTTTCCTGGTGTTGATTATCATTCGCTGGCTTCTTCCTGTTCTTCTTCCTGGATGCTGGTAATGTCAGAGATTTTGTCGCCCTCTTTGAGTTTGACTAAGCGTACGCCCTGGGTGTTACGCCCCATCGTACGAATTTCGGACATCTTGAGCCGTATCACCATGCCGTTTTCGGTAATAATCATCAGGTCTTCATTATCGACAACTTCCCGGATGGCGATCATATCGCCGGTTTTTTCCGTGGATTTCATCGTAATAATGCCCTTGCCTCCGCGGCGGGTAACACGGTAGTCGGACACTTCGCTGCGCTTGCCATACCCTTGATCCGAAACAACCAGAATTGTTCCGTTTTCGCGGTGCAGCGCGACAACACCGATTACATAATCCTTTTTGGCCAGATCAATGCCGGCTACGCCCCGCGCCGAACGGCCCATTTCGCGGACGTCCGTTTCGCGGAACCGGATGGCCATGCCGTCGTGCGTGCCGAGGATGATATCCTGGGACCCGTTGGTCAGTTTGGCATCCACGAGGTCGTCCTTATCTTCAATGGTAATCGCTATGATGCCGCCCTTGCGCGGATTCGAAAATTCCGAGAGATTCGTTTTTTTGATGGTACCCTGTTTGGTAACCATCACCACGGATAATTTTTCGTCAAATTCTTTAACGGCGATAAACGCGCGGATTTTTTCGTCCGGCTGCTGTTCAATGAGGTTGGTAATGTGCTTGCCACGGGCGGCTTTGCCCACCTGCGGAATATCGTACACCTTGAGCCAGTAACAGCGGCCTTTGTTGGTGAAGAACATCATGTACTGATGGGTAGAAGCGACGAACAAGTGTTCAATGTAATCGTCTTCCTTGGTCTGACCGCCGGCAACGCCTACGCCGCCGCGGCTCTGACGCCGGTACCCGCTCACAGGAAACCGCTTGATGTAGCCCTGATGGGAAATCGTTACCACCATTTCTTCTTCAGCGATTGTGTCCTCGTAATCGATTTCCTGCAGTTCCTGTTTCACGATTTCCGTGCGCCGTTCGTCGCCGAAAATTTTCTTAATTTCGGCCAGTTCGTCCTTGATAATCTGCATGCGTTTGGGCCGGCTGGAGAGAATGCCTTTCAGTTTCTCAATCAGCTTGATGGTTTCACGGTATTCGTCCTCGATTTTTTTGACTTCCAGGCTGGTGAGGCGCTGTAACTGCATCTTGAGGATTTCCGTGGACTGGATTTCCGACAGCTTGAATTTCTTCATCAGGCCTTCTTTGGCGGTCGGTACATCCTTGGATTTTTTGATGAGTGCAATCACGGCGTCAATGTTTTCGAGCGCGATTTTTAATCCTTCGAGGATATGCGCCCGTTTCTCGGCGGCTTCAAGGTCAAACTGCGTGCGGCACACCACCACGTCGTGGCGATGATTGATGAAGTGAACCAGCATATCTTTCAGGTTCAGCGTCACCGGGCGGCCGTCCACCAGCGCCAGCATAATGATACCGAAGGTCGTCTGCATCTGCGTGTGCTTGAACAACTGGTTCAGAATGACCTGGGCGTTGGCGTCGCGCTTCAGTTCAATCACGATGCGCAGACCATCGCGGTCGGATTCGTCGCGCAGGGCGGCAATGTCCTCGACTTTTTTGTCGCGTACGAGTTCGGAAATTTTTTCAATCAGGTTTGCCTTGTTGACCTGGTACGGGATTTCGGAAATAATGATGCTCATGCGCCCGTTTTTGGCGGTTTCAATGGCCGCCCTCGCCCGCAGGATAATCTTGCCGCGTCCCGTCTCGTAGGCTTCCTTGATCCCCGCGATGCCGTTAATGATGCCGGCGGTGGGAAAATCAGGGCCTTTGATGACTTTCATCAGTTCTTTGATGGTCACTTCGGGATCATCGATCACCTTAAAGATGCCGTCAATCACTTCCGAAAGATTGTGCGGCGGGATATTTGTCGCCATGCCCACCGCGATACCGGACGAGCCGTTAATCAGCAGGTTCGGTATCACCGCCGGCAGAACTTCTGGCATGGTCAGCGTATCGTCGAAATTGGGAACAAAATTTACGGTGTTTTTCTCCAAATCTTTCAGGATTTCCTCAGCAATCCGCGACAGCCGCACCTCGGTATAACGCATCGCCGCCGGGGAATCACCGTCCACCGAACCGAAATTGCCCTGCCCGTCCACCAGCGGATAGCGCAGGGAAAACGGTTGCACCATGCGCACAATCGTATCGTATACCGCCGTATCGCCGTGCGGATGATATTTACCGAGCACTTCGCCGACTACACGCGCGGATTTTTTGTAAGGTTTGTTGTAACTTAAACCTAATTCGTTCATGCCGAACAGCACCCGCCGGTGTACCGGTTTGAGTCCATCGCGTACGTCGGGTATCGCGCGCGAAACGATAACCGACATGGAATAATCGATATAGCAATCGCGCATTTCCTGTTCAATATCAACCGGAAGAATTTTTTCAGTGATCAATGCCATTGAGATTACAGACTCCTATAATACATTAAAATAAACGCGACAATATACGGTAATATTATGTTTTTTACAAATTTTTTTATGAAAATTATTTAAAATTTTCTTCTCGTAAACAGCTATAAAATATAACCTTAATATGATACTATGCTTAAGATTTTCATTGACCGCTCCCATTGGTTGAGGCAAAATATCATCATGCATTTTTCAACGCGTTAAAAAATCTTGAATAAGAATTATTTTTTTCTTATTATGCACGCGAATTTTTTTTAAAAAAAAGAAAGGAAAAGTATGCGATTGGTCAGAATATTGTTTATGTCATTAATTATCAGCGGAAGTGTTTTAGCCGGCGGCAAGATTACCGGAAAAGTTACGGATGCCTCCACCGGAAAGGGATTACCATCCGCCAATATAACGCTTAACGTTACCAATGCAGGCACAACTTCCGATCGTGAAGGCCGTTATACCTTTAATAACGTGGCGGAAGGCATGTGGGTACTGAATATTACTTTTATTGGTTATAAACCATTTACCATAACCCTCAACATCCGGGATGGCGAAACGGTTACAGCGGATGCGGCCCTCACCCCCACTTCATTCCAGTCGGACGAAATTGTCATAACGGCCACGAAGACCGAGCGCAAGGTCAATGAAATACCCAACCGCGTCCAGATTATCACCGCACAGAATATACAAAATGCTCCGGTAGAGACTATTGATGACGCGATGCTGTACACCTCCGGACTTACCGTCAGCCGGACGGCCAGCCTCTGGTCCAGTAAAGCCACGGTCAACTTCCGTGGACTGAGTACCGAACAGGGGCGTACGCTGATTTTGTACGACGGGAGCAACATCAATAAAACCGACGGCGGCAGCGTGAACTGGAATCAAATCAATCCGCTGACCGTAGAGCGTATTGAAATATCCAAAGGCGCCAACTCCTCCCTGTACGGTAATAACGCGATGGGCGGCGTCATTAACATTATTAATAAAAAACCGTCCGGTTTACTTCATGCGATCACATCCACGGAATACGGCTCGTTTAATACTATAGGCAATAAGTTATATATCGCCAGCGCATATGAAAATTTCTTTGTTAAATTTCATTCCTTGTACCGCACCAGCGACGGCTATTTTACCGATCCCGTCAAAGAACGCGATACGAATTCCGCTAAAGCCGATTTAAAAGAAATGCAGATCGGCGGCAGTATCGGATATGATTTCAGCCGGAACCATGCCATCGAATTGTCCACATTATATTATGACGGCACCAGAGGCACCGGCTTAAGATATTTGTTGGGTTCTAAAAAAGGCACCCAGAATACATATAAAAATTATCTGCACCAGTTCAGATACCGCGGCGCCTATCATCAAACCCAGTGGTCGGCTCAGGCTTTTTATCTGAAAGAAAATTATCTGGACCGTAATGAGTCCTTGCGCGGAACATCTTATACGCGTTATGATGTCGATTCCAAAAGGTATGACAAGGGCATGGGCGCAACAGTCACTCAACTGATCAGCGGCGCCAATACGCTGACCGCCGGTCTTGATTTAAAATGGGGCCGTGTGGATGCCGCCGACGTTTATAAAACATCTTCCGATCAGGTGATTAATCAGGGCCGTATGGTTTTTACCAGTGGTTATCTGCAGGATGAATGGAATTTTATGGATAACCATGTTAAAGTCATCGCCGGAATGCGTTACGATTATGCCAAATTTTCCAAAGGACGTTTTCTGTTGATTAATTCAACAAGCGCCACGTCGTTCTTAAGCAATTTTCAGGATACGTTAGAGAGCAAAAGCTGGCAAGCCCTCAGTCCGAAAGTTTCGGTTCAGTATAAGTCCGGCGAACAGTGGCGGGTTTTTGCTCTGTACGGCAGAGGCTATCGGCCTCCCGTTCTGGACGATATGTGCCGCACCGGGCGTTTCTCCAAAGGGCTCAAGCTGGCCAATCCGGAACTCCGCCCGGAAACCATGGACAATTTTGAGGCCGGATTGGATGTCAGGCCGTTTGAAGCGTGTGGTATTAATACCTCCGCATTTTATTCCATCGGCAATGATTTTATCTATGATATCAGTACCGGCGATTCCACCCGTATTAACAACCGCTGGCGACCCATTATGGTCAAAGACAACATCAGCAGCGTGGAATTCTACGGCGCTGAAATCGATGCTAATTTGGATCTGCATCCGAAATTTACCGCTTTTCTCAATTATTCTTATATTCATACCGAAATAAAGAACTTCGACATCAAAGATTCCCGATATGATACGGACCTGACCGGCAAACACCTGACCGACGTGCCGCCTAATCAATTTAATCTGGGCTTTACATGGAAGTATCATCCGTATTTCAACCTGATGACCGTACTGCGGTATAAAGACGCACAATGGCAGGACGACCTGAATACACAGAAAATAAACTATTACACAACGCTGGATTTTAAAGCCTGGGCTCAGATCCACCGTTATTTAATGTTATCCGTCAGTTGTCAGAATCTTGGCAATGAAAAATTCATAGACGCCAAAGGACTGCAGTCACCCGGACGGACTTTTTTTGTGGAACTCACCGCGCAGTATTAAAAGTTATAGAAATGGAAAATAAAAAACGGACTGAATATATGATGCAGTCCGTTTTTTATTTTAATGACAGACTTTTTCTTCTACATAGCTTTCTGTAATCCGTTAATAAATGTTCCTTTGGATTGCAAACCGATGAACTGCTCGATGACTTTGCCATCTTTATTGATGATAAGGGTTTTGGGAATACTTGAAATGCTGAATTGATTGATGAAGTCCTGATCGGCAAACCATACCGGATAATCTATTTTCAATTTACCGTTTAAGTCGGCTTTCACCACATCAACGCTTTGGTCCACGGATACCCCAAGTACAACCACGTTTTTATCTTTATATTCATGATAAATCTCGTTAAGATCCGGGATTTCCTTTACGCAAGGAGGACACCAGGTGGCCCAGATGTTAAGCAAAACGGTTTTACCGTAAAATTGTGAAAAACTGTTGGATTTACCTTCAAGATCCGTTATCGTGAAATTCACAGCACCATCCGGCGGGCTGGTCTTGCCGCAAGACATTAGTATCAGAGGGATCAGGAAAAAGGGCAGGAAAAGTTTATGCATTAGTATATATCCTTTCGTTTTCTTCGTAACGCATCTTGAGTTTGAAATATTCCAGAAATTGTGTTTTACTTCAAACTTTTTTCCAGCCCTTTACGTAAAAACCGTTTAAACACTTCGGGATCGCGCTCCAGCCCGCCAAACATGGCATGCACCTTTTCCTCAGGATCTACGATGGCATAAAACGGGAGGGCCACGCTGCCGACAAGCCGCTGCTGCAGTTCCTGATTAAACGCTTTCTTTTCGCCAAAATCAGTCCATAGACGGACCAGAATCATATCGTTGAAAATATTCTGCACGTCTTTGCGCGTAAACATCGTCTTTTCCATCAGCCGGCAGTTGGTGCAGGTTTTTCCGGTAAAATCGATAAACATCGGCAGACCGGTTTCCCGGGATTTCGTCAGGGCGGATTCATAATCCTCAATCCAGTGTTCTGCGGATTCAGCGGCTTTACCGGATTCCACCCGCGCAAAGGTGCCGTAATCCTGCGGCGGCAGATAGGAATCAATATCGGCCTGCAGGGGATTGTTGAACAGACCGTAAAACAAATAGGTCGTGAGACTTAAGAATAAAATAGCCAAAGAGGTGCGGGCAAACCCGATTTTGGACACCTCGTCATCTTCCGAAAACCGCAGTTTTCCCAGCAGGTAAAAACCCGTCATACCGAACAACACGATCCAGATCGACAGCAGGGCCGGCCGGGTGAGAAACTGTAAATCCAGAACCAGATCCACGTTGCTGAAAAATTTAAACGCCGCCGCGATTTCCACCAGCGCCATGGTAATCTTTGTTGCGTGCAGCCATCCGCCGCTTTTCGGCATATTAGCCAGGTACTGCGGAAACAGCGACAGCAGAAAGAACGGCGCGGCAAAAGCCGTGGCAAACACCAGCATGCCGATAACCGGCAGGAACCATTCGCCCTGCGCAGACGCGACCATCAGAATGCCTAGAAACTGCACCGTACAAGTGAAGGATACCAGTGTAAACGTGACGCCCGCGAAAAGCGTACCCGCATAGCCCTGCGAGTCGGCTTTTTGCTGGGATAAGTTGACCAGAAACGACGGCAACCTTATTTCAAACACGCCGAACAGGCTGATGGCAAAAACAATAAACAAAACACCGATAAATAAATTAACCCACACGTTTGCCGCGAAATTCTGCGCGCCCGTAGCGCCCAGAATCAGCGACATCAGCCAGCCAAAGACCGTAAAAGAAAAGATGATCCCAAAGGCATATACTACCGATTTCTTAATGGCCTGTTTCCGCGATGCGGCGGAATGCTTGGTGAAAAACGATACGGTAATGGGAATCATCGGGAACACGCAGGGCGTCAGCAGGGCCAGTAAACCGGTCAGAAAAGCCAGCCCGATAAATGATAGCAGCGACTCCTGCCGCAGCGTGTCATACGAATGCGTACGCTCCGATATGGATTTCTCGGTAGTATCCGTTTCCGTTACAATTTTTTTAAGCGTATCGACAACGCCGCCCGCCTGACCGGAGACGACGGTTTCCGTATCCATCGGAATGTTTTTGACGTCATTTCGGCCTGCGGCTTTGACTGTATGGGACATCGCGATAAGATCTTTTGAAATCCGGTGTTCAACAGTAATCGTCTTGGGCGGCAGACAGTACGATTCCGTGCAGGCCTGATACAGGAATTCGATCTGGATAACATCGCCTTCGTTCAGGGGACTGAGAACTTTCATGTTTTGCTGAAAACCGACCACACCGGAGTGCCAGGTGACCTCCACGCCGAAACCCTCATCAAAATGTTTCTTTCCGAGGGGCGCAATCAGTCCGCCGTTAAGCATGATTCCTTTGGGCAACTTGAACGAAATCGCTGTGGATATCGGCCCATCCGGTTCCTTGATGCCGTATATGTGATATTGCCGGTTAATATCGGCTTGTATCAGCATGGTAAACTGACCTTTCTGTATGTTCTTCTCGGTCGTGGTCAGGGTAACAACGGTTTCTTGCGCCCATAAAGCAGCGGCCGCAGTCAAAAATGATATAAGCAAGACTGATATTCTAAGATTCATAGCTGTAGCATCCCTGAGTTAAGATTTTTTTAATATTGTAAAAACTTTCAAACATATATTAATTTGCCTGTAATGTCAAGCGGATTAACTATGGGCTCAGTGCGTCAGCGCAAAGGTTCCTCGTTTCACTTCCAGCCGTATGTCTTCTTCCAAGGCCTTCAGGTCGAAATCCTGTTCGACAATCTGATGAAACGTCAGGCCTTTCCGGTCAATGAGATACGTGACTAATAAGCGATATTTGAAATATCTGAACGACATGGATTCATCCGTACTGTCTGCCAAGAATATTTGCATACCTTTTACGGCATTATAGGAACTCGCTTGACTATGTATTCGCATTAATCTTCTTCTTTCCATCCAGGCATTAAACGGGTTTTCAGCAGGCCGAACTCCTCCTCCACATACCGATGCGCGATTTCATGGGTCAACACGCTTTCGAGTGTCCGGATGTTATTATTTTTGCGGTGGCTGATGTCCGCTTCGGATTGAAAATCTGTTTTTGAAATTATCATGTGATTGATTACCGGATAACTCACCCCAAAAGAACCTGAACGCATCGGATTAACCCGGAATTGTCATTACAGAATAATTTCTAATGGCCGCCATTAGAAAAATGGGCTTGTAAATGTATTGGGAATAAGATATTATGATGGGTTTCGATAACATATTTTGTATCCACATTTAGTAAGA
>Ga0067045_1002508_pt1 | contig 93300 bp, 88 predicted proteins | sample TerdegcTABiofilm_FD_59184 | JGI IMG/M metagenome (GOLD analysis project Ga0067045, IMG submission 59184) | Combined Assembly of (Gp0054472, Gp0054536) Wastewater bioreactor microbial communities from Singapore -Terephthalate degrading...
TTTACAATCGGCAACGGAGACAGAAGAGGCTTGGATACCTATCCCCTGTTGCCTATAGGAGACAGTTTGTTGTAAGGAAAGATGCAGCATGAAAAATATTTGGTCTCCACGATTGCAATCAGGGGTCACTGATTGGCTCAAGACAGAGTTGGCAACCAATGAAGTTCCCTGCAACATTCAGGTCATTTCATGGGAACTGAGACATCTGAACGATGCACAGGGAATCTTCGACGCTGCCGCTTCTGCAGTGAGCCTAGCCTTGGCTGATGCTTCCGAGAAGACAATCACGACTTATGTCAGTCCTGGAACGCCGGTAATGGCCTACACATGGGCGCTGATTGCACGGGCGCACCCACAACACAACATCGCTGTCATCGCCAGTTCTGAACCTCGCCTGCCGCCGGAGACAATTGACCTGCCCAAGGATTTACTGATGCCGATGGTCACCGGGCATCAAACTCCAAAGCCGTCAGAGTATGATGCCATCATTCATCTGCTCGGACGGGAACGGATGCCAATCTATTTTGGCATGCTTCAGTTCAAGGCGGGCCTTCATGTTTTCATCACGACACAGGATTACCAGCATGCTGGGAATGTCCTGTCGCGTTGCCTCCCCGCAGCTTGCCAGAGTAAGACTGTAACCATCCAGGACCCGTTCAAGCCAGCCGATACGCGGAGGGCGATTGAGAAGCAGGTCTCCAAGTTGCCGTCCATGGCAAGGGTGGCGGTGAATCTGACGGGTGGAACGAAGCTGATGTTTGCCGGCGCTTTGGCCGCCTGCTGGGAGCGTGGTCTTGAGCCGTTCTACTTTGAGATCAACGATCACAATATCATCTTCATCCGCGACGGTGTAACCGTTCCGTTCATCGGCGCGAAGTCCGTAGCCGACTTCTTTGTCGTAAACGGCTTCGATGTCATCACAAATGGCCGATGGGAAGAGAACCCTTGCCGCGCAGCACGAATGAACATCACAAAGGAGCTGTGGGAGGCGCGAGAAACCCTTGGCCAGCTGTATATGACCCCTGAGTTCCGGAACTACCATGTGCCTTTTGGCAAAGGGCGGAACCCTCCGTTCATTTGGAAGTGGGGAGACTCGCAGGCGTCTTTCAACGAGAAGGGGGAAGTGACTCTCGTCCTGAATGGGGTGGCTCACTCTGTGCCTGCATGTGACGATTATGGTCAGTATCTTAGTGGGGGATGGCTCGAAGAGTACGTGTTCACATTATTGCGTGAGATCGAAGAGCGAGGCTTGATCCATGATCTCCGCATTGGGATGGAGGTGGACTACTCAGGCAACGTTCACCACTCCAACAAGCCGCCTAGCGGCGAGTTTGACTGTGCTTTCACAGACGGAAAACGCTTGTGGCTTGTAGAGTGCAAGGCGGGGAAAGTGAAACAGGAACACATACAGAAACTGGAGAACAACCTGAAAACCTACGGGGGCATTGCTGCGAGAGGGATTCTCGTCTCATCCTTCTCAATTGTCCCAACGCTTGCGAAACGTATCCGTTCTTCAACCGCGATCTGTGCTGTGCAGGCCGGAGAAGTGAGGTCGGATGTCTTTGAACGCGTGATTGCGTCGTGATGGGCAGGTCACATGGAGCCCAGTCGGTCAAATGCGATGAGTTGCCGTTCGAGATCGAGCATACACGTGATTGGCCGCAACATGCGCTCCGAGAGGATCGGACGGTCCGCCGCGGCCGAGAGCGCCAGGACCCGATCCTGGATGTCGGGCGCGAGGTGGAGGAGCATCATGATTTGGGTGAGCCGGGCACGGGTGACGCCTTCCCGGTGGGCAATCTCGGCGCAGCAGCCCGCACGGTAGGAGTCATCAGCCCGGCCTAGGCGGTTATCAGGGGGACTCCATCCCCGAGTTTCAAACCAAAATAACAGTCGTTCTCAAAAAATCAAGACAAAAGCCGGAGTCCTCCCTTTCTTGACACTTTCCGATGGTCTCCTGTGGCAGCCAAGCGACAGGGTTCTCATCCTGATTTCGGGGTTCACCTCCTGTCAAGGCGTTTGCTAACCTTCCTTATCGAATGTTTGATATGTTTCTATCGGCTTGCATACATTAGGGGAATGGTTTAGCGCGGCGAGTCGTGAGCGTTTCTTTTTCGATTTCTTGAGAGAGGAAAAAGAGGGCTCGATCTGCTCTCGGAGGAACAGGATCTCTTTTACCTTTTCCGGGAGGTTATTCTCTCCCGTCAGCGATGATGCGGTTGAGGGATGTCCGCCTCCTCTCGGTAGGATTGATGTCTTGATTCGTGTTGTTGACACCGTTTCTTTTTTTATTATAGAATCTTTTAATCTGTAGGAAAACGAGATATGATCCTTTTACAACCGATGGGGTAAGAGGGGTTTTCACCTCGAGAGGAGAGCTGACATGGCAAAAGATACGAACAACCTGCCTGCGCCGCAAAGCAATGCGACGTGGCAGTCAGGCGGCGCGAATCTCGGCTTCGAATCCGAGCTCTGGCGTGCCGCCGACGCGCTTCGCTCCAACATGGACGCCGCCGAATACAAGCACGTCGTCCTCGGCCTGATCTTTCTCAAATACATCTCCGACGCCTTTGAAGAACAGCACGCGAAACTGGAGGCGGAAAAGGCACAAGGCGCCGACCCGGAAGACCCCGACGAGTACCGGGCCGTCAACATATTTTGGGTGCCTAAAGAGGCGCGCTGGGCCAAGCTCAAATCCGAAGCCAAGCAGCCGACCATCGGCAAGGTGATCGACGACGCCATGCTCGCCATCGAGCGGGACAACCCGTCGCTCAAAGGCGTGCTGCCCAAGGACTATGCCCATCCCCGCCTTGACAAACAGCGGCTCGGCCAACTCATTGATCTGGTCGGCAACATCGGCTTGGGGGACAAGAAAAATCGCTCAAAAGATATTCTTGGCCGCGTCTATGAGTATTTCCTTTCACAGTTCGCCAGCGCCGAGGGCAAGAAGGGCGGCCAATTCTATACGCCCCGCTGCGTGGTCCGTGTGCTGGTCGAAATGCTCGCCCCTTACAAGGGCCGGGTCTATGACCCATGCTGCGGTTCCGGCGGAATGTTCGTCCAGTCGGAAAAGTTCGTCGAAGCCCACGGTGGAAAAATCGGCGACATCAGCATTTACGGCCAGGAATCGAACCACACCACCTGGCGGCTGGCCAAGATGAACCTCGCGATTCGCGGCATCGAAGGCAATCTGGGCAAAGAGCATGCCGACACCTTTCACCGCGACCTGCATCCTGACCTCAAGGCGGATTTTATCCTCGCCAATCCCCCGTTCAACATGTCCGACTGGGGCGGTGACCTTCTCAAGGATGACAAGCGCTGGAAATACGGCATCCCGCCCGCGGGAAACGCCAACTTTGCCTGGGTGCAGCACTTTATCCATCACCTGGCGCCCGCGGGCGTGGCGGGCTTCGTGCTCGCCAACGGTTCGATGTCCTCCAACCAGTCCGGCGAGGGCGAAATCCGCAAAAACATCATCGAGGCCGATCTGGTTGACTGCATGGTGGCACTGCCGGGCCAGCTTTTCTATTCCACCCAAATTCCCGTCTGCCTGTGGTTCATCGCCCGCGACAAAAAGAACGGCAAGTTCCGCGACCGGCGCGGCCAGACGCTCTTCATCGACGCCCGCAAAATGGGCCGCATGGTGGACCGCACCCACCGTGAACTGACCGACGAGGACATCAAGAAGATCGCCAACACCTACCACGCCTGGCGCGGCGAAAAGGACGCCGGTAAATACGTCGATGTGCCCGGCTTCTGCAAGAGCGCCTCGCTGGAAGAGGTCCGCAAACACGGCTACGTGCTCACGCCCGGCCGCTACGTCGGCGCGGCGCCAGATGAACAGGAGGACGATGGCGAGCCGTTCGAGGAAAAAATGGCCCGACTGGTGGCGCAACTGCGCGAGCAACAAGCCGAAGCGGCACGGCTCGATGCGGCGATCGCTAAAAACCTGAATGAGCTTGGGTTCTGGGGAGCAAAACTATGACGCCCGAAGATGTCAAACAACTCATCCAAGCAGGTGAATCGCTGGACGTCGAATTCAAGGGGGAAGAACGTAAACCCCTGTCAGACGACGACCTGGTCGAGTCTGTGGTCTGTCTGGCGAATCGGACATCGCAGGGGCCTGCTTGGCTCCTCGTTGGGGTGGAAGACGATGGCCGCGTAACAGGCGCTCGTCCCCGGCACGAAGCCGGCCGAACCGATGCGCCGCGGCTGACCGCTCTCATTGCCAACCGCACTCGGCCGTCGCTCACTCCGCGGGTGTTCATCGTCCCGTGGCAGGGCAAGGAGGTCATTGTCATCGAAGTGCCGCCGATGCCTGCTCCCACTGCTACCACAGGCGGAAAGTATCTGCGCCGGGCGCTGGGAAGCGACGGTAAACCGTGTTGCCTGCCGATGTTCTTCCACGAGATGCACTCCCGGCAGGCCGACCGTGGCGCCGAGGATTATTCCGCGCTGGTTCTGCCCAATGCGACATGGGAAGACCTCGACCCGCTGGAATTCGAGCGCTTCCGCCGCAGCATCCGTGAACGCCGCAGCGGTGATAGCTTGCTGCTTGAACTTTCCGACCTGGAGTTGGCCAAAGCTCTGGGCGCGGTGGAAGCCAACGGTCAGGCGCAACATGTCCGCGTTCTGGGTATCCTGCTGTTCGGTAAAGAGGAGGCACTGCGACGACTTTTACCCACCCACGAAGTCGCCTTCCAGGTGCTCGCCGGCCAAAAGGTCGAGGTCAATGAGTTTTTCCGTTGGCCGCTGTTGCGAGTCATGGAGGAGTGCGAATCACGCTTCCATGCGCGCAACGGCGAGCAAGAGATCCTGGTCGGGATGTTGCGGATCGGCGTGCCGGAATATCCGCCGGCAGCGTTTCGGGAGGCCTTGGCCAATGCGCTGATTCATCGCGACTACACCCGGTTGGGCGCCGTTCATGTCCAGTGGCACGTCGATCGCCTAGAAATCTCCAACCCCGGCGGCTTCCCAGAGGGCGTGCGCCTGGACAATCTCCTGGTCACCTCGCCGCGTCCGCGCAATCCCCTTCTAGCCGATGCCTACAAGCGGGCTGGGATCGTGGAACGCACCGCCCGCGGCATTGACACGATCTTCTACGAACAACTGCGCAACGGCCGCCCCGCGCCCTCTTACGCGCGCAGTAACGAGGCCAGCGTGGTCGTCGTCCTGCCTGGCGGCGAGGCCAACCTGCAATTCGTTCGCCTGCTCGTAGAGGAAGCGCGCGCCGGGCGCGACCTGCGCCTGGATGAACTCCTCATCCTCAACGCCCTGTGGCAAGACCGACAACTCACCACCGATGAAGCCGCCCGGCTCACCCAAAAGCCGGAGGCGGAAGCCCGCGCCACCCTTAACCGCCTGGTGGAAATGGGGCTGGTCGAACCGCGCGGCGAACGCAAGGGCCGCAGTTGGCACTTATCCGCAACCACCTATCGGCGGCTCGGGCAGCCCGCTGCCTACGTCCGCCAGCACGGGTTTGAACCCATGCAACAGGAGCAGATGGTGCTGCAGTATGTGGAAAAACACGGGCGGATAACCCGGCACGAAGCGGCGGAGCTGTGCCGGTTGTCCCCGGATCAGGCCTACAGGCTGCTTACGCGGCTGACAGAGGAAGCGAAACTCACGCGACGCGGAACCAAGAAGGGAGCCTGGTATGAGCACCGCGCATAAAATAACCGCGCGCGGTAATAAGATAACCGCGCGCGCAAAAATAACCGCGAAACTGGAGGAGTTGGGATATGGCGGGTGAGGTTTTCCTCGGAGATGTCGCGGAGATCATCATGGGCCAATCCCCGCCAGGAGAGACCTACAACGAGCGGGGAGATGGCATTCCGTTCTTTCAAGGCGTAGCCGACTTCAATTACCGACACCCCACACCGCGCGTCTACTGTTCTGCACCCTCTCGCGTTGCACGACCGGGCGATATCATGCTTAGCGTTCGGGCGCCAATCGGTCGCGTGAATGTGGCAAACCGAGAGTGCGCCATCGGTCGTGGTTTAGCCATCATTCGACCAAAGGCGCCGGAAGACGGTCGGTACTTGGAGTTCACGCTTCGGATTATGGAGCCCATCTGGATGGCGATCGAGGGCGGTGGCTCGGTATTCGGCAACGCGACTCGGCGCGACCTGGAGACGTTGCGCGTGCTATGGCACGAAAGCGAGTACGAACGTCGCGCCATTGCCCACATCCTCGGCACGCTGGACGACAAGATCGAGTTGAACCGGCGCATGAGCGAGACGCTGGAGCAGATGGCGCGGGCGCTGTTCAAATCCTGGTTCATTGATTTCGATCCCGTGCGGCGAAACGCCGCCCGGGCTCGAAATCAACCCTCACCCGGCGCTGCGCGCCACCCTCTCCCAGAGGGAGAGGGTCCATACCGAGCGGGCTATGATTTTTCCGGGCTGGTGGAAACGGCGCGCAATCTGCGCCGTAAACAAACACCAGCGGAGGAAATCTTCTGGCAGCTTGTGCGAAATCGGCGCTTTCTCGATTTGAAGTTTCGGTGCCAGCACCAGCTCGGCGACTACCTTGCCGACTTCTATTGCCACGAACACCGGCTGGTTGTTGAATTCGACGGCGGCGTTCACAAAACGAAGCAAAAGAAAGATCACAAGCGCGACGCATGGATGGCGGCACAAGGTTTTCGTGTGCTTCGCTTTCCCAACGAACAACTTCTGGACGCCCCCGAAACCGTGCTGTCCGCCGTTGCTGCCGCCATCCACCACCAGGCATCGCCCCCTTCTCCCCCTGGGAGAAGAGTTGGGGATGAGGGTTCGGTCGAGGAACTCGACCGATTGTTCCCCGATCGCCTGGTGGATTCGGAACTGGGCCCAATCCCGGAGGGGTGGAGAGTGGGGAGGCTGGGCGATGTGCTAGTTCAGAGCATTGACCGGTGTCGCCCCTCCGACGATACGCGACTTCAGCCGTACGTGCCGATCGAGTGCATTGCCGCTCGCTCACTTTTGTTGGCCGAGAGCAGGCCGGGCGATGAAGCTCAGAGCAGCCTGACGAGGTTCCGAAAAGGGCAAATCCTCTTTGGAGCCATGCGGCCGTACTTCCACAAAGTCGCAATTGCTCCGTTCGACGGCACGACCCGAACGACTGTATTCGTATTGCGGCCGCGCCAGCCGGGCGATTTCTCATTCGCAACTTTGCTACTTCATGATGCCAAGACGATCGAGTACGCGACCAACCACTCGACTGGCAGCACCATACCCTATGCGGTGTGGCAGGGTTCGCTTGCGTCCATGCCAATCGTCTTGCCACCAATGGTCATTCGTAAGTCGTTTGACCAAATCGCACGGGCACTGATCGACCGAATACCTCCAGTGTTTTTTTTAAATCGCACCCTTGCCGCCCTCCGCGACGCCCTGCTGCCCAAGCTCATCTCCGGCAAGCTGCGGGTGAAGGACGCGGAGAGGTTTCTGAAGGAGCGTGGGCTGTGAAAATTGAGCGTTTCTCAGGCATCAGTAGTTGTGGGGTCTTCCGCAATTTCGCTTGGTCCAATGACCTTCTGGATTTTGCACGCTTCAATTTGATCTACGGCTGGAACGGAACGGGAAAAACCACCCTTAGCCGCGTACTACGGGACGCTGAACTGCGAAGAACACCTGCTTGGAGAGACGTGAGAGTTCGGATAGACGGCCGGGATATCGGAGGGCCTGACTTTCCGGAGATCAGGCTTCAGGTTCGCGTGTTCAACCGGGACTTCATCAACGAGAGCGTGTTCCGGGTGGATGGCGGAGAGCTGCCGCCGATCTTCGTGCTGGGGGCGGAAAGCGTCGAGAAACAGAAGGAAATAGAACGCCTCAAGGCCGACCGCACTACGGCGCAATCGAAGCTGGACTCCGCACGCTCCGCGAAGCAGAAAGCCGAGAGCGAATTAGATAAGTTCTGTATCGACCGAGCCCGGGTCATCAAGGAAACGCTCCGCTCCGGCGGCCAAAACCCGTACAACAACTACGACAAGGCCGATTTCAAGCGTGACGCAGCGAAAATGGCTCATGCCGGAGACAGCACTGCCCATCGCCTCAGTGACGCGGAGCGCGAGAGGCTGCGTACGCAACTTCAGACGGCCCCTAAGTCGAAGGTACCTGAGGTGCGATATACACTGCCGGATTTCAAGGGCATCGTCGCCAGCCTGTCGGAGCGCCTCACGACCACAGTCGTTTCTGCCGCGATAGAAACCTTGAAGAGTGATTCCACGCTCGCCGCATGGACTCGGGAAGGTCTTAGGTTACACCGCGATCGGAAGGCCGAACGATGCCTCTTCTGTGAACAGCGCTTGCCGCCGGATCGGCTGGCTGCCCTGGAAGCGCATTTCAGCGCTCAGTATGAGCAGTTTATGCAGCGCTTGGACGAGTACATCGGCAAACTACAGGAATTGTCAAAGAAGGCAGACGAACTTCGCCTGCCGAACAAGGCAGAGCTTTACGACGACCTCGGACGGGAGTTTCAGACTGCGGAGACCGGGCTAAGGGAAACTCTGAAGGCGGCTCGGCGATTTCTCGATGACGCGGTGCAAGTGTTGACGGACAAGAAGCGTCGGGCCTTTGAGCGCGTCGAATTGAAGCTTGAGGTACCGCCTGTGGACGCCGACGCCGGCGAGAAGCTGAACGCAGTTGTCCGCGAGCACAACCGTGCATGCGACGATTTTCAGAACAGGGTCAATTCGGCTCGCGAACGGCTGGCCCTCGACATGATCGCAGAGGCACTGGAGGACTTCGTTCGCCTTATGGATGCCGAACGGAAAGCTGAGAACGATATGAAAGCGGCCGAGCTCGAGCTTAAAAACCTGAATAATGAAATCGTGAGGTTGGAGCGGGAGATCGTCGAGCATCGCCGGCCGGCTGATGAGCTGAACGAAGAGCTCCGAAATTACCTCGGTCACGACGAGCTGCGCCTGGACATCCAGGACACCGGTTACACGATTAAGCGCGGCGGCGTACCGGCAGTGGCTCTGAGTGAGGGTGAAATGACGGCGATCGCCCTTTTGTATTTCCTGAAATCCCTCAAGGACAGCCGATTCGACCTTCCGAATGGCGTTGTCGTACTCGATGACCCGGTGTCGAGCCTCGACGCCAACGCACTGTACCTGGCATTCGGCTTCATACGGGAGCGTACGAAAGACGCGGGTCAATTATTCATTCTGACACACAACTTCTCCCTATTCCGACAAGTTCGGAACTGGTTTCACCATCTGAAGGGGCAAAACAAGAGAGGGAGCAACCAACGACCGGCACGGTTTTTAATGCTCGATTGTGCCCGCGACGAGAACGGACGATCCGCCGCCATTCGACGGCTCGACTCACTGCTGGAGCTGTACGATTCTGAGTACCACTATCTATTCGCCCGCGTCTATCGGGCGGCGACTGAAACAGAACCGAAGCGCCTGGAGGAAAACTACGTCCTGCCCAACATGGCCAGGCGAATGCTGGAAGCGTTTCTTGCATTCCGTCAGCCGCAGGCCTCCGGGGAGTTGTGGCAGAAAGTCCAGGCATTGTCATTCGACGAGGCAAAAAAACTGCGGATTCTCCGATTCCTGCACACCCATTCCCACAGCAGCGCCGTCGGAGAAGCAGAGCACGACCCGTCCGTTCTGGCTGAAGGAGCGGCGGTGCTAAAGGATCTTCTGGAGCTGATCCAATCGGAAGATGGTGCGCACTACTCGGCGATGACCCAGCTTGTGGACCAGACTGAAGATGGCGGGGAGCGTGAAGGCGAGGTGCTTACGGAATGAGCACGGGCTTTGCTGAATCAACCGTCGAATCCGCCGCCCTGGCCTGGCTGGAGGCAATCGGCTGGCGCATTGCTCACGGCCCGGACATCGCCCCCGACATGCCCGCCGCCGAGCGGGACAACTACGGCCAGGTCGTGCTTGAAGACCGCCTTCGCCAGGCGCTGGCGCGGCTCAATCCGGAGGTACCGGCGGATGCGCTGGAAGAAGCCTTCCGCAAGCTCACGCGGCCGGACTCGCCGTCATTGGTGGCCAACAACCATGCCTTTCATCGAATACTGGTGGAAGGGATTCCGGTTGAAATCCAACGGAAAGATGGGTCTTACGGACACGAACAGGTGTGGGTGATTGATTTTGAAAATCCGGAGAACAACGAGTTCCTGGCGGTGAATCAGTTCACCGTTGTCGAAAACCAACACGAACGCCGGCCGGACGTGGTGCTGTTCACCAACGGCCTGCCGCTGGCGGTGATGGAACTCAAGAATGCCGCCACCGAAAACGCCACCATCTGGTCGGCCTTCAACCAGCTTCAGACCTACAAGGCGCAGATACCTTCGCTGTTCTCGTTCAACGAGGCCCTGGTGATTTCTGACGGCGTGGAGGCGCGAATCGGCACGCTGACGGCTGACCGCGAGTGGTTCATGCCCTGGCGGACCATCGAGGGCGAGGAACTGGCGGACACGAAGTTGCCGCAGCTTCAGGTGATGCTGGAAGGCGTGTTCGAAAAGCGACGATTCCTGGACCTGATCCGGCACTTCATTGTGTTCGAGGATGTGGGCGGCGGTGTTCTGGTCAAGAAGATGGCTGGGTATCACCAGTACCACGCCGTGAATGTGGCGGTCCAGGAGACGATTCGCGCCTGTGTGTCTTCCACTTCCCGTTGGCAGGTGCGAGAGGGCCAAGGAACCTATTTTGCCAAGGGCCAGAATGACGCAAAGCCCGGTGACCGCCGTGTCGGTGTTGTGTGGCACACGCAGGGCTCGGGCAAGAGCCTGACGATGGCGTTCTATGCGGGGCGGGTCGTGCTGCATCCGACGATGGAAAACCCGACGCTGGTCGTGATCACCGACCGCAACGATCTGGACGACCAGCTTTACGGTACATTCGCGCGCTGTCACGAATTGCTTCGCCAGCAGCCCATGCAGGCTCAGAGCAGGGCACATCTGCGGGAGCTCTTGACGACGGCCTCCGGCGGAGTGGTTTTCACGACGGTCCACAAGTTCTTCCCGACCGATAGTGAGGATCAACACCCGCTGCTATCGGACCGCCGTAACATCGTCGTGATCGCCGACGAAGCGCATCGCAGCCAATATGACTTCATCGACGGCTTCGCCCGGCATATGCGCGAGGCGTTGCCGAACGCCTCCTTCATCGGGTTCACCGGCACCCCCATCGAACTGACCGACAAGAACACCCGCGCGGTCTTCGGCAACTACATCAGTATTTATGACATCGAGCGGGCAGTGAAGGACGGGGCGACCGTCCCGATTTACTACGAAAGTCGCCTGGCGAAGTTGGAGCTCAAGGAAACGGAACGGCCCAAGCTCGATGCCGAGTTCGAGGAAGCCACCGAGGGCGAAGAGGTCGAGCACAAGGAGCGGCTGAAGACCAAGTGGGCACAGCTCGAGGCTCTGGTCGGGACGGAGAAGCGGTTGAATCTGATCGCCGAGGACATGGTAAAGCACTTCGAGCGACGTATTGAGGCGATGGACGGCAAGGCGATGATCGTCTGCATGAGTCGCCGCATCTGCGTCGAGCTCTACAAGGCCATTACGGCGATCCGTCCAGACTGGCATCACGATGATGACGGTGCTGGAATCATCAAGATCGTGATGACGGGTTCGGCATCGGACCCGGTCGATTGGCAGTCGCACATCCGCAACAAGCCTCGCCGTGAGGAACTGGCCAAACGATTCAAAGACCCGAAAGACCCGTTCAAGGTGGTCATTGTCCGCGATATGTGGCTGACAGGCTTCGATGCCCCGTGCCTCCACACGATGTACGTGGACAAGCCGATGCGCGGCCACGGGCTGATGCAGGCCATCGCGCGGGTGAACCGCGTGTTCAAGGACAAGCCAGGCGGCCTTGTGGTGGATTACCTTGGCCTGGCTGACCAGCTCAAATACGCTCTGGCCAACTACACCGAGAGCGGAGGCAAGGGCCAGACAGCCATCGACCAGGAAGAGGCCGTGGCTGTCATGCTGGAGCGGTACGAGGTCTGCTGCGGCATTTTCCACCTGCCTGCGCCGCCGCCCAGCCCGTTCTATGTCTATGCGATCGAATGTGATGGGGGGAGCCTGTACATAGGGCAAACGAACGACTTGGTTCGTCGTTGGCGTGAGCATCAGGCCGGTACGGCAAGCGATTGGACAAGACGACATCGTCCGCTCCGTATCGCTCACTACGAGCTGGCTTCATCTCTTGATGAGGCTTTACGCATGGAGGCCGAATGGAAGACAGGGTTTGGCAGGCAACGCATCAAACGACTCATTCGATCGGGCGGGGCGCGGCAGGCAGGCGGCTTCGACTGGTCGACTTGGAAAACCGGCGGGCCTCAAGAAAGGCTTTCGGTGCTTCCGGCGGCGCAGGAACACGTATTGGCCCAGGATGACGGCAAGAACCGGCTGGTGAAGGCGGTTGGCGAATTATCAAAGGCATTTGCGCTGGCCGTTCCGCATGAGAAGGCCCTGGAGATTCGGGACGACGTGGCCTTCTTCCAGGCGGTGAAGTCAGTGCTGACGAAGAGCATGGGCGACGGCCGCCGCAGCCCGGAAGAAATCGAGCTTGCCATCCGGCAGATCGTCTCGAAAGCGGTGTCTTCGGATGAGGTCATCGATATCTTCGCGGCGGCAGGGCTGAAGAAGCCGGACATCTCGATCCTGTCCGATGAGTTCTTGGCGGAAGTGCGCGGCATGCCGCAAAGGAACTTGGCGGTAGAGATGCTGCGCAAGTTGTTGGAAGGCGAGATCAAGGCACGCGGAAGAAAGAACATCGTCCAGGCCCGGTCGTTTGCAGAGCTCCTTGAGAATGCCATCAGGAAATACCAGAACCGAACCATTGAAACGGCACAGGTGATCGAAGAATTGATCGCGTTGGCGAAGGACCTTCGTGAGGCCAGTCAGCGAGGTGAGAAGCTGGGGCTGACGGATGACGAGGTAGCCTTTTATGACGCGCTGGAGATCAACGATAGCGCAGTGGCCGTCCTCGGCGACGAGACACTGCGGTTGATCGCTCAAGAACTCGTCAAGGCGGTGCGCAGCAGCATCACCATCGACTGGACCGTCCGAGAAAACGTCCGGGCCCAGATGCGGGTGATCATCAAGCGCATTCTTCGAAAATACGGCTATCCGCCGGACAAGCAGGCTCATGCCACGGAGCTTGTTTTGGAACAAGCGGAAGTTCTTTGCAGGGACTGGACGGAAAAAGAATGACCAACGAGGAAATAGCCAGATTCTTCAACACAACGCGGCCCTTCATCCAGGGCAACCCAGACCTGCGTGATCCCCAGGTCGAGGGATGGTTCCGCAGGCGCCAGCCGTTTCGAAATAGAATCGGGCACAACATCATCAAAGATACTTCTCGTCTACGGCCTGTTGCCCAAACCCTCAGCGTAAACTGTGTTATTTATGAAAAGATCACAAAATAATGTCCACAATTGTATACAATAATACTGTTATATTATGACTGTTTATGATAGAATAACCCATAGTGAATACAAGGAGATAAGCAATATGATGGGTTACCATAAAGCACCTCAGGATAATCTTTTTTTGTATAATATCTATCTTGAAAACAGGGTAAGGAAAGAGCATCCCTTAAGAAGAATAAAAGATCTTGTGGACTTTGATTTTATATATAAAGAGGTAGAGGACAAATATGGCAAGAACGGTAATGTATCAGTGCCTCCTCCTATAATCTTAAAGCTCATATTTCTCTTTTTCTATTACAATGTCCGTTCAGAGAGGGAACTTATGGAAACCCTGCCTGAAAGATTGGATTGGCTCTGGTTTTTAGGCTATACCCTTGAGTCTCCTGTCCCTGACCATAGCGTTTTATCCAAGGCAAGAGCAAGATGGGGCGAAAAAGTCTTCAAGGACTTTTTTGAACGTATTGTTGTTCAATGTGTCAACAAAGGACTTGTTGATGGAACAAAGATATTCATGGATGCAAGCCTTATCGATGCAAATGCTTCCAATAACTCAGTTATAGATAGCCGTTCCCTTAAGAAATATCTCCATGAAGGCTATCTGGAACTGGAGAAAAGACTGGAAGAAAAAGAAGGAGAAGTTAATACACGCAATATCTCTACCACCGATCCTGATGCTGCAATCGTACGTCATAGAGGAGACAAGGCCAAACTCATAGAGCCGTTGATGCCTTCAACGAAGTTATAACTGCCGTTGAAGTAACCTCAGGTACAGTCGATGAGGCACACAAAATGACATCCCTTATTGATGACCACACTGCAAATACACTTATAAAGCCAAATACGGTAATTGCAGACAGTAAGTATGGCACCATAGAAAATCTGCTGGAATGTTATGACAGAGAGATTAATCCCCATATGTCTGCAATACAGACAAAAAACAAAAGCACCGGTTCAAGAAAGGATATCTTTTCTGAAGAAAAGTTCATCTATAATAAGAATACCGATACCCTTATCTGTCCTGCCGGAAAAATACTCAAAAGAAGATCCTTTAATGCACATCGCAACAACATAAAATATACGGCAAGCAGAAAGGATTGCAAGAAGTGTGAACTACATCATCAATGCACCAGGGATAGCAGTTCACGCTCTGTTCAACGCCACATCCGCAAAGAAGCACTGGATAAAATGATATCAACAACAAAAAGCTCCAGAGCAAGAAGAGATATTAAGATCCGCCAATACCTTATGGAACGTTCCTATGCAAGAAGTATCCGTTATGGTTTCGACCGTGCACGATGGAGAGGATTATGGAAAGTGGCCATACAGGAATATATCATCTGCACCATCCAGAATATAGAAACGTTAATAAGATATTTGAAAAAACCATTAAAGGGGTAATGGCAGGGCACCTAAAAGGTAAAGTAAAACAGAAGATTGCAGCAGGTTGCTGGCACATCTTTGAGCTCTATAAGGGCTTGCCTGTATCTGTTTATCAATATGTGCAGTTTGCATATCTTTAAATCAAGGGTAGATTTGGAAGGTATTCATGCATTATAGCAAAGGCGGTTTGGGCAACAGGCCGTCTATGCCGGATATCTGAAGAACCGCGTTGCTGGTGTCAAGTGTACACAGGGACGTCCTTCAATTATTCAATAGCTCTTCTGTTATCTGCAACCCCTTTTTTTCAGCTATCTTCTTCCCCCTCATTACCGCATAACTGATGGCCGAGGAAGCCATACCAACAAGTTTTGCCACATCCGTTACTGTAGCACTTAAGATCATGGACGGCAATATAATAGAATAGGCTTCGAGCCTCAACAATTGTTTTCCGGCGGCCTTTTGAGAGCATTTCTTCACGGTTGACGTTATAAAAGGTTGAGACTTTTTCTGCTGTGCTTTCCAGGGTATGTCGCTTGTTTTTAAGCGCAAATTTACGCTCATAATGTTCCCCTGTTTCTGTAAGCAATTGGGGTTAGGTCTTTTATTATCAGTTTTTGTCATATTACTCACTGTTGTATAATGGATACCGAGAAAATCTGCAAGCTCCTTCAGGGTATAACCACAGTTGATAAAGGCATTGCAGAGAAGGTCATTTCTTTTATTCTTTATTTTTTTCACCTCATCAGAGAAAAGTTGTTTTAGGGTTGGTCTATGGGCAAATCTCTGGGATCGTGGCACTTCGTGTAGTGTATTAAATCTCTTCTCACCGAGAAATATCTGGTTTTTTTAAGTCTTTCCATGGTGAATCTTCATTGATACCCTCCATAACAAAATCCTCAAAAAATTTTTGGGCATGTTTTTTATTATCTGACCCCATTAGGTTTCGGACAAAAATCTCGTCTCTTTGTTTTATCACTCGATTAAAAATTCTTATTATATTATGAGGTTGGCCAATAGAGAGTGCTATGGTGAGCCTATTTAAGTTACGAAGCCACATTTTTTGATGTGCTCATAGAGTTTTAAAACTGGATGTTTATCAACCTCAATGTTTTCTATAGCACTCCTCTGTCCGAAGCATACAAGATGAGTTTTTGCTCTGGATACTGCCACGTTGAAAAGTTCTTTCGTAAAAAGCCTTGATCTTTTAAATTGTTCCGGCTCTGAGCATACAAGACTGAAAAGGATTATTTCCTTTTCATCGCCTTGAAAGGTATGTACTGTCCCAATCGTTATTTTATTGTTTTGAAAGATATTTCTCAGATAGTCTTTCTGAGCTTTAAAAGGTGTTATGACGCCTAAATGTGAGTCCTTCACATAGCCCCTAAGATTTTGTATAAATTTTACAATTTCGTTTGCTTCCTCTTCGTTGATGTGACTCTCTTTTTGTTTTTTGCTCTTTCCATTTACATCGATAAATATAAGATGATGATTGAATAGATCTTCTAATTCACTTGGCAAAGGCTTGTTGAAGTCATAGCGTTTCTTTTTGGTCATGACCTTTAAGCCGTAGCCGATAAGATTATCGCAAAACTTTATGATTGGCTCCTGACATCGAAAGTGTTCTATAAGCCGTCTCTTCTGTTGTTCGGTGTTATCAATAGATTCAACTGTTCCCAGTGCTGATTGACGAATATGCAGATGTAGTGGTAAGTCTTTAATTTTATCTTCAATCTTCTCTGCTCCAGGCAGATTTGGCAGTACTGGGGAGAGTTGGTTTTTATCACCAATAACCACGAACCTCTTTGCTCTTACATACACAGGAAGCACGTAACAGAAAAGTGTCTGACTTCCTTCATCAACAATGGCTGTATCAATTATATCAGGCGACACAGGAAAAGAGTTGCGAACCGAAAGAGCTGTTGATATGACAATCGGAAAATATTGCAAAATCTGCCTCCAATATTTCCACAAGTTTACGTTATCTCCATCCAAAGTCATCCTTTTGATTTCATCGTCATCCTGCAGCTTCCAGTAAAAATACTCCTTCAGCCTCACAAGCAACTCACGCTCGTTTTGCCTGAATTCTCTCTCGGTCCTCTCTAAATAGGCACGCAACTCTTTTAGCTCACTCTCACTCTTTGCAATCTCCTCAGCCAATTTCCTCGTAAGCTCTCCAAGTTGATTTATCTCTGAGTGTCTGTTAAATAGAGCACTGAGCTCGTTTATGATTTGATAGTTTAATCTATATAACTCTCTGCAGGATAGATATTTTAAGTCCTCGACTCCCTTTAGGCGAAGTCCTCTCTCTGTGGCAAATTCAGAGAGATCTGTCTTAAATTTTGATCCAAAGAATGGTAAAAAAACATACCACCTTGTAAGTCTTCCGAGGAGCCATCTGAAGGTGTATAGATTTTCTTTACTAAAATCGTCTCTTCTCTCTCTACTTACAAAGAGCTCGTCTATTTTTGAATCGACATCCTTAAGAAGATCAGTTGTCTGAGTAATCGTCTCTTTTAACTCAAGGCATCTCATGATTTTCTCTTTGTGGCTTTTCACCAAATCTCTCAAATTGAGAATTTTCTCCCTGAGGATTCTTTTATTATCTGCAATCTCTTCTATCGAGAGGTTAGATGAGACAAGTGACTTAAGCTGTGATATAAACCCGCCTATATACTCATTACGACCCAGTCTGGCACATGAGTGTAACATTTTATCTATTTGAAAAGACTTTTTCGCATCTTCATCAAATTCCATAAGCTTCGTTACCACGTTGTCGACTGCTTTGTTGTTTGTGCTTGTGACTAAGACAGTGTAGTCCGTATTTCGAGTGGAATTTTTATTAGAGTTATGTAAATCCTTCTCGAATTCATGGAGATACTTTTCCAAGAGTCTATCGAGGCAGAATGTGGCAATCAGATGAGTCTTTCCTGTGCCAGGTGGTCCCTCTATTGCAGTAAGTGGTTGGCTGAGAATCCTTGCATAGTTACTCATTTGTGATTTTGTAAGATCATTTTCGGTCACAAGCCATCTTCTCTCAGCAAGAATCCTCTCTTCTTCATCCTCTCCAATCGATGGTTTGATTTGAGTGAAAAGATGATTGAGCTTATTTCGGCTTTTACTAATGTTTTTAAGTATATCCTCGGTATCCTTTTTTATTTGTTTTAGATACTCAGCACTTTCTTTGTAGATATAAATAAAAGCTGTGTTTTTTAACAGGGAGATCTGTATACTCTCATCAAGAGGTTCGTTTTTTCTACGAGAGTACCATCGTTGAAATGTCTCTAATGCTTTTTTGCCCGAGATAAGGACGAAGGGGATGTTAACAAATGCAGGGAGGGGAAGAACACATTGACCTAAATTAAGAACAAATTCGATTATAGTCTTTAAGTCATCTTCATCTTTGATATCTTTCTTGACTATCAGCTTGTTAACTATTTTATTCCTGACCTCAAGTTTATTGTTTTTATGCTCAAGGGGAAAGATAACTGCGGGAGAATAGTAGTCACGTTTACCATCAACTTTCTGATTACTTTTAAAAACCATGAAGCCAATTGCTAATTTTTCTTTATCCTTCGTCAGTTCAGGATCGTTCAACTCATCTAATTTTTCATGAACTTGGATACGTTCGGAGTCATTCAAAATGCCTAACACATCAAAATTACCGATCCCCTTGTCTCTGAGATTTTCTATGAGACTTAAAGTTGACTGCTCCGACAGGTATGTAACAATATCTCCCTCAGAACAATAATCCATACCATGGGAGGCTGTCTCAAGAAATTCTTGATAACCTTCAAGAAGTTGATTTAGCATATCTGTTGAGCCCTCAGCTTGTGGTCAAGGACTTCACTATCTAATGGGCTCAAAGCTGTGGTGTCTCTCTGTGATTGAGAGTCTGAATCGGTATCTACTGCATTATTATTCATTTTTTCTCCATTTGCTCCATTCCCATAAACGCCACATAGCCCCACAACCAGCTTCCATCCCTTGAAAAGTATATCTTCCTTCCTTTGAGATTCATCTCGTTTGCTGTTGCCTTAAGAATGGTGGCTCCAGCTATGAGATTCTCTACGGTAAAGACATTCTTTACGGATTGTATGTCCTTTTCAGCCTTTCCCCTTACATTTTCATCCTTTATTTTTGAAAGGTCTATATCAAAAACACCTGATCTCTTATTCACCACTCTATCATAAAACCTGTTTATGTTACCGATACATCTTTCAGAGAGCAAGCCAAAGAGGTAAACGAGGAGCATGTCCCTTTCCTTCAGCCAAAACTCACGGTTAATCTTGAGTTTGTCGAATATATCGATGGGCAACTCCTTATATCCTCTCCCCCCTTCTTCTAAGCCTCAGGATAAGCTATTAAACCGCGAGAGGGGTACTTAAATGAGGAATACTCAATGTGAACTATGGATATTCTCATAAAGTCTCCGTGACACCTACGATCCGATCACAACCATATCAGCGAAAGATACCCTATTTATCTCTTGATCGAAGAGATGACAACTCTGAGGCTACGCCTGATGCTCTAGATGCGACACCGATTGAAGTAAGTAGATTATATGCTTTCCTGAGGTAATCCTCTGCACTCTTTACATCCCCCTGGTCTCTGTAGAGACAACCAAAATACTCGTAAGCGAGTGCCTCCCAGTATTTATCTCCAACCTTTTGGATTCTTTTAAGTCCTTCAGTTAGATTTTCAAAAGCCTCACGATATTTTTTCATCTGTCTGTAGGTATCGCCAAGGTTTAGCATCCGTTGAGCCACACGATGGTAATCTCCATGTCTCTCACCGATATCAATAGCTTTTTCAAGGTACTCTACCGCCCTTTGGTAATCACCTTTTTGGGAATAGACGATTGCTATGTTGTTATAGGTCGTTGCATTTTCTTTTTCATCTGTCTGTAATCTTAAAGACTCATTGTAGTATTGAAGGGCCTTGTCAAGATCGCCTTTTTTCATATAGATTCCTGCGATGCAGCTTAGAGCAATCGCCTCGCCTCCTCTATCTCCAAGTTCACGGTTTAATTGAAAATATCTCGTGTAATATAGTAGAGCATTGTCAAGATCGCCTTTTCTATCATAGATTAAACCAAGATTGTTATAAACCGATGATAAGTTCTCTTTAGATTTGGCAAGCCTCTCTGCCTTTCTCATCGTAGAGAGGGCAAGGTCAAACTCTCCAATTTTCACATAAGAAGCGCCAAGCCACACATGTGCAGAAAAGCTCTTTGGATAGAGCCTTATAGCCCTTTTGCCCTCATCAATTGCCCGTCTGTAATCCCCTGCTTGATAGTAATTGATACAATTGCTAACAGGATCCGAAGCATGAGGCATTCCTGGGAAAAGGACAACAAAAAAGAACATCAAAAAAACAATTTTTCTCATCTTCAAGACCTCCAAGATTTGATTACGATATCAGGGATTATACTCTAAAATTAGAGCTCCATCAAGCTCATCTTCTATCATAGCAACGGTTGAAGTGCATTACCTGCCACTCATGTGATCACACCACTCTCTTGGATAATGAGAGATTAGAAGAATGCAATTGGGGTCAGGTCTTTTATTATCAGTTTTTGTCATGATTACTGATGATATTACTCACTGTTGTATAATGGATACCGAGAAAATCTGCAAGCTCCTTCAGGGTATAGCCATAGTTGATAAAGGCATTGCAGGGAATGTCATTTCTTTTATTCTTTATTTTTCTTGACCTCATCCGAGAAAAGTTGTTTTAGGGTTGGTCTATGGGCAAATCTCTGGGATCGTGGCACTTCGTGTAGTGTATTAAATCTCTTCTCACCGAGAAATATCTGGTTTTTTTTAAGTCTTTCCATGGTGAATCTTCATTGATACCCTCCATAACAAAATCCTCAAAAAGTTTTTGGGCATGTTTTTTATTATCTGACCCCATTAGGTTTATTGACATCAGGGGTCAAGGTGTATATCTTTTGTTAGGCCCTGACCAAATCTATTCAAATTCTTAAGGAGATTCTTTAAAATGGACATTCCACTCATATTTAACATCACCGAAAGCGCTCACCGCATTCACAACCCCTTCACACCCGAGAAACTCGCCACTCTCGGCGCAGCGCTGCGTCTGGAAAGGGGGACCAGGGTGCTTGACCTTGGCAGCGGTTCGGGCGAGATGCTGTGCACATGGGCACGCGATTATGGGGTCATCGGCACTGGCATCGACATGAGTCAATTGTTCACCGAGAAAGCGAAGCGCCGTGCTGAAGAACTCGGCGTTGCTCATCGTGTCCAGTTCATCCATGGCGATGCTACCGGCTACGTCGCCCACGAAAAGGTCGATGTGGCAGCCTGTGTCGGTGCCACTTGGATCGGCGGGGGAGTCGCCGGCACCATCGAGCTTCTGGCGCAGAGCCTGCGCACCGGAGGGATCATCCTCATCGGCGAGCCCTACTGGCGACAGTTACCACCGACAGAAGAGGTTGCCAAAGGGTGCCTTGCCGGCTCTATCTCCGACTTTCTCATGCTTCCGGAGCTCCTCGCGTCTTTCAGCAGTCTTGACTACGATGTCGTTGAAATGGTTCTGGCTGACCAAGATAGCTGGGACAGATACGAAGCAGCCAAATGGCTCACCATGCGCTTGTGGCTTGAAACCAATCCCGACGATGAGATGGCCAAAGAGGTTCGAGCCCAATTGACCTCGGAACCAGTGCGCTATGCAACTTACACCCGTGAATACCTGGGCTGGGGTGTGTTTGCTCTGATGGCGCGATGATGAGTTGTGGCATCTGGCCAAGATGGGGAAATGCGATTCAATGCCACTCCCACCTCATGGGCGGCAGTCTGATCTTTCTTAGCCCGTTGATATTAAAGGCTTTCGGTTGACTGCGGGAGAAAGAGAACGGTTATGAAGGGGATTGCACACGGGGAGCCTCATAAGGAAAGGCGCTTATATTGAGGCACCTTTTATATGAAATATAGAGTAAGGATTTTTTAAATACTTAACTGCAGTTTATCTTTATCCATCCAGTGCCTCTCTTAATTTTACAGATAATTCATAAAGTGTAAAGGGTTTCTGAATGTATATAATATCGTCCTGAATAATACCATTATGGGCTATGGCATTGCTTGTATAACCTGACATAAAGAGGCATTTTATATGAGGTTTTATATCTTTTATGATAGCGGAAAGCTCTTTACCGTTCATCTCAGGCATTACTACATCTGTTAGCAATAGATGTATATCTTCCTTATATTCATTTATGACTTTTATAGCCTCTTGAGGCTTATTGGCTGCTATTACCTTATATCCTAATCCCTCAAGCATATAAATACATAATTCCATAACATCCTTTTCATCCTCCACCACAAGAACGGTCTCGCCCCTGCTCATCTTTATTTCTGCGCTTTCTTTAAGTTTTGTCTTTTCTCTGTCTCCTTCAAATCTCGGGAAATAGATCTTAAAGGTAGTGCCTTTATTTGGTTCACTGTAGGCATTTATAAAACCATTATTCTGTTTAATAATCCCGTATACTGTTGAGAGCCCGAGCCCAGAACCTTTGTCCACATCCTTTGTGGTAAAAAAAGGCTCGAAGATATGTTCAAGGGTTTGTTTATCCATACCTATGCCGTTGTCGCTGATGGCAAGCATAACATATTCACCAACTTGAAAACCCAGATGCGTCTTGCAATAAGATTCATCAAGGATAATGTTTTTTGTCTCTATGGTTATAATACCTATATCTTCTATGGCATCCTTTGCGTTTACCACCAGGTTTATTATTACCTGATTTAGCTGGGCAGAGTCAAAACTTACATTCCATAGTCCTCTGCCTGGGATCCATTTAAGTTCAATGTTTTCGCCTATAAGCCTTTTGAGCATCTTAAGCATATCTTCTATGACTTCATTTAGATTTAGGGTTTTGGGTGATATGGTCTGTTTTCTTGCAAAGGCAAGTAGATTCCTTGTAAGCTCTGCAGACCTTTGACCTGCCTTATCGATCTCCTGGAGCCTGTGATATAATGGATTTGCTTCATCTACATCAAGAAGCGCAAGCTGTGTATGACCTAATATGACCGTGAGCATATTGTTGAAATCATGGGCAATGCCTCCTGCAAGCCTACCTACTGCCTCCATCTTCTGTGCCTGAAGCAATTGCTCTTCTGTGCGTCTATGGTCTGTTATGTCATAGGCAGTGGTGATGAATAGTTCATTTTCCAAAAGCACTGTTACAAAACTAATGACCTTTACGCTGCCGTCTTTGCAGGTTACATTAAACTCCCTTGGTCTTCTATCACCAATCTTTATATCCTCCATATCCTTCAACCATATCTCTCTCACCATTTTTCTATAGTCTTGATCAGGAAAGGCTTTTTTAAACCATGTCTTTCCATTAGGTATCTCTTTTTGTGTATAACCAAAAAGTCTTGTCCATTCACTATTTACATATATGAAGTGCCCAGCTCTATTTAAAACTAAAAGACCATAGGGCATATATTCCACAAGAGAAGAAAATCTTTCCTTTTCATGTTTCAACTGTTCTTCTGCCTTCTTTCTTTCTGTTATATCTCGAACCAGGGCAAGGACATATGTTTCTTTATCTATATTTAGACGACTAAGACTTACGTCTGTGTAAAAGGGTGTTCCGTCTATGGTAGAGTGTGTCCACTCAAACGAATGGATCTTACCATCTAAGGCAAGTTTAATAAGTGCCATGGCTTTTTCATTGGAATATCTTCCATTAGATTGAAGGGGGGGAGAAAATTGATAAGGTGTCTTACCTATAATCTGCTCCCTTGAGCATTTAAACATCTCAAGCGCCTTTGTGTTGCAATCTATAAATTTATCCTCTTTTAATAAGAATATGGCATCGTTGGCATTTTCAAAAAGACTTCTGTATTTTAGTTCGCTTTCACGGAGACCTCTTTGGATCCTATCAAACATGATAAAATTCCAAAAACCCTGCAATAATAATGTTGCATGTATTATATCGTTTTCGTCATAAGGTTCTTCTTTATTGGCAAAACATCCTGCCAGCACAACCTTGTCTTTGTATAATATGGGAATACCCATAAATCTCTTTATAGAGATATGGCCATCAGGCAGTCCCTTTTTAAATAGGTGCGGTCCTTCATAGTCATTGATAACGATCGCCTTTCTCTGTCTTATGGACTCTGCCCACAGACCACCTGTTTTTATATTAAATCTTAGTGACCTATCATAATCCAACTGGCACATATCAATAATATTTTCAGACCAAAAGGTTGTCTTCAAAACTGTTTCGTCTTCATCTATAAAACCTACATAAACCAATTTACTTCCTGTAATTTCTATGCACTTGTTGACAATAAAACTCTTAACATCTCTTACTGATTCAAGGGAGATTTGATGTAAATCAAGCAGGGCCTGGAGGATTAAAATGTTTATTTTGTTCTTTTTCTCTTCCTGAACTTGTTCTGTTATATCCTCCAGAGTGCTTACATAATAGACTATCTTACCGTTTTGATCTTTTATTGCCCTTGAATTTATACTGAACCAGAATCTTGTTCCATCTTTCTTTTTGCCTCTAATCCTGTAATTATTTAATTCGCCCTTCTCCTCCATTAATTTAAGCCAAACCCTTCTATCATCAGGGTTAGCATATAGGTCATTGCCGATGGAGCTTACGGTCTTTAACATCTCCTCAGGGGATTCAAAACCAAACAACCTTGCAAGAGAAGGATTTGCAGCCACAAGCCTGCCATCCGGAGTTGTCTGTGATATGCCGTCCTTTACATTGTTGAATATGGAATAATAAAGCTGTTCTGAAAGGTCTTTTTTGGCTTGTTCATGAATCTTTATGTCTTTTTCCAATTATTGATAACACCCCCGTTTTTCTAAATCTAAGCATTCTTTTTGCATTAAAAACTGTTTTCATAAAAAAGGTCTTTAGTTTTTATCGCTTTTCTCCGTTACTTAAAGGCTTGACATCAAACAATATAATTCCATCTATTTTCCCAACTCAGTCAACCTCTGTCTTATTTCATATAATTAAAATAAAAAAAGGCTGGCTATGGAGAATAACCCATATTTTCAATAGATAATCTACAAGAAATACTGAATATTATCAATAGATATCTTGGTTTCCCCAAATCCCTAAGATTCCAGAAAACTCATGCCAATATTAATGTATTATATTTTATCGACAAAGAAAAAAAGACCGGCTTTTACAGATTTTAAATTTAAAAATTCTTTAAGCCCCTTACTTTAAGATTATCCTTTTAAATCTCCTTTTACCTACCTTTATTACGAGTTCATGATTATTTATGGGTGTATCCTCTGTTTTTACCTTATCTCCATTTATCAACACAGCTCCCTGATTTATCATCCTCTTGCCTTCTGACGTAGAAGAGACCATGCCTATATTTAAAAGCAATTTTGGTAGCCACCTCTCTATTTCATGCCTTTCTATCTCTATAGTTTCTATGTCCTCCGGGATCTCCTTTTCCTTGAATACCCTTTCGAAATTAAGGTGAGCTGCCTCTGCTGCCTCTTTGCTGTGGAATCTTGTAATAATCTCCTTGGCAAATTGAACCTTTGCATCCCTGGGGTGGACCTTGCCGTTTATGATGCCATCCTTTAAAGACTTTAGTTCATCTATTGTTATATCGCTCAGTAGCTCATAGTATTTCAACATGAGCTCGTCTGATATGGACATGAGTTTGCCGAACATGACATCGGGTGGTTCGTCTATCCCCACATAATTTCCATAGCTTTTGCTCATCTTGTTTATGCCGTCTGTGCCCTCAAGAAGCGGAACAGTGACTATAATCTGAGATTCCTGGCCATAAGACCTCTGGAGGTCCCTACCCACGTAAAGGTTGAATATCTGGTCATGACCACCTAATTCCACATCAGCCTTTAGCGCCACAGAATCATAACCCTGGACAAGGGGATACAAAAACTCATGGATGCTTATGGGTATATTGTTCTGAAAACGGTTTCTAAAATCCTCCCTCTCCATCATCCTTGCCATGGTGTATTTTGCGCATAGTCTTATCATATCAGAGGCATTCATTGCCTCAAACCACTCGCTGTTGAATCTTATCTCGGTCTTTTCAGGGTCGAGTATCTTAAAGACCTGCTTTTTATAAGTCTCTGCATTTGCCAGGAGTTCTTCCCTTGAAAGTGCAGGCCTTGTCTCTATTCTGCCTGTAGGGTCACCTATCATACCGGTAAAATCACCGATGAGAAATATGGCTGTATGGCCAAGCTCCTGAAATTGTTTTAATTTCTGTAAAACAACTGTATGGCCGAGATGCAAATCCGGTGCTGTTGGGTCTAAACCGAGCTTTACCCTAAGAGGTCTATTTTCTGCCTGCACCCTTTTTAATCTATCCCTTAATTCCTCTTCACTTATTAAGTCTACTGCACCCCTTTTTATGATATCCATCTGTCTTTCTATGTCCATATTGATCCCCACCTTACATCTTTTCTCTTATTGCCTCTATGTGAAGGCACTTTTTTGTCTGTATATCTATGGTGATAATTACCCCCTGAATCTCTACATCTTCTTTGCCTACTTCATATTTCTGAGGAAGTAGGGTTACAAACTTTTCAAGGACTGCCTTTTTATCCATGCCAATTACCGAATTTATACTCCCTGTCATCCCTACATCGGTTATATATCCTGTCCCATTGGGAAGAATCCTACCATCAGAGGTCTGGACATGGGTATGCGTTCCTATAACCGCAGATACCTTACCGTCAAGAAACCATCCCATGGCAATCTTTTCAGATGTTGCCTCTGCATGAAAATCTACGATTATAGGTGCTTCCATATGTGTATATATATTGTTTAGGAAATCCTCCATGGCACGAAAAGGGCATTCCAGATGATTCATAAAAACCCGTCCCTCTATGTTTACCATATATATGGATTTATCTCCTTTTTTTATGAAGCTGTAACCAAAGCCAGGGGTCCCGCTGGGATAGTTAAGAGGCCTTAAGACCCTCTGCTCTTCCATAAGAAAAGGGATTATCTCCTTTTTTTTCCATACATGGTTGCCTGTGGTTATGGCATCTACGCCAAATGATAGGATTTCAAGGGCTGTCTTTGGTGTTATACCTATGCCTCCTGCAAGGTTTTCACCGTTGATGATGAAAAAATCATGATCGCATCTCTTAACAAACTGTTCAACAGCCTTTCTCCCTGGTTTACCTATAACATCCCCAAGGAAAAAGACCTTTATCTCATTATCTTGCATATTCTACTGCCCTGGTCTCACGAATGACAACTATCTTTATCTGACCCGGGTAAGAAAGGTCTGTCTCTATCTTTTTTGCAATATCCTTCGAGAGCATAAATATATCTTCGTCGGTAACCTTGTCGCTGCTTACTACAATCCTTATCTCCCTTCCTGCCTGGATGGCATAGGACTTCTCTACCCCGCTGAAGCTGTTGGCTATACGCTCGAGCTCTTCAAGCCTCTTTATATATGTCTCCAGCATCTCCCTTCTCGCACCTGGTCTTGCTCCTGATAGGGCATCTGCTGCCTGGACTATTACATCAAGTATGCTTATAGCCTCTACATCCTCATGGTGAGCCATAATAGCATGGACAATCTCATCGTCTTCACCATATTTCTTTGCCAGATCTGCTCCTATAAGGGAATGAGAGCCTTCAATCTCGTGGTCCACAGCCTTCCCTATATCGTGGAGCAGCCCTGCCCTCTTTGCAAGCTTTACGTTTAGTCTTAACTCAGAGGCAATAATGCCACATATAAATGCAACCTCAAGGGAGTGTTGATACACATTCTGGGCATAACTGCTTCTGAATTTTAATCTGCCTATGAGCTTTACTATCTCAGGATGGACATTATGTATGCCCAGATCGAATACTGCCTGTTCCCCTGCCTCCTTTATCTTGGCATCCATCTCCTCTGCCACCTTGGATACGATCTCCTCTATCCTTGCAGGGTGTATCCTTCCATCACTTATGAGCCTCTCTATGGCAATCCTTGCTACCTCACGTCTTATGGGGTTGAAGCATGAAAGTATTACAGCCTCTGGTGTGTCATCTATGATAATATCCACGCCTGTTGCAGCCTCAAGCGCCCTTATGTTTCTTCCTTCTCTTCCTATTATCCTACCCTTCATCTCCTCATTAGGGAGGGTTACAACAGAAACTGTGTTCTCTCCCACATATTCCCCTGCATATCTCTGTATAGATGTTGCTATAATCTCCTTTGCCTTCTTATCTGCCTTTTCCCTGGCCTCTTCTTCTATCTTTTTACATATCTTTATAGCCTCATATCGCGCTTCATCCTCCATTATCTGCATTAAAACCTTTTTTGCCTCTTCACAAGTGAGTCCTGATATCTTCTCCAGATTCTCTCTTTCCTTCACCAAAAGGCTTTCATATTCTTTGATCTTGTTTTCAAGGATTGATTGTCTGCTTACAATCTCTCTTTCCTTTTTAGATAATTCCTCTTCTTTCTTATCCAATAAATCTATCTTGCGATCAATACTGGATTCCTTCTGAGCAAGCCTCTTTTCTGCGTTCTGCAGTTCATAACGCCTTGCCTTTATCTCTTGTTCGAGCTCGTTTTTTGCCTGGATAGCTATATCTTTTGCCTGGATCGATGCCTCTCTGATGGCAACATCAGCCTCTTTTTTTGCATCCTCCAGAATCTTTTTGCCTATCTTTTCATATTCGCCTATCTTCTTTTTCTGAATAATCCTTGCAAAAACAAGACCCAAAAAAAAGGCAACTATAAAAATTATAATGTATAAAATTATGTTCAAAGTGCCCCCTTGTATATAAAAGGGGTTTGAATAGAGAGGAAAAATCAATCTTTATATATAAATAAGGCGGTTGTTACCTCCAACAATCTATAACTATTTATATGAAACCTCTATTTCCTCTACTACTACCCCTTAAAAATAAAAACCCCGCGTATGCCGTGTAAACAGTATTTCTTGAACCTCTAGTTAAAGTGGGTGTCTATTTGCTGGTTCAGGCTTCTCGCTTATTGAGCGAGCATGCACACTCCAGCAGTGGAAGACTCCCAAAAAAGAGGTGTTGGCTCTAAGATTACCATTTATCACGAACATCGCAGGGAACTTCAATTTCTTCTACCTTTCTTAAAAGTTTTAAGGCTTTTCCTTCAAACCTTTCTGCCTGTTCCCTAAATTCAAGATACTCATCTGTCAGTTCCATCATAGCCATAATCACTGCATTCAGGGTATTGACGATACCATAATCTCTTATTACATGATGAACTTTTTCATCAACAAACTTTGCTAATCTCTTTATTTTATCCTCGTCCTGGCCAATAAAAACAAATGGTTGATTAAGTATGCTTACTTCAACCCTTTTTTCCATTTATATCCTTAAAAATCAACTGACTCGACCTTCTCGAGGATACCCATAACCTTTTCAAGCACAAGCTTTCTCTCTGTTACAGTTTCATCAAGTTTCTGTCTCAGTTCCCTGTTTTCATTCTCCAGTGTCTTAAGCCTTACTGAAAGCTGCTCTTTTTCTTCCTTATAGGTTTTGTAATTTGTAATGAGCATCTCAATCTTTTTTTCAAGTTCATCTATTTTATTGTCACTAAATAGTTCCATAGTTTATTAATTAATCCATTTTTTGTTGAAAAGTCAAGAATAAAAGGTATGCCTTTATAAACTCGTCTATTGAGCCATCAAGCACTGCTTCTGTATTGTGTTCCTCTATTTTTGTCCTGTGGTCTTTGATAAGTTTGTATGGATGAAGGACATAAGAACGGATCTGACTGCCCCAGGCAATATCCTTTTTTTCTTTATTTATATTGCTCATCTTTTCATCCTGCTTCTTTTTCTCCAACTCATACAATCTTGCTTTTAGAATTGACATGGCTATAGCCCTGTTTTTATGCTGGGACCTTTCATTTTGACACTGCACTACTATCCCGGTTGGGATATGGGTAATCCTTATTGCTGATTCTGTTCTGTTAACATGTTGACCACCTGGTCCACTTGACCTAAAGGTATCAATCCTTAAATCTTCATCCCTTATATCTATCTTGATATCATCAGGCACCTCAGGATAGGCATACACAGATGCAAAGGATGTATGTCTCCTATTATTGGCATCAAACGGTGATATCCTGACAAGTCTATGTATGCCTGTTTCGCACTTTAGATACCCATAGGCATATTTTCCTTTTATAATAAATGTAGCATTTTTGATACCTGCCTCTTCTCCAGGAAGGATATCCACTATTTGGGCTTCGAAACCTTTTTTCTCAGCCCATTTTAGATACATCCTTAGAAGCATCTCTGCCCAGTCCTGAGCCTCTGTGCCCCCTGCCCCAGCATTTATGTATACTATGGCATTTTCGCCATCGTTCTCATTGGATAGCATCCTCTCTATCTCATAGCTTTCTATGAGATTTTCAAGGTTCTCAACCCTCTTGACAAGTTCCTTTATATCATCAGGGTCATCAGTGGTGTTTACAATCTCCCATAATATCTCAATTTCTTCGAGTTCTTTCTCCTTACTCTTCCACTTCTCTATCTCTTCAATAAGGGATGACCTTTCTCTTAACAAGGATTGTGCCTTTGCCTGATCCTCCCACAATGTCTCCTTTGCTATCTCTTTATCCAGTGCCTCTATTTTCTTCTGAATAGATGGGAGGTCAAAGATAACCTCTTAGTGAAGCTATTCTCTCTGTGAGGCTGTCTATCTTCTGCCTTATTTCTTCCTGCATAAATTCACCTTTTTCTTAAAAAATTAATCTAAGCCTTTCTCTCCTATTCTTTTTGCCACTTCTTCACCGAATCGCAAACACCCAACAGGGGTTATACCTTCCATACCTCTTGCCAGGTCATAGGTCACTATCCTGGATTTTATGGTCTCTTCTATGGCATCCTCAATTAAAACCGCTGCATAGTCAAAACCTAAGTATCTGAACATTATGGCACCTGAGAGCAAGAACGATGTGGGGTTTACCATATCTCTACCGGCATATTTCGGTGCACTGCCATGGGTAGGCTCAAATATGGCAACTTCATCACCGATATTTGCCCCTGGAGCTACCCCAAGTCCTCCAATGAGACCTGCACAGGCATCGGAGAGATAATCACCGTTTAAATTGGGGCAGAGCAAGATGTCATAAGCCTGAGGTTTAAGAATTATCTGCATAAACATATTATCGGCAATCCTGTCATTTATCAGTATCCTGTCTTTGCTGTTACCTTGTCTTTGACCGTCACTTTCAAAGACTAAATGATCTTCATATGCCCTTGCAATCTCATATGCCCATTCTCTGAATGCACCTTCTGTATATTTCATTATGTTTCCCTTGTGGACAACGGTAATGGCCTTTCTTTTATTCTTTATGGCATAGTCAATAACCCATCTTGTAAACCTCTGCGTCCCTTTTCTGCTTATAGGCTTTATGCCTACGCCTGTATCGTAAGACAGGGCAACCCCTGTTTTATCACGAACAAAATCTATGAGTTCCCTTGCCTCTTTTGTGCCTTCTCTCCATTCTATACCTTTATAGAGGTCTTCTGTGTTTTCCCTGAAGATTATTAAATCAATGTTTTGAGGCGATAAAAGGGGACTGGGAAGCCCTTCAAAATATCTAATAGGTCTCATACACACATAGAGGTCAAAGACCTGCCTTAGATATACATTAACGCTTCTGAATCCTCCTCCTACAGGTGTTGTAAGCGGTCCTTTGATGGCAACTTTATGTGTCTTTACCTTATCGAGCGTCTCCTCTGGTAATAGTTGACCTGTTTTATCAAGTGCCTTCTGTCCTGCAAGGAGGTTTATCCACCTTACCTTTCTATGGCCATTGTAAGCCTTTAAAACCGCCTCTTCAAGGACGCCTTTGGAGGCAACCCATATGTCCTCTCCTGAGCCATCTCCTTCAATATAAGGTATGTGAATGTATTCCATTAGAGTTTCAGACCCCCATGTTTTATTATATAATTATTCAGCCCTTGTTCCTTAAGTATTCCCATCATGATCTTTGGAAGAGGAGAAAACCTCTTTCCCTTTCCTTTGGTTATATTATGGAGTAACCCTTCATCGATCCTTATCTCCAAGATATCACCTTCTTCTATATCATCTACATTACAGATTATAGCAGCAAGTCCGACATTAATGGCATTTCTGTAAAATATTCTGGCAAATGAGTTTGCCACCACAGCATCTATACCTGCCATCTTTATAATAAGCGGTGCATGTTCCCTGCTTGAACCAAGCCCAAAATTATTACCGCCTACAATTATATCACCCTTTGAAATCTTGCTATAGAATCCAGGGGCAATATCATCGAATACATGCTTTTTTAACTCATCCAGGTTTGACCTGAGGTGATAAAACCTACCCGGTATTATATGGTCTGTCGAGATATTATCTCCAAACCTCCATGCCCTACCCTTTACTATCATTATAGAACCTCCCTGGGGTCTGTTAGTTTGCCTGTTAAAGCACTCGCAGCTGCTGTAGCAGGTGAGGCAAGTATTATCTGGGAGTTAGGATTTCCCATCCTTCCCAGAAAATTTCTGTTTGAGGTGGAAACACACACCTCTTTATCCCCTAAAACACCCTGGTGAAGTCCTATGCAAGGACCGCACCCTGGTGCAAGTATGGTAGCTCCTGACTCAAAAAGTATAGTCAAAATACCATCTTTCAGTGCCTTTTGATAGACACCCCTCGATGCAGGGGAGACTAAAAGCCTTACCTTGGGATGTTTTGTTTTTCCACGGAGGATCCTGGCTGCCACAGCCAAGTCTTGCAGACGGCCGTTCGTGCATGAACCTATAAATACCTGATGGATTGTCTTGTCCTTTGTTTCCAATGCATCCAGGGTCATTACATGATCTACCTCATGAGGCATACTTACATGGGGGACAAGGCTCGCCAAGTCTATCTCAAAACTCTTTTCATAAAAGGCACCTTCATCAGGTTCTAATGGGATAAATGACTCTCCCCTACCCTGCAATTCCATATAAGAACCGGTTATCTCATCAGAAGGAAAGAGCCCACATTTTGCCCCTGCCTCTACTGCCATATTGGCAATGGTCATCCTATCTTCCATGCCCAGGCTCTTCACGTCTCCGGTAAACTCCATGGATTTATATGTGGCACCATCGGCACCGAGCATACCAATTATCTTTAGGATCAGGTCTTTTGAACAAACACCGTCTGCAAATCTACCGCTGAGTTTAAATCTGAATGATTCAGGCACCCTCATCCATGTCATGCCAAGACCCATGGCCACTGCTATGTCCGTTGAGCCCATCCCTGTGGAAAAGGCTCCTATGGCACCACCTGTGCACGTATGAGAATCGGCACCAACAAGGACTTCACAAGGGCAAAGAATCTTTTCTGTCATGATCTGATGACATATACCTTCACCTACATCAAAGATATTTGCCCCATATGTCCTGGCAAACTCTTTTATCATTATGTGGTCATTAGACAATTCTCTCCTCGGGCTGGGCGATGCATGGTCTATAAAGAAATTTATACGACCACCATCAAATAATGCTTTAAAACCCATCTCCTTAAACCGCCTGATAGCGAGAGGTGCAGTTCCATCCTGAAGGAGTATCCTGTCAACATTTACTATGACATAATCACCCTGTTTCACATCACTTTTTGTGTTTAAACTGAGAATCTTTTCTGCCAATGTCTTTGCCACTATATCAATCCTCCTCTGCCTTGGTGAGATCTTCAAACCTTATATCCAGACCTAATACACCTACTATCTCACCGTATTCATCCCTTATGGGACCAGATACTGTAACGCATAGGGCACCTGTGATCCTTGATGTATAAAGGTCTGTTACATGGACTTTACCTGTCTTCATAGGGTTTATAAACCAATCTCTGTCAGAAAAGTCATCATGGAGGCCTATTTTATAGTATTTTGCCCTATCTACTGCCTGGGTGATGTTCTTGGTTATCTTTATACCCTCGCTGTTTACTGTATAGGCAAACTGTATAAAAGGATACTCTTCTACAATAGCCTTCAATGTCTCTTCCTGTTGTTCTGGAGACATACTCTTTATCTTTGGATCCTCTATATATTTTTCAATAAGATGGGCAGCCATATCATATGCCCGTTTCTTAATGAGTTCAAATTCAGATACAAATATTTCAGGGATATACCTACGACATATATGTTCCATCTCTTCTTCTGATATGCATGTAACCCTTCCTTCATCGTATTGTTTGATTATCCACTTATTTATCTTTGCTATACCTGGATGGGTCTTTTGTATCCTTTCATTACCTGTTAAGGCAAAATAAGAGTTTATCCAGTGGGTAATACCTGCGAGACCAGATTTATCTGTTATATTCACCACTAAGGGTCTATTCAGTATCTTGTTTGTATCAAAGGGTATATATATCTCCTCGTTTTTTGACAGACCATCAATGTGTATGCCGGCTGATGTGGCATTAAAGTCAGCCCCTATAAAGGGCTGCTGCTTAGGTATATGGTGTCCTATCTCCTTTTCAAAGTAGTTTCTTATCTTGGTTATTACATGAGGCTGGGTTCCTTTGTCATCACCTGTTAAGGATATGTATTCCATTATAAGACTCTCTATAGGTGCATTACCGGTTCTCTCCCCTATACCAAGGAGTGTGCCGTTTACATATGCACATCCATAGAGCCATGCGCTCACGCTATTTATAATAACCTTATTGAAATCATTATGACCATGCCACTCCAGGTATTCTGAAGGAACACCTGCATCATCCACCATAGCCCTTATTATCTTTCCTATAGACCTGGGCAAGGCAGCACCGGGATATGTAATACCAAGCCCAAGGGTATCACAGAGTCTTATCTTTACAGGCATCTTTGCCTGCCGGGATAGTTCCATAAGCGCCTGGGCAAAGGGCACTGAAAAACCATATATATCAGACCTTGTTATGTCCTCGAAATGACACCTCGGGATAATACCATGTTCCAGTGCCTTTTCCACGATTTTAATATAATCCTTGAAGACCTGGGAACGTGTTTTTTTAAGTTTCAAAAATATGTGATAGTCTGATGCACTTGTTAGTATACCGGTCTCTTTTAATCTGAATTCCTTCACAAGCTCCAGGTCCTCTTTATTAGCCCTTATCCACCCTGTTATTTCAGGGAACCTGTAACCTTTTTCAAGGCATCTTGTGAGCGCCTCTTTATCTTTATCCGTGTATAGGAAAAATTCACACTGCCTTATCACACCATTAGGCCCACCCAATTGATGTATGAGGTCGAAAAGGTCTTCTATCTGTTTGATTGTAAAAGGAGGTCTTGACTGCTGACCATCCCTGAAGGTGGTGTCGGTAATATATATCTCTTCTGGTGGGTCTATAAGCTCTATCTTATTATCGAATTTTACCTTGCAGACCTCTGTAAAAGGAAAGATATCTTTATATAACTGAGGTTCTTCCACATCTACGAGTGGATATTTTTTAAATTTTTGATCATTTTTGAATATAAAACCCTTTTTCTTTTTCATAGACACCTACCTTTTAAAAATTGATATTATTGAGAGAGAAAGCAACTCAAAGAAAAGCCGATAATACTTCCATCTTGGGGCTATTTTTCATAAACAACCTTTATCTTCAACTCGTTCAACTGCCTTGGGCTTACCCTTGAAGGCGCATCTGTGAGAAGACATACACCTTTCTGCGTTTTTGGAAACGGGATAACATCCCTTATGCTGTCCTGCCCCATGAGCATCATGAGAATCCTGTCAAAACCAAAGGCAATTCCCCCATGGGGAGGTGCGCCCATCTCTAATGCCTCAAGAAGAAAGCCGAATTTTTCCTCTGCCTCAGCCTCGTCAATGTTTAAGAGCTTAAACATCTCAATCTGTTCTTCTTTCCTGTATATCCTTATACTCCCTCCACCTATCTCGACCCCGTTTAAAACAAGGTCATATGCCTTGGATTTTAATGATTCGTAATCACCGTTAAACTGCTTTATATCGTTCTTAGATGCTGTAAAGGGGTGGTGACATGCCACATATCTCTTCTGCTCTTCACTGTATTCAAAGAGGGGGAAATCTGTAACCCACAAAAACTTAAATAGATTTTTATCTATGAGGTCATATTTTTCTCCTAAATACAATCTGAACCTGCCCATAAGCTCACATATCTTCTTTTTATTACCTGTCATCATAAAGATGACATCGCCATCTTTTACATGAAGTCTTTCAACAATAGAGGATCTTTCCTCATCCTTGAAATACTTTACCACTGGAGACTGAAGTGTATCTGCATCCTTTCTTATCCAGATAAGCCCTTCTGCCCCCATCTGTTTTGCCACTTCCACAGATGTATCTAAGTCTTTCCTGGATAGACCTTTCCCCTTTAAAACCATTGATTTTACAACACCTTTGTTTTCTATAGCCTTTTTAATTACCCCAAAGTCCGTGTCTTTAAAGATATCTGTAATATCCATGATGGGCAGTTCAAACCTTAAATCCGGTTTATCTGTCCCATATCTCTCCATGGCTTCATCATAGGTCATCCGCATAAAAGGTTCATCCCATATCTGACCTTTAACAACCCTGTATATCTCCTTTATGAGTCCTTCGCTTATATTTATCACATCCTCTACATCTACAAAGCTCATCTCCATATCTATCTGAGTGAACTCAGGCTGTCTATCTGCCCTTAGATCCTCATCCCTGAAACATCTAACTATCTGGAAATACCTGTCAAAACCGGCTATCATAAGTATCTGTTTAAACAACTGGGGAGATTGGGGGAGGGCATAAAATGTCCCTAAGTTAAGACGGCTCGGCACAATAAAATCCCTTGCACCTTCGGGAGTGCTCTTGGTAAGCATAGGTGTTTCAAATTCAAAAAAACCCCCTAAGGCAAGATAATCCCTTACTGCTTTATATACCTTGCTCCTTGTGACAAATATATCCTGCACCCCAGGTCTTCTCATATCAAGGTATCTATATTTCAATTTTATTGATTCATTAGGCTCCTCTTCATCAAGTGGGAATGGAAGGGGCTTCGATGTATTGAGTATATTGAGATTATAAACATAAACCTCCACCATGCCAGTGGGTATACTGGGATTTTCTGTCCCTTCTGGTCTTTTTTCCACATGACCTTTTATCTGAATTACGTATTCCTGTTTTATATCACCTGCCATTTCATGGGCTTCTTTTGATATTTCCGGGGAGAATACAACCTGCACAATCCCTGTCACATCACGCAAATCAACAAATATGAGCCCACCATGGTCTCTTCTCCTATAAACCCAGCCTACAAGGAGTATCTCCCTGCCCACATCATCCACATTAACAGCACCGCAATATTTGTCCCTCAATGTCTACCTCCATTAAAAAGTCACTAATTATATATGCTTACAGGATGTTAAGTCAAGAAATAACAAGGCATTAAAACCAATCCATATTTTAAAGCTTTCCAAAAAACAGCAAAGATCTGAAAAAATTATCCATATAGGCCTTATTGATGTGTCCCAGGGTAAAGACATTATTAAAGGTCTCTGTGGTATTGACTTGATGGGTATGCTGTCTTAATTTTTTATACAAAAATCTAAAAACATTTTAGCAGATTAAGGAGAGAAATCCATGGAGACTTTTGAATTCAAAACCGAGGTAAAACAATTACTCGACCTTATGATACACTCTTTATATTCCCATAAGGAGGTTTTTTTGAGAGAACTTATCTCAAATGCCTCTGATGCCATAGACAGGGCAAGGTATGAATCCCTTACAAATAGTTCAGTGCTTGAAGATGATGGGATATGGAAGATAAAGATCACAGCAGACAAGGAAAAAGGGACACTTACTGTAAGTGATAACGGCATAGGAATGACAAGGGAGGAAATTATTGAGGCCCTGGGCACAATAGCCCATTCAGGGACTAAAGATTTTCTCATGGCACTTCAGAGCAAAGAGGTAAAGGACAATCCAGAGCTTATAGGACAGTTCGGCGTTGGTTTTTATTCATCTTTTATGGTGGCAGACAGGATAACTGTGCTTTCAAGAAAGGCTGGGGAAAAAGATAAAAAGGGTGTGAAGTGGGAATCTACCGGCGATGGAACATTCAGTATTGAAGATATATATAAACCAGGTAAAGGAACGGATGTCATCCTCCATCTAAAAGAAGATGAAAAAAAATATCTCGATGAATGGGAGATAAGGGTAATTGTTAAAAAATATTCAGATTTTATCGAGCACCCTATTGTAATGGAGGTTGAAAAGGAAAAAGAGAGCGATTTGGAGAAGGGTAAAAGATTCAAGGTAAAAGAGGAAGAAACATTAAACTCAAGAAAGGCAATATGGCTCAAGGATAAGTCTGAAGTTACACCAGATGAATATAATGAATTTTACAAGCATATATCTCATGATTTCAAGACCCCTGCCAAGGTAATACACTATAGGGCAGAAGGGACTTCTGAATTCACTGCCCTATTATATATACCATCAAAGGCTCCATTTAATATACTCTTTAAAGACTTTCAGATAGGACCTATGCTGTATGTGAAACGTGTCCAGATAATGGAGCATTGCGAGGAACTTATACCCCCTTATCTACGTTTCATAAGGGGTGTTGTGGACTCGTCTGACTTACCCCTTAATGTATCGAGAGAGATACTTCAAAACAACAGACAGGTAGATATTATAAAAAACAACATAACAAAAAAGGTGCTCGATACACTGGAAGATATGAAAAAGGACGAGTATGATAATTATCTGAAGTTTTACAGAGAGTTTGGAAGGGTTTTAAAAGAAGGGCTCCACTATGACTTCACAAGGAGAGAACAGATCGCAGACCTATTACTCTTTAACTCAACAAAATCAGAAGATGGAAAACTAAGGACCTTAGGCGATTATTTAATCTCCATGAAGGATGACCAGAAGGATATATACTATATTGCTGCCCCTTCTCTTGAAGAGGCGCTTATGTCTCCTTATCTCGAGGCATTCAGGGAAAAAGACTATGAGGTTCTCGTATTCAACGATGAGATAGATGAATTTGTTTTAAGCGGCTTGGAATATAAAGGAAAGAGATTGAAATCAGTCACAAGAGGGGATATTGAGATTGACGAGTCAAAGAAAGAAAAAAAGGAAAAGGCAAGACAAGAATATAGTAGACTCATTGAGATGATAAAAGACCAATTGAAGGATCATGTGAAAGACGTGAGGTTCTCAGGCAGGCTAAAAGATTCTGCATGCTGTCTTGTAGCAGATGAGGGTGATATGGACACCCAGATGGAAAAGCTTTTGAAGGCCATGGGACAGGATGTTCCTGAACACAAGAGGATACTTGAACTCAACCCTGAGCATCCTCTATTTGCAAATATGCACGCCATGTTTGAAAAAGACAAAGAAAATCCCATGCTTAAGGATTTTATTGATCTCATCTATGATCAGGCGCTCATATTAGAGGGCTCAAGACCAAAAGACCCTGCAAGGTTTTCCCAGATAGTAGCAAGGATTATGGCTGAAAAAATTAAAGACCTTTGAAAAAAATTTTATTACACTGGGGCAAATCCTTCTTGCCCTTCGGATAATTTATTTAGATTTTGTGGAAAATTGAAAATATTCTAATATTGATTTATGCTTTATGATAGTAGATACTCCTGCCTTATCCTCTGGAGACTCCTATATATATTCTTTTTTACATTTCTGTTGTGTTTTTTTAGCTCTGTTATGATGTCCTTAACAAGCCTTCTCTTAGATGTGTGACTATGGGGGCACTTGCTGGCAACAACAGGTAACTCAAGAAGCTCAGATAGCCTTGAAAGCTCCTTCTCTTCCACATAGGCAAAAGGTCTTATTATATAAAGTTCGCCGTTAAACATCTCCTGATAAGGCTGCATTGTCCCTATCTCACCCTGAAAAAAAAGGTTCAAAAGCATAGTCTCTATTATATCGTCCATGTGATGGGCAAGGGCAAGTTTTTTAAAACCCTTGTTATGGGCTGTCTTAAACAGTGCCTTTCTCCTGTTCCAACTACACCAAAAACAATCAAAATCTCTATTATCCTTCTGCCATTCCTCGGGTGCTTCTACAATCAAATAAGGAACAGATTCATTTTCAAAATGCCTTATCAAACTCTCTTTGTCTACCCATTCAAAGCCCATATCAACAAAACATGCTGTTAATTCATAGTTTATTGGGACAAACTTTAACCTCTCCTTCATTATCCTAAGAAGTGTAAGGCTGTCCTTGCCGCCTGAGACACCAATAAGAACCTTATCGCCGTCTTTAAGCATCCTGTAATCCCAGATGGCCTTGCCAACCTTCTTTGTTGTAAAGTAAAGCTGTCCCTTTAGATTCAAATCAAAGATTCTGCGAGTTCTTTTGTCTTTTCGATAAATTCTTTCTTAATAGGAGTTCCTTCGGGAGTGCATGCCAATGCCTCGATCCTTCCAGCATAGACAAGTTTCTGGAGATCAAAAATCATCTTAAACATGGATATGGATGGCTCGCAAACATTAACATCTTCACTGCCACATGTGAGTAATGTAACTGCCTTTTTTCCTGCTATACGGGAATTGAATTTCTCATCCATAAAGGCTATTGTTCTGTCTATGGCAACCTTTAGCTGGGCTGATACATTAAACCAGTAAATAGGACTGGCATATACAATCAAATCCGATTCAGCCATATATTTTATTATATCTTTCATGTCATCATTAATTTTGCATACACCTGCCGGAAGACATACATAACAACCCTGACATGGTCTTATATTCATATCATTTAGATAAAGCATCCTTACATTGATATCCTTCTTTTTTAAAATATCTGAAAATGCATTAACAAGCTGTATGGTATTTCCATCTTTCCTTGGGCTACCAAATAGAACAACTGCCTTCATTTAATCCTCCTGATCTTTATTAAAACAAAAGACTTTATCAGAAACGTTCAGGTTTATTTGTATCACTTTTAATAATGTTTTGCAATGGCTGTTTTTGTGGAAATAATGAATATAAATTAAGACCTTTGAAAAAGGTCTCTGCTCTGAGATACATCTGTGAGACCCTTTTGATAGATTCTTAAGATTTTGAGAGATATGAAAAAATATTTTAATATTTTTTGAGACCTTTGCCATATTTTCCTAAGCCCTCTATTTTATGAATGCCAAAAAATTTATGCTGATTCAAAAAAGGGATTATTGACAGGAAAGAAAAAACATAATAGAATCAGTTCATGCGAGAGTGGCGGAATTGGCAGACGCACTGGACTTAGGATCCAGCGGGTAAAACCGTAGGGGTTCAACTCCCCTCTCTCGCAAATCTGTAAAAAAAGGCAGGTCATATAAACCTGCCTTTTTTTCGTTTTTATACCTCTTATTTTTTTAATGGTGATGGGCTGTAGGGGTGGTGCCACCGCTTGAGCCTGTTGCTGCAGCTACACCTGATGCTATTGCCGCTGCTCCTACAACGCCTGCTGCAATAGTGCCTGCACCAACACCTGCTGCTACACCTGTGCCTGCTGCAGCTCCTGCACCAGCGCCTGCACCTGTTCCTGCACCAGCGCTTGCGCCTGCCTCACCGGCACCTGCGCCAGCACCGGCACCTGCTGCACCGGGCTGAATACCCGTAAGACCCCACTGGTTTAAAATACCCTGAAGGGCAGCTGCTGAAAATGGTGCAGGGACTGTAGGTATTGCGCCTGCAAGAACAGTAGTAAAATTACCGGCACTTACCGTTACGACCTGTGCAGGAAAGGCAGGATTAAAAACCGATACAGATTGGGATAAGGCGTAAATAGTTGTCCCTGGATTCTCTGTGACCACAGTAAGCCATTCTGTTCCTCTTGCCCCTGCCACTGCTGTAGGTGTATGGACCTCAAATTTAGATTGAGGATCAAGGAATTTCTCTACCTTGGTGTGTAATGCCCCTGTTTTGATAGATACAATGCCTTGCCTCTTGTTTTTCTCAAGGAGGAACTCTGTTATCTCAATCTTTGAGTTCTGTCCTATATTNAAAAGGCTGTCATCGNTTAGNGTNAGTTTTGTCCGTGATTGNTTTCCTGTTANTACAAGGTCTTTNGTTAAAACNGGGTCATTCNTAGCAGGTTTCAACTTNGCGCTTGGCCCTTTCCANTGATACATNGCCCCTTATTATCTTCAAATTTACCTATTGTCCCTGCATAAATATATGTAGGAAATGCTATCTGGATAGCCAAAAATAAAACAAAAAAACACCTAAAAATCTTTTTGGGTTTCATATAAACCCTCCTTTTGTTTGATTTATATTTAAAGACTAAAAAAATTAATTAATTTTGTCAAATTATTTGCAATAATAAAATTTATAAGTGGATTGAAGGATTAAGATTTTCTAAAAAATTCTCCAAACAAATCTTATCAGAATGCAATTTTTATTTGTCTTTAGGGGCAATTTTGAATAAAATTTAAGACTATGCCAGCTAATCTACCACCTGATTATTTTGAAGAAGAAAAAAAATTAAGACAGGCAAAGACTATTGACGAAAAGATCGGCATTATAGAGAATATGCTCGCCATTATACCCCATCATAAAGGGACGGACAAGCTCATAGGTTCTTTAAGGGCAAGGGTTTCAAAATTGAAAGAAGAAAGGGAGAAGAGACCCCAGGTTCAAAAAAAATCTGACTCTTTATACAATATAAAGAAAGATGGGGCAGGACAGGTGCTTTTTATTGGTTTTCCTAATTCTGGAAAATCATCTGTTGTTTCTGCCCTTTCTGGTGAACCATTAGAAACTGCTGAATATCCCTATACAACAAGGGCACTGCAACAAAGGATGATGCGCTATGAGGATATACAGATTCAACTCATAGATACACCTGCAATAGGAGATGAATCTACAGGTATATGGTTTGGCAATATGGTGAGAAAAGCAGATGTCATTGCTGTTACAATGGCTCTATCAGATGCCCTGGATATAGAGTTTGAGCTTATTATGGAGGAACTAAGACCTCATTTACCTCACCTCCAGAAGACAGCCCAAAGGCTCGTTGTTGTCATAAACAAGCTTGACCTCGTAAAATACAAAAAATACCTTGAAGAATTTGAAAAACAGTTGGATAAAAATCATAAAATTATCCCTGTCTCGGCAAAAAATGATGTGAACATACACCTTTTGAAGGATCAAATCTTTGAAAACCTTGAAATTATTAGGGTTTATTCAAAGATACCAGGTAAAAAACCTGATCTTGATGCGCCTTTCGTTGTTAAAAAAGGGAGCAATCTCCTTGATTGCGCCGGTAAAATACACAAGGATTTCAAAGAAAAATTGAGATATGCAAGGCTGTGGAGAAAAGACAAACTCGATGGCATGATGGTAAGCAGGGATTTTATCCTTGAAGATGGAGATATTATAGAGTTCCATCTTTAATAGGATTTACAAGAGCTTAAGGCCTGCTGTCCTGTGCATATCCAAAATCTTTATAGGTCTTAATTATGAACAAGGCAATTATATTGATTATAAAAAATGATAAATCAGGCCCTTTAAAGGGATTTCATCCCTGGGTTTTTTCCCGTGCTATAAAAGAAATACCTGAGGGACTAAGCCCCGGGCAACCAGTGAAGCTCTACGATGAAAATAACAGGTTTCTTGCCCATGGATACTTTAATTCCTATTCCCAGATTGCAGTCCGCATATGGGGGTATGATGAGCAGGAAAATATTGATGAAGCATTCTTCAAAAAAAGGATAGAGATGGCATACAGGTTAAGAAAGAGATATATAGAGGGAAATAAAACTAATGCGTTTCGATTATTAAACGGTGAGAATGACCTTATGCCAGGTCTCATAGTAGATAATTACGATAAATATATAGTAGTCCAGTTCCACACACGTGGGATTGAGGCATGGAAGGATATGATTATATCTTCAATCAGAGAAGTGATGGAGCCCATTGGTATATACGAGAGGTCTGATATGACCATAAGGGAAACAGAAGGAATCTCTAAGAGAAGCGGCCTTCTCTGGGGAAACATACCTGATAAAATAGAGATTAAAGAAAACGGTTTTAGGTTCCTTGTAGATGTAAAACACGGACAAAAGACAGGTTTTTTTCTTGACCAGAGGGATAAAAGAAATGCCTTTATGAAATATGTAAAGGATGCCGTGGTTCTTAATTGCTTTTCCTATACAGGGGGTTTTTCCGTTTATGCATTGGCTGGAGGTGCAAACTTCATAGAGAATGTGGATACCTCTCATGAAGCCCTTGAAATGGCAAAGGAGAATATAAGATTGAACGGATTCAATATAGACAAATGTAGATTTATAAAGATGGATGTCAAAGAATTTCTAAAAGACAGTAGATTAAAATACGATTCAATAGTCCTTGACCCTCCCGCCTTTATAAAAGATAGAACAAAGATGAAGGAAGGAAAGATAGGTTATAGAAAAATAAATGAATCTGCCATGGAACACATCAATGAACATGGCGTCCTTCTCACGTGTTCATGCTCTGCCCATCTCGGAATGGATGATTTCAGATATTTGCTATCCCAGGCAGCAGGAGGAGCAAAGAAAAACTTCAAGATAATTGAAACATTTACTCACGGTATAGACCATCCTCAACTTCTACCTTTTACTGAAGGTAGTTACCTAAAATGCTTTATCTTATGTTTTTGACAAAACAACCATAATAATGTATTTTTTTACATGTCTGAACCAATAAAGATAATAGACAAAATATATCAGATAGGTGGTCCTAACCTCACCGACATCAGGGATGGTGCTATTTATCTCATTGATCTGGGAGAACTTATTCTTATTGATGCTGGATCAGGGTTTGGCTTCAAGAAAACCATAAAAAATATAGAACATCTCGGTTACAGGCCATCAGACATTTCAGCAATTATACTTACCCACTGCCATGTAGACCATATAGGAGGTGCACACCTTTTTAAGGAAAACTTGGGAACAACCTTGATTATGCACGAATTAGATGCAGAGATTGCGCAGAGGGCAGATATAAGGCTAACAGCAGCATTCTGCTTTGAAGTGGACTTTAAGCCATTGTTTGTAGATTTAAAGCTCAAAGGCGAAGAAGTAAGGTTGAATTTTGGTAGTCAGGAGATAGTATGTATCCATACCCCTGGCCATACCCCTGGCTCTATATGTGTTTACCTTGACATAGACGGAAAAAGGGTGCTTTTTGCCCAGGATATGGGTGCTCCACTTTTGAAGGAATTTGACTGCAACCCGAATGCATGGGTCAGGTCTATAGATAAATTATTCTATATAAATCCTGACATCTTATGCGATGGTCATTCAGGTGCATATAAATCAAAACAGCTTGTTCGCCAATATCTCCAGTTCTGTATAGACAAACAGCTTGAATTAGGTTACCTCTGACACTATCCATCTCAATTTTATTGTGTAATTCCATGGACCTAAAAAATTCAAAAATTATCCACAGAGGTCTCACAGATGTGCACCATTCTAAAAACCTTTTAAAAAAGATCTATTGGAATGTTTTTTTAAAAGCCTTTATTTTACCCTTTTATTTGTCTTTATTTTTCTATAAAATTATGAAGGAATGAAAATGAAAAAAACATATGAAAGCCTATTTTCCATGGTCATCTTTTGCTTGTTTGCTTTAATTGTAGTCTTTTTAGTATATCCTGACAATTCTGCTGCCCGTGAACCATGGGGTATTTATGTAGAGAGGGTAGAGGATTCAGAGGGTCTTGAGAGGTGCAGGGTATGTGGCAGGATTATTGGTATAGGTAGTATGCATATGGACGCAGAGGTGATCATAGAGAATCATCTCAAAGATAAACTCAGCGATATGGATATAGAATATATAGATCACAAAGGCACAGGAAAATATATTCATGTCCTTATTTATAAATTTATAGAGCGTAAGGGCGGAAATCTTGCTGTAGAAAAACCAGCAAGCATTGGCTTTCACATACACCTTATTGATAAAAATAATACCCTGAGGCGTGTATATGTCTTTGAGGAGACCCAGCAGGCATTAAGCCAGAATGTCCTCAATATAAGAAAATTTTTAAGGAGAAGGGCGAAATGGCTTACAGCCAGTGAACTTGCCGAAGAGGGTATTTATGCAGGTTTGGAGACACTTAAAGGAGACATGAAATGAAGGCGCTCTTTGCCATGGATCTAATAGGCGGTAATGCTGTCAGGCTGAAAAAAGGAGATTTTTCCCAGATGACTATTTACAGCCATAACCCTGTAGAAAAGATAAAAGAAATGATAAACAAGGGTGCTAAGGATTTCCACATAGTAGACCTTGATGGGGCAAGGGAGGGTGTCCCGGTCCATCTTGAACTTATTAAAAAGATAAGACAGGAGATAAAGGGTTATATGGAGGTAGGTGGAGGCATCCGCTCAGAAGACACAATAAAACAATACAGCGAACTGGGGATGGATGGCATCATCATCGGGACAAAGGCCTTGGAGGACAATAACTTTTTTAAAAAATTATCAAGATACAAAAATATAGTTTTAGGATTGGATGTCTATGAAGGAAAGGTTATGATCAAAGGCTGGAAAGAATCCATAAACAGGTCAATAGAAGATATAATAAAAGAGTCAGAGGAGGTAGGTATAAAGGCATTGCTCTGCACAAGCATTGCAAGGGATGGTATGCTCACCGGTCCTGACTTTGACTCTCTGAAAAAAATCCTGAAAATTACCAAAATACCTGTGATTGCCAGCGGCGGTGTTTCAAGTATAGAAGATGTAAAGCTGCTTAAACCCATGGGTGTATGGGCAGTAATTCTTGGTAAGGCAGTATATGAAGGTCTTATAAGGATTGAAGAAGCTATAGAGTATGCAGATTAAATGCAGCAAGGAACCTTAAAAAGTCTTTTACTCTGGATCACACATCCTTAAGACCCGTTTTTGATGAGTTGTTTATGTTTTGATAAAAATGAAAAATATTATGTTGTTTTCTACGTTACTCATTATGATTACATGTGTTTGTCTAAAGTTATCAATATTATACTGGGAAAGGAGCTCAAATGGGTATAGGAGATGATATAAAATGGGATGAAAGAGGGCTTATCCCTGTTGTAGTTCAGGATTATTCATCAAAGGATGTGCTCATGGTAGCCTATATGAACAAAGAGGCCCTTGAGCTAACATTAAGAACAGAGACTGCCCACTATTTTTCCAGATCAAGACAAAAACTTTGGCTAAAGGGTGAAACCTCAGGACATACACAAAAGGTAAGGGCTATTCATATAGATTGCGACAATGATACAATCCTCTTAGAGGTAGAGCAAAAGGTCGCTGCCTGTCACACTGGTCATTGGAGCTGTTTTTTTCGCACATGGAAGGATGGCTGGACAGTGACAGGTAAAAAGGTGTTTGATAGCAGTGAGGTCTACAAAAATCCATAATCTATATTCATATGTTAATTAGATTTTTAAAAAAATGAAAAAATGTCTCCTTTTCTTTGTAACATGCGGTTTTATAGGTTATCTCCCTTTTATGCCTGGAACATATGTGTCTATTTTAGGGTGTATCATCCTTTATCTGTTTCCCTTTGATTCCCTCTCAATGAATATCTTGTTTCTGATGTTGTTTATAAGTCTTTCTGTTATATGCATAAACATCACGGCATATGAAGGAAGCGACCCTCCATATATTGTAATAGATGAATTAGCAGGGATGTTCATAACCATGACAGGACACAGAATAAATATAACAAATCTTATTGCAGGCTTTATACTTTTCAGGTTTTTTGATATAGTAAAGCCACATCCTATAAGATATGTGGAGAGATATAGAAAAGGTTATGGAATAATGGCAGATGATATCTTAGCCGGTGTTTTTGCCAATGCATGTCTTTATTTATTTGTCTTTTTATGGGGATACTTTCAATGATTAAGGAACGTAAAATCGGTAATCTCCTTAAGTCTAAATCATTAAAGATAGCTGTTGCAGAATCTTGCAGTGGTGGACTCATATCAAATAGGATAACCAATATTGATGGTGCATCAGGCTATTTTGAGGCAGGATTTGTAACATACAGCAATGAGTCAAAGACAAAATTCCTGGGTGTGCCAGAAGATATAATAAAGGAAAAAGGGGCTGTGAGCAGCGAGGTAGCAGTCCTTATGGCAGAAGGCGTGAGGCAGGTAACAGGCGTGGATATAGGGGTCTCGACAACAGGCATAGCCGGCCCAACTGGAGGAACAGAAAAAAAGCCTGTGGGGACGGTTTATATCGCCTTATCATGCACCGAAGGAACATATGTAAAAAGACTATCTCTTAAAGGCACAAGAATTGAAATTAAAAAACAGACCTCTGATGAAGTATTGAGATTTATAGAAGATTATCTTGAAGGAAGACTCTCATGAGGGCATTTATTGCATTGGAACTACCTTTATCTGTAAAGGAAAATCTCTCAAAGGTCATATCCAACATGTCTATGAAGATGGATGGCGTAAAGTGGGTAAACAATGCAGGACTCCATATAACCCTCAAGTTTTTAGGTGAGGTAGAAGAGACATTGGTAGGTAGAATAAGAGAGGGGCTTTCATATCTGGGAGAAAAATATCCTCCCTTCACCCTTGCATTAGATTGTATCGATGCCTTTCCTGATAAAAAAAGGGCAAGGGTTATTGTTGTTAAATTAAAAAATAGGGTTGACATTGCCATTAACATATTTAAAGATATAGAAAATAATTTAGAAAAATATAGTTTTGAGAAAGAAAAAAGGGTATTTACACCCCATATTACCCTTGGAAGGAGAAAGACGCCTGCACCACTACTGGAAAAGACAATAGCCAAACTTGATGAATTAGAGTTTCCTGTGGACACTTTGGTGATGTTTAAAAGCACACTAACTAATAAAGGGGCTATATATGACCCTATCTGGAAAATAAAACTTGGAGGCATTATACAATGAAGGAAGAGAATAATAAGACAAAAGCCATAGATATGGCCGTAAGCCAGATAGAAAGGCTTTTCGGCAAGGGCTCTATCATGAAGCTGGGGGAAAAACCCATAGAGGAAGTCCCTGTTGTATCTACAGGCTCCCTTTCCCTTGATATTGCCCTTGGCATTGGTGGTCTGCCAAGGGGAAGGGTTGTGGAGATATATGGCCCTGAGGCATCTGGAAAGACTACCCTGGCACTTCATGTGGTAAGCGAGATACAGAAAAAAGGTGGGACTGCATCGTTTATTGATGCAGAGCACGCCCTGGATGTAAATTATGCTAAAAATATTGGTGTTAAAACAGATGAACTTCTAATATCTCAACCAGACACAGGGGAACAGGCCCTTGAGATTGCCGAAATACTTGTAAGAAGCGGGGCAGTTGATATCATTGTGATAGATTCAGTGGCAGCCCTTGTCCCGAGGGCAGAGATAGAAGGTGATATGGGTGATGCCCATATGGGTCTTCAGGCAAGGCTTATGTCACAGGCATTAAGAAAATTAACAGCCACCATCAGTAAATCCCTCACAACAGTGATATTCATAAATCAGATAAGACAGAAGATAGGTATACAATTCGGCAACCCTGAAACAACCACAGGAGGCAATGCCCTCAAGTTTTATTCATCTGTTAGGCTTGATATAAGGAGGGTGTCATCCATAAAAGACGGACAGGACATTGTAGGGAGCCGCACAAGGGTAAAGGTGGTAAAAAATAAACTTGCACCACCCTTTAAAGAGGTGGAATTTGACATCATATTTGGCGAAGGGATTTCAAAAGAGGGTGATATCCTTGACTTAGGCGTTGAAACAGGTTTTATTGAAAAGACAGGGACATGGTTTTCTTACAATGATACACGTCTTGGTCAGGGTAGAGAGAATGCAAAGGATTATCTAAAAAAACATCCTGAAATGATTAAAGACATAGAGCAAAAGATTCTAAATCATTATCAAACAAAAAAAGGTGAATCGTGACATCAAAAGATATAAGAAGACTATTTCTCCAATATTTTGCAGGCAATGGCCATACCATTGTCTCGAGTTCATCTCTTGTCCCTGATAAGGACCCCACCCTGCTTTTTGTAAATGCAGGTATGGTTCAGTTTAAGAATGTCTTCCTTGGTATAGAAAAAAGAGATTATTTGAGGGCAACATCCTGTCAAAAGTGCGTAAGGGCAGGGGGGAAACACAATGACCTGGATAACGTGGGCAAGACCCTAAGGCACCATACATTTTTCGAGATGCTCGGCAATTTTTCCTTTGGCGATTATTTCAAAAAGGATGCCATTGCCTTTGCCTGGAAATTCCTCAAGGATGCCCTAAACCTTGACGAGGAAAGGCTCTGGGTAACCATATACAAGGATGATGAGGATGCAGCATCCATATGGAAAGACATAGGGGTCAGAAGCGAGAGGATAGTCCGGCTCGGAGAAAAGGACAATTTCTGGTCTATGGGAGATGAGGGTCCATGTGGTCCATGCTCGGAGATTATCTATGATTTAGGAGAAGGGGTGGGATGCGGAAAGCCAACTTGTATGGTAGGCTGTGACTGTGACCGTTTTCTTGAGATATGGAATCTTGTCTTTATGGAATTTGAAAGGGAGAAAGACGGCAAGATGAAAAAACTCCCGAGACCATCTATAGATACTGGTATGGGGCTTGAAAGGGTAACATCGGTCATCGAGAAGAGACTGGGCAATTATGAAACAGACCTCTTTATGCCAATCATAAGAAAGATTGAGGATATATCTGGCTGTGCCTACGGTGAAAATGAAAAGACAGACATAGCCATAAGGGTAATAGCAGACCATGTTAGAGGCGCTACATTTATTATAAATGACGGCGTCCTTCCTTCTAAAGAAGGTAGAGGTTATGTCTTAAGAAGGATTATAAGAAGGGCATTGAGGTATGGAAAAAAGATAGGCATAGAAAAGGAATTCATCCACAATCTATCAAGTGCAGTAGTAGACATTATGGAGGAAACATATCCTGAGATTAAACAGAATCATCCATATATAGTCCGCGTCCTTAAAGGTGAGGAAGAGAGGTTCATAGAGACCCTAAATTTTGGCATGAGATTATATGAGGAGATAGCACAAGAGGTAAAGGCAAAGGGCGCATCTGTAATACCGGGCAGCCTTGTTTACAGATTATATGATACTTATGGATTCCCCCTTGATATAACAAGAGAAATGGCAGAGGATGACGGGCTTTCATTGGATATGGAAGGTTTTGAGGAGGAGCTAAGGCAACAGAAGATAAGGTCAAGGACTGCCTCTAAGATTAAGGGAGATGAATTAGAGTCAAGCCATATAGAGGCCCTTAAGGCAGATATAAGGAATATCTTTGTGGGATATGAAAAGATACAGGCTAAAGCTGAAATACTGAATATTATTTCTGGCGATATTTCTGTAGATGAAATCAAAGAAAAACAGGAGGCAGAGGTCTTTTTTGATACCACCCCTTTTTATGCAGAAAGCGGTGGACAGGTTGAAGATACAGGTTTTCTTGAATCTCCATCAGGCAAAGCAGACGTTATAGCAGTAAAAAAGATAAGGGCAGATCTTTTCTCCCATAGGGTCAGGGTAATAGAAGGTTCTATTAAAAAAGGTGATAAGGCCGACCTCTATATAAACATAGAGAAAAGACGCAATACCTCAAGAAATCATACTGCTACTCATCTTCTTCACTATGCACTAAGACAGGTTCTGGGCGTTCATGTAAAACAGGCAGGCTCTCTTGTGGAACCCGATAGGTTCAGGTTTGATTTTACCCATTTTCAGGCAATGGAGGATGAGGAAATTGCAAGGGTAGAGGATATTGTCAATGAAAAGATACTTGACTGTATAGATGTGGTAATTGAGGAGAAGTCAAGAGAAGATGCCATAAAAGAGGGGGCAACTGCGTTATTTGAGGAAAAATATGGTGAAAAGGTAAGGGTAGTCAGGATAGGAGATTTTAGCGCAGAATTATGCGGTGGAACCCATGTAAAAAACACAGGCGAGATAGGTAGCCTATATATTATAAGCGAAGGTTCTCTGGCATCAGGAGTAAGGAGGATAGAGGCTGTAACAGGAAAAGGCTCCATCTCTTACAAGAGGCGGCTCGAATCTATCCTGAAGTCTATATCAAGACAAACAAATACTGAGATAGGTAGGCTTGATGAAAAGATAGAGAATATGGTAGTTGAGATCAAAGAAAAAGAAAAGACCATAGAGCGCCTTAAAGAAGATGTGATGAAATATAGGGTAGAAGATGCCTTAAAGACTGCTAAAGATAAAAATGGCACAAAGATAGTATCCATGTTTCTGGAAGACGCACCAGTAGATGAGCTGAGGAAGGTTTCAGATATAATAAGGGGTAAAGAGAAGAACTCAGTTGTAGCCCTTGGTTCAAGAAATGAGGATAAGGGCATCATCATTGTTGCAGTAAGCAAGAGCCTTATAAATCAGTATAATGCAGGAAAGATCATAAAATCCCTCACCGAGAGATTTAATGGAAAGGGAGGGGGAGGACCACAGATTGCCCAGGGCGGTATCCCTGGTGAAAAGGTCATGGACGCCCTAAAAGACATATACAATACCCTATGAAATATTTAAGGAGCCAGATATGATAAGATATCTTGACACTATAAAGAATGTAAACCTCTTCAATATATTAGAAGATGAAGACATCAAGTTGATAGCTCGGATTGCCAGCATTAAAAACCTTCCTAAGGGCTATGTGGTATTTCAAGAGGGAGAAAAGGGGGATGCGCTATATATCATAATAAAGGGTAAGGTAAAGGTATCTCTATATGATGACGATGGAAGGGAATATATATTGGATATTATAGGGAAAGATGGTTTCTTTGGAGAACTTTCACTCCTTGATGACCTACCCCGTTCTGCTAATATTATAACTACAGAAGACTGTGAGTTTATTATATTGAAAAGGTATGATTTTATAAAACTCCTTATGGAAAATCCCACCATTACCATAAACATCCTAAAAACCATGTCCACAAGGTTAAGGGCAGCAGATGAGAGGATTAAAGGGTTGGCATTTTTTAGTGTTGAGGGCAGGATACTGAAATATCTCATGGAGATCGGAGAAGAGATAGGGATAAAGGTAAAAAATCACATAATCATTGAAAACGGTCCATCCCAAGTAGAGATAGCAAGCTCATGTGGCTGCTCCAGAGAGACCGTATCAAGGATGCTGAAAAGCCTGGTCAATAAGGGCATAATAACGGTAAGAAAGAGACAGTATACCCTATATACAGGGCATCTTTCATTCTGACTGTCTTAATTTTATAAAATACGACCTGTTAATTTCTGAAATCAAATAATAAGGACAGGCAGTTTTTGAAACACAAAAGAAAAGGTCTCAGATTATCAAGATTTTTTATAACCATTGGTTTTTTAGCCATAATCTCCTGGATAGGCTATTATTTTGTTTTCCCGGATATAACATCACTCAAGACCAAAAATCCAAAAAAGACATCCTTTATGGAATATAGGGAGAGGCAATGGAAAAACCAGGGAAAGAAGATAAAGATGAATAAAAAGTGGGTATCCCTGTCGGTTATATCCCCTTATCTTATAAAGGCAGTGATCATTGCCGAAGATGATAAATTTTGGTCTCACAAGGGTTTTGACTTTGATGCAATACAAAAGGCTATAGAAAGGGATATAAAGGAAGGAAAGCCAAAATTCGGTGGCAGCACAATAAGCCAACAACTTGTAAAAAATCTCTATTTAACCCCTACAAAAAATCCCTTAAGAAAGATAAAAGAGGCTATAATCACCTGGAGACTGGAAAAGACCCTATCAAAAAAGAGGATCCTTGAGTTGTATCTTAATGTGGCAGAATGGGGCGAGGGGATATTCGGAGCAGAGGCTGCGTCATTGCACTACTATGGAAAGCCTTCAAGGGATCTGGACCCCCTTGAGGCAGCAAGACTCGCTGCAATACTGCCAAATCCTATAAAGTATCGTGTTGACGGTAGCTCAAGGTATGTGGAAAAAAGGGCAAGGATTATATATGAGATTATGGTAAAAAGGGGGATTGTTGTCCCTGAATATGAGGATGTATTAGGGAATGAATCAGGATTAAATCAAGGCATGTAAAAGTATTTTTAAAAAGCCTTTTTGACATAGCCTTTATTTATTCTGTCATCATCTCATCGGTGAGTTCATTTATATCATCTTTTGATACAGGATAATATCTTGCCAGGATCTCCCCTGCCTCTATTATGGCCTCGCAAAGGGCATCGCAAGCCCTTGCCTCTCTCATGCCTCTTGAAACCATGGCTGCTAATCTTTTGAGGCTATCCTGCTCCATCTTCCTATGTATACCCTTATCTGCAATCACCCATACCTTTCTCTCCAGGATGGATATAAAAAACAGGACCCCTGTGTGGTCTTTTGTTCTGTATAAACCCTTTTCATAAAATCCCCTTATTGCCCTTTCCATTACCTCTCTTTCCATCCTTTTTATACCCACAAAGGTGAGTTTTAAAAGTGGGAATCTTTTAAAAAGCAGACTACAGGGAAAAAACAGTATAAAGACTAATGGTATATACATCCAGAGAGATGAATGAAATACAAGGACTGTGATGATAAGGGATATAATTCCGCTTAAAAGAACACCGCCTATTATCTCTGCATCCCTGTAATCACTACTGGCATCCACTATCATAGTAGCAATCTCACCTGCTGTCTTTGATTCTGCATGACTGATTGCCTCTTTTATCCTTTTCTTCTCCGATTCTGTGAAAAATCTATCCTTTTTTCTATAGCCCATCACCAGTCTCCTGATGCACCGCCTCCGCCAAAATCTCCACCGCCTCCGCTGAATCCACCACTATCAAAACCTCCTCCTCCACTTGAGCCCCAAGACCCCCAGTATGATGTCCTCCCCCCTCTTCCTCCATGCCAGCCATGAAAAAGCAAAGGCAAAAAAAGTCCAAAGAAAAAACCAATAAAAATAAGGATGACAAGTAACATAATCGGTGGCGCAAAAATGAAAAAAGCTATTAAAGGCAATGCTATCGCCCCTAAAATCGCTGATAATATCTTTGAAAATCTGCCAAAGAAAACTAAGAGGACTCCCACAAAAAAGATAAATGTCCATATAGATTTTTTATTGATGACTGTTTTATCTTTATCATCTGACTTAAATTCACCTTTTACTGCATCCATTATTGCATGGACGCCAGCAATAAAACCACCATCAAAATCTCCCCTTTTGAATCTGGGTTTGATCACCATCTCTATTATACGACCTGCTATAAGGTCAGTAAGCCTGCCTTCAAGACCCCTACCTACTTCTATCCTCAATTTTCTATCTTTTTTAGCAACAAGGAGTATTACGCCATTATCTTTGGCTCTATGGCCTATCTTCCAGTTTTCCGCCACCTTGATGGAATATTCTTCTAACGCCTCTCCCTCAAGGGATGGTATGGTTAGTATCACCACCTGAGTAGAATCAGACTCTTCGAATGCCTTTAATTCCCCTTCAAGTTTAGCTTTTACTGATGGAGAGATCATGCCACCGTAATCATTTACATATCCTTTCAGGGCAGGGACATGAAGGCCATAAGCATAGACAACAGATAAAAAAAAGAAAAAACCAAAAAGTAAGACATATTTAAGGTATGATATTTTTAGATTTGTCCGTTTCATTTTAATTATTAAATACACATTTTACACAAGCCAATTGATAATCCCCTGCCTTATTGTATTATTAGAATTTTACCTGTGGTGCTTTTTCAGCGCCTGGCTCGGCTTTAAAAGGCTCTTTTGGTGTTAGATGTAAAAGGAGTTTATTGGTTATATTATTTGGGAATATTCTTATGGATGTATTAAACTCCTGAACCGCCTTGTTATATCTTGTCCTGGCTACATTGATCCTGTTTTCGGTCCCCTCGAGTTGATTTTGAAGGTCTCTAAAATTCTGACTTGCCTTGAGGTCAGGATATCTCTCCACTATCACCATAAGCCTTGAAAGGGCGCTTGTCATGGCACCTTGAGCAGCTTGAAACTGCTCCATAGCCTTTGGGTCTCCTATCATATCTTTTGATACCTGAATACTCCCTGCCCTTGCCCTTGCATCTACAACAGCCTGAAGGGTCTCTCTTTCATGTTTTGCATAAGCCTTAACTGTTTCAACAAGATTGGGTATTAAATCATTTCTCCTCTGATATGCTGCCTCCACATTTGCCCATGCCTCTTTCACTTTTTCTTCATTCTGCTGTATAGTATTGTATCCACACCCTGATATTAAAAGCAAAGCTAAAAACAATAATAAGGCTGTATATCTCTTCATTATGGGCCTCCTTTAAAATTTTAAATAGATAAATCAAAATGTNATTCTTTCAACTGATTCAGATATAAATTATAATTGAATTTTAAGACATCTGGAGATTTTTGTAAAGTTTTTAGACAATGTTATATAAACAAAAAACCTTCAAAAATCTTTTTAATTTAAGTATTATACTATATAATATGGCCATGAAGATACTTCTTATAGAAGATGAAGAAAAGGTTGCCAATTTTATAAGCCTTGGATTAAAAGAAGAAGGCTATGATGTAGATACTGCCTTTGATGGAAAAAAAGGCCTGGAACTTATCAAAGAAAAAAGATATGGCATAATACTCCTTGACCTTATGATACCAGAGATAGATGGCCTGCAGCTCTTAAAGATCATAAGGTCATGGGGTATTGATACGCCTGTCCTTATAATAACTGCCAAGAACTCAAAAGAAGATGTAGTGAAAGGGCTTGATACAGGCAGTGATGACTATCTCACAAAGCCCTTTTCTTTCGAGGAACTTTTGGCAAGGATCAGGGCACTTCTAAGAAGGTCGGCAAAGACTGATACAAATATCCTTAAATACAAAGGCCTTGCCCTTAATCCATACACAAGAATACTTAATTTTGGTGCTGAGGAGATAGACCTTACAGAAAAGGAATTCTTGATCATGGAACTCATGCTCAAAAACAGTGAGACGGTCCTATCCAGAAAGGATATTGCCGAATATGTATGGCACACTTCAACGGATACAACAAATATTGTGGATGTCTATGTAAACTTCTTAAGAAAAAAGATCGAAACCCTAACCTCTAAAAAATACATCCATACTGTCAGGGGAATGGGTTATATACTCAAGGAAGATGAAAAGGCTTAATCTACCCATTAAATGGAAGCTTACCCTGTGGTATAGCCTGATTCTTGCATCCATACTTATTCTTTTTTCCAGCGGTGTATATATCTATTTTAAAAATGGCCTCCAGAAAAGCATAGATACAAAACTCAAATCTATTGCCGATGTCCTTTCAACTGCCATTGTAGAGGCCCATGGCGTGAGCGTATTCGGCAATTTTGAGAGGTATCTGGAGAATGTCCTTGGAAAAAAACCAAAGGGAAAATTTATCCAGATTATGGACAGTTCTGGTCGAATTGGGGCAAAGATGAGCGACATTGATGCCGAGACCCTTCCCACCCCTTTCTCTGCCATTGAAAGGGCCCTAAAAGGTGAGGTTGTATATGAGACCATCGAGACCCATTTTAAACAAAGGATAAGAACCATCATACTCCCCATAGTGGATAGGGAAAAGATAACGAGCATAGTCCAGGTAGGAACATCCTTAGAGGATTTTGACGAGACAATGAGACGGCTACTCATCATCTTCCTCATCAGTATACCAACATCCATAGCCATAACTACAGTAAGCGGGTATTTTCTTGCAAGAAAGGCATTAAGACCTGTAGATAAGATTAGAAGGGCAGCCATAAAGATATCATCCAGCAACCTTGACGAAAGGATAGATATAGGTGAAAAAAGAGATGAGCTTGGAAGGCTTGCCACTACCTTTAATGAAATGATTGCCCGCCTCAAGGATTCATTCCAGAGGATAAACCAATTCAGTATAGATGTATCCCATGAACTTAAGACGCCCCTTACCATCTTGAAGGGTGAGACAGAGGTCATGCTGAGAAAGGATAGGGTCATAGATGATTATAAGAGGCTTTTGAAAAGCAACCTTGAAGAGATAGACAGGATGACAAAGATAATAGATGACCTGTTGCTATTGTCTAAGGCAGACTCGAAAGACATATCATTGAAAACAGAAGACATTGCTTTAAAGGACCTTATAACAGATGTCTGTATAGATATGCAGATCTTTGCAAAAAATAAGGGCGTGGAACTCATTTTAGGTGATATTGATGAGGTGAGGCTGCAAGGCGATGAATTAAAGCTCCGTAGAATGTTCTTCAATATCATAGAAAACGGCATAAAATACACCCCAGAGGGCGGTAAGGTAGAGGTTTATTCCTCTGTTAATAATGGCTATATTAATATTAACATCAAGGACAATGGCATAGGTATACCTGAAAATGATATAAAGTTTATCTTTGATAGGTTTTACAGAGGGGATAAATCAAGGAGGCGTGAAACAGGAAGTGGACTTGGACTTTCTATAAGTAAATGGATAGCAGAGGCTCACAGAGGCTCTATAGAGGTGATAAGCTCCCCTTCACAGGGTAGTTTATTTTCTGTTAAATTGCCTTTATAATAAGATGGTTTTGAAAGAAGGTCTTGAATATGGGTGATATCCTTAAGACCCCTTATAATAGGCGAGTTAGGTTTTGAAGAAAATCGAAAAATATTCCAATATGTTTTAAATTTTATAGGAGGTAAAAGATGAAAAATAAAGGTCTTTTAATAACAATATTAATACTTGTGATCCTTGTAATAGGCTTTGGATTTATTAAAGAAAAAACTACAAATAAAGAATCCATGTATGGACAGATAAAGCCCGTGGCATTTGATAAGGGGCTCCCAAGCTTAAGCAATCTCGTAAAATCTGTAAAACCTTGTGTAGTCAACATAAACACCACCATGACAGTGAAAGGTCCTGACCTGAGCGAACGATTTGGTGGACCTTATAACCCATTCAAGGATTTTTTTGGAAATGATTTTTTCGAAAGATTCTTTGGTGATATTCCAAGGAGGGAATTCAAACAGAGAAGCCTTGGCTCAGGATTTATTATAGATAAAGAAGGCTATATATTGACCAATAATCATGTTGTGGAAAAGGCAACTTCTATAAAGGTAAAGCTTACAGATGGAAAGGATTACGATGCAAAGATAATAGGAAAGGACCCAAAAACAGATATTGCCCTCATCAAGATAAATGCAAAACATGAACTGCCTGTGGCAAAATTGGGCAATTCCGATGCCCTTGAAGTAGGCGACTGGGTGATTGCCATAGGCAATCCCTTTGGCCTTGAACAAACAGTAACAGCAGGTATTGTAAGCGCAAAAGGCAGGGTAATCGGTGCAGGCCCTTACGATGACTTTATTCAGACAGATGCATCCATAAATCCCGGCAACAGTGGAGGGCCTCTTTTCAATCTAAACGGTGAGGTCATAGGAATAAACACAGCCATTGTCTCCACAGGTCAGGGTATTGGTTTTGCCATACCTATAAATATTGCAAAAGATATGCTCCAATCATTAAAGTCAAAGGGTAAGGTTGTAAGAGGTTCCCTTGGTGTGAGGATTCAAGAGGTGACACCTGAGATTGCCAGAGATTTCGGACTTAAAGAACCAGAGGGTGCCCTTGTTGCCGATGTCATAGAAGGAAGCCCTGCTGATAAGGCAGGAATAAAAAGTGGCGATATAATTGTGGCTTATAACGGTAAAAAGATAAAAAATAGAGATGTCCTCCCAAAGCTTGTGGCAGCCACAGAGGTAGGCAAAAAGGTAAAGGTAACCATAATAAGGGATGGAAAAAAAATGGATTTAGATGTAATAGTAGGAGAATTGAAAGATGAGACATTTATGGCATCGAGGAAACAGGATGTAGAAAAGGATTATGGTCTTGTTGTTCAGAATATCACCCCTGAGATTGCAAGACACATGAAGCTAAAAGACACAAAAGGGGTAATAGTCACCGATGTGCAGCCAGGGAGCCCTGCCCATGATGCAGATATAAGACAAGGGGATGTAATAATAAAAATAGGCAAAAAGACTATAAAGAATATAAGTGATTTCAAGGATGCCATGAAAAGGTCAAATATCAAAGAAGGGATTGTTATCTTTTTAAGGAGAGATAATATGACCATGTATACTGTTTTGAGAGAAGATTAAAAAATTTCTTTAAATAAAAAATCCAGTAGGTTATTATAGACTATGCCTATATATGAATGGGAAGGCAAGACCCTAAAAGGCGAAACAAGAAAAGGGACCCTCAAGGTGGATTCAGAAGCCACCTTGAGGACATCCTTGAGAAAAGATGGAATAATACTCCTTAAAGCCAAGCAAAAAAAGGCAGAATCAAAAGAGAAATATAACCCCAAGAAGAAGATCAAACCAATGAACATTGTGATCTTCACAAGGCAGCTATCTACCATGATCACCTCAGGTCTGCCACTTGTCCAATCCCTTGATATCCTGTCAAATCAAATGGAAGATAAGGACCTAAAGGGTATCGTAAAGGAGATTAAGGAAAAGATAGAGACCGGTTCAAGGTTTGCAGATGCACTTCGAGATTATCCTCAATGTTTTGATGCCCTTTATGTAAACCTTGTAGTGGCAGGCGAAGAGGGTGGCATGCTCGATACTGTTTTACAGAGGCTTGCTGTTTACATGGAAAAGACAGAGAAGCTCAAGAAAAAGGTTAAATCAGCCATGATATACCCCATAAGTATTATTGTGGTTGCCATAGGTGTAGTTATGGTTCTTTTAATCTTTGTTATACCTGTGTTTGAGACTATGTTTAAGGATATGGGTGCAACACTTCCCATGCCCACACAGATTGTTGTTAATCTCAGCAGGCTTGTCAAATCCAAGATAATCCATATGATTGTTGTAGTTGGTGCTGCTGTCTTTATATTTAAACGCTATTATAAAAGCGAGAAAGGCAAAAGAAAGATAGATGCACTTATATTGAAGGTGCCTATCTTTGGCGTCCTGGCCATAAAGGCATCTGTAGCAAGGGTAACAAGGACACTGGCAACCCTTCTGTCAAGTGGTGTCCCCATACTGGAAAGCCTTATCATTGTGGCAAAGGTTGCAGGCAACAAGATTGTAGAGGAGGCACTGATTACTGCAAGGGCAAGGATCAGTGAGGGCAGGAGCATGTCAGAACCCCTGGAAGAAAGCAAGGTATTCCCACCTATGGTAGTCCAGATGATAGAGGTAGGTGAATCCACAGGTGCCCTGGATAATATGTTAAACAAGATAGCTGACTTCTACGAAGAAGATGTGGATAACCTTGTGTCCAACCTCACTGCCATGATGGAGCCAATGATCATGATGTTCCTCGGTGTAGTCCTCGGCGGTCTCATAATAGCCATGTATCTGCCCATATTCAAGCTTGGTCAAGCTGTCGGTTAATAGCATGGATCCATTTTGTTATGCACAAGAGGGCATTATCTATTACCCTGTTTTTATCACGCTTGTTATAACCCAATAATATACCGAAGTTTATATTCATGGGTTGAAAATCCTTTTTTTCCGTTGTAATGTAATGTAATAAAGCCCCTATGCACGTCTCAGGGGGCGGGGCAAAAAATTCTATGCCTTTTTTATAGCACAAGGAAGATATGCCTGCCAGAAGCCCCATGGCAGCAGATTCAATATATCCTTCAACACCTGTTATCTGTCCTGCAAAGAAAACATCTTCTTGTTTTTTTAATTGTAATGCCCTGTTCAAAAGGACAGGTGAATTTATATATGTATTTCTGTGGATGCTGCCATACCTGAAAAAACGTGCATTCCTCAAGGCTGGTATAAGCTTAAATACCCTCTCCTGTTCCCCATAGGTGAGCTTTGTCTGGAAGCCCACCATATTAAACATATTTCCTTTGCTATCCTCCCTCCTTAACTGGATTACTGCAAAAGGTTCTTTGCCAGTTCGCCTGTCAATGATACCTACAGGCTTCATAGGGCCGTATAGTAAGGTCTGTCTACCCCTTTCTGCCATGACCTCTATGGGTAGGCACCCTTCAAAGTAAGGTGTCTTTTCAAAGGGTCTCAATTCCACCCTCTCGGCTGTTATTAATGCATTATAAAATATATTGTATTCCTCCTCTGTAAGGGGACAGTTTAGATAATCATCTGAATCATGCTTGTATCTTGATGAAAAAAAGGCATTGTCAAAGTCTATAGAATCACCGGCTATTATAGGGGATATGGCATCAAAGAAAAAGAGATGGCCATGTCCTGTTAAAGCCTTTATGCTCTCTGTAAGCCTCTCGCCTGTTAAAGGACCGGTGGCAATGATCACTATACCTGAAGGGATATCGTTTATCTCTTCCCTCATGACACTTATCAAAGGATGGGATTTTATCTTTTCTGTAATAGCCCTGGAAAATCTTTCTCTATCTACAACAAGCGCCTTGCCCCCAGGTATTGCAGTCTCATGGGCTGTGTTTATGATGATAGAATCGAGTCTCCTCATTTCCTCTTTTAAGAGTCCATGGGCATTGGTAAATTCATTTGATTTCAATGAATTGCTACATACAAGCTCTGAAAGAAACCCTGTTTTATGGGCAGGGGTAGATACATTCGGCCTCATCTCATAGAGGATAACACTATGCCCCCTCTTTGCAATCTGATAGGCAGCCTCAACACCTGCTATGCCACCTCCTATTATCTTGATTTCCATCCGCAACCCTTACGAAGACAAGATGTTGTTTTTTTATAAGAGAAAAGGGTAGGTGCCTTACATATGGGACATTCACCCTCCTTAGGCTCCATATATGTGGCAAATGAACAGTCAGGATAATTAGAACAGCTTATAAATCTCTTTTTCTTTTTAGAGACCCTTTCTACGAGCCTGCCATTGCATCCCTCTTCAGGGCAGGCAAATCCAAGGGAATAGGGCTCTGTATAGGTGCAGTCAGGATAATTACTACAGGCAAGGAACCTGCCAAATCTACCCGTCTTTTCTATCATATTTCCACCGCACTGTTTGCATGTCCCTTTTATCTCTGTCTCCTGGATATTTATTGTCCCATCTTCACCTATTGTTACATTCTTTTTGTTTTTGCAATCAGGTCTTCCACTGCACACAAGGTATTCACCGTTCTTCCCCCATCTGAGGAGCATATTCTTCCCGCATCTCTCACATATTATATCAGTCTCCTTTTCCTCTTTCTTGAGGCTCTTCATATCATGCTTTGCTGTAGAGAGCTCTTTTTCAAAGGCTGTGTAGAACTTACCAAGAGATTTTACCCAGTCCCTCTTTCCATCTTCTATAAGGTCGAGGTGGTCCTCCATCTTTGCAGTAAAGTTAATATCCACAATAAGGGGAAAAAACTCCTTCATGAGTCTGTTGACTGTAATTCCAAGGGGTGTTGGGACAAGCCTTCCTTTGTCTTTTTTTACATAATCCCTTTCCTGGACCACACTTACAATAGTTGCATATGTAGATGGTCTGCCTATGCCTTTTGCCTCAAGGGTTTTTATAAGTGTTGCCTCATTGTATCTTGGAGGAGGTGCAGTAAATTTTTGCTGAAGGTCTAAATCTTTAAGGAATAATTTCTCTCCCTTTTTTGTATCCGGGAGTTCTTTAGTCAACTCAGGTTCTTCCTCTTCCTCCAGATATATTCTGGCAAACCCATCAAAAAGGACCTGCTGACCCTTTGCAACAAATATATAATCGTCGCCTATCTCTATATTCTTTATCCTCACCTTCTGCGGTGCCATCTGGGAGGCAATAAACCTCTTCCAAATAAGTTCATAAAGCGCGAAAAGGTCTTTATCAAGAAACGGCTTTAGTTTGTCAGGTATTAGATGGGGGTATGTTGGTCTTATTGCCTCATGGGCATCCTGAGAGGTCTTTTTATTCTTAAAATAATTGGGTGTTTTGGGAAGATATGATGGGCCAAAAAGTCCCTTTATTAATTCTCTGGCGCCCTGTATTGCCTCATTGGACACCCTTACAGAGTCTGTTCTCATATAAGTAATAAGCCCCAGATTTCCTTCATCACCTATGCTAACCCCTTCATAGAGCCTCTGGGCGAGGAGCATGGTCTTTTTTGGAGAAAATTTGAGCCTCCTTGATGCCTCCTGCTGGAGTTTACTGGTTATAAAGGCTGCTTGTGGGGCTATGTTTCTGTCTTTAATCTCAATATCCCTTACACTAAATTCCTTTCCCTGAACAGCGTCTTTTATGCCTTTAGCCTCTTCCTCTGATGTTACCTTTATCTTTAAATCACCCTTTCTTTCAAGGGTTGCCTCTAAAGTCTCGCCTTTCTCTGTAAGGAAAATACCTTTAATAACCCAATATTCTTCAGGCTTGAAGGTTATTATCTCCTCTTCCCTGTCACATATAATCCTTAAGGCAACAGACTGGACCCTGCCGGCGGAAAGTCCATAACTCACCTTCTCCCATAAAACAGGGCTTATCTTATACCCCACAAGACGGTCTAATATCCTCCTTGCCTTCTGGGCATTATATTTTGCTTCATCGAGGGTAGTAGGATCTTTTAAGGCATCTTTGACCCCTTTTTCTGTAATCTCGTGGATGAGTATTCTCTTGATATCCTTTTTTTTACCTAAGACCTCTGCTACATGGAAGGCAATTGCCTCTCCCTCCCGATCAGGATCAGAACCTATATACACTATATCTGCATCGGCTCCGGCTTTTTTCAGCTCCTCTACTATCTTTGCCTTATCCTTTAATATCTGGAAATTGGGCTTAAAACCCTTTTCTATATCCACCCCCATTGTGCTCTTGGGGAGGTCTTTTATATGCCCATATGTGGCTTTTAAACTGTATCCCTTGCCCAAATATTTTGATATGGTCTTCATCTTAGTTGGTGACTCTACAACCACAAGTGATTTTGCCATCTCTGCCCTTCAGCCTAATTCCTCAGGTAAAAACCACCAGGGAATTGCCTTATTGCCTCCTTCATTTCAAGTCTTGTAATTATAGCCAGAACATCCTTTGCCTGTCTATTGCTCTGCTCTATAATATCGTCTATATGAATCCTTTCGTTGCCTATAAGAGAATAAATATAGCTTTCATCTTCATCCATATCAATAGTATCTTTATCTTTCAAGGTTATGTTAGGCAGACATACTGAGATTATATCCTCAATGCCCTCTATAAGCCTCGCCCCTTCTTTTATAAGCCTGTTAGCGCCTTTATGTTCTTCATCAAAGATATTTCCAGGGATTGCCATGACATCACGATTATACTCAAGGGCCAATCTCGCTGTTATAAGTGAGCCGCTTCTTGCCGATGCCTCTATTATAATAACACCCTTTGACAGACCTGCTATGATCCTGTTGCGTTCAGGGAAATGGTAGGCGAGGGGTTTTTCGCCTATACCATACTCACTTATAACAGCACCTTCTTCACCTATTTTATTATAAAGCCAGTGATTTTCAGGAGGATAGCACACATCTATACCGGAACCAAGAACCGCCACTGTTTTTCCTTTACCGTTCAGTGCACCCCTATGGGCTGCTGAATCTATACCCCTTGCAAGCCCACTTACAATGGTAACGCCAAGAGATGAAAGGGTAGACGCCATCTTCTCAGAGATATTTATACCCTCAAAGCTCGCCTTTCTTGAGCCTACAATGGATAGATAATTGGTTCCTGGAGGTAGTCTGCCTTTTTTATAGAGAACCAGAGGCGGATCAGGTATATTTTTTAAAAGCTCTGGATATTCCTCGTCCTTTATAGTTATGACGTCAGCGCCCATATCTTTCAATGTCTTTAATTCTAACTCTATGGATTTAAAATCCTTAAAACCCTTTAATAGACCTTTAAATCTATCATTATCTTGTCTTTCCTCTGCAAGTTCCCTTTTTTGCCTTGGATTAATGCCCTTAATCCTGGAAAGGGCAATCAATTCTATAATATCTTTCATTTCCCAAAACCCTGATCTTGCTTCTTATCCCCATGCTTGAACCTATTAAAATAAAATGAGCCTATGGAGCCTATCTCTTTAATGATAATCATCCTTGAGCCGCTTTCTCTCCACCATCTGTCCATCTTAAAATATGAGACTGCTGCAGGTCTTATCATAAACACTATTTTATTGCTATATCCCTTGGAATTGTAGATTAGATGAAACCTCCTTGAGGCATATTCTGGCACAATGATTATGACCTTCTTTGACCCTGATTTTATAAGACCATCCACTATCTTTCCTGTCTTTTCATCCCTTTCCCCATTTGCTTCTATCTTTGTTATGGCATCTGACTTTATACCCCTCGCCTTAGCCATCCTTGTGACAATCTCAAACATGCTGATACCCATTAAATTATCATCTTCAATACAAATTTTATTGCCATTTCCAGACCAGTATTCCTTGAATGCCTCTAAATAAATCTCACCATTTTTGTCCTCATGAAAACGAGGAACAAAGATCATGTCTGACTTGAATATCTTGTCTTCATATCTGAATTGTCTACCTATTAACCTTAAACTAAAGGGGTGGGCAAATATCCCTACAAAAACCATTAATATGACAAGAATCATAAATAGACACCCACAGCCTACTTTACCCTTTGTATTCATTGAGTATCCTCTATCACTTGTGTTTTAGCAATAAAATCATGAAGCGCCCTTCCTCTGAATATGGGAGCCATGAAAAATCCCACAAAAAATAACGATGCCGAGACTATATATGAAAGGCAACGTAAAAAAGAAATGAATAGATTAATATCAAGATTATTTATCCTCACAACTTTTATAGAAAATATCTTTTTACCTATTGTTGCCCCTTCTTTTCCTGATAGATAGGTAAAATAAAAAATAAAGATAAACATAGAGGACATCATGGATATTGCGAGGATCATGCCCATTCCATCAAAAAGAGAATACAGAGAATAGCCTCCCTTCCCTATTGTATAACCTGCAATAACAGAAGCAAGTGTAGCTACAGAGATCAAAAAAAGAATAAAAAGGTCTAATGCAAATGCCATAAACCTTGTAAAAAAACCTGCCCTTTTCATCTCTGAGTATATTCGTAATGAATTATAGATAAGACTATAAGAGGTGTTGTCTCTGTCCTGAATATGTTTTCTCCCAGGGTGCAAGAGGTAAACCCGTTATTTTTTAGCCAATCCACTTCCGCTTCCTCAATACCTCCTTCAGGGCCTATGACTATACATATCTCTCCCTCTTTATACATGGATATAATATCCTTCAAATGGCTATCCTTCTCCCTTTCATAAAGGACCCATCTGTTTTCAATATTTTCTATAAAGGGTAATATACCCCTTAAAGGTGTTGGTTCAGCTACTTCAGGGATGGTAAATCTCCCTGACTGCCGGGATGCCTCTATGGTAATCCTTTTCCACCTCTCAGGCTTCTTTTTTTCTTTTTCATCAAACTTTACCACTGTCCTTTTAAATATAGTAGGAAGGATCCTTTCTACATTAAGCTCTGTTGCCTTTTCTACAAGCCAATCCATCCTCTGACCCTTTATAGGACTAACACAAAGGGTAACCTTTGGTCTCTTTTCCTCTGGCTTATGAATAACATCAAGAACCTGTAAATATATTTCCTTATTTTTGATGCTATTAATAATACATCTATAGAGATAACCTTTGCCATCGATAAGGTCAATCCTGTCGCCTATGGTTTTTCTCAGGACAGTGACTATATATTTATGGTTTTGACCGGCAAGGAGCGCCATATTGTTTTTTATCCTCAATTTATCAACAAAAACCCTTCTTATTTCCAAGGAATACTACCTTTCCGGGATCTTATAAAAACGAGATTCATACAACTTGTGATAGCCTGTCCATCTATCATCCTCCATGTTCTCCTGCATGTGCTCCTTTACACCCATAACCTTGGCATCCAGGTTATCTATATAATGCACTGTAAGTGCCTCCAGCGACATGGGCTTTTTTGGAGAACCCCATTCCTCGAGGCCATGGTGACTTATTATAATATGAGAAAGGATATCCTGAAGGTAAGATGGGAATCCCTCTATCTTCCTTATAAACCTCTCGAGCATCATAACACCGAGTGTTATATGGCCTAAAAGCCTCCCCCTGTCTGAATATCTAAATCCCCCTCTAAATTCCAGCTCTTCAATCTTTCCTATGTCATGCAAAAGGCTTCCTGCTATAATGATATCCTTGTTGCCACCCATTAATTCCACTGCTTTTTTACCCAGATATGCCACGGACAGAGAGTGTTCGAGCAATCCTCCTATATACATATGATGAACGCTTATAGATGCTGGAAAAAAGAAAAAACGCTCAATTGTATCTTGTTCCATGTTAAGCAATTCAAATAAAGATATCAAATATGGATCATCTATCTCTTTTATCAGAGCGAAATATGCCTTTTTTAAATCTTCGGTGTTTCTTTCACCTTCAGAAAAAAACTCTTTTATATCACTGATTGCTATATCTTCATTTAACTTCTGGATATCAATAACATTAAGCTGGGGTTTATTCTGATAAAACCTTGTCTTTGCCCTTACCTTGATTATGTCATTTCTATCAAATAAACTGCTTAGCTCTTCTACATTTTCCCAAACCTTGGCGTCTATAACCCCTGTTCTGTCCTTTAATTCAAGACTCATATACTTTGTGTTGTTTCTGCTCGAATATATGCCCTTGTTTCTTACAATAAAATAGTCATTTATATCCCTGCCCTCATCAATTATGTCTTTAACAAAGACTTTTTTTATCATCCTTTATCCCTGAAATGTTCGTATCCCTTTTTTATGACCTTTATCTCTTTTCCTTTTCTAAATACCTTTACACCCTTACCATCTCCAACTTCTCCTATCACAGACACATGATAACCTTTTCTTTTTATATTTTCAATGACAGAGAATTTATCCTTAGGAAACGTGAACAGAAATTGATAGTCCTCTCCGCCAGATAACGCCAGTTCTTCCTTTGATTCATCTTTAAGTATCTTGGGAATTGGGAGTCTTTCCATAAAAATCATTGCAGATTTTTTGCTTTCATCCATCATCCTCTCCAGATCCATAACAATGCCATCACTTATATCCATCATTCCATTAGTTATACCACTTTTAATAAGCTCATTCCACAAATCAAAAGGAGGCTTTGGGTTTATATACCTGTTTATGTATCTTTTAAAACCTCTTGTATTTGTATCTTTCCCCTGTTTAAGCACATGGAGTCCATATGCACTCTCACCCAGATAACCTGTAACACCTACCATATCACCCTTTTTAGCTTTATCTCTTCCCAAGTATTCTTTGACTACCAGTTTTCCTGTCATAGATATATCTATAAAAAAGTCTGAACCTACGGAGACAGTGTCACCACCAAGCATAATAACATTGAATTCTTTTGCTGCAGCAATCATACCCCTATATAGCCCAAGGATATCATATTTTGACATTTTCTCTGGAACACCGATTGTGACAAGAAAAAAAAGAGGTAAAGCTCCCATGGAAAGGATATCAGACACATTAACATATATTGCCTTTTTACCCACATAATAAGGCTTAATAAATGAAAACTCAAAGTGTATATGCTCAACAAGGCCATCCTGAACAAAGACGTATTGACCTTCAGTTAGATTGACAACTGCACCGTCATCACCTATACCCCTTAAGACAGAAGATGAACCTATTTCATATCTTTTAAGCAGTTTAACAAGGCTATTTTCACCTATCTCCATACATGATACCTAAAAAAATTATAAACCTTTTAAAGGCTTCAAATTGATAATAACAGGTTATAGTGAATCTTTGCAAGAATCTTCTTGACAGTAGCCATAAAAACCATCAAAATACCCATAAAAAAACAAAAAGAACGGGGTAAAACATGCTGGTTAGAGATATAATGACACATGATGTAATTACGATAACAGAGGATACATATGTCCTTGATGCAGAGAAGATTATGGATTCCCATAAAATTGGCAGGCTACCCATTGTGGATAACGGAAGGCTTGTGGGGATAGTAACAAAGGATGATGTGCTCAAGGCAAGCCCTTCTTCAGCCACTTCTTACAACCAGAGGCAACTCTTCTATCTCATGTCAAAACTCACCGTTAAAGAGATAATGAAGAAAAAGGTTATAACGGTTACGCCTGATACAACTATCGAAAAGGCTGTCAACATTGCCCAGAAACATAGAATAGGTAGTCTACCGGTTGTAGAAGATGACAGGGTTGTTGGGATCCTCACAACAAACGATGTCTTTTATAAAATCCTTAACCCGCTCCTCGGTATTGGAGAGACAGGAAAGAGAATATTGATATCTGGTGCTGGGACATGCGAGGGTTTTCATAAGGTTATCGACCTTGTTATGAAGGCAGGCTTAAAGGTCAAGACATTCTGGATACCCAAGGAACCTAACAAAAAGGACCTAATACTGCATCTTGACACAGAGGATACATCATCCATAATGGCAGACATAGAGAAGGCTGGTTTCAAGGTAGATTTAAGGGATTCTTCTATTTAGTATGCCTCAGGGAGAGGCCTTTGGGTCTCTTATTGCATCTATATATCCCATAGTTCACTGTTCATCTTATTTGGATTTAGAAAGTATATCTTCTGATTTATCAAGAAGTCTCAAGAATGACCAGGCAGGTGGGGAGAGGTCTCTTCTTTTCCTATAACCTACACCAAACACTATTGTAGGGGAACCCTCTAAGATTTTTACTGCCTTAAGTGTATTTTTTTTGATATCATCTTCTACTGCGTCCTTTTCCAAAAAACCAACTCCATTATCCTGCTTAACAAACTCCTTAAATAGGGTTATACTTGCCGATTCCATAACGATCTGAGGGCTCACCTTAAACCTCTTAAGATATTCAAATACTACCTCTCTTACTGCAGAACCCTCTCTCCTCAAGATCAAAGGGGTATTTGCCAACTGCATAACCGATATCTCACTACCATGTATATGGACGCTATTTGGTGAGGCAATAAGAACCACCTCATCTCTCCAAATCACCTTTGTCTTCAGCTTCTTGTTTCCAGGGTTAAATCTTATCACTGCCAGTTCATTACGAAAATTTATTATGCTCTTTAACATATCGGCATTAGAACCCTGATCGAGTATTACCCTTATACCAGGATATATTTCTTTAAACCTGGAAATGACCGGCATGATACGTTTCAGGGGGACCTCAGGGCATCCTATGCGTAATTCACCTGACCTGCCAGTAGATAGATCTTCAAGAAAACCTTCCATATCATGAATCTCCTGAAATATCTTATCTGCCCTTTTAAATACGCTCATGCCTGTGTCAGTTAAACGTATGGTATTCCCATCCCTGATAAGAAGGCGAAAACCTACTGCCTCTTCAAGCTGTTTGATCTGCATGGTAATAGCTGGAGGGGTAACCATTAGTTCCTGAGCAGCCTTTGATATACTATTCAATTTTGCTGCAGTATAAAATGCCCTCAATTGATTCATATTTACTATCAATGTATCACCCTCAATTTTCTACTATTCAGTTTTTCTTAATTGCATTTAAGATTATTTTTATTGATTTGTCAAGTATCAAACTTTATATTTATCTCAGAAAGATGATTATAGAAAAAAACTTTAAAGGAGGAAAATAAAATGACAAACTTTACAACACAAAACACAGCCGAGGATATAAGGTATGATGAGACTTCTTCTGAGCTTGATATAAAAAGGCTAAATGGTTTTTCTGCATCTGAAGGAATTGCTAACGGCCATTGCATAGTTGTGAAAGATTATAAGGCTCTACACAATCTTAAAGAAGGTGCCATTATAGTGTGCGAGTCAGCAACACCGGATTTTATACCATATATGCCTTTTATAAAGGGCCTGGCTACAGAAAAAGGCGGCACAATGACGACTGCTGCATGGCATGCAAGGAGAAACGGTATTCCTACAGTCACAGGAGTGGCAGGTATAATGGATAGCGTAAAAGATGGTGATATAATCTGCATATATGGCTCAAAAGGGGTCGTAGAGATAATAAAATAGGGATATATAAAAAAGGCCTAAACCTTGCAAATGTAAAATAAAAAGGGCTTCCCTCAGGAAGCCCTTTTTTGTATAAATCTGAAGGGTTCTATGCCAATGTCTTTAGTTTTTCCCTGAGATTCTTTGTAAATTCCTTCTCTGTATCTTTTGCCTTTGCCCTCATAATCCTATCACCGAACATGGCAAGCTTTCCCACGATACTTACATCTGTTTTATATGTTACCTCAACACCTTCTGGGGTCTCCTTCAGGTCAACTATACTTTTCTGCTTAAAATGACCAAGCTTTGTTACATCTTCACCTTCGCCCTCTATCTCTATATGATTGGGTCTTTCTACCTTGGTTAGTTTGTTTATGAATTTCAGTTTTGCCGATATAGGACCAACCTTCTGTTTAACTACACATTCATAGGTTGTATCATCAATAAGCCTGACAGATTCAGCTCCAGGAAGACATGTCATTATGGTATCCGGTTTCAGCAGGAAATCAAATAACTTGTCAATCGGTGCATTCAATGTAAAACCACCCTCTATAATCATAAAATCCTCCTAAGAATTATTTTTTCACATAACACAGGATCAGGGGTTGGCAGTTTTTAATCCAATCCCTGATCTCTGTTACTTTTTTTTATAGTTTATCCTGTGCCTTCTCAATGAGTTCAGAAAGGATCTCATAGCTCTTGTTGCCTGGCTCTGAAACCTGTTCAAGAAGCAGGTCTATATATGAATAGCCCTGTGATTCTATCCAAGCCCTATGTGCTTTATCTCCTGTGCCGAACATATGGCGTGCCACCTGTTTGCTTGTTGGCCATTCTTTTTTACATGCAGGACATTTATAATTCACGGTCTACCTCCTTTTTATATTATCCTTACTTATTTGCTTCCTTCTCTTTCTTCTCTTTAAGTGCCTTTAATATCCTCTCAGGTGTCAAGGGAAGTTCTTTCATCTGGATACCCATGGCATGGAATATGGCATTTCCAAGAGCTGCTGCTGTTGGATTGGTAAGACCTTCGCCTGCCTCTTTTGCTCCGTATGGTCCTTCTGCTTCATAGGTCTCTATATCAATCATGCCGGTTTTTGGCATCTCAGGTGCTTTGATTACCTTGTAGTCTACAAGGTTAGGATTGAGGAGTTTTCCTTCATCTGTAGGCAGGTCTTCAAGATATGCATAACCGAGCGCCATGGAAGCTGCGCCTTCAAGCTGTCCAACCAGTCCAAGGGGATTTATGGGCTGCCCACAGTCATGGGCTGTCATAATTTCATGGACTTTTATCTTACCTGTTTCAGGGTCGACTTCTGCATCCACTGCCTGCATCATATAACTATATGCAGGGGATATCATACCTTTTCTATGAGGCGTATAATATCCACGACCTACAATTCTCTGACCGTCCTTTGCCCTTATTGCCTTTTTAACAAGGTCTTCGTATTTCATACCTCTTTCAGGACGGGCAATTACATGAACCCATCTGTCCTTAATGTCGAGGTCATATACTATATTTAATCCCATCTCAGCGTATGCGAATTCAAGAAGCTGTTTCTTTGCATCCTCGCATGCCATCTTAACTGCATTTCCTCCCATTAGTGTCTGACGTGATCCCCATGCACCTAAGTCTGCTGGGCAATGCTCTGTATCACCAGAGTGGACCTTAATGTCCTCTATCTTGACACCAAGTGTCTCTGCAGCAATAATTGCCAAGGTTGTGTTTGATCCCTGTCCTATATCCTGACATCCCACATAAAGTTCTACTGTGCCGTCAATATTTATCGTAACTACTGCCGATGAGAATGAGTATGGTGAGTCAAACCAGTTAAATATACCGCCTGACATAAATCCACAGGAAGATATACCTATGGCTCTATTTGGTCCAAGGTCACCCTTTGACTTTGCCCATTCCTCTATTTTATCTATACACTCTGTCATACCACAACTCTGAATGAATGCCTGTCCAGGCACCTCATAACACTCTGTGTGTGCATTCTTTCTTCTTACTTCATATGGATCAAGGCCTAAATCAGCGCACATCCACTCTATCTGCTGTTCTGAACAGAACATTGCCTGAGGTGCACCAAAACCACGCATAGAGGTAGATGGCATGGTATTTGTGTATACCCTGTAGCCATCATAGCGGTAAGCCTTCCATTTATATGGGAATGAATGGAAGAACCCTGATAGATATAGCGCTGTAGCACCCATCCCAGTATATGCTCCTCCATTACTGAACATACGTGATTCCCTTGCCAGAAGCATTCCGTCTCTTGACATGGCAGTTCTCACATAATAATACATTGGTGTTCTTCTCTTGGATGCAATGAAATCCTCTTCACGGGTGAATACTATCTTAACAGGTTTACAGAGTTTCTTTGAAAGCACTGCACTACAGAACATAGCTGCATCGAGTTCGAATTTTCCGCCAAATCCACCACCTACATATGTTGCAATAACCCTCACATCACCTTCTCTCATTCCAAGAACCCCTGCGATAAGTGCCTGTGTATAATATGCAGATTGAGTTGATGCCCAAACTGTCAGCTTTCCTTCAGGTGTATAGCTTGACACTGCTGCCCTTGTCTCCATACACATATGGTGCTGGCCAGAGCAACGGAACCAGTCTTCTCTTATATAGCCTCCGTTTTTCTCTGCCTCGGCAAATGCCTCATCCACATCACCCCATTCTATATGCCTTGTAACATTCACATTTCTTTCAACGCCTTCATGGATGACCGGTGCATCTTTCTTAATGGCATCGAGGGGTTCATAAACCGCTGGGAGGACCTCATATTCCACATCTATAAGATCAAGCGCTGCCTCAGCGATCTCTTCTGTAACTGCTGCTACTGCTGCTACTGGCTCACCTATATATCTCACCTTTTCCAAAGGAAGTATCTGCTCATCACAGAGTTCCTCATATCTTCTCCAGATACCCTGTTTGATGCCGAGTGTATCTTTACCGGTAACAACAGCCTTGACTCCCGGAAGTTCCATTGCCTTGCTTACATCAATGTTTATTATCTTCGCATGTGGATGGGGACTCCTTAATATCTTGCCATAGAGCATACCTGGCAGCTTTATATCAAATGTATACTGTGCCCTACCGGTCACCTTTGCAATACCGTCTACATTGTGAACCTTTGTATTTATAACAGAGTATTTAATATTGGTCTTAAAGGTTGAATATTTTAACTCTTTTATCTCTGTGCTCATATTACTCCTCCTTATATGTCCCTTTTGCAACTGCATCTATTGCCCTGACGATACTGTTGTAACCTGTGCAACGGCAGATATTACCTTCTATACCCTCACGAATCTCATGTTCTGTAACTTCTCTGCCCTTATTTTCATCAAGGAATGCAGTGGCAGACATGAGCATACCAGGGGTGCAGAAACCACACTGATAAGAACCATGATCCAGGAACGCCTTCTGAATAGGACTAAGTTGTCCATCTTTCTCAAGACCTTCAACAGTTGTAACCTCCATGCCTTCTACCTGGACTGCAAGGATTGAACATGATTTCACTGATGCGCCGTTTACCATGACAGTGCATGCTCCACAGGAGACAGTCTCACAACCCCTTTTTGTCCCTGTAAAACCCAGGTGATCCCTTATAACCTCTACAAGGAGTGTCTTGGGATTAACAAAAACCTCATATTCCTCACCGTTTACGGATAATTTCAAAGCTCTCTTTTCCATATATATCATCCTCCTTCTCAGGCTACTGTCCTGGCTTGTTCCCAGGCCTTCTTAATCATTCTCTTTGTCAGGACACCGAGGAGATGACGCCTCTGTTCTTCTGACGCGTGTATATCAGCAACAGGCTCTGATTCATCATATGATATCTTTCCAGCCTCAGCAAAGAGATTTTCATCAAACTTTTTACCTATCAATAACTGTTCAACATTTTTCATTCTCTTGGGTGTAGGTGCAGCATTGCCAAGGACAATCCTGGCATCCTTACATGTATCATCGTTGTTTAGCGTAATAGAAGCTGCAACCGCTACAATTCCCATATCACTGTCAAGAAGATTAAATTTCTGATATGCCGTTGCTGTCTTTGGCTGGGGAATAGGGACATGTACTTCAAGAACCAGTTCACCCTTATCCAGTGCAGTTTCAAAATAGTCTATAAAGAAGTCTTCAAGTGCCATGGTCCTTTCGCCATTCTTGCCGCCTACCTTTATGTTGGCATTTAATGCAATAAGGACAGGTGCTGGGTCACCTGCCGGATCTGCATGGGCAAGGTTGCCTCCAATAGTCCCCCAGTTTCTGGTCTGGATAGATGCAAGTTTTGTCTCCATCAATGCAAGGACAGGATATTTCTCTTTGATGACCTGGGACTTTTCTATTTCCCTATGTGTTGTTGTAGCACCGATTCTTAAGCCATCTTTGTCATCAAACTTTATGTATCTCAGCTCATCTAAACCTTTGATATCGAGGAGATACTCTGGTGCCACCATTCCCTGTCTCATAACAATTAATAGAGACTGTCCGCCGCATATTACCTTACAATCATCGTGCTCGGCATACATTTCAAATGCCTCTTTTACCGAGCCTGGCTTGAGATAATTAAAATCGTGTATCATAACCCTCTCCTTTCTATTAATTCTTCCACATCTTTAATACATCCTGCGCTTATTGGAATTTCATTAGGCATTTCGAATGTCTCGTTTCTGCTTGTGCTGTTTTTCGATTTAAGCGTTTCGATCTGGTTAGCGTCCATAAGAGTCCCATGATAATCCTTTGAAAAACAAAGGTAATAATGTCTGCCTCTATATATTGCACAATCCACACACATACCGCCAGTTATAGGGCAGACCATTTTATATTTCGCCATATTATACTCCTTTTTATTAAAATAGGTTACGAATTATTTACAATATTTGTCAAAAAGTCAAGGGAATTTTTCCAAAAAATTTGCGGTAAATTTTTTACCATAATAAACCAATGATTTACAGACTATAATATTTTGGTTAGTTATCAAATATTTTAAAATTCATTATAATGAACAACTTTAGATGACCCTATAAATTAGACCTTTTTTAAAGGTCTAATTGCTTATACACTAATTGCTATTATCAATAAAGGCTTATAGATGTCCCTCGAAGTATGATACCTGTTAAGGGTCTCATAACTTATATTTAAAATTCCTCAAAAGCTCCTTTCTTGCCTTCTTGTCTGCCTCGCCTTCTATTCCCTTAGGCCTTGACCCATCTATAACACCTATGATACCACAGCCCTGTTCTGCCTCTGCCACTATAACCTGAAGGGGATTGGCAGTAGCACATATTATATGGCATACCTCCTGACATGACTTTAAGGCATTAAGCACATTGATGGGAAATCCGTCTTTTAAATAAATAACAAATGTATGGCCACAGGACAGAGAAAAAGAGGTCTCGCTGGCAAGCCTCATTAACTCCTCGTCATTGCCCTCATAACGGACAAGACATGGACCGCTTGCCTCTGAGAAGGCAACGCCGAATTTTAGATGAGGCGATGAGCCCACAAGGATCTCATATATATCCTCTACAGTTTTTACAAAATGGGATTGACCGATGATTATGTTTAGGCCTTGAGGGACATTGATATTGATTGTCTTAAACTCCATACTTATACCTCCTTATAGGGTTTTAAAATATATCTTTAAATCACAAATGGCTTTTCAAGTCTAAAATCAGGTATGAGAGTGGAAGCGCTTTCAAAATCCTGTATAAAAACATTTTCAAACCCGTTATTCAGAAGAAAATTAATCAATTCATCATACTCTTTTTCTTTTATCCTTCTATTAATCATAGGATATTCATATGCCCTATGTAAAGGATGATATTGGGACATGAGGCTTAGAAAAGTCTTGTTCCCTAAATTATTTAAGACCCATTCAAGGATATTTATTGAACCTGATAGGTTATTAGGTAAAACAAGATGCCTTATGAGAATCCCCTTTTCCGCAATACCGTCTTTAATGGAGAGATCGCCTACCTGTCTCTTCATGGCCATTATTGCAGATGCTGCATGGTCTGGATAGTCTTCTGCGTCAGACAGTCGCCTGGCTATATTTTTATTCCAGTATTTAAAATCAGGTAGGAATATATCTATATAACCGGCAAGGAGTTCTATGGTCTCGACGTTTTCATAAGCATTGGTATTATAAACAAATGGCAGATTCAATCCTTTTTTTCTTGCCATATCTATGGCAGAGAGTATCATGGGGATATAAGGGGTTGGGCTCACAAGGTTTATGTTGTGACAACCTTTTCTTTCAAGCTCAAGGAATATATCTACCAATTCATCTATAGACACTTCTTTGCCTGTGAGGGTATGGCTTATCTGATAGTTCTGGCAATAAATACATTTCATATTACAGGATGAGAAAAAAATATTACCTGAGCCCCTGCTGCCGGAAATTGGTGGTTCTTCTCCAAAATGCTTTCCATAATAAGAGACTATAGGTTTATCTGCCACCCTACAGTAACCCTTTTTCCCATTTATCCTATTTATACCGCATCTCCTGGGACAGAGCTCGCATTTTTCAAGAATCGTAAGCCAATCATTCATATAAAAACCTCATGTAAGCATACAAAGGCTTATGGCCATGACAGCCATACCAAGGACAAGTCCATATATACACAGATGATGCTCGCCGAATTCATGGGCAGAAGGCAAAAGCTCATCAAGGGCAACAAATACCATAATCCCTGCTATAAAGGAAAAAAGGAGACCGAACACAAGGTTATTAAAGAATCTCATCAATATCACAAGACCTATCAAAGCGCCAAAAGGCTCTGCCAGCCCTGACATAAATGAAAACCAGAACGCCCTTTTTTTATTCCCTGTGGCATAGAATATGGGAATACTCACTGCAATGCCCTCGGGTATATTATGTATGGCTACGGCTATTGCGATTGATATACCGAGGGTTATATCGCTAAGTCCTGCTACAAAGGTTGCTATACCCTCCGGGAAATTGTGGATGCCTATGGCAAGGGCAGATAAAACACCCATCCTGAGGAGTTTTTCATCTCTTTTGTCTTTTGCCTTTATGGACATATCCTCAACCAAACGGATTTCATGGGGGTTTTCAAATGATGGAACCATCCTGTCTATTATACCTATGAAAAATATCCCAGAGAAAAATGCTGCTGCCACGGCAAAATTACCCTCTGTTTTACCCATCTCTGTTATAAGCGTTTCCCGTGCCTTGAAAAAAAGTTCCACGAAGGATACATAGATCATAACACCGGCTGAAAAACCCAGGGAGAACGACAAAAGACCTGTATTGGTTCTCTTTGTAAAAAACGACAGGGCACTGCCTATCCCTGTGGATAAGCCTGCCAGAATGGTGAGAAAAAATGCAACAATGACATTTGATTCCCACATATCTATCTATTCTATCATTTTAAAAATATTTTTTCTATTTTTCCTAAAATATGGGCAATTTATCAACAGGGCTTTCACCCATGTGCCCTAAAGTAGAGAACTTCTCCCAAGGTCTAAAATTATCTTTACATATAAGCACGTGAGCCTATAAAATAATAACATCATGAAAACAGATATAGTCTAAAAATGAAAGGAAAAAGGCCTTATGATAAAGCATTCACATAAGTTTGTAGAAGCCTTTGATGGTTTCTTAGGTTATGGGCTTGACAGAAAAACCAATGAGAATACCCTCAGGTTTTACATTCAAAAGTTTTCAGATGACCGTCTTATGGAGACAATACTTCCCAGGATGACTGATGAGGACTTAGATGAGCTATTTGAGATGATAAGCCTGATGTTAAAAAAATATCTCGCTGAACCTGAATACCACGAACTATTTCTTAAAGAGGAAGCAGAGGCACAGCTATAATCTCGGCACTGTAAAGGTGAGGACATTTTTGTTTTCAATCCTTTTATACTCTATATCCTTAATCACCCTCTTCATGACCTTTGTTGAAATAGAAGGCTTATCACCTTTAACATGGCCATATTCTTCAGGGAGGACATCGGCAAGGAGCATATTAAAAGGTGCCCCATGATCTGATATAACTATTTGAAATCTTCCCAGGTTATCGAGCCTGAAGGTTATGGTAATTTCTGTATCCCCTGTAAAATTTCCATGATAGAGGGTATTCTTCAGTGCCTCCTCCACTGCAAGACATATGTCCTTACATTGTTCATCCTTAAAATTCATGAAACCTATGTGATTTTCCACAAAACCCATAAGTGGTATTAAAGACTCAATGACAGCAGGTTTTTTTACCTCTCCCAATATCTCCATAACACATAACCTCTCTTAACCATAGAATTAAAAACCATTTTGAAATGGCTTTATATCTCTATTGTTTATATACAACAAGGGTTAGGATATTTTTATCCTCCTCACGGCTATATTTTACCTCATCCATTAATTCATTGATAAAAAAAATGCCAAGACCCCCTATTTTCCTTTCTAAAACGTCGGTATTGATTTCCGGGATAGGTATGGACTTTATGTCAAAAGGCTTCCCCCAGTCCATTATCTCTATCACAAAACCCCTCTCACCTTCATCTCTGCATGTTATCTCCACATGACCATCTTCTCCAGAATAGGCATAATTGATGATATTCACAATCGCTTCTTCTGTGCAGAGCTCTATCTCCCTAAGTCTTAGTCCATTAAACCCTGATGCTTTTGCCGAATTCCCCACAAAGGTTATAAACCTACTTAGATTTTCAAGTTTTGCAGGAAGCCTAAGACCCGCCATCCTATCTCTCAGAATCTACCTATATGTTTTCGAGGGCAGTCTTCTCTGATTCAAATACCTTGAATATGGAATTAAAACCTGAGATCTTAAAAACCTCCTCTACAGCACCCTTGAGTTCAGCAAAGAAGATCTCACCATTTTCAGCCTTAAGCCTCTTGGCTATGGTAAGGATGCTTCTCAAACCTGCACTGCTTATATACTCAAGGCCAGCCATATTCAAAAGTATCTTTCTATCCCCCTTTTCTATGGCCTCGATCATCTTTTTTTCAAATTCAGGTGCTGTAACTGCATCAACCCTACCTTTTAGAGCTACTATAGTGAGCCCTCCCTCTGTTTTAGAATTCAATTCCATATTTACCCCTTATTTTAGTTTTTCAAATTTTAATTTAAGGTGGAAAAAAAAGCAAAAAAAATATGCTAAAGGTCTAAAAAAATAATAATGAGACCTTTCGATAAGGTTTTTAAATTTCAATAAAAAGCAAAAAAATATTTACATATTTTTTAGACCTTCATGGTCTTAGGTGGTTATGGTGAGGTAGGCATGGCAGTCTGCAGGCTTCTCTTAAAATATAACCCTTCCAGATTAATAGTCACATCACTGCGAGAGGAAGAGGCAATGTCTGCAGTAAATGAATTATCCCGGGAGGCACCGGAATCCTGTTCACTTGTGCCTTTCTATGGAAATATATTTGTCCGTTGGGAACTAAAGGATAAAACCCTGTTAGAGATCGCTCAGGATGACACGTTGCTTAAAAAAACAGTAGATGACAATCTGGGGGAATTGACAGATGATATGGTTACTTCCTCTACGCTCTATAAAGCTGTAATAGAGCATAAACCTCACATCATAGTAGATTGTATCAACACCGCCACTGCCCTTGCATATAGAAATATCTTTCAATCATACGAAAGCCTTATAAAAGATAAATGTCAAGAAGAAGATGTAAATTTTTCCAAAAATGACATGAGGAGGATATTCTTAACGGTAAGTATACCGCCTCTTATTAGACATATCCAGATACTCTATGAGACATTGAAAAGGGCAGAGGTAAACCTCTACGTTAAAGTAGGGACAACAGGCACAGGGGGCATGGGGCTTAATATCCCGTTTACCCATGGCGAGGAGATGCCTTCAAGGCTTTTAATGTCAAAATCTGCTGTGGCAGGAGCACATTCCATGCTCCTATTTGCATTGAGTAATACACCTGGAAGCCCTATTATAAAGGAGGTAAAGCCAGCTGCCATGATAGGGTGGAAGCAAACAGGAAAAGGGGAGATAAAAAAGGGAGGCAGACCTATAAAGCTCTATGATTGCCCAAAGAATGATATATATCATCTACAATTAGGTTCAAGATTTTCTATGGATAATCTCAAAACAAATAAGTCTTTGGAAGGGGAAAGCCTTAAAGGCACCTTTATAGATACAGGTGAAAACGGTGTCTTCTCTATGGACGAATTTAAAGCCATTACTTCCCTGGGGCTTATGGAGTTTATAACACCGGAGGAGATAGCCCATACTGTCATAGACTGCATCAAGGGTTCATCAAATTCAAAGGATGTAATAAGTGCCATTGATGCCTCAGTCCTTGGTCCTACTTATAGAGCCGGTTTCTTGAGGGATATAGCCATAAGGCAGATGGAGAGACTGGGCAGAGAAGGATTTTCATACGGTTTGCTTGGTCCGAAACTGTCAAAACTTATATTTGAGGCAAGCCTGTTCATGATTGCCTTTGGCTTTATGGAGGATGTGTTGGAACGCACGCCAGAAGAGATTTCATCAAGGCTTGAGGATATTGTCTTTAATAGAGATGATATAAGAAAAAGCGCTATCTCTATAGGTATCCCCATCCTCCTTAAAGACGGCAAAAGCCTACTATTTGCAAAAAGGGATGTGATGGATAAGGTATGGGAATCAGGGTCATGGGAGATTACCGTAGATAACATAAACAGGTTTGCTGAAAAGGAATGGATAGACCTAAGGGAGGACAATATAAAAAAATGGCAGACCCGTTTCATTACCATAAAAAACGAGAAAAAAAGAAAGTCCCTTTATTATGGCTCATGTTGTGACTTGGATAAAGATTCATTCCAACCAAGAGATGAATACAAGACCCCAATAGACCCAGGGGACGTTTCTGCCTGGATCCTCATAAAGGAATTTAAAGGGGCAAGGCATGAATTATATGAATCAACAAGGCTTATTGACACATAGAGGCCATCGTAAATGTCTCTATAATTTTTTGATGACACTTTTTTAAAAATAGTGTTACAATAGAACATCCATATGGCAGATATTGTGAGATTCGGTGTCTCTCTGAATAAGGAACTCCTGGATAAGTTCGACAGGCTTATCAGAGAGAGGAATTATTCAAACCGATCAGAGGCAATAAGGGATCTTATCAGGGATGATCTTGTAAAGAGAGAATGGGTAGAAGGAGATGATGTGGCAGGGGCAATAACCTTGATCTACGACCACCACAGAAAAGACCTGTTAAGCAAGATAACAGATATACAGCACAACTACCAGAAGATCATCATATCAACCCAACATATCCACCTTGACCACGATAACTGCTTAGAGATCATTGCAGTCAGGGGGAACCCCAAAGAGGTTCAACAACTTGCAGACACATTGAAGGCCATAAAAGGTGTAAAACATGGAACATTGAGTATGTCCAGCACAGGCAAGGACATAGCCTAATTTTTTTTGTTTGTTGGTAACACGAAATAATAATAAGTAACACAGGAGGTGAAATGGCTTTAAGTAGCAAGAAAAAATGTCTATTTGCCCTATCAGCTTTAGTTTTTATCTTTTTCTTCATGGGACATGACTGCCTTTATGGTGAAGACACCAAAAAAATAGAACTAACCGATATAGTGGTAACAGAAAAAAGATACAAAGGCATTCAAGACACCACAAAAAAAGCCCCTGTGACACCAATAGAAACCCTCTATGGAACCCAATTTAATGTGGTCACAGAAGATCAGATCAAAGAACAGGTGAGCCAAGACTTCCTTTCTACGCTCCGTGATGTCCCCGGTGTTATGATCCAGACTAAAAATCTTGCTGGCAGTCAGACAAGCCATAGCCTTTACATAAGAGGAAGGGGGGCAAGCCATCCGAGCCCTGATGTTATAATCCTTTTTGACGGTGCTCCGAGATTCGGCGCCATATTCGGTCAAATTTTAGGTGATAGTATTCCAGTAGCTACAATAGGTGGTATGGAGGTATATAAGAGCCCTCAGCCCTCTGTATTCGGCAGTGGTTATGCCATGATAAATATTCTGCCCAAATATTTGAAAAAAGACGGTAAAGAGGCAGGTCTTGATCTCAGTGGAGGAAGTTACGAGACATTCACTGAAAGTCTATCTGCAGGCATAAAAGAAGAAAAATTTGACATCTATGCCTCCCAAAGTCTTCTTTCCACAGGGGGACACAGACCCCATTCAAGGGCAAGCCAGCAAAACTATTATGCCAATACAGGTTATCAGATCAACAAAGAATGGAATTTAAGATTTTTGATAAATTATGTGGATGCAGGGACAAATGCACCCATGCCTGATAGGAGGCCCAATGCCAATAATGGCGTTTCCTGGCCCGGCGCAGAGCGTTATGAGACAGAGACCGTATTCACCACATTGACCCTAAATAATGAACATGAAAAAATGCACGGTTTTATAAAGACATACATGGACAGGACAGATTTTGACCTTTTACAGGAACTTACAAATGGTCAAAGATATGCAGGAGGCACAGATGGTCTCTGGTCAAGACAGGAGATCATGCTTTACGGCTTAAGGGCCAAGGAATATTTTAACCTCTGGAATGGAGGCGAGGTCATCTTTGGTGTGGATCTGGATATGACAGAGCTTAAAAATACCCAGAGGACATATAGCGGTGCTGCAGTGGCTGGGATCAATGGTGGAAAGGCAAGGAGGGTATGGGATTTTCCTGATACAAGGCTTTTTTCACCGTATGGTGCCATAAGCCAGATCATAGGCAGGCTGGATGGTTTCCATTTTATCCCATCGGCAGGGGGAAGATATTATAATCACAGCCTTTTCAAGGATAAAGGTGCATTCCAGACAGGTATTGTCCTTGGTTATAGTAATACAAGCCTCAATGTAAATTATGCGAGGGGTGTAAATTATCCCAGTCCTGTTGCCCTTATGAATTTTGTCCTTGAAGGAGCCCTGGTAAACGATGCCAGAAGCCATTGGAGACGTATTAAGCCAGAGGTGGTAGACCACTATGAGGCAGGCATCAACCATAAAATCCCTGAAAAGGGCTCTTTTAGCGCCACTGTTTTTAAAGATTATGGAAAGGATAGGTTCCAGACATATATGTCCGGACCTGTGCCCCTTAGATTTAATGACCCCATTGGCAATTATGAAATAAAAGGTCTCGAGATTGCAGGAACAGTTATACCTTTAAAGGTTATTGAAATTTTCTCTGCAGCTACATGGATGGAATCAGAGGCAAAGGGCGGAAATGGCGTGGAGAGCACAAGGCTCCCTTATACACCTGGTTTTCAATTTCAGACAGGTTTCAAGTGGGAGTTTATAAAAAATTACAGGTTATATGTAGATATGCAACACCTGAGAAATTTATATCAAGGGACGTTTACCAGAAGCGGGACATTTAATACCCCTAACATAACAGTAAAAGACAAACTTCAGGATATTACCATCATCAATTCCCGTGTGAGTTACAGGTTTGATTATAAACCCATGCATATGAAAGACTCTGAGTTATTTATTGCCATCAACAACATCCTCAACAAGAGATATGAATATGCCAAGGGTTATCCCATGCCAGGTATTACACTCTTTGGAGGCGTTAGCTTAAGATTCAGTTAAAAAGGCCTTAAAATGGGTATTTTTTGTTCTAATAGATCGATTTTGAGATTATTACTTATTATGGTAATAGGCAGCCTGTTTTGTCTGCTCAGCCAATGTTCCTCAAGAACGCAAGACCCTGCTCACAAAGAAAAACATATCATTATTACATCAGATACCATATTGGGGAGCATGGTATCTTCCCTTTTGCCACAGGACCGCTATAGAGTAGAGCCCATACTCCCGCCAGGGCAGTGTCCAGGTCACTACGATGTAAGGCTTTCAGATTTGGAGAGGATAAAAATGGCAGAGCTTATCATCTATTTTAAAGGTATGCCCTTTATGGCCAGAATTCCATCTGAGTTTTCTAAAACATTGGTTATAGACGCAGGAGGCAACAACTGGATGACCCCTGACTATTACATATATGGCATTGAGCTCCTTTCCCGCAATCTCTCTCAGATATTCCTGAAAGATTTAGACCATATTCAGGCAAAAAAAGAAAATGAGGTCAAAAGGTTAAGAGAAGAAACCGTTACATTAAAAAGAAAGATACAAGATGCAGGGTTCTCAGGGAAGAAGATTATTGCATCATCCATGCAGAAACAGCCCCTTGAATGGATGGGTTTTACTGTTGTGGCAGATTACGGCAGACCTGAGGCAATGACCGCAAAGGATACAATAAATCTCATAAGAATAGGAAAAAGAAATAAGGTTGTGTTGGTGGTGGACAATCTTCAGTCAGGACCCGATACAGGCAGGGGGATTGCCGAGTCTTTGGGTGTCCCCCATGTGATACTCACAAATTTTCCTTCAGAAAAAGGGTATCTTCACACACTGAAAGAGAATATAGAGATTATATTAAAGGCTTTGAAAAAAAATGAATAGATATATCATAGAAATGGATGGTATCACTGTTATCAAGGCAAAGAATATCCTTCTGGAGGGGATAGATCTATATTTCTCAGAGGGAGAGTTCGCAGGCATAATAGGTCCTAACGGTGCAGGAAAGACTACCCTTCTCAATGTAATTGCAGGTTTTGAGAGATTCAAAGGAAGGCTTTCATTATTTGGACAAAATCAAACCCGGCATAGGAATATAAATACCATGACCCGCATAGGGTATGTCCCCCAGACCCTTGAAGTAGACAGGGCATTTCCCATCATGGCAATGGAAGTGGTATTGACGGGCTGTTTAGGCAGGACAGGGCTTTTCCATTTACCGGGCAAAAAGGAAAAGGCAAGGGCAGAAGAGATCATGGATATGCTGAGGATTAAAGACATGGCCAAAAAACCTTTCGGCAGGCTATCAGGGGGTGAACAGCAAAAGGTGATACTGGCAAGGGCTATCATCCAGGAGCCTCATATCCTCCTTCTCGATGAACCTGCATCAAACCTTGATATGGCGGTCCAGAAAGAATTTATGGACTTGATAAGTGACATACACAAAAAACAAGGCATAACAATCCTCTTAGTGACCCATGATTTTAATCTCCTGCCGGCCTCCATGACAAGGGCGATACTTTTAAAGAAAGGAAAGATAATATTCGATGGGGACATAAAGACTGCCACATCAGGTGAAGTGCTTTCAAGGCTATTCCAATATAACCTTGAGACCTTTGAACGCAACGGAAAGAGATTTGTATCGTATGATTGATATTATCTTTGACAGCCTGACATATCTACCTGTCCAGAGGGCAGTTTTAGCATCTATTCTTTGCGGCATAGGATGTTCTGTCCTCTCTGTGTTTGTGGTGCTTATGAAGATGCCCCTTATAGGTGTATCCATGTCCCATGCTGCCTTTGCCGGTGCTGTCCTGGGTATGATACTGGGTGTAAACCCTTTTATAAGCGGTCTTATAATGTGTATGGCTGCTGCAGCACTACTCGGTCCTCTTTCAGACCGCACAGATATGGTTCCTGAAAATATCCTGGGCATAATGTTCTCATTTCTCATGGGCATTGCTTTTCTCGGCATGGGTATTATAACCAGGACAAAGGCAGATGCCTTAAATCTCATGTGGGGAAACATGCTCACCCTTACTGAAACAGACATGTGGATACTTTTATCTGCCACATCATCCACCATTTTGTTCATCCTGCTCTTCTTTAAGGAGATACGCCTTATCCTCTTCAACAGAAGGCTTGCCCGCTCCAGCGGTATCCCTGAAAAACCCATCTACTATACCCTACTGTTTTTAACAGGGGTTGTGGTGTCATCGAATCTCACCACTGTAGGGGGGCTACTTATCTTTGCACTCCTTGTCCAGCCAGGGGCAACAGCACTTCAATTGACATATAACTTGAAGCTATTTTTTATAATCGCCATTGCATCCGGGGTGAGCTCATCAATATCAGGGCTTATCCTCTCATATGTATTCGATGTTCCTGCAGGGGCATCTATTGTAATCATGGCAACGGTCATATTTACCCTCTCATATATATTTTCTCCTAAGAGAAGGAGGTAAAAAAGGAGGCATATTCTATGGAATTAAAAAAAGATGACGTATATACCCAGAGAAAAGACTTCTTCAACGAACACGCAGAAAAGTGGCAGGATATGTTCTATAAAGACAAGTCCACAGGTAGATATGATAAATATAAAAGGGACTTTGATAGGCTTTTTTCTCTCATACCCATAAAAGAAGGAGATACTGTCCTGGATGTAGGTTGTGGGACAGGCATTCTCGTTCCATTTATCCTAAATTATATTAAAGAAAAAGGTATCCTATATGAACTTGACTATGCAGAAAGGATGCTGCAGACAAACAAAAAAATGCATAAGGATGACAATATTATATTTATCCTTGCCAATGCCGAGGATGCACCCCTTGCAGATGAATCATGTGACCTTATTATTTGCTTCTCCTGTTTTCCCCATTTCCATGATAAAATAAAGGCCATGAAAAAGCTTGCCAATATATTAAAATACAATGGTTTTTTTATCATATCCCATTTTGATTCATCAGATGGCATAAATAGACACCATTCTACATGCAAGGCTGTGATGCACGACCATCTGCCTGATAAGGAAGAGATGTTTAATCTATTCGATGAATCAGGCATAGAGATCCTTAATTTTATAGATGAGCCAGGATTTTATTTTATCATGGGAAAAAAATAGTAATTTTTGAGACCGATGAAAAGAGTCATCATTCTCTGGCGTGAAAACCCTTTTTGGTTCATTAGATAACTGGTTTATGATTTAATTACCCTTTTTTATGGGAGATTTTATACCAAAAGTGCTCACACTAAAATAGGCTATTTTGTCTAATAACATAAAAACAGGTAAGATAAAACTTCCATATTTTTTAGATACTTAATATTTTACAAGAATCTAAAATCTATACATCTTCCTTAATCACATATAAATCTACACTTGATGCAGTAACTGTGCTTTTCCCAAATATGAAAAAGAGTATAAACCACAGAAGGTTTAAAAATATTATAGCCACGGGATTCCAGAGGTTATGGAAGCCTTTTGTGAGTTCAGGAAGCATTGAAATGGCAGGGGGCATAAAAAAAAGGCTGATTAATATAATATACAATAAAGCAAATATACTCATAAGCTGATAAGCAGTTATCTTGCCTCCTCCTCTATAATCATCCCTTAAAAACTCGGAGAATAACCTCCACAGTTGAGTTATTGTTATTGTCATAATAAAGGAGGCATTATAGTAACCCTTTAGAAAAAGATATATACCCCATATGGCAGTAAAAACAAATATTATAGATGTTATGGCCTGGATAGGCACAAGCCTCTCATTCTCATAACCTCCTGCATATACTGCCTTTTTTGTTCTTCCTTGGAAAATAAAGGCATGTTTTGAGAATATATTTCTCATAATACGACCGCATGATCTAACAGGCCTTCCATAACAACAACCAAAGCTTATACATCCAAGTCTACCAAGCCCTTCACCTAAGGCATAGGAGATTACAAGACAGGAAAGTATGGGAATTACCATCCCTTCATCTATAAACTTCATTTTAAAATCCCATAGGGATAATATCTTCAATGTCCATGGAGAGAATATTACACCCACAAACGATGCACCACCTACTGTAAAGGCATGTTTATTTTTCTCAACCAAAACAGCCATAATTTTAGATGCAGGCACACATATTAGTCCTATGAGAATAGCAATAAATAGGCTTATCCATAGGCCTATAGAGATTGATCCAAGAAGCAAGACAAAAACAGCAAGGGAAGAGGTATATGCCAGTGCAATAAAAAATCCATAAAAGGTAAGGTTGACGGCAGCCCACAAGTTTACTTCTGTCTTTCTTTTAGGAATTGCTGCAATTATCTGCCATTTCTCAGATGGTAGTGTTTTAAATGCCCAGATTTGCAAGGACAAACAAGCAAAAAATAATGATATGCTAAATATTTCTACGGCCACTTATGTCTTTTTCCTATTAATGGCAGTTCCTATGGGAGAACGCACCTTTACATCTGTCTCCACAAAGGGCATATTGAATGCCTTTGAAAAAACACTTTTTGCTTCATTATTAAAAATATTCTTTATGAGATCTGAAGAAAAGGCAATCCTGTCTCTCTGAAAGAGGAGAATAACAGTAGAACTGCCAGGTCTGAAGAGACTCTTTGGTTGCCCCTTCTTCAGGAAAATGCCTTTTTTGATTTTCTGGGGGTTGTCGTATCTTTCATCACTATAGCACTGCACTATATCACCTATGAGTAGGGCAACAATCTCTATCATAGCCACAAGGCCCACATGACTTCCATTTTCAATATCTGTATCAAAAATAGTGATAACCCTTTTATTTTTCGAATAAGGATTACACAGGGTTATTGTAACCTCTGGATTACAGGAATGATAACCCCCTTCAATCTCATAGATATCTAAAACACCACCTGATACAGGCATATGATTATAATGATATTTGTCAGGCGTTAATCTGAAAATGGCAAAATCACCGTCCCTAAATGCATCAAACCAATCCTTTTTATCAGCACCTATGAGTTCTTCATATTGAAAAAATTTATCCTTTATTTGAATTAAGGATGTTCTCATTAATGAACCAACGAGCGCCCTTGAATCACAAGGTGACACCACAATCCCCTCATCATCTGGCATGGGTCTTTTTTCCCAATAACATATCTTCCGTTCGAATATCTTTCTCGGTGTATCAAGGAGATATGGATTTTCCAAACATTCACTATAGTCTATGCCTATTTTCTCCATAAACTCCTTTGTCCGAGTAATCTTTGAACCAATAAAAGAATCAAAATAAAAAAATCCCAGGAATTTGCATAATCTCCTTGAATTTAAAATATTATACATAACAGATGGGGTTTCCCTTGCTTTGGAGTATATAAATTTTATTACTCTGTCACCGTAAAATGCTTCATCTTTTATTTCAGTTGTCTGTCTATCTATGAACTGATGCATAATTTATCCTTTTTATCTCAAACGGACTTATCTGTATTTCATTGCATTTTTAAGTATCTTTTTTATAATCCCTATTTTTTGATTCAAACTCTTTCATATCGCTGTATATGGTCAAAACAATGAGCTGCAAAATCTTTCCCAGGTCTTTTTCAGATAAGGTCTCATCAAATATCTCCTTTTTCCTCTTTATGATAAAATCCATGGCCGATGAATCACCCAATATAGACCCAATGGAGTCTTTGAATAAGCATCCACTGCATAACAAATGGGAATCCATTTTTTTAAGTTCCTCAAGGACTACTGAAAATGCTTCTTTCATGTGTCTTTTTCTCAAGATGTCTCTATAAAACATCTCTGCCTGCTTATTAAAGGTATCTCCTGAACATTTAAGGGGGTCACTCTTTTTGATTTCATTGAGAATATCCTTTGTCAATTTTCCCCAAGTAGAGAAATTTTCAGGATAATCGATCCTTTCCCTTAAAGATTGCATTGTCCCTTCCAAAGCCATCATCTCTATGAGTTCTTTACCGTCCTCCATTATAATTTTGATAAGTGCCCTCTGGTATTCCTTGCCGTATATCCTTATATATCCAGGATAACGATGGCTAAAGCGGGTATTCGATGTATTTTTAAGGATCTTTAACATAAACTTATTACTTGTGTCCTTTCTGATATAAAAGGTAGGTATACCTATTGCTGTTCCAAAAAATATCTGCCTCCTCTCGCTTTCTACATTGGGGTCATCAGGTATATGCCTGTGAGTTATGCCATCCAGTAGTATATATTTATATGCCAGGGCAGTAATGAGCACCTGCAAACTTGTGGCTTGCCCCATATCTTCCATAATACTATCAAAGATACTATAGTAACGGCCTTCAAAACCGGAAAATCCCTTTGAAGCATAGTCCCTTAACCTATAAAGTAGATACATGGACATATGGGGGTCAAAGATACCGAGTGTTGCAAGGTCCCTTTTTAACCGCTTATCATTCTCAATAGAGCCATCAAGACCTGGACTATTTTCAGTAGATAAAAGGCATACAAGGTAATCGATGAGCCTAAAGTCTATGACAAAATCTCCCCGTAAACCAAAAATTTTACTTAAAATCTTGTCAAACCATTGTGGCCCAAACGGTGTAATAGACTTTCCAAATACCTTTAGATCCGCCTTTTTCTTCCACCTACGCCATATCATCCTTAAATGGGTATAATCCAGTTCATGGGGTAAAAAACCTAATATCTTTTCAGGATGAAAATCCCAGAAATCAATCCTGTATGGAGATGCTGAATACGTTCCCACAAAGAGCGGGAGAAAATGCTCCACTATCTTTATTGCAAGGTCCCCCATATATTTCTCATCAGCTTTACCAAATCCTGAGTATGGATCGGCCAGTAGGCCTGTTAATCTTTTACTTCCTATGCTAATATGGGTGCCATTATTGGCAAGGGAGATATTGGAAATATTAGGTAGAACTATAAGGTTTCTCGTTATAATACCTGCATCTTTTAACTTCGATATGGTATTGAGATGACTCCTTGACAGAACCTGATGGCAGAGCTCCATATAATGAAACTTCTCTTCTCCTCTATCCCAACCTGTAAGGCAAGGGTTCATGAATAACTCTCTGTAAAAATGGTCAGATATGATATTATTTAATGCCTTCTGTCTTACAGGAGGATGGGATGATAGATATAGGCATATATGCTGTCCTCTTTCATCAAGGCCAAAACGTTTGTTTCCATACATAACCAGTATCTGAATAAAAAAATATCTTTTCAAGGTCTCCTTAGCAACAGCATATCCGATGTTGTTCGAGCTACTCATATGCACGGGTATGAAAGAAAATATTTCAGGAGATGTGTTGTCATTCAGGAAGTGGGAAAGGATCTTTTTGCCTGTCTCTCTGATAATATGAGTCGCAGAATCATCCAATATTACTGCATCGGCTAAACTCAATTTCAAGATATAACTTATTGGTAATCTTACATATTCCTCATTATCTTCACAAAAAATGAACTTATCTTTATCGCTTCTTTTACCTAAGTCAGGCCTGGATTTGTCATAATTGAGATCCTCTTCAAAGATATCTTTTAACTCGTTGCCGAGGAATCTTATAGGAAACCTCACCCAGCTGTTTTCCCACACCTTTTCCTGATTGGTATGGAGATATTTTTCCAGTTCAGAGATGGTTTTTCTGGATGTATCTCCCGACCTTATCCTTTTTATTATATTTTTATAATAGCTCGATTCTCTTATTACTATGGGAAGATCAACATCTGAGGCTTCACCTATAACCACAGTTTGAAATTCATTTTCCACCCCACCAGTGACATCCTCTGGTGAAAAAGGTAAATACTCTAATTGGATGTTGGAAGATTCTTTATTGATTGACAATATTGATTGAATGTGTGCCAGATATTCAGGAGAGGGAGATGGTATTGGGGTATCTTTAATATTCTTTATTGCTGGTAATCCCATATAACCTCTCTTTTAATTTTATTCATTTTAGTGGGTATATTAATTAATATATGTTAATCTTTAATAAAAAAATGATTAATTTTTCGTTAAAATATGGAAATATCCGGCGCAGGTGATTATAATTTCTTTATGAATTAACAGAAATTTCAACAAAAATTTATTTTCTTTTAACACTAAGTATCTATTTTCTTTTAAGCTCTAAAATTTTTTAAGAGAGGTTAAAGATGATGCATTGGATGGAGCAATTGGCAATTCATTACAAAAAAATCAGGGAAAGATA